>Ga0075421_100011351_pt1 | contig 11033 bp, 10 predicted proteins | sample SoiMetdeltSBSDD5_FD_75292 | JGI IMG/M metagenome (GOLD analysis project Ga0075421, IMG submission 75292) | Bulk soil microbial communities from a Populus tree surrounding site in Tennessee, USA - Soil MetaG P. deltoides SBSDD5 | ecosystem: Environmental > Terrestrial > Soil > Tree plantation...
ATTCAATATATATTCCTCGATAGCGGCGGAGAAAATAAAGCTATTACAGATCCTGCCAGAGAAAGTGGCAAAAGAATATTTTCTTCTTACACTTCACCGTCCCGTGAATACTGACAGCAAAGAGAACCTGTCGGTTATTCTTGAAGCACTTCGCGAAATAAATACCAGTATCGTCTGGCCGGTACATCCAAGGAACACAGATATGATTACAAAGTTGAAGATCCCTGCCAATGTTTTCATCTTCGAACCTTTTTCATACTATGAAATGATGGTTGTGCTGCATGGCGCTAAAAAGGTGTTGACGGACTCCGGTGGCTTGCAGAAAGAGGCATATTGGGCCAAAAAATCTTGTGTAACAATCAGAACCGAAACAGAATGGGTAGAAACACTGCACAACAACTGGAACGTTCTTGCTAACGTTGACCACAGTGATATATTGAAAGCGTTGCACACCCATCCTGATATATCAACCTGGTTCCCTTTATATGGCGATGGTCATGCTGGAAGAAAAATAGCAAACACAATAAAAGCATGAGCTCTCTGTTCAGGAAAATATACGAAACGTCGCCCCAGAAAATTTACCGGTATTTTGCCAACAAAAGGAGACGCAGCAAGGCCAGCCAGTTTATGCGTAACTACATGGCAACGCACCAGGTGAGAAAGCTGCATGTTGGTTGCGGAGGCAATTACCTTGAATCATGGCTGAATTCCGACCTTATACCCGATAATAATACCATCGTAATGCTCGATGCTTCAAAACCTTTCCCGTTACCAGCATCGAGTTTCGACTATGTGTTTAGTGAGCACGTTTTTGAGCATCTCAGTTTTGAGCAGCAACTGAACTTATTGAAAGAATCGTACCGGATATTGAAGCCTGGAGGAAAGATCAGGATAGCAACACCCGATTTTGACTTTCTCGCCCGGCTTGCCGGAAACAAAAAAAGCGAGTTCGATAATGAATACCTCAAGTGGAATTTTCAAACATTCCTGAAGTATATCCCGGCACGGCTCATGGACGCCGCCAACCTCGATGTGTACGTTATCAACAACTATTTTCGTGATTGGGGTCACCAGCTGATCCATAATAAATCTTCGATAAAGAACTTATTGGAATACTGTGGTTTCCATGTGTCAGGTTTCCAAAACGTTGGAGAAAGTTCAGATCCGCTTCTTATTGGTCTCGAAAAGCATGGTGCAGTGATTACTGACACTTACAACAAGTATGAGACAATGGTTGTTGAGGCGGTGAAGCGTGTTGAAAAGCAAAATCATATTTAATGCACCTAACCGGTCAGGTAATTTATATCATATCCTACGAGAACTGGGGGAGGATGCTTATGTCGAAGCATCATTATGCAATTGAACTGGCAAGAGCGGGTAATAAAGTCTATTTCATTAATCATCCCGATAGAAGGAAGAAGATGAATAAAGGAGAGATCAACGTATTGCCAACTTCATATGAAAATCTTTATGAAGTTAAACATCGTCTTCGTCATCCTTACTTTTTGAAATTCAAATTCAGGTGGTTATTTAATTTTCTTACAAGGCTGCACATCCGGAGAGTCATCAATAAGATTGGCGCGTACCCGGATGTGGTATGGTCGTTTGATACGGGTAATACAATTCCATTGAAGATATTCTCAAAAAGCAAGCTGAGGATCCTGATGCCGGTCGACGGACCATTCGGTCACACAGATGAGGTGAGGTCCGCAGAAAAAGCTGATGTGGTGATATCGGTAACGCAAAGGATTCTGGATGTTTTCAAAGGCTTTCCTTTACCGAAACTCTTAATTAATCATGGCGTTGCCGACGTTTTCATGGAAAACAGATGCGCCGCGCTTAATGGGAAGCAATTGAAAGTTGGTTATTCGGGAAGCCTGATAAGAAGTGACCTTGACATACCTTGCTTTTTAGATATCATCAAAGGCCATCCCGAAATAATTTTTGAATTCTGGGGTGAACACGACTATAAAAAATCTAACATCCACCTGCCTGAGGATGTGGCCGGCGACACTCTCGCGTTTCTAGACACACTTCACAACTTACCCAATGTAATTTTGCACGGTCCTGTGGATCCGGCAAAACTGGCGGAAGGACTGAATAAGATGGATGCGTTACTCATCTGTTACAGGATAAAAAACGACCAGAATCACCACAAGGTTCTTGAATACCTCGGCACGGGTAAAGTGATAGTTTCAAATTATATGAGTTCTTACAGCAACGAAGATTCCGATCTCATATATATGGTAAACAATAAGGAAGCAAATGACGGGCTGCCCGAATTATTCAACCGGGTAATAAGTAATCTTGACTATTATAACGCACCGGAACTGACCGAGAAAAGGAAGAAATTTGCGAGGCAGTATTCCTATTCGAACAACTTAAAAAGAATTCAGGAGTTTATCAGCGGCAGATGATCCGGATAAATTATATCACTAATCTTGATGTAAACAATTATTCGGGCGGCTGGTCGGGAATGAACCATCATGTGTATGGTCAGTTAACCCGCTGTTTCGATGTTAATCTGATTCAAAATGTTAATCCGCCATACTTTTTAAGCGAACGTGTGGTTTCAAAAGTTTTCCGGGTTGCAGGAATGAAAGGAATATTTCCTGCGTTCACCCGTGGCAGACTGAATAAAATAAAAGAAGAGGTTGAACGGAAAATTGATACCAATGGCCAGCTAAATTTTTATCACGGCTCAACTCCGTGGCTTCATATAGAGAATAAAAGTCCATACTCCGCTTACCTGGATTGCTGTTTCAGCTCATACATAAGAATTTATCATAAACAGGAGCATTTCAACGCAAGGCAACTAAAAGAGCTGTTTAACAAGGAAACTGAATTCCTGGACAATGCCAACAGTATATTTTTTAGTAGTAGATGGGCGCTTGATGACACGAAAAACAATTATAACCTCACGGGTAAAAATTTTTTTGTCGCTGGCCTTGGTAGTGGGTTGGAATTTGACAATGTCTCCAACAATCGCTCAAAGCCGTACTTCTTATTTGTAGGGATGGATTTCTATGGCAAGGGCGGTAACGTGGTAGCCGAAGCTTTTGAAATAGTGAATAAGGAGTTTCCCGAATTTAAATTGAAGATTGCAGGTCAGGAACCTCCCCAAAAATATATGGCATTTGTTGAATACGAAGGTGTATTGAATAAGTCAGACAAAACACAATTGAACAAACTGAAGACGTTGTTTGCCGAAGCTTACTGCTTTGTTTTGCCAACCACGAAAGACATGACCCCCTTGGTTTTAGTTGAAGCGCAGGCAGCCGGTTGTCCGGTTATCGCTACAAACAGTTTTGGAATTCCTGAAATAGTAAGGAATGATGAAACAGGAATATTGCTCAATGCGTCGTTGCCATTGAAAGAACAACTGGTTAGTGCGATGCAGCGAATGATTACACACAAGGAGATGTATGCAAAGTTTGTCAGGAATTCACCGGCTCATATCAGTAATAATTTTACGTGGGAAAGAACCGGTAAAATTATCCGTGAAAAAATATTTGAATCCTTGTCCGCATGAAAAAGGAGGCAGTGAATGTATCCGTGGTGATATGCACCTATAACCCGGTCGACGACGTTTTCCGAAAATGTCTTGAAACGGTTCGATCGGCATCTTCGGTTTATGCACCTCATGAAATACTCATTATCGATAATAATTCAACCGCGGAAATTTCCTCCAGGGATTATGTGAAAGTATTTCTGGAAGAACATAAAAACGCGCGGGTTTTACATGAAGCAAAGCAGGGACTTACACCGGCGCGCTTAAAAGGAATAAGAGAATCATCGGGAGATCTGATCATTTTTGTTGACGACGACAATTTTATCGAGGCAAATTTCTTTGATACAGCTGTTGATATTTTTTTAAAATTTCCTTACATAGGGGCATATAGTGGTCAGGTTACACTTGAGTATGACAAACAACCGGAAGAATGGACCAAGAAGTACTGGGGGATGTTAACCTACCGGCCCCTGGATAAAGATGTGTGGTCGAATATTCCTTTCAATACAGACACTATGCCAAACGGCGCGGGTCTTTGCATTGCACGCGATGTTGGAGAATATTACCTGAAGTTGTTTCAAAATGGAAAAAGAAATTTCAACCTCGACAGATCGAAAGGGTCCTTGATGTCGGGCGGTGACAATGATCTTGCAATGTGCGCGTGTGACATCGGAAAGGGAATGGGGTTGTTCAAGGATTTGAGACTGATGCATCATATGTCTGCAAATAGGTTTACGCTTGAGTATCTTTCACGGCTTGCATACGGGATTTACTTTTCACATGCGATGCTGTTGTTTATGCGAACCGGCAAACTTGATAAGCAAACATTCACACAAAAGATGAAGTACCTGTTGAGAATAACAATAATGAAACGAAACGACCGGATTATTCAACGCTCCTGTAAAAAGGGGTTATTGGACGCTGTCAAACTAGTACGGTCATCGTCCGCAACTAATGGATGAGGAAACTTCTTCTATTATTTTTTCGCACCGTTCGCTTGCATTGATCAGGTGGGATCTGCATTAAGCAGTAAAATGATTAAAAAGCTAATCAAAAATATCCTGAGGAAAGCCGGGTACAAAGTTTCGGGCACAAAATATATTTTGAAGCAATTCCTTGATCCGGTTGATATTATTCAACTGGATTTTGATCATGTGCTTTCAAAATATTTGCTTGAGAACCCAAAGCCTGATGATAAATTTTATTTCCTCCAGATAGGAGCCTTTGATGGACTACAATGCGATCCTCTTGTAGGTTATCTGGAACGCTTTGACTGGAACGGAATTCTCCTTGAACCTCAGCCTGAACCTTACATAAAATTGACTGAAAGATATCGTGGCCGGAGCCGCATTGTCATTCGAAATGCCGCAATAGACCGAACGAACGGCAAAACTGTTCTTTATACTGTTAAAGGAGAAGGGCTGCCGGAATGGGCAAAAGGCATGGCGTCATTTAATAAGCAGAACATTCTGAAACATGATTACATGTTCCCAGGCTTAAATAACTACGTACGGGAAACGCAGGTTGATACAATAACATTCCAACAGCTGTTTGCAGATTATGAAGTATCCACGCTGGATTTATTACAAATAGATACTGAAGGATTTGACGCTGAGCTGCTGAGGATGTTTCCTTTCAGCGAGATTAAGCCAAAACTGATTCACTTTGAATCGAAACATATTACAAAACACGATCTCGAGAAGGTACTGGACGAACTTATTTCTTTCGGTTACAAAGTGGCCCGCGATGGGGAAGAGGATATGATCGCTGTTTTATATGAAAAATAAGGTTGCGGTTGAAAATAATTCATATCGTAGAAAATCTGGATAAAGGCGCAGTGGAAAATTGGCTGGTGAACATTTTCCTTGAAAGTAGAAAAATCAGGCCGGATTGGGAATGGACATTTTACTGCATCCTTGGAAAGCCCGGGCGCCTCGATGAGAATGTGAGAAATGCCGGAGCGCGAATAATTTATTCACCTGTTACCGTGAGCAATAAACTTTCATTTCTTAAATATCTGAGAATCGAGTTAAAAAGCGGCGGATACGATATTCTTCACGCCCATCATGATTATCTCAGCGGATTTTATCTCCTGGCTTCTGCGGGGATAAAGTTTAAAAAAAGATTACTGCATATTCATAACACAGATAAATCGCTACCTGTTGGCAATAAAACACTGCACGATCTGTTGCTTGGGCCATTCAGAAAATTCGCGATAATGTTAAGCGACCAGGTGATAGGGATATCGAAAAACACACTGGAACAGTTTGCAAAGAGAAGAAATGTTCCTGACGATAAATTTATAATTCTTTATTACGGGATAAATTTCAGCCGCTTTGAAGGTGCAGTACAGAAAGCGTCGATTCGCAGTGAGTTCAATTTACCAGAGCATTCAAAGATATTGCTGTATGCAGGCAGGATGAATCAAATGAAAAATCCGGTTTTTGTTGTTGAAGTACTAGCCAGGCTACTAAGATTGCGAAGTGATGTTTATGCAGTTTTTATTGGCCAGGGCGATGAGCAGCAGATGGTGGAACAAAAGGCAAGCGAATTGGGCATTACGGACCATATCAGAATTTCAGGATGGCACAACAATGTGCCGGCAGTGATGAAGGGAGCTGACGTGTTTGTATTTCCCCGGAAGGAATACCCCAAAGAGGGACTGGGTTTAGTGGTGGTAGAGGCGCAGGCGGCCGGACTGCCGATGTTTATTACAGATGGAATTGTAAGAGATGCTATTGTAATACCTGAACTGGCACATTTCAATGATTTGAGCGATCCATCCGCATGGGCCAATCAGATTGCCGAAGTGCTCGATTGCGAAGCGCCTCTACCAGCCGAGCAAGCGCTTCAGAGGATGAAGCAGTCGCCGTTTGAATTGGCGAGAGCGACGAAAAACCTGGTTGATATTTATGAGCACTGACACCGGCATCAGGAAAGTGCTCCACATAATACATGGATTTGGCCCTGGCGGAGTTGAAACCTGGTTATTGGAAACGGTCAAATATCTGAATGCGCATCCAGAGCTGAAGCTCAAATTCGACTTTCTTTTGACAGGCGGTATTCCGGGAATATTTGACGATGAGATCAAAAAATATGGAAGCACCATTTTTTATATACGTTACTCGTACTCCTCGATTCTTTCTTTCACAAAAAAGTTCAGGGAGGTACTAAAGAACAATAACTATCTCGCGATTCACAACCACCAGGATTTTATATCTGGCTGGCATTACTTCCTTGGTGGAAGATACCTTCCAGCGGTGCGGACCGCTCACCTTCACAATCCATATAATTTCGTTCACAACTATGTTGTTAATCCACTCAGGTGGATCTCATTTAAAATGGGAAGAATGCTGATGGCACGATACGCAACAAAGATCACCGGAACTTCGGATGCAGTAATGGATGAATATGGATACGACAAAGGCATTTTTAAACAGAAAAGAACATTTCCGGCCTATTGCGGGTTCGATACAAACAAGTTCGCTTTTGATGAAACTGTAAAAGCGACGTTGTGCCGGGAACTAGGCTGGGATCAAAATGTAAAGATCGCATTGTTCGTCGGACGGATAGGATTGCAGCATTATGATACTGCTGCCAATCAAAAAAACCCGCTGTTTGCATTTGAAGTGGCAAAGCAACTGGTAAACAGATATCCCTTGTGGCGTTTTTTGTTCGTAGGATATAAAGGAGAAACGGGTTCAGCGATGGAACAAGAAGTTATTGAAAAGGGCCTTGGCGACCGAATCAGGTTTCTTGACATCCGCCGTGATGTGCCGTGGATAATGTCGGCATGCGATGTTTTCGTTTTCCCTTCTTTGTGGGAAGGTCTTGGAATGGTTGCTGTTGAAGCACAGTGCTCTGGCATGAAGGTGATAATGTCCGATACAGTTCCCCGTGAGGCAATAGTTTCTGAGAGCCTGGTTACCATTAAAGACGTTAATGAGGGACCGATTGTTTGGGCGGAAAATATCGCAGCAACCAAAGGAGTTACCGACCGGCTAAAATATGTTGAAGAGATAAAAAATTCACCCTTCTCCATTGAAAATTCGGTCGGCAGGCTGATACGGTTATATGAAAGTTGACAAAGTTTTCATCAATACATATAAGTACGATTTTCATTTTGCCAGGCTATGCATCGCCAGCATTAGATACTGGTATCCTGACATACCGATTGTTTTGATCAAAGATGAAAATGCAGGGAAATTCAGGACTACCCTCACAGAAAAAGTATGGAACGTACAGGAATTAAGTATTCCGAGAAAGAGATTCGGATGGGGATATGGTAAGCTCGAAACACTATTTCTCGAGCCGTCATTCTCTTTTATGGTTCTTGATGCTGATACAGTTTTCGCCGGTCCTGTTTTAGATGCTGTTGCCGACATTGACGCCGATTTCATAGTTGATGACGAGATTCAACCATACAAGCGCTTCAATGAGATCTATTATAACTTGAACAGAATAAAAGAGCTGGACAGTGAATTTGTTTACCCGGGCTATAGCTTTAATTCGGGGCAATGGTTCGGTACTACAGGAAAAATAACAAGGACTGATTTTACAACCAGCCTCGATTGGACCGAACCGCCACAGAGTCTATTTCCCGACATAGTGTTCAAAGGTGATCAGGCACATTTAAACTTTGTAGTTCACAGGCTCGGACAACACGGAAAAATATCGGTAAAAAGGTTAAAGATTATGATATGGCCTGATGGGAAAAACGCGGATCATATTATTCTGGATAAAATACAAAAGAAATCAAAGGACTATCCCATGGTCATACATTGGGCGGGTATGGGAAATAATATTGCGGCCCTTAATAGAGCAGATATACTCAACTTTTACAGCTCATACTACTATTCCAAATTTTCGCTGTCGCGGAAATTTTTAGATGAGGTCAGAGATCTCTATGTGAGGATCGAAAGAAATGTTTCCTATAAATTAAGAAAATGATCTCTCCGATGAAGGCGCTCTACATTGGACATTATGATGTTGGAAGCACTTCGCGCATGAGGGGTGAATACCTGAGACAACTTCTTCCCGAATATGAATTTCTGACCATCAACACCGATGTGCCGATCAGCGCGACACCCAAATTACTTCGTTCGATGGGATGGCGATACAAGAAGGGACCGCTGATCAGGAACATTAATAAGTATATATTAACGGAGTTAAAAGGAAATTTCAGTTACAACCTTGTTTGGATTGATAAGGGTGTATTCATAGATCCGCAGATCATTCACTCCCTGAAACAGGATTCGCAAAAGCTGGTACATTTTACTCCGGATCCGGCTTTTACTTATCACAGGTCTAAATTATTTTACGATGCACTCGGCCTGTATGACTACTGTATTACTACCAAGTCGTTTGAAATAGAATTATACAAGAAATATGGGGTAAAAACTATTTTCTGTACACAAGGATATGATCCTCATGTGCACAAGCCGCATCATAAATTCAATGAAAAAGATGGAGTGGTATTTATCGGTCATAGGGAAGAAGAACGTGAGTATATTGTGTCGGAACTGGTCGACAGGAACATACGTATTTCGATCGCAGGCAACCACTGGGAAAAATTTGCGGCAAAGCGAAAGCATAAGACGAATCTTATTTATAAAGGGAAGGGTATATTCGGCGAGGAGTATGCACGCGAGCTGTCATCTGCGCTACTAGGTTTGGGATTGCTATCGCGATGGGTTCCCGAATTGCATACTACACGCACATTTGAGATTCCGGCATGCAAAACCGCTCTTGTAACCGAACATAATCCGGAAATAGGCTCGGTCTTTTCAGATGAAGAGGTGATCTATTACGATGATGCCGATGAAGCTGTCATCAAAATTGAATATTATCTGGCGAAGAAAGACAAACTGATACCGTTTACGGAGAATGGATACAAAAAAGTTACGGGTGGTGGATACAGCTATTCAGAAATTTTGCGAAAAATATTGAAACAGATTAATGAATAATGTACAGACACTAAGCCGGTTTTTACAATCGTTGCCCCTGTTCCGGGGTAAAAGAAGAATCGGCAAAATGATTATGAAGCTGTCTGGCGTGTTGTCGAAGTCGGGAGTTGTAGTGAACACGAAAGCAGGCAAGTTTTATCTTCCCAATCTTAAAGACATGATTTCAATCGATCTTTTCATGAATGGTTTCTATGAAAAAGGGTTGGTAAAAATGTTAAGAGACAACATTCCCGCGAACGGTGTATTGATAGATGTTGGTGCGAATATTGGTTCTATTTCCATTCCGTTGTCGAAGATGCGGCCCGATATCAGGATAATAGCTGTTGAAGCATCACCTTGGATATTTAAGGTATTGAAAAGAAATATCGAAGCGAACAATGCTTTTAATATAACCCCGTTAAACTATGCGGTATATGGTGAATCCGGAAAAACTCTACCGATGTATGCTCCCAAAGATCTGTTTGGAAAAGGCAGCCTGAAAGCCGTGTACACGAATGATGCAGAAATGGTAGAAACGATCACAATAGATGACTTAAAGACGATGCACGATTTGCCAGCGATTCATTTCATAAAAGTGGATGTAGAGGGATTTGAAGCATCGGTGTTCAGTGGCATGTCGCAACTGACCGTTGCAGACAGGCCAAAGATCATATTTGAATTCTCGGAGTGGGCTGAGGTTGCAGCCGGATTCAGGGCATGCGAAGCGCAGTCGATTATCATTTCGAAAGGATACCAGATACAACAAATGGACAGTGAATTTAATCTGATCGGAACACCATCCGTTTCTCCACAAAAAGTAAAAAGTGCAAACCTGTTTGCATCCTGAAAATGTTTAAATCTCCGTCGAAAGTCATAACGCTATTTCAGACGCTTCTGCTGGGCCTGACGATATTTCCCGGCATGTATGCCGAGATTACCGTGGCGTTGTTCTTACTTTGTCTCACCAGGTTAATTCTCAAGATCGGTAACGGTTCATTCTTCCTCGAGTTGTTGCATGTATATGCTGCGTTCTCGTGTCTTCTGATGCCCCTTGTTGGCTATAAATTTTACAACGAAATAACCACACTTATTCTTTGGGTACGAAAAATGCCAATTCCGCCTGAGGAGTACTTCGCTTTTAACATACCTGCAGTGGTTGTAATGGGGTGGGGATTTTTCTTGTACCGCGGAAAATCTTCGGATGACAGGCCCGTAATAAAGAATATTATAAACCATATCAGGATAGATGTTCAGGCCATCAGGGCACCCGTTATACTTATACTTACATTTACTTCACTCGTTGCCTACGCAATTACCGACTTCCTTCCTGAAAGCGTGCAGCAACTAAATACGTTTTTATATTATAGCTTGTATGCGAGCGCGTTCTACATTTATTTCTACAAAAATTTTCCATGGAAATGGTATTTTCTCGCAGGCGTTGTTGGATTCATATTACTGGATGCTTTCAACTCGGGTATGTTTACCATCATAGCCTACATGAGTGGTCTGATCCTGATCCTCGTAGTAGCCGATAAAAAGATACAGCTGTACAAGAAGCTTTTCTTGCTGGTGGCGGG
>Ga0075421_100011352_pt1 | contig 11032 bp, 5 predicted proteins | sample SoiMetdeltSBSDD5_FD_75292 | JGI IMG/M metagenome (GOLD analysis project Ga0075421, IMG submission 75292) | Bulk soil microbial communities from a Populus tree surrounding site in Tennessee, USA - Soil MetaG P. deltoides SBSDD5 | ecosystem: Environmental > Terrestrial > Soil > Tree plantation...
ACCACAAAGCCACAAAGATTTCACGAAGTTCCCTTTGTCTTACTTCGGATCTTAGTGTCTTCGTGGTTAATGTCTGTTCTTAAACCCCCAAACATTACTGATTCCGCAGCATGGCGCTATTCCTTTTTCACGCCAATAACCGGCAATGTCTTTTCATGAATAAGCTGGTTCAACTTCGCTACATCTTCATTCATTATTTTTTTCAGCTTGTTCAATTGCTCATCGATCTGTACTACCAGTTCGGCATAAGCATCTTTTGTTTGTTTTGATAAGCCTGATTGTCCTGCAGAAGATGCATTATAAATACTGGAAAGTTTATCATCAAGTTTGATTGGATAATTCAACACATCCTGTCCGCTTTTTGCTTTGGTTTGATGCAGTGCCTCTTCCACGGCTGTTATTTGTTTTTGCACCGTGTCGATCTGTTGTTTTACTTCTTTTGGGAGATCCTTTCCTGCTCTTGCACTGAAATCATTCATTTGTTGCCGCATTTCACGAATGTTCTTAATTGCCTTCATGATCTCCGTTGACTTATCCCGGATAGTCATTAAATGATTGAACTGTTCTTCATATTCAGTTTGCGAGGTTTTGTAATTTGGGTCGGCGACAATAGCAAATGGCATTTCGGTTGAATCGTTGCCTGCCTTGAATTTTGCAAAATAATTTCCAGGCGCCGCTTTTGGTCCACCGATAAAACCATTCCACAATATCAATCCTTCTACTCTTTCAGCCTCAGGATAATTCATATCCCATTCAAATTGATTCATTCCTTTTGCAACTTCTATTTTATCTGCAGGAGTTTTGTTTGTTGTAGAAAATGTTTTGATCTTTTTCTTTTCCTTATCTAATACGTCAATTGAAAGTTTTGTAGAATCTGTTGCATTGGCCATATAATAATTAAACACAACGCCATTAGGCGGATTCATCCCCACATTGCGCAAGTCAACCGCCGCACCACGACCGCCGCCACGTCTTCCACCACCCGGCATTCGATAAGCAGGGTATATGCTGAACACATGCAGATCCTTCTTTAATACATCATTATTTCTTTCCTGTACCACCGTCAGGTCATCGAGGATATAAATACTTCTACCTTGGGTGCCAACGATCAGGTCGTTATTCTTTATCGCCAAGTCAGTGATCGGCACTTCTGGTAAGTTCAATTGAAATGATCTCCAGTTTGCTCCATCGTCGTAAGAAATATACATTCCATACTCGGTGCCCGCATAAAGCAAGCCTTGTTTTTTTCTATCTGCACGAAGACATCTCGAGAAATGAAGCGGGTTGATCCCATTCACGATATGCTTCCAGGTTTTACCATAATCCTCTGTTTTATATATGTATGATTTAAAATCATCCAGCTTATATCGTGTACCAACTATATACGCTGCACCCTTTTTAAAAGGATCAACCTCTATACAATTCCACATGATCGATTGTGGGATATTTTTCGGCGTTACATTTTCCCAATTCTTTCCACCATCTTTACTTACATGTATCAATCCATCATCACTTCCTGTCCATAACAGATCTTTTTCCACCCAGCTTTCTGTTGCGTAAAAAATAGTACAATAATATTCGACACTTGTATTGTCTTGGGTAATGGGTCCACCACTTGAAGCCTGCTTCTTTTTATCGTTTGTAGTAAGATCCGGAGAGATCACCTGCCAGGTTTTGCCCTCATCTTCGGTGGCAAACAAATTATTGGCTGCTGCATACAGTTTTTTTGGATTATGGGGTGAAAAAAAGATGGGAAAGTTCCACTGAAAACGATATTTCGCAGCTTCCGCACCTGCACCCATATTGTCGATCGGCCACACATTTATCATTCTGCTTTCCCCTGTGCGATGATCCAGTCTTTGTAATAAACCCATGTAATTGCCACCATACGTGATTTCAGGATTCAATGGATCAGCCACAACATAACCGCTTTCACTACCTGCTGTATTATCCATATCTGTAGCGGTAATTGCCGCGCCATAAGTCCTGCTCTTTATTCTGAATGCGCTGTTATCCTGCTGGCCGCCCATAATGCGATAGGGAAACGCATTATCCGTACTTACACGATAGATCTGCACCGTTGGTTGATTTAAATAGGTGCTCCAGTTATTTCCACCATCAAATGAAACTTGAGCGCCACCATCATCGGCAACTATCATCCTGTTTCCATCCTCAGGATCGATCCACAGATCATGATGATCACCGTGCGGTGTGTTGATCGATTGAAATGTTCTGCCACCATCATTGCTTCGCATAAAACCAACATTGGGACAATACACACGGCTCTCATTTTTAGGATCAACAAAAACTTTTGTATAGTACCAGGCACGCTGACGGATATTATTATCGCTACAGGTTAATGTCCAGGTCTCTCCTCCATCGGCACTCATGTACAAACCGCCATCCTTATTTTCAATAATAGTATAGATTTTATCGGTATTAGATGGCGCCACAGCAACGCCAACTATTCCCCATGTTCCTTTTGGCAATCCTTTTTTAGCTGAAATATTTGTCCACGTTTCTCCGCCATCGGTACTTTTCCATAAACCACTTCCTTCGCCACCGCTTTCCAGTGAATAAGGTGTTCGTACTAAACGCCACATACCGGCATAAAAAACCTTTGGATTACCTGGCTCCATTACAAGATCACTGCAGCCTGTTTGGTCATTGATAAACAAAGTCCGTTTCCAGGTTTTGCCGCCATCGGTTGTTTTATAAACACCACGTTCCTGGTTGGGCCCAAACAAATGTCCCATTACGGCTGCCCAAACGATATCGGGATTTTTTGGATGAACAATAATGCGAAGGATATGACGTCCATCTTTTAGTCCGATATTCTTCCAGCTCTTTCCGCCATCATCACTCCGCCACATGCCACCGAGGCCCTCACTTACATTCCCGCGCATGGTGTTCTCGCCTTCACCGACATATATTATCGTTTCATCGTTTGGTGCCACTGCCACCGCACCGATGGAACTTCCAAAGTATTTATCAGAAATATTTATCCAATTATTGCCACCGTCAGTAGTTTTCCAAACACCACCGCCGGTAGCGCCAAAATAGAAAGTGTTCCTGTTTTTATAACTGCCGGTAACAGCAGCGCTACGGCCGCCGCGAAATGGGCCGATCAAACGATACTTAAGTTTTGAAAATAATGCTGAATCAGTATCCGCAACAGTCGTTACTGATGAGGCTCTTCGTTGGGCAATTAAATTGATTGAAAAAAATACGATAATAGCAAGCGATGTTAGTTTCATATATGATGAATTGAGAGTTGAAATTTACGGAAATGATAGCAGCCGCAAAATAAACCTGTTGAATTGGTTTAGATGATGAGTCTGTAAGATCAGGGTTGGGAAGGCCAGAAAATAATGATCAACACGCCGCTGATAATGAGTATGGCAAAAAGGGATCCCACCACCTTGCCAAGTTGTTTATTACCCATAGCCATTGCCATTCCACCTTTAAAAACCAGATTTGAAAGTGTCGCAACAAGTATTAATCTCCATCCAAGTGAGGTTTCTATATTTTTTTCTTCGGTCATTTTTGCGGTTGATAAAGTTATTGCATCGAGATCGGTAAGACCAGAAACTATTGACACGAAATAAAGCGCTTCATTTCCGAAATTATCTTTTACCAGTGCCGAAATGAAACTGATACCTCCATATAATAAAGCAAAGATCAGTGCACCTTTCAATTCTGCCGGGTTGGTTTGTGCCGGCATTTCAGTTTTTTCTTTACGATTTCGAAAAAATAAAACGAAGACAAGAACTATCATTACTAATAACTCGGCACCTAATGGAAAAACAAAGGCCTTAAAGGATGAAGGAGCGACAACACTTATCTCGACCATCACACGAACCAGTGAGACGGCTGAGGCGGTTAAGATCACGAACGCAGCGATCTTGGTTATTGCTTCGGCCTTCCGGGCCATTCTTGAATACGAGATCGTGGTCGCTGTACTGGATATTAATCCTCCCAATATGCCGCCCAGGAAGACTCCTGCCTTGCTGCCAATGAATTTGTATATAAAATACCCGATCAAACTTATTCCTACGATCAGGACAACCATCAACCAGATATCTTTTGGATTCAATGCCTCATACCTATCATAAGTTGCATCTGGCAGCACAGGTAATATGATCATCGAGATGAGTACAAACTGCATGATCGCTTTAAGATCATCCTGTCCGAATTTTCCAACCCAGCCATGCAGTGTTGTTTTGAAATGAAGTAAAACGGTTACTACTCCCGTAATAACAATAGCAATTATCTTTTCTCCAAAAACAAGATAGGCGCCGATAGCATACATTAATAAAGCGGCCATTTCGGTAGTGATACCAATACCATCACGTTCCTCTTTTGCCCTTATAACATTTGCTACCACAAGCAGTGATGCAATTGCTATGAATCCAACTGCCAGGATCCACCCATCAAATTCTTTGGCAAGAAAACCGCAGATCGTACCTGTTAATGTTATTAGTGGAAAAGTCCTGATGCCGGCTGTCTTTGAGTTAGCAGATTGCCGTTGCATGCCTACCAATAAACCAAGTCCCAGCGACAACAATAATATCAGCCATTGATCATTTTGCATATTGACAGCAGGTCAAAATTTACACCAATCGAAGCCGGCCTTTTAAAATAATTTAGGTCATAAGTTACATATTAAATGTTTGCCATCACTGAATTACCTTTATCAAAATCGCACACATGTCTTCATTCACTATAACCGGCAATCTTGTTGATGTTCATCAAAAGAAAATCTTTCCCGCAGAGATAAAAGTCAAAAAGGGAAAGGTCATTTCAATTACCTCAATCTTCAAACTTCAAACCTCAAATTATATTCTTCCCGGTTTCATTGACTCCCATGTTCATATTGAAAGCTCGATGCTTGTACCATCTGAATTTGCAAAGCTTGCGGTCGTACATGGAACTGTCGGAACAGTCAGCGATCCGCATGAAATTGCAAATGTGTGCGGAATGAAAGGTGTGGAATTCATGATAGAAAATGGGAAAACAGTCCCTTTTAAATTCAATTTCGGAGCGCCGAGCTGTGTACCGGCAACAAGTTTTGAAACAGCAGGAGCATCACTTGATTCAACGGATGTAGAAAAACTTCTTCAACGAGATGATATTAAATACCTGAGTGAAATGATGAATTTTCCCGGTGTGCTGAATGAAGATAAAGAGGTAATGAAGAAGATCGCTGCAGCACATCGCTTATTGAAGCCGGTTGACGGCCATGCACCCGGATTAAGAGGAGACCAGGCAAAACAATATATCGCAGCCGGGATCACTACCGATCATGAATGTTTCACTAAAGACGAAGCGCTGGATAAACTGCAAAATGGAATGAAGATCATCATTCGTGAAGGAAGCGCCGCAAAAAATTTTGAAGCATTGATCGATCTGCTGCATGATTACCCCAATCAAATGATGTTTTGCAGTGATGATAAACATCCTGACAGTTTGGTGCTTGGACATATCAATCAATTATGTGCAAGAGCTGTGGCAAAGGGAATCGATTTGTTTAAGATTTTACAAGCAGCGTGTGTAAATCCTGTTTTGCATTATAAGCTTGACGTTGGCTTATTAAAAGAGAATGATCCGGCAGATTTTATCATAATTAAGGATTTGGAAAAGTTTGAAGTATTGAAAACATTTATTAAAGGTGAATTGGTTGCCGAAAATGGCCAGTCTTCAATTCGCAGTTCGCAGGCAACAGTCATCAATAACTTTTCTTGTAATAAAAAGAAACCTGAAGATTTTGCTTACCCATTGACCATTCACCATTCACTATTTACCATTCCAGTTATTGAAGCCCTGGATGGTCAATTAATCACCAATAAGATCTTGCACGAAGCGGAGGTCATTAATAACAAATTAGAAAGTGATATTGAGGCTGATATTTTAAAGATCGTTGTTGTTAACCGCTATAAAGAGGCCCCGGTGGCGAAGGCTTTCATAAATAATTTCAGTATAAAAAAAGGAGCTATTGCGTCATCTGTCGCTCATGATTCTCACAATATTGTTGCTGTAGGTGTAGATGATGAATCCATTTGTAAAGCAGTAAATCTTGTAATAGAAAAACAAGGAGGTATCAGCGCCGTAAATGATAAAAAAGAAATGGTACTCGCATTACCGGTGGCAGGATTGATGAGCAATGAAGATGGTTACAAGATCGCCGAAGCTTACACGTCCATCGATAAAATGGCCAAAGAAGAACTTGGTTCTTCTTTATCTTCTCCATTTATGACGCTTTCATTTATGGCCTTACTTGTTATCCCTCATTTAAAGTTGAGTGACTTTGGCTTATTTGACGGGGATAAGTTTGAATTTGTTAAATAAGACTATGCTGACTTACGTTTCAAATGACCCGGAGAATAGCCATGATGTTTCTTAAACGTTTCAATAAAACTGCTTACTTTCTCATAATTAAGAATGGCGGCAACCTCGTTTACTGTTAATGGTTTTTCAAGCATTAATCTTTTAGCATGTTCCATTTTTATTTCAAGATAATGCTCATACAAGCTTTGGTTGAAAACAGTTTTAAAATACCTTTTTAAGGTTGATTCGCTTAATGCTACCCTCTTTGCAATTGAATCAACACCGGGAAATATTCCCTGCAAATTTTCTTCAAGTATTTTTTCAGCCATCATGATCTTATCATAGTACAATGTCTTATTTTCTGACACTTCATTCTTAGTTCTTGACGATATCTTTCTGAAAAATTCTGCTATCAATAGCAGTGCCTCGGCCTTAATATGTAAATGCGATCTCAGATCAGACTCGGCTACCGAGTAAATGTCCGAAACCACCCTGAATTCAGCCGGGGATGAAGATTCAAGAAATGTAGTAGGGTGTTTATTTTCGTTCAATTCTTTAATAAATGATTGGATCAGGGCATCCGCCTCCGAAAATTCCTGCATTAACCACGAATAGGTCACCGACAAGTCAATTCCATGCAAGCCTTTCCCGGCCTCAATCTCGAAATCCATTTCTGCATCGCTTGACAAGAACATGATATTCATGCCTTGCGGTATATGCATCGGCTTTGCAAATGTTTTATTATTGAAGGCAATGCCATCGGTATTGACGAGGTACCCTATGTGGAAGTATTTTTCGTCTTTTTTATAGTAATCGGCATGCTTGTGAAAGACAAAGGTCTTATTAAGAGTGAAGTTCCAAACTCTCATTACAATGCCATGGTCAAGATTTACTTTCTTGATAATACCCGTACCATGAGAAGGGGGTATTTGTATGAATCCCTTGTCAGAAGATGTACTAAAGATCTCTGCCAGTCTCTTAATTGAATCGTCGGAGTCGATTTCGTCAAATATATAATGAAGTTTATTCACGGGCTTCCTATAGTTATTGGTTAATGCTACTAATCAATAAGCCCCGATAAAACTCCTGCTTATGTAGTTCAGATCGTTAAATCTATATTCAAATTACAACAAAAAGCTCCATATACCTATAGACGGTCAAGTAATTTTTTGTAGAATTAATACCAGTAAATCATTGTGAACTTTAAACCGTATTTTTTGAATTTACGACGGAAATTCCCTGACACATGTACGAGTACTTTTGATTTGGGAAACGCAAAATGGACATCGTAAATCCCGGATGGTTAGGAATCCTTTACAGATGAATTTATCGAGTTTGTAACTATGAAAACAGGAAAGATTTGGTGAGTTTTAGATTGGCCCTATGAGATCAAAAAGAGTTCAGCCTTACACCACCTTCAGCGCTGAGCTTTAAGAACGGTCAGGTTCTGTCTCCTTCTTGTTTTCATTTAATGATCAATGGTAGAATTTTTTAAAAGCAGTTAAGCTGCTAATGATATCGTATTGCTTAATTATTACAAAAACCCGACTCATGAAAACGAAAATCAACATTGTGACCCTGTGTTTTGGTGTACTTTTCTCTCAGCTTATCCCGGCCCAGCAGAAAAGTGGTGAACTGCCAAAAGAAGTTTCGACTGACTGGTACAAAATGGCGACAGATAATCTCAGCCAGCGAGAGTACTCATTTGTGAAAAGCAATGTTGCCGAATACAAAACTATAAATCACAAAAACAAGTTAGCCTTTACCGTAAGTCAGCGTGGATTTTCAGTTTATGACCTTAAAGAAGCTGATCAGCCCTGGAATATCAGGTTCTCGGTTGCGGGTGCAGGAAGAACCGAAACGATATGTGTATTGCCTGACAATTTCAGCACTGTCGAAAAAGGTTCAATGGTAACTTTTACCTCCCCAAGCCTTACAATTGAATATATAAACAGTGCCAGGGGTCTCCGTCAAAATTTTATTGTAAAAGAAAAACCTGTTGGCAACGGTAATTTGAAAGTTCAGTTGAACTGGACATCGGATCTGAAAGCAACGGAAGCTTCTTCAAATAAAATAGCTTTTTATACTGATGGGAACAAGAATGATGTGAAGATGATCTATGATGATCTTAAAGTATGGGATGCAAACGGAACCTTGCTTGACGCTGAATTAAAACTTAACAAACTAACTAATTCGATCGAAATATTGGTTAATGACAGCGAAGCTGTTTACCCGGTAACGATCGATCCGCTTAACCGCACAGCAGAATGGTCAAGTTCTGCTGATGGAATATTACCCGCATTACTTACTAATCTTCAGTTACAGGTAGAAACATTATACGGTTACACCGTTGCCGGTTTAGGCGATATTAACGGTGATGGCTTTGATGATGTAGCGATCACAGCGCCCGGCATGGCCGATGTGATTACGGGTTCGGGTTCGCTTGCAGCTGTTGGAGCCGTATTTATCTATTTAGGTTCACCAACAGGTCTTCCTGCAAACCCAAGCAAGGTGTTGCAACCAAATACAGCTGTTGAAGGTGCCTTATTTGGTTTTAGTGTTGATGCCGGCGATATAACGGGCGATGGTAAGAACGACCTTATTGTTGGCGCCCCAATGGATAGATATCAAACTTCTGCGCAAGCATTATTCGGACCTACTACTGTGAATGTAACGGTTGGTAAAGTGTACTTATACAGAAGTGAAGATTTGTTTAGTGCTCCGAACCCAACTCCATTTTTAGAGATTCGTTTGCAGGGTACTGGTTTCTTTTCTACAGGAATTGCAGGCGTAGTACTTAATAATACAACCGCAAATTTTCTATTTGGCTTTTCAGTATCAGTTACCAAAGATTTAAATGGTGATAATAAATCAGACATTGTTATAGGTTCCCCGGCTTATCTTGGCAAACAGCCTTTATCGGTTCAGAGTGGTGCTGCATTTGTATATTATTCGAATAACCTTGCTACTACTTCTCCTGTTCAATTACAAACGCCAACTCCAACGTTGCTGGGGTTGCCTTTACTTCCCCTGGCCAATACAAGCGGTATGTTGTTTGGTTTTAGTGTTGATTGCGCCGGAGATTATGATGGTGACTTCTATCCTGACCTGGTTGTTGGTGCTCCGGCAGGAGTTGACCTTTCATCTTTAGGTGGAATTTATACAGGCCAGTTTCTTGGTGGCAGTGCCTATGTTTATTATGGCACCGGCAGTGGAGTTACCTCTTCTATTGGGGTAAGATTGCAGGCAAACGCTTCAGGATTATTAAGCAATGCAGCAAATTTATTCGGATATGATGTAAAAGGCGCAAAGAATGCAAACGATCAACACACCGGTTGCATTGTTATCGGCGCTCCTGTTGGCAGTGTAATAAGTAATGTGGTTAGCGGTCTTCGATTGAAAGCTGGCCAGGTACATGTATTTCTGAAAAAAACTTTTACACCCACAAGCCCGATCACATCAGATCAAATTATTTCATCACCACGATCTTCCTCTATACTTAGCATTTTAACGGGACAAAGCATTAATGTATCCGTTCTATTCGGCTCAAGCATTGATAATATGCTTGATGTTAACTGTGATGGCTATGGCGACCTCATCATCGGCGAACCGTTATCTACTACAATTCCCTTGATCGGCGCTGATGTAGTGGGTGGCGCAGCATTTATTTATCTTGGAAGTGCTGATGGTACTTACGCAACCACGCCTTATTGGGATCTTACTACTGAAGTCTCTCCCTTATTGGGTGTTAATGCAACTGCATTGGTAGGCTATAGTGTGGCAGGAGCTAAGTATGTATATGGAACTTCCCAGGGTGTTCGCTCGCTTATCGGCGCTCCCTCTAATTCACTTGACTTTGGAATTGGATTATTAAACCTTGGCAATACTCTTGGGACCACGTTTGATCTTGTTTTTGACGGCAATGGTTTAGGCAAATCCTATGCCTTCCCTTTTTCGCAATGTAATATTACTTTGCCGGTTGAGTTAATATCATTCACCGGGAAAGCTGTCAATAAAGCTTCCGCTCTAAAATGGACAACGGAGTCCGAAGTAAATCTTGACCAATATGAATTGCAGAGAAGCCGTGACGGTGTAAACTTCACACCAATCGCTATTGTATTTGCAAAAGGTGAACAAAAAAATGAGTATAACTATACAGATATAAATGCTTTTGATGGTTCAAATTTCTATCGGCTTAAAATGATCGATATTGACGGTACTTTCAAATATTCAAATACCGTAGTGATACGTTTTGGTGAAGTAAAAGCTGGCGATGTTGTTATCGCGCCAAACCCGGTGAAAACAAACATCAATTTAAAGATGAGAGATTTTCAACAAGGCATCTATAAAATTGAGATCACAAATGCTATCGGACAAATACAATTGACTAAAAAGATAAGCGTGATGCAGCAGGAACAAAAAGAATCAATCATTTGCCCTGCAAACATGAATAAAGGAATTTACTGGTTAACTATGTACGATGAAAAAAATAGCCGGGTAAAAACAATGGGTTTTTTTGTAAACAATAATTAAGCAGCTTGAACCTTTTCTATGCTTTCGAAAGGCCTGTTATTCATAATAGGCCTTTATTGTTTTCCAATGTGTTGTGAAAGAGCCTGAAATATTGGGAAAATTTTTGCGCAAAAAATTGCCGCTTGTTTTACTGTAAACGTTGTAATAAGGTGCGGCGTCAACTTTTTTTCAA
>Ga0075421_100011354_pt1 | contig 11031 bp, 8 predicted proteins | sample SoiMetdeltSBSDD5_FD_75292 | JGI IMG/M metagenome (GOLD analysis project Ga0075421, IMG submission 75292) | Bulk soil microbial communities from a Populus tree surrounding site in Tennessee, USA - Soil MetaG P. deltoides SBSDD5 | ecosystem: Environmental > Terrestrial > Soil > Tree plantation...
TGGCCGCCCTGGAGGCGGCCCAGGTGGACGTCAAGGACGTCATCGCGGACGCGGTGCGGCGCGACAAGGCGCTGGACGCGTTCGAGGCGGCCAAGGAGCGCGAGCTGCACGACCTTCGTGCGAAGAACGAGTCGCGTGTGCGCGAGCTGCGGCAGGAGATGGAGACGCTCCTCACCAAGATCAACGCGGAGATCGAGCGGCTGAAGGCCTCCGCGGAGGGAGCGGAGAAGGCCTTCGCCCAGCTCCAGATCCGCAAGCGGCGCGAAGAGGAGCGGCTGCACGAGGTGGTCGCGAACTTCGTGGAGGCGCCGGACAACCCCATCACCACCGGCTCCCTCTCGGGCTCCACGCCACCCAAGCCCTCAGCGTGAGCGCTCACGCTCACCCAAACCAACCAGTGAGCTCAGTGGCGTCTTCTTTCGGCGCCACTGAGCGACGGGGGGTTTCAGGGGGGGAGCCTACTGCTTCCGCGGTGTTCAGTAGCGTTCCCCCCCTGGCCAGCCAACCAGTAAGCGTGGCGGCGCTGCGTAGCGGCGGCGCGCGACGGGGGGTTTCAGGGGGGGAGCCGACTGCCGTCGCGGTGATCAGTCGCGTTCCCCCCCTTCCTGGCCGACCAGTGAGCGTGGCGGCGCTGCGTAGCGGCGGCGCGCGACGGGGGGTTTCAGGGGGGGAGCCTATCGCGTTCGAGGTGATCGATAGCGTTCCCCCCCTGAGATTAAAGAAGAGGAGATCATGGCGCGCCAATTGACGCCGTTGGGTCGCTTCCTGTTCGTGGTGGCCGGCCTTTCCCTCCTCGGTTACGGCCTCTATAAGTACGGAGTACTCGCTCGCATCGCCGGGATCGTCGCTCCCGAGAGGCGCGCCGAGGGCACCGTCTCCAAGGACGACTTCGGATCCGGCTCTGCGGCCCCCGCTGGCACCGGCGCGGCCACGAGCACGTCGGCGGCGCTTCCTTCCGGCGGCTCGCGGCTCAAGCGGCCGATCAAGGTGGCGATCGTGCTCTGGGGCGGCTACGCGGGCGGCATCATGGCCAACAACGGGATGCTGCCCAACCCGGACAGCACGTTCTCGCGCGACTTCGGCGTCCAGGTCGAGCTGCTGCAGATCGACGACTTCGACAAGTCGCGCGACGCCTTCCGGGCCGGCGGCGACAAGGGCGGGGTGGACATCATGTGGTCCACCGTCGACGCCTACGCGCTGGAGTACGGCGGCCTGAGCAAGCTCGGCCCCAAGGCGATCATGCAGTACGACTGGAGCCGCGGCGGCGACGCCATCGCGGTGGACGCCTCCATCAAGTCCGTGGCCGACCTCAAGGGCAAGCGCCTGGCCTGCGCGGAGGCCACCCCTTCGCACTTCTTCGCCCTCTACGTGCTCACCCAGGGCGGGCTCACCAACCGCGACGTGAACTGGGTCTTCACCTCCTCCGCGGTGGACGCGGCCAACGTCTTCAAGGCGGGCAAGGTGGACGCGGCCGTGAGCTGGTCACCCGACGTCTACGTGGCCGCGCGCGAGCGCGAGGGCGGCCACATCCTGGCCTCCACCAAGGAGGCCACGAACCTCATCGCGGACATCTTCGTGGCCCGCGGCGACTTCCTGGAGCAGCACCCGGAGGACGCGCGCCGCTTCGTGGCGGGCTGGCTGCGCGGCGTGGAGATGGTGCGCAAGAACCCGGACAAGGCGGCCGTGCTCCTGCAGAAGAGCCTGACCGGGGTGAACACCCTCGACGACGCCAAGGGCATGCTCGACGACGTGAAGCTCCCCGACTACGGGGAGAACCGCGCGTTCTTCAACCCGCAGGGCTCGATCGTCAACTACTTCTCGATCTACCAGAGCGCGCAGAACATCTGGCGGAAGATCGGCAAGATCTCGAGCGTGAACCCGGCGCAGCAGACGGTGGACACGCGCTTCCTGGACGCGGGGGCGGAGTTCTTCCCCGGTGCGAGCACGTCCGTGGCCGAGAGCAAGCCGGAGTTCGAATTCAAGGCTCCCGCCCCGCGCACGACCGCCGCCCCCATCCTGACCAAGACGGTCTCGATCTACTTCCCGAGCGGCGCCTCCGTCCTCGACGAGAACGCCAAGGCCGTGCTCGACTCGCAGGTCGTCGACCTCGCCGCCACCTTCGGCAGCGCCTACCTCCGCGTCTCCGGCAACACCGACAACGTGGGCGCGCGCGACGCGAACGTCCGGCTCTCCCGGGCCCGCGCGGAATCGGTGGCCCAGTACCTCATGACGAAGGGCTTCGACCGGAACAAGTTCGACGTGGTGGGCAACGGCCCGGACAAGCCGGTGGCGAGCAACGACAGCGACGGCGGGCGGGCCAAGAACCGGCGCACGGATTTCGAAGTGATCGCGAGATGAGGATTCACCTCCACCGAGGTGTGAGGTGAATCCTTAGTGGACGTCCGTCAGCCCATCACGCGACACCAGGCGCGCGTCCTGGCCGCGGTGGGAGTCCTGACGTTCTTCGCCCTCTGGTGCGTGCTGTCCTACGCGAACATCGTCCCCACGGTGATCCTTCCGACGCCGACGGAAGTGCTGCGCGCCTTCCCCGTGCTGCACTTCCAGGAGGCGCTGGTGCGCAGCATCGGGGGGAGCCTCTATCGCGTGTACATGGGGTTCCTGCTGGCGGCGGTGGTGGCCATCCCCCTCGGCCTGCTCATGGGGACCTTTCCCCCCGTGAAGAGCTTCTTCGTCCCCTTGCTCGACCCCTTGCGCTTCCTGCCCATCTCCGCCCTCGTGCCCCTGTTCATCGTCTGGTTCGGCATCGACGAGATGCAGAAGATCATCTTCCTGTTCGTCGGCATCGTCGTGTACCTGCTGCCCCTGGTCGTGGAGGCGGTGGAGAACGTGGACGACGTCTACCTGCAGACCGCGACCACCCTCGGCGCCAGCAAGGGCCAGCTCATCCGCCACGTGCTCATCCCGGGCAGCCTGCCCGCGATCGGGGAGGCCCTGCGCGTGATGAACGGGATCGGCTGGACCTACGTGATCCTGGCCGAGGTGATCAACGCGCGCTACGGCCTCGGCTACCTGATCACGGCCGCGGGCAAGCGCTCGAACGTGGACCAGATCTTCGCGCTCGTGCTCGTCATCCTCGTGATCGGCGTGGTCACGGACTGGATCATCCGCATGGTGAACAAGCAGCTGTTCGCCTGGAACGAGTGATGGCCACGCCGTCCACCGCCTCCGCTTCGCCCAACGTCCTCGAGCTCCGGGGCGTGAGCAAGAGCTTCGTCAACCCCGACGGGAAGCTCTTCCCGGCCATCAAGGACGTGAACCTCACGATCAAGGACGAGCCGGACGTGGGCGAGTTCCGCGTGTTCCTCGGGCCTTCCGGATGCGGCAAGAGCACGATCCTCAACATCGTGGCCGGCCTCTTCCGGCCGACGGAAGGCGAGGCGCTCGTGCGGGGCGTGCGCGTCACCGGGCCCGGACCCGACCGCGGGATGGTCTTCCAGAGCTACAGCTCGTACCCCTGGCTCACCGTGCTCGACAACGTGGCCTTCGGCCTGATGCTGCGCGGCCTGCCCCGGAAGGATCGGGAGACCGCCGCGCGCACCTGGATCAAGAAGGTCGGCCTGGAGGGAACGGAGAAGAAGTACCCGCGGCAGCTCTCCGGCGGCATGCGCCAGAGAGTGGCCATCGCGCGCACGCTGGCCGCCCGCCCCCAGATCATCCTGATGGACGAGCCCTTCGGGGCCCTCGACGTGCAGACCCGCCTGGGCATGCAGAACCTCATCAACGAGCTGTGGGAGGAGATCGAGGGCACGATCCTCTTCGTGACCCACGACATCGCGGAGGCGGTCTACCTCGCGGACAAGATCCACATCCTGTCCGCCAATCCGGGCACCATCGTGGACGAGGTCACGGTGGACCTGCCCCTGCACCGCACGGAAGACCTCAAGAATACCGCCCGCTTCCGCGAGCTGGAGACGGTGGTCCTGGACAAGATCCGCAAGCAGGCCAAGGGCGGCAACCTGCGGATCACCACCTGAGGCCCGCCCGGGCGTTCTAGAATTACCCGTGCCCGCCGAAGAGCCCAACTATCTCGCGCACGCCTTCAAGAGCCAGTACAACCTCATCGGCCTCGGCACCGCGCTCGGGTTCGCCGTGCTCAGCGGCACCCTGCTCCCGATCATCGTGGCCGCGGGCATCGAGATGGTGGTGCTGCCCCTCGTCTCCGGCAGCGGACGCTTCCAGCGCCTGGTGCGCGCGCGGACGTCGGAGGAAGCGGAGGAGAAGGACGCGGCCCGCCAGCGCCTGGAATCGTCGGAGATGCTGCAGTACATGCCGGAGGCCGAGCGGGCGCGCTACCGCACGCTGCAGGCCCTCACCAACGAGATCCGGCAGAACTACAAGGGCATGGACTCGAGCTCGCAGATGCTGCTCGAGCAGCTGGTGGAGAAGCTCGATTTCCTGCTCAGCTTCTACCTGCGCATGCGCTACTCGCTCACGCGGTACCACAACTACTTCAACAGCACGGATCCCGAGCGCATCCAGGAACGCATCGCCATGCTGGACCACGAGATGAAGTCGGGGCCGGAGCGCGTGCAGCAGATCAAGGCCCGCACCCGCTCCGTCCTGGAGAAGCGCCTGGACCGGTACAAGAAGGCCCTCGAGAACCGCGACCTCATCGACGCCCAGACGGAGACGGTGCAGGAGGTCCTGCAGCTCCTGCGCGACCAGAGCTACTCCATGCGCGACCCGCGCAGCATCACCGAGCAGATCGACGGCCTCGTGAGCTCGGCGGAGGAGACGGAGCGCGGAGTCAAGGACATGGAGGACATCCTGGCCCTCGAGCACGAGATGATGTCGCCGGGTTCGCTGGAGGCGGACATCGAGCAGGAGCTCGCGTCGGGTCGGTCCCAAGCGGTCTCGGCCCCCTCGGGATCCACGCCCCCGGTGCGCGCGCGAGTCCCGCCCCCGCCGGGATCACCCCCGCCCCCGCCCCGCAAGAAGGTCGCCCACTAGCCGTGAACCGGGACCACCTGCCGCGTCGCGAGTGGCTGCGCATGGCGGCGGCGGGACTGGGCGGCCTGGTCCTCCCCAGCGGGCGGCCGCGGTTGGCGCCGGCCGGCGCGGCGACCGGGAGCGCGGACGCCGTCGGCACCAACTGGGCCGGGAACGTCCGTTACCGCGGGACGCGCCTCTACCGCCCGGCAACGCTCGACGAAGTGCGCCGCGTGGTCCGCGACCACCAGGCCGTGAAGGCGCTGGGCGGCCGTCACTCGTTCAGCACCATCGCCGACACGCACGGCGCCATGGTGACGCTGGAGCGGCTCGACACGGTGTCCGACGTCGACCGCGCGGCGGGCACGGTCGAGGTCGGCGCCGGCGTCAAGTACGCGCAGCTCTGCCCGCAGCTCCAGCGCCAGGGCTTCGCGGTCGCCAACCTGGCCTCCTTGCCGCACATCGGCGTGGTGGGGGCCTGCTCGACGGCCACCCACGGCAGTGGGACGGGGAACCTGGCCACCCAGGTCGTCGCCCTCGAGTTCGTCGACGGCCGCGGGGAGGTGGTCAGGCTGTCCGAGGACCGGAGCCCCGAGGATTTCCGGGGCGCGGTCGTCGGTCTAGGGGCGATCGGGGTGGTCACGAAGGTGACGCTCCGCGTCGTGCCCGCCTTCGACGTGCGGCAGTGGGTGTTTGAGAACATGCCCCTCTCCCAGTTCACCGCCCACTTCGACGAGATCATGAACGCCGGCTACAGCGTCTCCGCCTTCACCACCTGGCGCGACGACCAGGTGTCCGAGGTCTGGGTCAAGCGCCGCGCCGACGCCGGCGATTGGAACCCGGGACGTGAGTGGTTCGGAGCCTCGCCCGCCCCGCGCGACCGGCACCCGATCGTCGCCATGGACCCGCGGGCCTGCACGGCGCAGATGGGGGTGCCCGGCCCGGCCTGGGAGCGGCTGCCGCACTTCCGGCCCGATCACCCGCCGTCTTCGCAGGGCCATGAACGACACAGCGAGTATTTCGTCCGGCGAGCGGAGGCCGTGCACGCGATACAGGCCCTTTACGGCGTCGGCGGACGGATCGCGCGCGCTTTGCAGATCTCCGAGATCCGGACGGTCGCGGCCGACTCCCTCTGGATGAGCACGGCCCAGGGCCGGGACAGCGTCGCCCTCCACTTCACGTGGACGGACAACGACCCGGACGTGGCCGCGGCCATGCCCGTCGTGGAGGCCGCCCTCGACCGCTTCGGACCGCGTCCCCACTGGGGGAAGATGCACGCGCGGACCCGAGCGCAGGTGACCGCCCAGTACGAGCGCCTCGGCAACTTCCGCGACCTGTGCCGCCGCCACGATCCGGACGGGAAGTTCCGGAACGACTACCTGCGCCGTTACCTGTTCGAGGGCTGAGAGCAGCCCGGCCCGAGGGGGGCGCGCTACTCGCCGAAGAGGTGCACCGCCAGCTCACGGCGGTGACGGCCGCTCCGGTGTTCCCAGACGTACAGGCCCTGCCAGGTGCCGAGGAGCAGCTCTCCCTCGCGGAACGGAATCTGCTCGGAGGTCCGCGTCAGCGCCGCCTTCACGTGCGACGGCATGTCGTCGTCGCCCTCCGCGGTGTGGGTGTAGAGCGGATCGCCGTCGGGCACGAGCCGGTCGAGGAACGCCTCCAGGTCGCGGCGGGCGGCCGGGTCCGCGTTCTCCTGGATGACGAGGCTGGCCGAGGTATGGCGGATGAAGACGGTGCAGAGGCCGTCTCGCAGTCCGGAGTCACGCAGGCGCGCCGTCACCTCATCCGTGATGTCGTTGAGGCCGCGACGGGTGGAGACGTGTACGGTGTCGTGTTGCTGCCGCACGTCACTTCCCTTCGCGTACGGCCTTCTCGGCCAGCCGGTCCGTCACCCCCGGCGCCAGGATCCGCAACAGCCGGCTGAGGCGTCCGCCGCGCCAGTTCGTGACCACGAGCCTCTCGCGCTTCTCCATGCCCGCCACGGTGAGCGCGGCGCAGGCCTCCGCGGTCATGATCTTGTCCTCCTGCATCGGGCTCTTGCCTTGCGCCTTGCCGTCCGCGCCCGCGGAGCGCCGGTGGATCTCGGAGAGGACGAAGTAGGGAGCCACCACCGTCACCGACACCCCGGAGCCGGCGAGCTCGATGCGCAGCGAGTCGAAGAACCCGAAGACGGCATGCTTGCTCGCGGCGTAGCCGGTGCGGGTGGGCACGCCGTTGAGGCCGGCCAGGCTGGACATCACGACGATCTGGCCGCGGCTCTTCTTGAGGTGCGGGAGCGCGTAGTGCGTGGGGTAGACGCACCCGAGGTAGTTCACCTTCATGAGCCGCTCGTAGAGCGCGAGGTCTTCGACCTCTTCGAAGCGCGCATTCATGCTGACGCCCGCGTTGTTGACGAGGACGTCCAGGCCTCCGAAGGTCTCGACGGTCCGATCGACGAGGCGGCGGCACTCGTCGGGTGACGTGACGTCGGTCGACACGACCAGCGTCTCCGCGCCCGCGGCCCGGCACGCGGACGCGACCTCCTCCAGGCGCGCGACGTCGCGCGCGGCCAGGACCAGACGCGGCCGCTGCGGGGCCAGGGCGAGGCAGAGGGCCTTGCCGATGCCTTGCGAGGCACCCGTCACGACGATCGACTTGCCGGTGTACGCGGACACCTAGAAGTCCCTCGCGCGATAGGTGTCGCGGCCGCCCATGACGGTGAGGAGGACGCGCGTCTTCAGGATCTGCGCCGGCGACGAGGCGACGATGTCGTCGGAGAGGACGACGAGGTCGGCGAGCATCCCCGGGGCCAGCGTACCCTTCCGCCCCTCCTCGAAGCTCGCGTAGGCGGCGTCGCGGGTGAAATGGCGCAGGGCGGCCTCGGCCGAGATCCGTTCCTGGGGCTGCCAGCCGCCCGCGGGTGTGCCCTCCGGCGTCGTGCGCGTGGCCGCGCAGTAGATGCCGCGCAGGACCTCCATCGAGAAGACGGGCGAGTCGCTGCCGAAGGCCTGGACGGCCCCCGCCTCGTCCAGGGAGCGGAAGGCCATGGCTCGCGACTCCCGATCCGGCCCGAGGGTAGGGGCGTAGACCTCGTACGTGTTCTGGTCCGGGTTCGCGAACAGGGCCTGGGTGGAGGCGATCACGCCGAGCGGCTTGAAGCGCGCGATGTCCGCGCGCGTCGGGGCCTCCACGTGCTCGACGCGGTGGCGGCGGCCGGTGGTTCCATTGGTCCGGGCCGCGCACTCGTAAGCGTCGAGGGCCATGCGGATCGCCCGGTCGCCGATCGCATGCAGGAAGACCTGGAATCCCTCGCGGTCGTATAGCGCGACCGTGCGGTCCAGGTCCTCGGGCGTCCAGTTGAGCTCGCCCATCCCTCCGCCGGGATAGGGCTCGAGCATGGCCGCCGTCTTCGATTCCACAACGCCGTCGACGAACCCCTTGACCGCGCCGAACTTCATCAGCGGGCCCGCGTATTTCGTCCTCAGCGTCCTGTAGCGGGCGAGCTCGTCCGACGCGATGTCCTTGACCATGGGCAGCGCGAAATAGAAGCGGACCTTGAGCCCGCCCTCGGCGGCCACGCGCTCGTAGGCGGGCAGGTCGGCGGTGGAGATGGTCGCGTTCTGGGCCGACGTCAGTCCATAGGACACGGCCTCGTCCAGGCGGCGCTTCAGGGCTGCGTAGCGCTCCTCGTCCGTGGCCGGCGGCACCAGCCGTCCCACGAGCCGGGACGCCGATTCCTTGAGGGCGCCCGTGGGCTCCCCCTTCTCGTCGCGCACGATGACGCCGTGATCCGGATCGGGCGTGTCGCGCGTGATCCCGGCCGCCTGCAATGCCTTCGAATTGGCCCAGGCGCTGTGCCCGTCGTAGCTGGTCATGAACGCGGGACGGTCGGAGACGGCGGCGTCGAGCTGCGCTCGACCGGGCAGGCCGCCGGGAAAGGCGCCGTAGACCCAGCCCCGGCCGCTGACCCACGGACGCTCGGGATGCGCGGCGGCGTAGGCCCGGATCCGGCGCTGGATCTCCTCGACGGAGCCGGCGTCGGCGAGGTCCACGGTCTCCACGACGAGGAAATGCAGGTGCGCGTCGTTGAACCCGGGCGCGACGAAGCGTCCGCGCAAATCGACGGTCGTCGTAGTCGGCCCGGCGTAGCGGCGGATCTCGGCGTCCGTCCCTACCGCGACGATCCGGTCGCCGGCCAGAGCGACGGCCTGGGCGCGCGGACGCGCGGGGTCGGCCGTCCAGATGCGGCCGCCGAGGAAGACACGATCGGCCGCGGGGACGGCGCGCGGGCGCGGCGCCGCCGCCACCGCGAACAGTGCGGCCACGATTGCGGCGAAGAGTCGCAGTCCCGGTTTCATGACGAGGGGATTCTAGCTTTCCGCCGCGCGATATGATCGGGGCCGTCCGGAGGCTGCCCATGGCTGCACCCGCACCGGTCGTTGCGCGCGAGGAGAGCGTCCCCGAGTTCACCCTGCGCGCGGTCGCGGCCGGCGTGACCTTCGGGCTGCTCTTCGGCGCCGCCAACGCCTACCTCGGCTTGCGCGTGGGCCTCACCGTCTCGACCTCGATACCGATCGCGGTCCTGACCGTCGCCCTCTTCCGCGCCCTCCGCGCCCGGGGGCCCGTGATCCTGGAGGCGAACCTCTCCCAGACGATCGGGTCCGCCAGCTCGTCCCTCGCGTCCGGCACCATCTTCACGGTCCCGGCCCTCTTCCTCTGGGGCTTCGCTCCGCCCCTCTGGCAGGTCGCCATCCTCGCCTTCCTGGGCGGCGTGCTGGGGATCTCGGCCATGATCCCGCTGCGCCGGCTCCTCATCGTGCGCAGCGCGGACGAGCTGCCCTACCCCGAAGGCACGGCCTGCGCGCAGGTGCTGCGCGCGACCGCGGCCGACGCCGGCGGCGGCAAGTGGATCTTCCTGGGCCTGGCCGTGGGCGCGGGGGTGAAGCTCGCGCTGGGCGCGGCCATGCTGATGCCGTCGGCCCTGTCCTTCCACGTGCCCGCGCTGCCCAAGGCGGAGCTGGCCCTGGAGATCGCGCCCGCGCTCCTCGGCGTCGGCTACATCCTCGGCTATCGGCAGTCCGCGATCATGGTCTCGGGCAGCCTCATCTCCGCTCTGGCCATCACGCCCTTGATCGCCCTCGTCGGGGACGGCCTGCCCCAGCCGCTGTTTCCCGAAGCGACGCGGACCATCCACGACCTGAGCGCGGGCCAGATCTGGTCGCGCTACGTCCGCTACATCGGCGCGGGCGCGGTGGCGGCGGCCGGCATCGTCACCGTCGTGCGCACCCTTCCCACCATGTACGCGTCCCTGCGCGCGGTGCTGGCCGGCCTGCGCGGGAGCGACGTGCCCGCGGGCGAGGGTCTCGAGCGCACGGATCGCGATCTCCCGGGCTGGGTGGTGCTGGCCGGGCCGGCCGCGGTGGTGATCGCGCTGTTCGCGGTGCCCGGCCTCCTGGCCGGAGACATGCCACTCGGGCCACGCCTGGTGGCCGCCCTCGGCGTCGCCATCTTCGGCCTCGCTTTCGTGGTCGTCTCGTCGCGCATCGTCGGCCTCATCGGTGTCTCGTCCAACCCCACCTCCGGCATGGCGCTGGTGACGCTGCTCGGGGTCGCCGTCGTGTTCGTGGCCTTCGGGTGGAGCGACGATCCTTCGGCGCGGGCGGCCATCCTCACCGTGGGCATGGTGGTGTGCGTCGCCGCCTCCAAGGCGGGCGACATCTCGCAGGACCTCAAGACGGGCTACCTCGTGGGAGCCACTCCGGCGCGGCAGCAGGCGGGGCAGTTCATCGGCGCCGCCTTCGCCTGCTGGGCCGTCGCGGGGACGGTACTGATGCTCGGCCGCGCCTACACCTTCGGCTCGCCGGAGCTGGCCGCTCCGCAGGCCACCCTGATGAAGACCGTGATCGAAGGCGTGCTCGCGGGCGCGCTGCCCTGGGGCCTCGTGGGCACGGGGGCGGCCTTTGCGCTCAGCGCGATGCTGGCCGGCCTGCCCGGGCTCGCCTTCGCGGTCGGCATCTACCTTCCCCTGGCCACCCTGACCCCGATCTTCGTGGGCGGAGTCGTGCGCCGCATCGTCGAAGCACGGCGCGAGGGAGCCGC
>Ga0075421_100011355_pt1 | contig 11031 bp, 5 predicted proteins | sample SoiMetdeltSBSDD5_FD_75292 | JGI IMG/M metagenome (GOLD analysis project Ga0075421, IMG submission 75292) | Bulk soil microbial communities from a Populus tree surrounding site in Tennessee, USA - Soil MetaG P. deltoides SBSDD5 | ecosystem: Environmental > Terrestrial > Soil > Tree plantation...
CGGCAACGCCACGCAGGACGGCATCCAGCTTCCACGCGAGATTGTGGACATCCTGAATGCCGGTGTTTCCACCAAAGCCCCCGGTTGGAGGCATCACGTGCGCAGCGTCGCCGACGATGAGCACGCGACCGGCGACGAAGCGGTCGGCGACGTTCGCTGCCGCGTCCCATTGCCGCGCATCGATGATGCTCACCTTCACGTCGGAACGTCCCGCGCCGCGGCGAATCAGATCCTCGCAGTGGCTGGCGGTGAAGTCCTCCGGCCGTTCTCCGCGTTCCGGTGCGTACTGAACGGCCATCAGCCAGCGGCCGTCGCCGCGCGGCACGAACGTGCCGTTGATGTCGAGCACGAACACGGCCCGAATCTGCCGGCCTTCGAGCGTTGCCGACAGGTCGGTCTCGAAGATGACGTTCATCCAGTGCTGAAGGACACCCGGGCCATGCCGCCCGATGCGGAGACGGTCGCGAATCGAGCTCTCTGTGCCGTCCGCCGCGATGAGGTATGACGCGCGGACGGTGTGGAGTGCACCAGTGGCCCGGCAGCGAATGCGCGCGATCACGCGCTCGTCATCCTGTTCGATGCTCACCAGCTCCGCATTGAAGCGCGTCGACGCGCCGAGTCGCTCGGCGTGTGCTCGTAGAATCGGCTCCAGCTGATCCTGGTCGCACGTGGCGGCCGGCGTCGAGCCGAGGTCACTGGTATCGGACCATGGCACGCCCTGCCACGAAATGTCGGGAGCGCTGAGGTTCTTCACACGCGCGATCGACGCCGCCCGATCGTCGATGAGATCGCGCGCGCGGATCTCATCTTCGATGCCAGCGGCCCGGTAGATCTCCATCGTGCGTGGGGAGATCCCTCGGAACTTGTATTGAATCGACGTGTCAGGATGTCGCTCGACGAGGAGACATGGCACGGACCGCCGCGCCAGGAGCAATGCCGCCGACAACCCGTTCAGGCTGCCGCCGACGATGAGGACGGGTATGTCGCTCGGCCAGACGTCTTGCATGGCATGCCCAGGTGCAAAGTACGCACCGCGCCGACTGATCCTCGGGAAAGGATGAGAGTCGGCGAAATCGGATGAGCGTCAGCGCGGAGAATCGAGCGAGCAGGGCTGATCCGATCGAGCGGCGCACTGCCTGAAGAACGCGTGCGTCGTCGTTACGAACGCAAGGCCTTGCTCGGCGGATCCCCAACCCGGCACTTTCGACCACGTGCCGGCGCCCTCGCTCTTGTAGCGGCGGAAGTAGTCGCCGATCTCATTCTGAATCGCCGCGGTCAGCTGGTGCAGCGGCCGGCCGGAGGCGTCCACGCGGGACAGCACGACCTTCGAGTCGAGTCCTTTCTCATCCTCCATGAACATGACGCCGACGGCGATGCCACGGACGAACCGGCCATCCGGCAAAGGCGGTCCAAGCACCAGGGCATCGAACGGGTCGCCATCGTATGAGACGGTCTGGGGCACGAACCCGTAGTTGACCGGGTAGCCACCGATCGAGACGGGAATCATGCGATCGATCGCGCGGCGGTTGGCACGCATGTCGAACTCCCACTTGCGGCGATCGCCGCGTGCGATCTCGATGTAGGCGTTCACCGTGCCGTCGCCGTTGATCGGTACGGTGTCTCGCCACAGATGCGTCTTGTGACGTTGCGCGGCCTTCAGGCTGGCGGCGAGCGTGTTGACTGCGGTCGCCGGCAGGACTGTCGGCCGTGCAGCGTCTTGAGCATTGATCGCCAGTGGGACGATCACCGCGAAAGCAAGAAGCAGGCTCCTCATCGATCAATTATCTACGCCGGCGGCCGCCGCCTCCGCCTCCGGAGCGGCCTTCTCTCGGCCGGGCGCTCCTCGCCGCGCCGCTGCCATCGGTGCGCGGTGCATTTTCCCGTACGCGCTGTGCGCCATCCTGACGCGCCGCATGATCGCGCTCGAGCTGCCCAGCATCGCTGGGACGCTGTGCTGCTCCCCATTCTCCGTTCTCGTACTTCTGCCAGCCGCCCTCGTCTGCGCGACGGTAGACGTTGCCGTCGCGGCCAGCGTAGACGCCCTCTTCTCCGGCGGCGACGAACCCGCTGCCGTTCGGCCCGACGCGGCCAATCGCGGCGCCATCGTCCGAGCGCACGGCGCCTCGGGTGACGCCGGTGACGTTGTTCGTGACGCGACCGGTCTGCGCCCAATCGTCGCCACGCTGGATGTACGACGATCCCCAGCTTCCATACACGCCGGCGCCCTGCCGCGTTTGTGCATAGACGCCGGTCCGCGGGTTGTACGCCTCAGCCGCTCCCCGGGCGCCATACGGCCCCCACGCTGCCGCGCCTCTCGCGTATGTGCCTGTCGCCGCGTTGTAGCGCGCAGTTGCGCCCACGCCGCCATACGGTCCATACGCGGCGGCGCCACGCGCGTAGGTACCGGTCGCCGCGTTGTACCACGCCGAGTAGCCGTATGTCGGATAGAACGGGTAGTAGATCGGATAGTAGCCGCCGTACCACACGTACGGCGGGTAGTACCAACCAGTGCCCCACACCGCGCATCCCCACGAGATCGTCAGACCGGAGTAGCCGGCACCGGTCGCAAACGTGACCCACGTGGGATCCGACGTCACGATGGTCACATACGTTACGTGGTGCGCAGGCGAGCTTGCAGGAATCAGATAGATCTGCGCGGGCACAGTGGTCGCCACGACCCACGGACCCTGCGGCCGCGACGAGACGAACCACACGCCCTGGAAGCACAAGTAGTACAGCGAGCCGACCTGGAGGACGTCCTTGTCTGTATTCACGGCTCGCCTGACCGTTGTCTGTTCGATGGGTTGGAACTGCGGCTCGCCTTGATACGCCACTTCGGGGGCACCGAGACCTGTCCGACTGACCTTCGCGGTCTGCGGAATCTGCGCGAGCACGACGGCTTCGATGGCTTGGGGCGTGCCCGGCACTGACGCGAGCACGCGAGCGCGCGGATGGTCGGCGCCGATCTTCTTGAACTGCGCGGGCAGCGTTGGTGTCGCGAAGGTCCACGGACCGGTGAACTCGGGCGCGGAAAACCATCGACCGGCGACGAGGTAGTAGACAGGGCCGGTCGCGCCCAGTCGGAACACGTCGCTGTCGGTGTTGCTCACCCAGAGGAGGCCGGGGCTCGCAGGCACGGGGACGTACGCGGGATTGCCGCGCAGCAGGATCAGTTCGGCGGGCGTCGTGCTGACGAACACCGTCGGCATGTCGCCGCCGAGGATCGTTCGACCGGGGAGACTGGCTTTGATGTCTTTCCAGTTCTCGTCCGCTGGCAGTCTTGCGAAGCTCGGTGGCAGCGTGCCCGCCGGTATCCATGGTCCGCCCATCGTGCCGGCCTTCAGCCAGACGTTGCCGTGGCGAAGAAACAGCGTCTTCGAGGGAGTGTGCTCGAACACGTCCCAATTGGTGTTGACCGCAAATCGCAGATCGCTTCCCTGGATCGGACTCCAGATCGGCGCACCGTCGAAGCTCACGAGGATCGCCGGCTTCACGTCGAAGAAAACGGTCGGCGGATCGGCCTTCACGCCGTCGACGTTCTTCGGCAGGATCTGACTCTTGTCGAGTCCGGCGAGGACGCGGTCGAGCGCGATCACGCGCTCGAATTGCGGCATCGCCTGCTCGAGGTCGTCGATGATCGCTCTGATCTGCTGCCGTCCGAGTGCCCCGAAGTTCGTTTCAGTAATCTTCATGGTCGTGAAGCTGACGAGCCGCTGCGCCAGGGCAACCGACGTGTCCGCTTCGACCTTGATCGTTCCCATCGCCGGCCTGGCCGCGCCCGCCGCGTGGTGAACCACCGCGGCGTAGGCGACGAGATGCCGCTGATCCTCCCAGCTGGCGATCTGCGGCTGATAAATCTGCACGCGCGCGCCGGCCGGTGTCGTGTACGTGCGCGGCCAGCCAGGGTCGCCAGCCGTCGCCGCCATCAGCCGTTCCTCAAACAGACCGGCGCCACAGCACAGCACCAGCGTTGCCATCGTGATTCGCTTCAGCAGGTTTCTCATCGTGTCAGCCCATTGCGCGTCAACGCGCTCCTTTCACCCATTCACCTGCAAGGGCAAGCACGGGACCAACTGGTCTGAGAACCGTGTGGCCATCGCCAAATGGCACGGCCGCACGCACTTAGCGTGGGTTCGGGTGTGCTCTGAGGATCCGTGTGAGCGCTGCGCGGCAGCGGACATCCTGCCGGGAGACGAGCGAGTTGTCCTCGTTCGTGCAGCGAGATCTGTCAGGGGCTAATCGTGAGCGCCGGCCTGTGGCAACTCGAGACGGTTCAGCCAATCGAATGCATTGGCCGCGGTAATCTCGGCCGGCCGATCGCGCTTCGGCCCGAGCGGCTGGTTCGCGCGGAGTACGCCCTCGACGGCGTCGACGGGCAGCGGACGCGAGAACAGGAAGCCCTGCGCGTGCGTGCAGCCGAGACGCTCGAGCTCGCGCGCCTGCACATCGCTCTCGATACCTTCGGCGACGACGCTGGTGTTGAGCGTGCGGGCAAGCGCAAGGATGCTCTCGACAATCGCCGGACGGTCGGGGAGGAGAAGGCTTTTCACAAACGAGTGGTCGATCTTGAGCGCGTCCACCGGCAGTTTGTGCAGGTGGCTCAATGACGAATAGCCGGTGCCGAAGTCGTCGAGATAGATCTTCACGCCGAAATCGCGCAGCTCGCGCAGTACTTCGGCGACGACGTTCGGACTGTCCATCAACGCCGTCTCGGTGATCTCCAGACGCAGATCGCGCGGCGCGAGTTTGGCGCTGTGCACCGCCTCCTCGACGATGAGCAGGAAGTTCTGCTCCATGAGCTGCCGGTTCGACACGTTCACCGTGATGCACTCGAGCCCCGACGCCCCGAATCTCCGCTGCCAGTCGGCAAACGTCCGACAGGCTTGTTGCATCACCCATGTGCCGAGCGGCTCGATGAGGCCGAGCTCCTCGGCGATCGGAATGAACGTTGCCGGCGGCACCATTTCGCCGTTGCGCTTCCACCGCACCAGCGACTCGAAACCGATGCACATCCCCGAACTGAGCGACACGATGGGCTGATAGTGCACTTCGAAGTTGCGCCCGCCGACGGCATGCCGCAAATCGTTCTCGAGCCCGAGGCGGTCGCGCACGCGTGCGTGCATGTCGGCGTCGAAGAGCTCGTGGCGCGCCTTGCCTCGCCCCTTGGCGTGGTACATCGCCGTGTCGGCGTCGCGCATGATCTCCTCGGGGTTGTCGTACTGCGCGCGGCCGAAGGCGATACCGATGCTCGCCGAGGTGAACACTTCCTTGCCGCCGATCGAGAACGGCGCCCGCAGCGCGTTCTGGATTCGGAAGGCGATGGCGTTGGCCTGCTGCTCGTCTCCGAGTTCGTTGAGGAGAATCGCGAATTCATCGCCGCCGAGACGAGCCAGTTCGTCGCCCTGCCGCAGGCACGACTCGAGACGGCGCGAGACCGCGATGAGCAGCGCGTCGCCGACCAGATGGCCGAGGCTGTCGTTGACGATCTTGAAGCGATCGAGGTCGATGTACAACGCCGCGAACCGCTCGCCACGCCGCTGCTTCAACTCCTCCAGCCGGCGTCCGAGTTTCTCGACGAAGACCGAGCGGTTCGACAATCCGGTCAGCGGATCGAGGAAGCCGGCGCTGAGCACCCATTCGCGCGCCAGCGAGCGGCCGGTGGTATCGGTCAACGATCCGGCGATGCGAATCGCGCGCTTGGCGACGCCGCGCACCGCGACGCCGCGGCACAGGAAGAGACGATAGCTGCCGCTCTCGTGCCGGATGCGGTGCTCGTACTGGAAGTGATCGGTCTTGCCGGAGAGATGCGCCTGCAGCGCTTCCTTGAGCGGCGCGATCTCGTCGGGATGCACCCGATCGGTCCACTCCTCGATGCGGGTGATGGCCTCCGCCGCCGGCAGACCCATCATCGCGCGCCACCGCGCCGAGATGTAGAACTCGTTGCTGCGCAGATCCCATTCCCACAAGCCGTCGCTGGCGCCTTCTGCCGCCAGCGCGAGGCGCTCCTCACTGCGCTTGACCGCGTATTCGGCACGCTTCTGCTCGGTGACGTCGCGCCACATCAGCGTCGTGCTGCTCTCGGCAGGCAGGATCGTCACCTGCAGGATCCGCGCGCCGGCCGACGACAGCACCCCGTACAGCAGTTGCGTCCGCGGACTCTGATGCTCGACCGCGTCGTCGATGGTTCGCTGCAGGCCGCTGTTCTTCAGGACCGGCAGTGCACCGAGCAGCGGGCGGCCGATCGCGTGGTCGCGCGAGCAGTCCAGCATCTGCTCGAGCGCGGTGTTCCAGAGCGTGACGAGGCCGCGGCCGTCGAGGACGGAGACGCCCTGATCCAGCGATTCGATCGCTCCCTGGCTCCGCCCCTCGTAATCGATCTGACTGACGTGCGAGCAGTAGGCGCGGTAGGCGAAGAAGAGCGGGAGAGCGGCGACGGGCAGCACTTCCCACAGATCGTGATCGAAGATCTCGATGAGGCCGACGGCCAGGCCGGCGCCGATCACGTGAAGCGGGCACTCACGGATGACGCTGGTGAGCCAGGAGCGATTGATCGGTTCTCTTGTGACGAGCGGCACGCCGACGTCCGCCATCGCGCGGTAGGTGAGCACATACGTCGCAATCGCCACGCCGATCGGCACACCCTGCCATGGCCAGACGAAATGTCCGGGCGTTCCGCCGAGCAGTGCATGCACGAGTCCCGCCGCCTGCACGGCCGCCATCGTCGTCGCGGCGTGCACGATGATCCGATCGACCGAACGCGTCCGCTGCGAGTCTGCAAGCGCGTACGCCGCCGCACCCCAGCCGACGACGATGGTCGTCACGTACGGTCCGAAGAGCAGCAAGGACGCGAAATGAAAGATGAAGGCGAGCGGCATCAGGCCACGGTCTTCCGCGGCGGGACGCTGCGCGGCAAGGACCGAGGTCAGAATCGCGGCGATGACGAGACCCGAAAACTCGACGACCCGACCGGGCTGCGGCCAGCCCATAAAGCCGGCGAGAACGACCCCGGAGGTCGCGACCGCTGCGAAGAAGAACAAGCCGGAGTGACGAGGAAACGTGCCCATCTGGTGGTTCGTATGCGAAATCGCGCACACGGAGCCCTGAAGATCCGAAGTAGCAAGGCAAAGCCGGGACCACCCGGCGCCTTGAGCCAAGCGGCTGATGGCTCAATGATTTACGGGAAATGAAGGACCAGCTCGTGTGCGGCCCCGTGTGCAGACTTGAAACAGGGACGACAGAAACGAAAATAGGCGCGTCGAGGAGGTCGTATGCGCAGTGCAATGTTGTTCGTGGCCGGTCTGCTCGTCGGCGTAGCGGTGCACGTCGGGCTGGCGCAGAGCGCCGGCGGGGTAGTGATGATGAATCACGTCGGCATCAACGTGCCCAACATCGACGAGGCGGTGACCTACTACACGCAGAAGATGGGGTATCGCGAGGCGTTCCGTGTTCCCGACGAGAAGGGACAACCGCGGCTGGTCTACATGCAAATCAGCAAGAACACGTTCCTCGAGCTGAACCCGGCCAATGCGCAGCGGCCGGCGGGCTTCACGCATTACGGCCTGCACGTCGAGAACGTGGCTGATGCCGTCGCAAGGTTCAGAAAGAACGGCGTGACGGTGAGTGACGTCAACCGCAGCGACACCAAGGCCGTGCTCGCCAACATCACCGATCCCTACATGGGACGCATCGAGCTGGCTGAATTGCCGCCCGATTCGCTGCATCAGAAAGCGATTCAGAGTTGGAAATGAAACGTGTCTCGCGCACGACGGGCGGGCTGAAGCCCGCACTATACGGTGTCCTGATCTGTGCGCTGGGAGTCGCGGTCTACGCCCAGCAGCGGGGCGGGACCCCTCAGACCGACAAACAGCCGCCCGTCAACGGCGGCGCCAATCCGTACCGGGTCATTCGCGACTGGGCGCAGCTGACGATCGAGAACCGACCGTGGGGCGGATCGAACGGCGTCGCCATCGACAAGGACGGCAAGACCGTGTGGGCCGTCGACCGATGTTCGCCGGGCACGACACCGGGTTGTCTTGGCAGCAGCGCGAACCCGGTTCACCACTTCGACGAATCAGGGAAAGAGATCAGAAGCTTCGGCGGCGGCATGTTCGTGTGGCCGCACGGCATTCACGTCGATCGCGACGGCAACGTGTGGGTCGCTGACTCGCGAGGCACCGAAGGCAAGGGGAGCAGCGTCGTGAAGTTCAGCCCCGACGGCAAGGTCCTCATGACGCTGGGCAAGGCTGGTGTGAGAGGCAATCCTCCGGAGGCGCTGACCGATCCAACGGACGTCGTCACCGACCCGCGGAATGGTGACGTGTACGTCGCCGAGAGCCACACCGATGTGACCGATCCCAATCTCGTCGGACGCATCTCGGTGTTCGACCGGAACGGCAGGTTCCTGCGTGTGATTGGCAAGACCGGAACCGGCCCGGGAGACTTCCGAACGCCGCACGCGATCGAATTCGACTCGCAGGGACGTCTCGTCGTCGCCGATCGGCACAACCATCGCGTTCAGATCCTGACGAAGGAGGGGAAGTTCGTCGCCGAGTATGTTGAATTTGGACGCACGAGCGGGTTGGCGATCGATGCGAACGACGTCATCTACACCGCCGATTCGGAGTCTACTGAACGCGTGCATCCCGGGTGGCAGCGAGGCATCCGCATCGGCAGTCTCAAGGATGGAAAGGTGACGACCTTCGTCCCGGCGCACGAGGTGCCGAATTCCGCAGACGGCGCGATGGGCGAGGGCATTGCCGTCGACGCCGCGGGCAATGTGTTCACAGCCGAAGCGCAGCTGCGAGGCATTACTAAGTACGTACGGAAGTAACTGCGCGTGGGGTCAGACCCGGGTCAGGCCCGGGTCAGGACCGGGTCAGGACCGGGTCAGGACCGGGCCAGGACCGGGGCAGGACCGGGGCAGGACCGGGCCAGGCCTGGGCCTGACCCGTGTCCGGGCGGACACCGTCGTGGACGACCAGACACTGGCTCGAGGCTACCGAAACCTGTCATTCCCGCTGAAATAGCCCGCTTTTCCCATCGCTCCACCCGCGCACCGCCCGGCAGTCGGCTTGCCCTGCTGGTGCGCATGACATTCTCGAATCACACGCTCGTTCTGGTGGCCGTCGTCTGCGCATCGCTCGTGCCGCTCGAGGCCACAGCGCAGCGTCCGTCCGGAGTCGAGCGGCCGCCCGCCGACAAAACCCTCTCTCCCTATTTCTTTGTCGAGGGCGGCGATCCGGACGTCGATCGTCTGCCGCTGAAAGACACGCGCGTGGACGTGGCCATCACCGGCGTGATTGCCGACGTCACCGTGCGGCAGGTCTACGAAAACCGCGGACAGCGACCGCTGCACGCACGCTACGTCTTTCCCGCGTCCACCCGCGCCGCCGTCTCGGGCATGACCATGACGATCGGCGACGTGCGCATCGTCGCGAAGATCAAGGAGCGTGAGCAGGCGAAGACCGAGTTCGAGAGCGCGAAGAAGGAAGGAAAGAGTGCCTCGCTGCTCGAGCAGAGTCGTCCCAATGTGTTCACGATGAACGTCGCCAACGTGCTGCCAGGCGACACGATTCTCGTCGAGCTCAAATACACGGAGCTGCTGGTCCCCACAGACGGCATGTATGAGTTCGTCTACCCGACCGTCGTCGGACCGCGCTATTCCGAGAAGCGCGAGAGCACCAGGGAGCCCGGCGACGAGTTCGTCAACAGTCCGTACACCCGTCAGGGCGTGCCGCCGAAGAGCGAGTTCCATTTCGGCGGCGTCATTTCCACCGGCGTGCCGTTTCAAGAGCTCGTGTCGCCGACGCACCAGATGACCGTGCGCGCGAGCGGTCCCGGCCGCGCCGAGATTCAGCTCGCCGACTCCGAGCGTTCGGGCGGCACTCGCGACTTCATCCTTCGCTATCGACTCTCCGGTCAGAAGATTGGGGCGGGACTGCTCCTGTATCAGGGACGCGATGAGAACTTCTTCCTCCTGATGGCAGAACCGCCCCAAGCCGTGGCGCGCGACGAGATACCCCCGCGCGACTATGTGTTCGTCGTCGACGTCTCGGGATCGATGCACGGCTTCCCGCTGGACACGGCGAAGAAGCTCCTCGCCGATCTCGTGAACGTGCTTCGCCCGACTGACACCTTCAACATCGTCGTCTTCGAAAGCGGCTTCGAGATCTTCGCGCCGGTGTCGGTCCCGGCGACGACGGCCAATCTGCAGCGCGCGCTGCAGTTCATCGGCGCCAAGAACGGTGGGGGTGGCACGCGGCTGCTGAACGGGCTGCAGCGTGCGGTGGCACTGCCGCGGCAGCCTGGCCTCGCGCGCAGCGTCGTGCTCCTGACCGATGGCTATATCGACGCCGAGACCGACGTCTTCGACTACATCCGCGAACACCTCGATGACGTGAACTTCTTTGCGTTCGGCATTGGCAGCAGCGTCAACCGGTATCTGATCGAAGGCGTTGCGCGGGCTGGACTCGGGGAGCCGTTCGTCGTTACCAGGCCCGAGGACGCTGCGGAGGCGGCCGAGCAGCTGCGGCGCTACATCGAGACGCCGGTGCTGACCGACATCGATGTGAGATTCGCTGGATTCGACGTATACGACGTCGAGCCAGCGAAGATTCCCGATCTGTTTGCCAGCCGCCCGGTGGTCGTGTTCGGCAAATGGCGCGGAGCAATGACGGGCTCGATCGAGATCTCGGGCAGGACCGGCCGCGGCGCCTACCAGGCGTCGGTGCCTGTCCGTCCAGAGAACGCGGATGCAAGTCACGCCGCTCTTCGACATCTGTGGGCGCGCGCACGCATCGCGAACCTGTCGGACTTCGGTCCGGCCATGCCGAGCCAGGAGCGGATCGACGAGATCACCTCGCTCGGTCTGAACTACAGCCTGCTCACGAAATACACGTCGTTCATCGCCGTGCATGAAGTCGTGCGGCGCACGAGCGCTGACGCCGACGATGTGAATCAGCCGCTGCCGCTCCCCGAGGGAGTCTCGGATCGCGCCGTCGGCGTGACGAGCGGGGCAGAGCCCGAGCTGAT
>Ga0075421_100011356_pt1 | contig 11030 bp, 10 predicted proteins | sample SoiMetdeltSBSDD5_FD_75292 | JGI IMG/M metagenome (GOLD analysis project Ga0075421, IMG submission 75292) | Bulk soil microbial communities from a Populus tree surrounding site in Tennessee, USA - Soil MetaG P. deltoides SBSDD5 | ecosystem: Environmental > Terrestrial > Soil > Tree plantation...
ATCGGGACGCCATCCGGGAGGTCACCCTGGCGGCCTACGGGGAGTACGCGACGCAGATGCCCGCGCTCTGGCAGCGCTACCGGGCGAACATCCTGGCCACGCTGGCCGACATCGCGCCCGCCGAGCAGATCGTCGCCGAGCAGGCCGGCGCCGTGGTGGGCGCGGTCCTGCTCTATCCCGCTGGCGCCGCGCTGCCCGGCGCCGAGGGCGGCCGGGCCCGCATGCCGTGGCCCCAGGTGCGGCTGCTGGCCGTCGCGCCGCCCCACCGGGGCCGGGGCGTGGGAGCGGTGCTGATGCAGGAGTGCGTGCGCCGCGCCCGGGCGGCCGGGGCCCCGGCCCTCGCGCTGCACACCACCGAGCTGATGCGGGCGGCGGTGCGCCTCTACGCACGCCTGGGGTTCGTGCGCGCCCCCGAGCTCGACGCCCGGGTGGCGCCGACCCTGATGGTCCACGGCTATCGCCTGGATCTCGGATGATTGAGACGCGGCGAGAAACGCCCTACCATACGAACGCCAACGATTCGAGCTGTTCACCTGTCGTCTCAGGAGAGACCGATGGCCCGGGAGGAGCGTGCGGACGAGCTGAGCTGGCTGCCGGCGACCACGCTGGCAGGGATGATCAGGCGCAAGAAGGTTTCGCCCGTGGAGGTTGTGAACGCGATCCTCGCGCGCATCGAGGCGCTCAATCCTGTCCTCAACGCCTTCGTCACCCTGACGGGGGACCAGGCGCGCCGCGAGGCCCGCGCGGCCGAACGGGCGCTGGGCAAGCGCGGCGCCCGGCTGGGCCCGTTGCACGGGGTGCCGTTCTCGGTGAAGGACCTCGTGATCACCCGGGGCGTCCGCACGACGTTCGGCTCGCCGCTCTACCGCGACAACGTCCCCACCGAGGACGCGCCGATCGTGGCGCGGCTGAAGGCGGCGGGCGGGATCATGCTGGGCAAGACCAACACGCCGACGATGGGCTGGATCGGCGCCACCCACAACCTGCTCTTCGGCATCACGCGCAATCCCTGGAACCTGGATCGCACGCCGGGCGGCTCCAGCGGCGGGGCCTCGGCCGCCGCGGCGGCGGGGATGGGGCCGCTGCACGTCGGGACGGACGGTGGCGGCTCGATCCGCATCCCGGCCTCGTGCACGGGGATCTTCGGCTTCAAGGCCTCGTATGGCCGCATTCCGGTCTATCCGGCGAGCGGGGCCTGGAGCCTCTCCCACGTCGGGCCGATGACGCGCACGGTCGCCGACGCCGCGCTGATGATGAACGTCTGCGCAGGGCCGGACGAGCGCGATCCCGCCTCGCTGCCCGCCGAGCGCGTCGACTACGTCAGGTCGCTGCGCGGCTCGCTCAAGGGGCTGCGCCTGGCCTGGAGCGACGACCTCGGCTTCGCCGAGGTCGTGGACCCCGAGGTGGCCGCCGTCTGCGCGCGCGCGGCCCGGGCCTTCCGCGACCTCGGCTGTCGCGTCGAGGAGGTGACGCCGCGCTGGCCCTCGCCGTTCGAGGCGTGGTCGGACATCTTCTGTGGCGGCATCGCCACGCGGCTGGCGCCCTACCTCGACCGCCGAACGGAGATCGACGCCGGGCTGGCGAAGATCATCGACGGCACCTTGCGCAACCCGCCCACGAAGTACGTGCAGGCGTGGCTCGACCGGCTCGCGTGGTGGCAGCATCCGCGCGCGTTCTTCGAGAAGTACGACCTGCTGCTCACCCCGACGATCGCGTGTCCCCCGTTCAAGGTGGGGCTCGACAATCCCTCCGAGATCGCCGGGCGCCCGGTCGTTCCCTACGCGTGGCTCCCGTTCACGTATCCGTTCAACCTGACCGGCCAGCCGGCCGCCTCGGTCCCGTGCGGGTTCACGGGCGACGGGCTGCCGGTCGGCCTGCAGATTGTCGGGCGGCGTTTCGCCGACGTGGCGGTGCTGCAGGCGGCCGCGGCGTTCGAGCGCCTGCGGCCCTGGGCTGACCGCCGTCCCCCCGGCGTGTAAGGCCTGCACGCCGGCTCACCGGCACACGCCTTGCGGTGCCCCTGAGGCTCAACTTGCCTCAGGAGGTACGCATGGTGCGCAAAACTCCGACTCTGATCGTCGCTTCGTTCGTCCTGCTCGCGGCCGGTGTCGCGGCCGCCAACAACATCCTCGCGGGCCCGTCGGTCGGCCTCGCGGTCAACAACGGCTCGGTCGTTGCGCAGGCTGCGCCCTCGACGACGGACACGACCACCACGCCCTCGACGGGGGGACCCAGCACGGGCACGCCGGGCACGATTGGCACGACGACCGGCACGACCACGGGCACCACGAACGGTACGCCCACGAACGGTACGCCCACGAACGGCACTGTCACGACGTCGACGGGCGGCACGCTGGCCGTGGATCAGGTCGTGTCCATCACGCGCTCCGTGCCTCCGGGCACCCCGGTCACGGCCTTCACCGTTCCGGCCGGGCAGCAGCTGGTGATCACTGACGTGCTCGTCACGAATCCGGGCACGGCCCCAGTGTGCGGCGCCCAGGTGAGCCCGAGCGGCACGGTGACGACGACCACGGGCACCGGCACCAGCGAGGCGGGCACCGGCCTGCTGTGCGTCCCGGCCCAGACCTCGCTCGACCTGGGCCTGACGACCGGCCTGGAGTTCGCGGCCGGGCAGGGTGTCGTGCTCGCCAACACGACCACGACGACGGAGACCGCGACACCGGCAACGCTGCACTACCATCTCCGCGGCTTCCTGATGTCCGCCGGCTGACGTCGCCGATCGGCGACGTCACGACGATTGGACGTTGACGCGCGCGCCCGCGCGCGGGACGCTCCGCGCGTGACGCTCGCCGATCTCCTCGTCTCGACGGCCGTGCTCGGCCTCACGCTCGGCACCACGCAGGTGGCGCTCGAGCAGGGGCAGCAGGCGTGGGCGGTCGGCGCGGCACGCGTGGAGGCGCAGCAGAGCGGGCGCGCGGCGCTGGCCTGGCTCGCCGCCGAGCTGCGCACGGCCGGGCAGGGGACCGGTCCGCGGCGGGAGGCTGCGCTGTCGGTGGCCGAGCCGGCGCGCGTCGTCCTGCGCGTCGATCGCGACCACGACGGCTCGATCGCGGGGGCGACCGAAACGGTCACCTGGCGCCTCGCCGCCGACGTCCTGCGTCGCGACGCCGGCGGCGGGGCCCAGCCCGTCATCAATGGCGTGCGCGCCTTCCACCTCGCGTACGTCGACGCCGCCGGCGCTCCCACCGCCGATCCCGCCGCCGTCCGCCGGCTCACCATCACCCTGGTGACGCGCGCCGACCACGCGGTCTCGCTGGCCGCGCGGGATCTCGGCGCCGTGTTCACCACCGACGTCCACCTCCGGAACCGCTGAGCCGCGTGCCAGGGGCGACGTGCTTGTGGGCCGTTCGTGCGCTAGAATCGGCGCGTGCGCTTGCTGATCGCGCTGATCCTCCTCGGGGCGGTGGCGTGCCAGACGGTGCCGATCACCGGCCGGTCGCAGCTCGTGCTGGTGCCGGAGGGCACCGAGGTCCAGATGGGCCTCGAGTCCTACCAGCAGATTCTCGGCAAGTCCAAGGTCTCGACCGACGCGCGGCTGAACGAGCAGGTGACACGCGTGGGCCGCCGCATCGCCGAGGCGACCGGACGTCGCGACTACCAGTGGGAGTTCAAGGTCATCGAGGACGCGCAGGTGAACGCGTTCTGCCTGCCGGGCGGCAAGGTGGCCGTCTACACCGGGATCCTGCCGGTCACGCGTGACGACGCCGGACTGGCCGCCGTCCTCGGCCACGAAGTGGCGCACGCCGTCGCGCGCCACGGCGGCGAGCGGCTCTCCCAGCAGATGGCGGCCCAGGGTCTCACGCTCGCCGCCACGCAGGCGCTGCTGGGCGGGAGCGACCCGGCCATCGGGCAACTCGTCGGGGCGGCGCTCGGAGCCGGCGTCAGCGTCGGGGTGCTCATGCCGTTCAGTCGCGCGCAGGAATCCGAGGCCGATCACCTGGGGCTGATCTACATGGCCGAGGCCGGCTACCACCCCAGCGCCGCCCGCGATCTCTGGGTCCGGATGGGCGAGGCCTCGAAGGGCCGCCAGCAGATCGAGTTCCTCTCCACACACCCGTTGCCCGCCACCCGGATCACCCAGATCGAGGGCTGGATCCCCGAGGCTCTGAAGCGCTACAAGCCCCGCTGAAGTAGACCCCGTCCCCCATCCCGGGGTGGGGATCATGGTAGGACCACGCAAGCGGTCGCCCCACTCGGGCGTAGCTTGAAATCAGCTTGAAAATCCACGGATTTCCCTTGACAGGTCTTTTTGGCAATTGTAATCTCGGCCGACAAGTGGGGCGAAGTGGGATGAAATGGATCGATAACCCCACGAGGGGACATGTTCAGAGGCCGCTACCAGCACACGATCGACCCGAAGGGGCGCATGAGCATCCCGGCCAAGTGGCGGGATGCCCTGGCCCAGTTCGGCGAGCAGGCGAACCAGTTGATCGTGGTGCCCAACGAGCACTCCCTGGAGGTCCACCCGCTGGAGGAGTGGCAGCGGATCGAGGACAAGCTGAACGCCCAGCCGATGTTCACCCCCGAAGTCAGGAAGCTCTCGCGCCTGTTCATGTCGCGCGCCAAGGAGGCGGCGCTCGACGGCGCCGGGCGCATCCTGCTGCCGCCCGACACGCGCGATCAGGCCGGCCTCGGCAAGGACGTGACGCTGGTGGGCGGTGGGCGAAAGATGTTCGAGGTCTGGGACCGGGCGCGGTTCGAGGAGTACGAGCGGACGCAGGGCGATTCGCTGCCGACACTGTTCGAGAAGCTGTCGGCGTACGGAGTCTAGCGGTTCACGTTCCCGTCCTCGTGGACGAGGTCGCGTTTCTGCTGCGACCGCGTGACGGGGGCTGGATGATCGACGGGACGGTGGGCATGGGCGGACACGCCGAGGCGATGCTGGAGCGGAGCGGCGCGGACGTGCGCTTGCTCGGTCTCGACGCCGACCCCGAGGCGGTGCGGCGGGCCGGCGCCCGCCTGGCGCGCTTCGGCGCGCGCGCGCGCCTGGCCCACGCCAGCTTCGCCGACCTCGGCGCCGTGGCCGCCGAGCACGGCATCGACGAGGCGCGCGCGGTGCTGCTCGATCTTGGCGTCTCCTCGTGGCAGCTCGAATCGTCCGGTCGCGGCTTCTCGTTCCAGGGCGACGAGCCGCTCGACATGCGCCTGGACCCCACCCGCGGCGAGCCGGCCGTCACGCTGCTGAACCGGCTGCCGGAAGCCGAGCTGTCCCGGATCCTGCACGAGTACGGCGAGGAGCGCTTCGCGCGCCGCATCGCGCGCTCCATCGTCCGTCGCCGCCCGCTCGTCACCACCGGCGACCTCGTCGCCGCGGTGCGGGCGGCGGTACCGCGCGCGGCGTGGCCGCGGCGGCTGCACGTCGCCACTCGCACCTTTCAGGCCGTGCGCATGGCCGTCAACGACGAGCCGGGCGCCCTTCGACGCGCGCTCGAGGACGGGCCGCGGCTGCTGGCCCGCGGCGGGCGGCTCGGGGTGATTGCGTTTCACTCGGGCGAAGATCGCATCGTGAAGCAGACGTTCCGGAGCCTCGAGGCCGCGGGATTCGCGGTGCTCGAGCCGTCGCCCCTCGAGCCCGGGGACGACGAGGTGCGGGTCAACCCCCGCGCCCGGAGCGCGAAGCTGCGCGTGCTGGAGCGACTGCCGTGAAGACTGAGCAGAGACTGCATCGGGAACAGGATCCGCGCGTGCGGCGCTCGCTGGTCGGCGCACTCCTCGTCTCGGCCGCGCTGGTCGGCGGCGGCCTCGGCGTCGTCGGGCTGCGGGTGCAGCAGGTGCACCTGGCCTATCAGCTCGACCACCTGCAGCGCGAGCGGACGCAGGTCGAGACGGCGATCCGCCAGCTCGAGGTGGAGGTGGCCACCTTGCAGGCACCGGCCCGGGTCGAGCAGCGCGCGCGCCAGCTCGGCCTGACGCCGCCGGATCGCCAGCAGGTCCGCCTCGCCCGCGAGTTCGTGACGGCCGGCACCGGCCTGGCCGCCGCCCACCGCAGCCGCGTCGCCGCCGCCCCCGATGGCACCACGAGGATCCCGATCCGGTGACCCGCGCCGGCGCGGACAGCACGCCCGGGCGAGACGCCGAATGAGCGGGCTCCGCACGCGCGTCCTCGTCCTGGCCGGCATCCTCGCCCTGGCCTTTGCCGGCGTCGTCGGCCGCCTGGGCTGGCTGCAGGTGGTCCGTCACGCCGACCTCGCCGCGCTCGCCGAGCGCCAGTACTCGCGGACCATCGTGCTGCAGGCCCAGCGCGGCCCCATCGTGGACCGCCAGGGCGTGGCGCTGGCGACCTCCAGCCCGGCCGAGTCGCTCTTCGCCCAGCCGCGCGCCGTCGGCGATCCGGTCCGCGTGGCCGCTCGCCTGGCGCCGCTGATTGGCGTGCCCGCCCGCGAGCTGCACGCCACCCTCACCAGCAGCAAGTCGTTCGTCTGGCTGCGGCGTCGGCTGCCGCCGGCGACGGCGGCGAGCGTTCGCGCCCTGCGCGAGCCAGGGCTGGGCCTGCTGCCCGAGCCGCTGCGGCTCTATCCCAACCGGGAGCTGGCGGCCCATGTCGTGGGCTTCGAGGGCGTGGACGGCGGACTGGAGGGCATCGAGCGCGCGCTGAACGACACGCTCAGCGGCACCGAGGGCAAGGCGGTGGTCGGGCGCGACGCGCTCGGCCGCGAGGTCGTGACCGAGACCGTGCTCCAGCGGCCGGCGCCCGGCCACGGCGTGATGCTGACGCTCGACCGGACCATCCAGTACCTGGCCGAGCGCGAGATCGACGCCGCCTTCCGGCGCACCCGGGCCCGGGCCGCGATGGCCGTCGTGCTGGATCCGCGCACCGGCGACGTGCTGGCGCTGGCCGTGCGGCCCACGTTCAATCCCAACGCCTTCCTCGACGTGCCCTCCCGCGACCACTGGCGCAACCGCGCCGTCACCGATCCCTTCGAGCCCGGCTCGACGTTCAAGATCATCCTGGCCGCCGCCGCCCTCGAGGAGGGCGTGGTGCGGCCCGAGGACCGCATCTGGGCCGAGAACGGGCGCATCACGATCGCCCGGACGACGATCCACGACTGGAAGAAGTACGGCTGGCTGACCTTCGGCGAGGTCTTGCAGAACTCCTCGAACGTGGGTTCGATCAAGGTGGGCCTCGCGCTGGGCCGCGAGCGCTACTACCGTTACATGACCGCCTTCGGCTTCGGCGCGCCGACCGGCGTGGGGCTGGCCGGGGAGAGCCGCGGGCAGCTGCGCGAGCCCGAGCGCTGGTCGGGGCTCTCGCTGCCGACGATGTCGATCGGTCAGGAGGTGTCGGTCACCGCGATGCAGATGGTCGCGGCGTTCGGCGCCATCGCCAACGGCGGCACCCTGATGCAGCCCCGGCTGGTCCGTTCGGTGTTCGACGCCGAGGGCCGGGAGACGCGCCGGTTCGCGCCGCGGGCGGTCCGCCAGGTGATCTCGCCCGAGACGGCGCGCACGCTCACCCGGCTGATGACGCAGGTGGTGGCCGAGGGCACCGGCCACAACGCCGCGATCCCCGGCTACGAGGTCGCGGGCAAGACGGGCACCGCCCAGAAGCTCGACCCGGCGACGCGCCGGTACTCGCGGAACCCGGGCGTGCTCTCGTTCGTTGGCTTCGCGCCGGCCGACGAGCCGCGGTTCGTGATGCTCGTGATGCTCGACGAGCCGAAGAACGAGAAGTGGGGCAGCGAGGCGGCCGCGCCGATCTTCTCGGCGATCGGCGCCGAGGTGCTCCGTTATCTCGACGTGCCGCCGCGCGATGCGGCGCCGCTGTCGATCGTCACGGGGCCGGCCGAGAGCCCCGCCGGGCGCGTGCGGCTGGTCGCGGTGGCGGCGGCCGAGGCCCACGACGAGCGCGTGATGCCGGACCTGCGCGGGCAGACGCTGCGCCAGGCGCTGGCCACGCTGGCGCCGCTCGACGTGGGGGTGAAGGTGGCCGGCCGGGGGCCCGTGGTGACGGAGCAGGCCCCGCCGCCCGGCGAGGCGCTCGAGGGGCAGGTCGGCGTGCGGCTCACCCTGGCCGGCGCCGCTGCGAGATGAGATGTCGAAGCATGAGGTTCCCGTGAGGCTGCTGATCGACGCGCTGCCCGAGCGCCGCGTGGTCGGCACGCCGCCGCCGGCCGTGCGTGGCCTGACCGCCGACTCGCGCCGCGTGGAGCCGGGCGACTGCTTCGTCGCCGTACCCGGCTTCAAGCAGGACGCCCGCCGCTTCGTCCCCGAGGCCGTCGCCCGCGGCGCCCGGCTCGTCGTGACCGAGGGCGAGCCGGTGGCCGACCTGCCGGTGGCCCAGGTGCTGGTGCCCTCGGCCCGGCGCGCGCTGGCCCGCCTGGCCGACGCCTTCCACGGCCACCCCTCGGCCGCGCTCACGCTGGTCGGCATCACCGGCACCAACGGCAAGACGACGACGTCCTACCTCGTCGACGCGCTGCTGCGTGCGCGCGGGTTCGGCACCGGGATCATCGGCACGATCCAGTACGTGCTGGGGAACGAGACGCGGCCGGCCGGCCAGACCACCCCGGAGTCGCTCGAGATCCAGGGGATGCTGGCCGAGATGCGCGCGCGGGGCATCGGCGGCGTGGCGATGGAGGTCTCCTCGCACGCGCTGGCGCTCTCGCGGGTGGACGGCCTCGACTTCGACGTGGCCGTGTTCACCAACTTGACCCAGGACCACCTCGACTTCCACGGCACCTTCGACGAGTACCGGCGGGCCAAGCGCCGGCTGTTCGAGCTGCTGGCGGCCTCGCCCAAGCGCGGGCGGACCGCCGTCGTCAATGCCGACGATCCAGCCGGGGCGTCGATGGTCGCCGGCCTCGACGTGCCGGTGCTGTCATTCGGGCTGGGCCCGAGCGCCCGCGTACGTGCGGTCGAGCACGCCTCGGCTCTCGACGGCATCCGCATGACGGTCGACACGCCGCGCGGGCGCCTGACCCTACGCTCGGCGCTGATCGGCGAGCACAACGTGATGAACCTGCTCGGCGCCGTCGCCACCGGCCTGGCGCTGGGCCTGGCGCCCGACGTGATCGCCCGGGCGCTGGCCGGCGTGCGCGCGGTCCCCGGCCGCTTCGAGCAGGTCCGAGCCGGGCAGGCGGCGCTGGTCGTGGTCGATTACGCGCACACGCCCGACGCGCTCGAGCGCGTGCTGGCCACCGCGCGCAAGATCACGCGCGGCCGGCTGGGCGTCGTCTTCGGCTGCGGCGGCGACCGCGACCGCGGCAAGCGGCCCATCATGGGCGAGATCGCCGCGCGGCTGGCCGACCGCGTGTGGGTCACCTCCGACAATCCGCGCTCGGAGCGGCCGGAGGCCATCATCGACGAGATCGTCGTGGGCGTTGCCGGGGTCGCCGGCGGCGCCGACCGCGCCGTCCGCGAGGCCGACCGCCGGCGGGCCATCCGGGCGGCGCTGGGCTGGGCCGGCGCCGACGACACCGTCGTCATCGCCGGCAAGGGCCACGAGACCTACCAGATCGTCGGTGCCGACGTGCTCGAGTTCGACGACCGCGCGGTCGCGCGCGCCGTGCTCACGCAGGGCGATCGCCGGTGAACCGCCTGCCCCCGTTCACCGTGCAGGACATCGTGCGCGCCACCCGGGGCGCGCTGGTCGCCGGCGACCTCGGCATCCCGGTCACCGGCGTGTCGATCGATTCGCGCTCGCTCGGCGTCGGCGAGGCCTTCTTCGCCATCCGCGGCCACCGGCTCGACGGCCACGCCTTCCTGGCCGACGCGGCCGCCCGCGGCGCGGCCTGCCTCGTCGTGGACACGCTGCCCGACGACGTGCCGGCCAACGTCCCGCTGGTGCTGGTCGAGGAGACGACGGGCGCGCTGGGGCAGCTCGGCGCCTGGCACCGCAGCCGCTTCACGATCCCCGTCGTCGCCGTCACCGGCAGCAACGGCAAGACGACCACCAAGGAGCTGACCGCCGGCGTGCTGGCCACGCGGTGGGAGGTGCTCCGGCCCGAGCGCTCGTTCAACAATCAGTGGGGCCTGCCGCTCACCCTGCTCAAGCTGACGCCCGAGCACCAGGCCGCCGTGCTCGAGATCGGCTCCAACGCGCGCGGTGAGGTGGCGGCACTGGCCGCGCTGGCGGCGCCCACGGTCGGCATCGTGACCACGGTGGCCGCCGTCCACACCGAGTTCCTCGGCTCGCTCGACGGCGTGCGCGAGGAGAAGGCCGGCCTCGTGCGCGCGCTGGCCGCCGACGGCGTGGCCGTCCTCAACGCCGACGACCCCCGGGTGGCCAGCATGGCGGCCGAGACGCGGGCCCGCGTGGTGACCTACGGCCGTGGGGCCACCGCCCACGTGCGGGTGGTCGGCGACGTCGTCGACGACGAGGCGGGGCTCACGCTCACGCTTCAGAGCGGCGGGGAGCGGCAGACGGTGACGCTGGCCCTGGCCGGGCGGCACAACGTGGGCAACGCGCTGGCGGCCGCGGCCGCCGGGGTCGCGCTGGGCCTGCCGCTGGCCGACATCGCGCGAGGGCTGGCGGCGGTGCGCCCGGTGGCCGGCCGCTGCGTGTGGAAGCGGGCCGGCGCGGTCACGATCCTCGACGACACCTACAACGCCAGCCCGACCTCGGTGCGGGCGGCGCTCGACACGATCGCCGCCCACCGGCGCGGCCGGCGGGTGATCGTGGTGCTGGGCGACATGCTGGAGCTCGGCGCGATCGCCGACGACGCCCACCGCGCGGTGGGCCGCGAGGTGGCGGCGTTGCCCGCCGACGAGCTGATCGGCGTGGGGCGGGCGATGCAGCTTGCCGTCGAGGCCGCCCGCGAGGCCGGGCTCGGCGAGGCGCGACACCTGACGACGTTCGAGGACACGGTCGCCCACCTGCTCAAGCGGGTGGTGGCCGGCGACCTGGTGCTGGTGAAGGGCTCGCGCGGGATGCGCATGGAGCGCGTGGTGGACGCGCTCGTGGCCCGGCTGGCCCGGTCGGAGCGCGAGCGCTCGGACCCCGAATGAGGATGGCGGATGCTCTACCATTTCCTCGTCCCGCTGGCCAAGGACTACATCGTCTTCAACGT
>Ga0075421_100011358_pt1 | contig 11029 bp, 7 predicted proteins | sample SoiMetdeltSBSDD5_FD_75292 | JGI IMG/M metagenome (GOLD analysis project Ga0075421, IMG submission 75292) | Bulk soil microbial communities from a Populus tree surrounding site in Tennessee, USA - Soil MetaG P. deltoides SBSDD5 | ecosystem: Environmental > Terrestrial > Soil > Tree plantation...
CAGGTCTTAAGGCCGGCGACTGCATCACCTCGCTCGACAACGTCCCGGTCACGGCCAGCTCGGATTTGTCGCAGATTATCGGCCGCGCCGTGGTTGACGAACTGACGGTGAGCATCATTCGTGACGGCTCGGCGCAATCGCTCAAGCTACGGGTCGGCGGCCGCCGCTAAAACGGGGCCCATCGTCACCGCGCGGCTTCCTGCGGCTGCGCCGCGAGGACGCGGTCGAGCGCCGTGGCCAGGAGACTGATCCCGCGCTCCCCGGCCGCGAAACTCTTGAGCTTGCCCTGCGCGTCGAAGAGGTAGTAGGCCGGGACAAAGCCCTGGTCGTTCTTGAACGCGTCGCGCAGCTTGTGTTCGTTATCGATCGCGCACGGCTCGGTGATCTGGTAATTGGCGATCGCCTCACGCACGGCGGCCGCGTCGACGTCCGCCGGGTAGCGCGGCATGTGGACGGCGATCACCCGCAGCCCCTCGCCTTTGCGGCCGTCGCGCCACTCGGCGATGCGGGGCAGGTTGTTCTTGCAAATGCCGCAACTGACCGACCAGAAGTGGACCAACGTCGGGCGCCCTTGCGCCTCGGCGAAAGCCGCCTCCGCCCCCCCGTTCGCCCACTCGGTGGCACCCTCGAAGCTCGGCATCTCAGTCCCAATTCTCACTGCCATCGTCTTCCTCCTTCAACCTGGACAGCCCGCGGACGACACGGTCTGATCCGTGTCAATCCGTCTCATCCGTGTCATCCGTGTGCTATCTCCCTGCCTCAGACCTGCAGCGTCTCCTGACCCGGGCGCCACTCGGCCTGGCACAAGCCGCCGGTCTGGAGCGCCTGAATGACGCGCAGCGTCTCCTCGACCGAGCGGCCGATGTTCAGGTCGTGGACCACCTTGTAGCGGAGGATGCCCTCCGGGTCGATGACGAACAGGCCACGCAGCGCGATGCCCTTGTCCTCGATGAGCACGCCGTAGTCACGGGAGGTCTCCTTGGTGATATCGGCCGCGAGCGGGTAGACGAGCCCCTGGACCCCGCTTTTCTCGCGCGGCGTCTCGAGCCAGGCGCGGTGCGAGTAGACCGAGTCGGTGGAGAGGCCGATGAGGTCGGCGCCGATGCCCTCGAACTCCTCGTACCGGTCGCTGAAGGCCGTCAGCTCCGTCGGGCAGACGAAGGTGAAGTCGAGCGGGTAGAAGAGGAGGACGAGCCACTTGCCCCGGTAGTCGGAGAGTTTGACGTTCTCGTTGAGCGTTTTGAGGTCCTTCGTCGACGGGAGGTCGAAGTCGGGGGCCGGCTCGCCGACCTTAGCTGCCTCGAGCGCTTTGACAGTTGCGGTTGCTTGCATTAGTTCTCCTAAGTCTCCTTATTTTGGTTGTCGCTCGGGCGCGGAGCCGGGCCGCCCGGCCGCGGATCGCGCGCCGTCTAAAAAATGGTGTCGCCCGGAGGCACCCGGCTACCCGGCCCCGCGGCAGGCGGGGCAGAGCCCGACGAGCGTGAGGTGGATCGACTCGGGCTTGAAGCGCGAGTGGCGCGCGGCGGGTCGCATGAGGGCGACCGTCTCGGGCAGGTCGAAGTCGACGAGCCGACCGCAGGCCCGGCAGATCGCGTGGTCGTGGCGAGCGGTCTCGCGGTCGTAACGGCTCGCCCCGTTGCCGAAGGTCACCTCAGTGATGAGCCGGGACTCCTTGAGGTAGCGGAGCGAGTTGTAGACCGTCGCGTAGCTGATCGACGGCAGCCGCCGCCGCGCCGCCTCGAAGACCTCGCCGGCCGTCAGGTGGTCGGCGCTCTCGCGGACGACCTCCAGGACTGCGCGCCGCTGCCGCGTCAGCGCCCCCTCCCCTCGCCCCTCTTTGTGTCTCTCACCCATAATGCTACTTAGACTAATTCTAAATCCGGGGAATGTCAAGTGGGGGGCGGGCGCGGGTTGTAGATCGGGCCGCGCTCGGTTCGGACGGGGCATAGGTAAGAGGGTAGGGGCAGGGCTTGTCCCTGCCCGTGGCGCGCGGCCCGCGACGGCGGGCAGGGACAAGCGCGCGGCCCGCGACGGCGGGCAGGGACAAGCCCTGCCCCTACGGGCGTTCCCATCTACCGCGTTTCGTATTAGGCGGCGGGCAGCGTGATCCGGAAGCGGGTGCCGCCGCCGGCGGGGCACTCGACGCTGATGCGCCCGTTGTGGAGCTGGACGGCGCGGAAGGCCTGGGCGAGGCCGATTCCGTTCCCCTCGGGCTTGGTCGTGTAGTAGAGGTTAAAGATCTTCTCGCGGACCCCGTCCGGGATGCCGGGGCCGGAGTCGCGGATGGTGATCTGGACGAGGCGCTCGGCGTCGCGCCGGGTCGCGATCTGCAGCCGGCCCCCGCCGGGCATGGCCTGGCAACCGTTGATCACGATGTTGAGGACCGCCTGCTTGAGCAAGTCCCCGTCGGCCTGAATCCAAAGTGGCTCGGCCAGGTAGCGCTCGACGAGCTCGACGCCCTGCGCGCGGGCGTCGGCCGCAAGCAGGACCACCTCGTGGACGAGCACGTTGGCGTCCATGCGGTGCGGGGTGAGTTCGACCGGGCGCGTGAACTCGAGGAAAGTCTGGACGACGCGCTTGAGCCGGTGGGTTTCAGAGCTGAGGATTTCGACGTGCGGGCGCGGGTCGAGCCCGCTCTCGAGTTTAGCCCGAAGCAGCTCGAGGTGGAGCACCATGGCGTGGAGGGGGTTCTTCACCTCGTGGGCCACGCCGGAGCTGATCCGGCTCAGCTCGGCGAGCTTGGTCGCATAGTCGAGCTGCGTCTCGAGCTTCTGGATCGACTCAAAGTCGCGGAGCGTGAGCAGCGCCCCGGCCGGCTGGCCGCGGTCCTCGAAGAGTTGGAGCGAGGCGACCATGACGCGCGGCTCGTCGCCGTTAGAGCCGATCGCGGCCAGCTCCTGGAGAGACTGGCGATGGGTGAAGGCGCGCTCGGTGAGGAGGTTGAGCGGGTGGTCGCGGCTGAGCACGTCGTCGAGCTGCCGCCCGCGCAGCGCCGCCTGGCTGCCGCTCAGCAGCCGCTCGGCCTCGGGGCTCGCGAGGATGACGCGCCGCTCGCGGTCGAGCAGGACGACGCGCTCGGAGATGCTCCCGACCACCTGCCGCAGCTGATCGCGCATAACCTCGATCTCGTTCCGGCTGCCGGCGAAGCGGCGGCCGAGCTCGCGAAGCCGGTGCGTCACCAGCTGGAGGTCGCCGGCCCCTTCGCCGCCAGACCCGCCGCCATGGGCCGTGCTCTCCGCCTCGAGGAACTCGATGCTCAGCAGCAACTCGCGCAGCGGCCTGAGGACGAGGTTCGACGCGAGGAGCGCGAGCAGCAGCGCGAGACCGATGACGGTCAGGGCGGCGACCAGCTGGAACCGGACGGACGAGCGGAGTCGCGCCCGGAGTGTCGCGCTCGACACCCCGGCGACGAACTTGACGAAGGGGCGGTTGCTGACGGTGAAGTCGGTCGTCAGCTCGTAGACCCGGTCCGCAACCCAGATCTCGGCGAGTTGGCGGTACCAGCGGCGGCCCTGGAATTCTTCGAGCGGCGTCACCCGCGCCGGGTCACGGCCCCCGGCGGGCACAGCGGGGATGAGCGGCCGGCCGTCGGCGGTGAGGATGGCGAGATAGGTGAAGTCTTTGGCCTCGCGCGCGCTCGACTCGAGCAGCAGGCGGATGGCCTCGTCGCGCGCCACGGCCTGGAGTGGCTCCTCCCGCGGGTGGCGCAGAATCGCCTGCTCGGTGTAGCGGGAGAGGGCGGCGGCGATCAGTTGCTGGGTCTCGACGCGCGCGGCGACCTCCGCGCTGACCAGCCGCCAGATGCTAAACCCGGCGACGAGCCCGATCGAGGACACGACGAGCGCGATGGTCACGGTGAAGTATCGTGTGCGAACGCTCGGTTCCCATTTCATGGGCTTGACATCGGTGCGAGTGAGCGCGAACTGCCGGCCCCGCCGCCGGCGCATCCGGGAGAAGCTCTAACTTTAGACCGCGGCGCAGCCCCTTTCAAGGGCCGCGGCACGGCCGGCGGCGGCCCGGGGCGGCGAGAAAAAAGATTTGTCTCTCCCGCGGTTTGGGCATATAATGCGCCCGCCGTCGGGGCCAGGGGCATCGGAGTCGCGCCCCCTGGCCTCCCGCATCAAGACATCACACACTGACTTTAAAAGTTACGCGAAGCGATCTTCTTTCGGGCTAGCTGGGCATCGGAGGGCGGGGCCGCTCTCCGGAGAGGTTCCTCATTGTCTGTGGAGTAGTGACCTGCTCACGGTGAGGGCGGCGCTGCACCCGCATCCTTACCTCCTAGCCATGACTAACGCCAGTCTCGCGGCGTCCCTCGGCGCCCGGCAGTAAAGGAGATTCATCATGAACACCTCGCTCCACCCGCTCTCAGCCCTCAAGACCCTCTGTCGCTCCTGTCTCTGGTTGGCCGCCGGCCTCGCCGCCGCGGCGGCGGCACAGGTGCCGCTCGGGACGATCTCCGGCGTCGTCCACGACGAGTCCGGCGCCGTCATCCGGAACGCGGCCGTGATTGTCCGCAACAAGGCCACCGGCATCGAGCGGAAGCTGGCCTCGGACGAAGACGGCGCCTTCGCCGCCGCGGCCCTGTCCGCCGGCGACTACGAAGTCACGGCGCAGGTCACCGGCTTCCGCACGCTGCTCCGCGAGGTCACGGTCGCCACCGGGTCGACCGTCAAGGTCGAGATGCGCATGGAGGTCGGCCAGACGAGCGAGCTGGTCACCGTCCAGGCCACGGCGGCCGCGATCAACTACGAGTCGCACGCCATCGACGGCGTGATCACGCGCCAGAAGATTCAGGAGCTGCCGCTCAACGGCCGCAGCTTCCTCCAGCTTGCCTTCCTCGAGCCCGGAGTCACGGTGAGCCCCGGGACGACCTCGCAGTACAACTCGCTCTTCTCGGTCTCGGTCCTCGGCGGAGAGTCGAACAAGACCGCGATCACCGTCGACGGGGGCAACGTGCGCAACTCGATCGAGGGCCAGACGGGGATGAATTTCTCGCAGGAGGTGATCCAGGAGTTTCAGCTCTCATCGACCAACTTCGATCTCTCGACCGGAATCACCAGCGTCGGCGCGGTCAATATCGTCACGCGCACGGGCACCAACCAGTTCCACGGCTCGGGTTATTTCTTCTTCCGCGACCACAACATGGCCGCCTACCCGGGGCTCAAGCGCGACCCGCTCAACCCCGACCCCTTCTTTGCGCGCCGCAACCCGGGCGTCTGGGTCGGCGGCCCGATCCTCAAGGATCGACTCTTCTTCTTTACCAACTACGAGTACTCGAACCAGACCCAGCTCTTCACCGTGCAGCCCGACCTGCCGTCGGTGCAGGGGCTGGCTGGGAACTTCGGCAGTCCCTACCGAGGCCATCTCTTCAGCACGCGCTTCGACTGGAAGATTTCGGACAAGCACAACCTCTTCGCCCGTTACTCGCACGACCAGAACAAGGGGTTCGGCCCCGCCGGCGGCTCGCCGCTCCCGTCCAACTGGCTGCAGAACAAAAACTTCTCCGACCAGAGCGTGCTCGGCGTGACTTCCGCGCTGAGGGCCACGCTGGTCAATGACTTCCGCTTCAACTTCACCTACTGGCAGAACCGCAACCTCTTTGCCGATGACGCGACATGCCCGGGCTGCATCGGCCTCGGCTTCCCGAATCTGACGCTCCAGGGCTCGAGCAACTTCGCCGTGGGCAACACCACGAACGCGACCCAGGGGCGCGACCTGCGGCGCTTCACCTTCCTCGACACGCTCAGCTGGCAGCGCGGCACGCACCGCTTCCGCTTCGGCACCGAGATCGAGTACGCGCCGGGAACCGGCTTCTGGGGCTACTGCGATCCCGGGTGCACGGTCGCCTTCTCGCCCGAGTACGTCAAGGGCGTCGTCCCGGCGGCGGCGCTGCCGCTGCTCTTCCCGAGATTGCCGTCGGTCATCAGCACCAACGAGGACTTGCTCAACCTGCCGTTCGCCGGCGGCGTCATCGGCATCGGCGACCCGTCGCAGCCGCCGCCCTTCAACATCGACCAGGCGAAGCGGAACAACCGCTACCGCTTTTTCGGGCAAGACAGCTGGAGGCTGCGGCCGAACTTCACGCTCAACTACGGCCTGGCATGGAATTTCGAGAGCACGCTGGTCAACCGCGACCTCGACAAGCCGCAGTACCTGGCGCCGCTTTACGGCAGCGACCTGAGCCCGACCAAGAACAACTACAACAATTTCTCCCCATCGCTCGGCTTCGCCTGGAGCGTCGATCAGAACAACAAGACCGTGGTCCGCGCGGGCGCCGGCATCTACTGGGAGACGGAGTTGCTCTGGCGCCGCCTGCAGGAGCGCGCCTTCATCGGCCCGCTCGGCAACGGCCGCGTACAGTTCCCGCACAGCGGCTTCGTCAACATCTTCCCCGGCATCCTCGACCTCGGCTCGGGCACGCCGCGCCCGGTCCCGGTCGGGGCGGCGCTGCCGTCGAACACGCTGACGACGCTCACCCTCGGCCAGTTCATGCAGATCGTTAACCAACAGCTCCCGGCGGCGCAGCGGGCGCTGACGCCGGCCAACCCCGGCGACCTCTCGGTGCGCGCGATCCAGCTCAATAAGGCGGCCGCGCAACTCTACCCGCCCGAGTACCCGGTGCAGCGCAGCTATCACATGACCGTCGGCCTGCAGCGCGAGCTGAGGCACGATATGGTCCTCTCGATCGATTTCGTGCGGCGCGTCTTCGTCAACACCCTGCTCGGCGAGATCGACTACAACCGCTTCAACCGGCGCATCAACGGTGTGCAAACGCCGGTCATCCCGCGCTGCACCTCCCCGGCTCAGCAGGCGAATCCGAGCGCCCAGTGCTCCAACGGCGCGATCACCTTCTGGACCCCCGGCGGCCGCGGTGTCTATAACGCGCTCCTCGTCAAGCTCGACAAGCGCTTCTCCAACCGCTACTTCTTGACTGCCTCCTACGCCCTCACGGGCCAGAGCGGGATCAACGGCATCGTCAACCTGGACAACTACTTCCAGAGCTACGGACCGCAGGGCTCGCGCCACCTCCTCAACGTCTCGGCGGTAGTCGACCTGCCGTGGGGCTTCCAGGTCGGCTTCATCTCGTCGATGGCGAGCCGCGGCCCGGTCATGCCCAGCGTCTCCGGCGTCGACCTGGACGGCGACGGCATCACGAACGAGCCGATCCAGGGCGTAGACTTCAACTGCTTCAATCGCGGCTGCGGCAAGGGCGACCTCGAGCAAGCCGTCCAGGCCTGGAACCAGCGCTACCCTGCCGGCTCCAAGGACGCCCGCGGTCAGAACGTTCCGCAGCTGACACTACCGGCCAGGTATGAGTTCGGCGACTGGTTCAGCTCGCAGGACCTCCGCCTCAAGAAGAAGTTCGCTTGGCAAGAGCGCTACTCGCTCGAAATTTTCGGGGAAATGTTCAACGTCTTCAACGTGGCCAACCTGAGCAGCTATAACTTTACGCTCAACTCTACGGGGGCCTTCGGCCAGCCGACCCAGCGCATCCAGCAGGTCTTCGGCTCCGGCGGCCCGAGGGCCTTGCAGGTCGGCGGGCGGTTCACTTTCTGAAAACCTGATCTCACGCGGAAGACGCGGAATGGACGGAAGAGGCGCAAACCCCTGATGGTTTTTCCGCCTCTTCCGTCCATTCCGCGTCTTCCGCGTGAGACTCCTACTTCACCCGCCCGAAGTCATCCTGCAACCGCTCGATGTCGTCCTCGCCGAGGTAATCGCCGCGCTGGACCTCGATGAAGACGAGCCTCTCCACGCCCGGGTTCTCGATGCGGTGGGAGGCCCCGCGGGGGATGTCGATCGCCCCGCCTGCGGGGACCGTGACCTCGGCGCCGTCGAGCGTCACCCGCCCCGCACCCGCGACGACCACCCAGTGCTCGGCGCGGCGCGCGTGCCTCTGGTAGCTCAGGCGCTTGCCGGGGAGCACCTCGATCCGCTTGACCTTATAGCCGGGTGCTTCGTCGAGCACGGTGTAGTTGCCCCATGGCCGCTCGTCGTATTCCATCGTCGACTCTCGCTCCTCTCGATTATTTCTGCTCCATCTCGCGCAGGGCGCGGCGCAGGACCTTGCCGACGCCGCTCTTCGGCAAACTATCGGCGAAGACCAGGTGCGACGGCAGCTTGTATTTGGCGAGCCCGGCGCGGCAGTGCGCGAGCAACTCCTCGGCCGTCGCGGCAGCGCCTGGCTTGAGCACGACGAAGGCCTTGACGGCCTCCCCGCGGTAGGCGTCCGGGACGCCGATGACCGCGGCCTCGAGCACCGAAGGGTGAGTGAAGAGCACCTCCTCGACTTCGTTCGGGTAGACGTTAAAGCCGCTGACGATGATCATATCTTTTTTGCGCTGGACGATGTAGAAGAACCCGTCCTCGTCCATGCGCGCCACGTCGCCTGTGTAGAGCCACCCGCCGCGGATCACGTTGGCCGTCTCCTCAGGCTTGCGCCAGTAGCCTTTCATGACCTGCGGCCCGCGGATGCACAACTCGCCGTCCTCGCCCACGCCCACCTCGCGCTCGCCGGTCTCGAGATCCACGATCTTGCACTCGGTCCCGGTGAGCGGCAGCCCGATGCTCCCGGGCTTGCGCCGGGCGAGCGTCGGCGTCGAGTGCGTCACCGGCGAAGTCTCGGTCAGCCCGTAGCCCTCGTAGAGCGTGGTCCCGGAGAACCGCTCGAACTTCTCGATGACCTCCACCGGCAGCGGGGCCGAGCCGCTGTTGAAGCGCCGGACGCGCTCCAGCCCGCAACTCTTGACCTCCGGGTGGTTGAGCAGCGAGATGTAGAGCGTCGGGACGCCCGGAAAGAAGGTCGGCTGGTACTGCTTGAAGGCTTGGACCACGAGGTTGACGTCGAACTTCGGGATGAGGACCTGCATCGCCCCGTGCCACGCCCCGACGAGCATGCCGACCGTCTGCCCGTAAATGTGAAAGTAGGGGATGACCAGCAGGTAGCGCTCCTCGCCGCGCTGCGTCTGGTATTCGGACCAGAGCGCGGTCTGGATCGTGTTGGCATAGAGGTTGTAGTGCGTGAGCATCGCCCCTTTCGGCGTCCCCGTCGTGCCCCCAGTGTACTGGAGCACGGCCAGATCTTCCTCCGGGTCGATCTCGACGCGGGGCAAATCCGGCTCGCCGGCGCCCGCGATCAGGCCCGAGAAGGAGAGCGTCCCGTCCGGCGGCCCGGGGGCGCCCTGCGGGGAGGCCGAGTATTCCTGCGCGCTGGTGGTGATCACCGCCTCGATCGCCGTCTGTGTCCTGACGCCCTGGACGACCGGCGCCAGCGCGTCGAGGGTGATCAGCACCCGGATGCCCGAGTCGCGTGCGACCACCTCGACTTCGCGCGGCGTGTAGATCGGGTTGATGTTGGTGACCACCGCGCCGAGTCTGACGATCGCGAAGAAGCTGATCAGGTACTGAGGGCAGTTCGGCAGCATGATCCCGGCCCGGTCGCCCTTGCCAACGCCAAGGCGTGCGAGTGCCGCCGCGAGACGGTCCGACTGCTCCTTGATCTGGCCGTAGGTCAGGTGCGCGCCGAGGAAGGCGGTCGCCGGCCGCTCGGCGAAATGCGCCGCTGCTATGGTCAGAATCTGAGAGATTGGTTGGCGCGGGTAGTTGATCTGCTCCGGCACCCAGAAGTCGTAGTGCCTGAGCCACGGCTTACTGGCGTAAGGTGACTGCTCGGCCGTCGTCGGGGATGTGGCGCTCATATGGTGGCTCCTTTAGCGATGGGATGACAGTTTTCGGTACAAGTAATCTATACAGTCCGTAAACATTCACTACTGCCGGCCGCCTGGCAGAGTGCGGCTTGCGGTCGCCCTCTCGGGCAAATGGCTGAAAAACGCGCAATTCTCGCGGGTGAGCGAGAGTCTCTGGCCCCCCGAGGCGGTGGCACGTCCGTTGCCTCTGAGCGGACGACCGATGATTGAGAAGATCCGGTCGATCTCGTTACGGAACGATGTTGGGGAGCATCTGTGGGGCTTGTTGGGGAGCAAGCGCCTACTCCGTAGCAGAGATAATGGCTGCTCATATCACTTGGGAATGGGGGAGACTCCAAGTGATCTGAGCAGCCATTCTCTTTTTCCCCTTATGCGACTGGGGCCGCGGGCTGGCCAGCGGCGGCGCGCACCGCCGGCATGACTTCGTCGGCGAATAAACGGAGGCTGCGCCGCGTCTGCTCGTGCGACAGCCCGCCGACCTGACAGCCGAGGAGGACGTTGCCCGCGCCGAGCTCCTTCTGCCAATAGCTCAACTTGTCGCGGACGGTCGCGGGCGACCCGACGATGGCGAAGACGCCGTCCTCGATCTGTTTCCAGGTCTCCTGCGAGGCCAGAAACTTCCCCTCATTCTTGAGGATCGCCATCGTCGACTTGACTGAGGTGTAGCCAGGCGGCGCCAGGCTGATGCCTTTCATGAGCTTGCGCGCGAAGTACCAGACGTGCGGCTCAAATTCGCGCCGCGCCTGCTCGTCGGTCTCGGCCACGTAAACCGGAATGCCCCACCCCATCTGCTCCGGGTCGGCCGTGTAGCCGCACTTCTCGCACTCCTCGCGGAAGACCGCGAACATCCGCCGGAAGACGTCGATGTGAAAGTAGGGAATGCCCATGTAGGCGTAGCGCCGCTCGGCGACGAAACGCATCGTCTCGAGGCTCCCAACGCCGGGAATCCAGACCGGCGGGTGCGGCTTCTGGAGCGGGGTCGGCCAGGGGTTGACGTAGCGCAGTTTGTAATGCTTCCCATTAAACACAAATGGCCCGGGCTCGGTCCAGGCGCGGATGATCAGGTCATGGGCCTCGGCGAACTTCTCGCGGGCGAAGGTCGGGTTGATCCCGTAGGAGAAGTATTCCGGCCCGCCGCCGACGACGAAGCCCGCGATGAGCCGCCCGCCCGACATACAGTCGAGCATGGCGAACTCCTCGGCGATGCGCAGCGGCGGGTTGTAGAGCGGCAGGGCATTGCCAATGACGGCGAGCCGGACCCGGCGCGTGCGCTGCGTCAGCGCGGCCGCGATGAGGTTCGGCGATGGCATGAGCCCGTA
>Ga0075421_100011359_pt1 | contig 11029 bp, 11 predicted proteins | sample SoiMetdeltSBSDD5_FD_75292 | JGI IMG/M metagenome (GOLD analysis project Ga0075421, IMG submission 75292) | Bulk soil microbial communities from a Populus tree surrounding site in Tennessee, USA - Soil MetaG P. deltoides SBSDD5 | ecosystem: Environmental > Terrestrial > Soil > Tree plantation...
AACCCGTTGCCTCCGCAGTTCTCCGTTCACCGCGTGATCTCGTGAGCAATCTCGCAGACGAAAAAATGATGTGAGTAGATCCCAGGGCCGAATTCCTGCCCCAGTCGTCCCAAATCGTTCGTATCGAAAAATCTCATCAGCCCGTGGGGGCGGGTCGATTCGTTCCTGATGATGCGGGCGATCGCCGGAGCGATACGTGCCTCGGCGCAGAAGCGGCTGATGTCCTGCGCCGATCCGCTCGGCGTGGTGGCCGCTGTGAATTGTCCTCGTGCCGGCAACGTCAGCAGTTGATCGCGAACCTCCGTCGGGATCGCGAGCGACGGTCGAGTGCGCATCGCGTCCTGTATCACCCGCGAATAACCAATGGCCCGTGCACAGTTCGGGGCAATCCGGACCGTACGGCCGACTGACGGGGGCACTGTGGTGTCGTTCACCTGATAGCTGACGACCTTGGAGCTCGGTATGCGCGCCGCGCTCAGCGCGTTCGCCACGCTCTGCCATCCGGCGTCGAGGATGACCACCCGGTCGATCTTGGCGATGTCGATCAGACGGCGACTGATCGTCTGCGTGAGCCCGCGTGCACCGCGGCTGTGCGCGCTGAGTCTCAGACGCGCGATGTTCGTGCTGCGTCCAATACGCCGGAGCGCACCTTCGATCTGCGCGGTGCTGGTCGTCTGGAAACCAGGCTCCTTGCCCGGGACGCCAATGAGGATCCACCCGGTTCCTTCACAGGCGGCCCGGAGCCCATGGAACAGGACCGCGTTGAGACCGCTGTCGCCATGCGCGCCGCCTGGAGAGAAGAAGACGTGCACGTCGCTGCGGTCCGGCGACGTGCCTCGCGGGACGAAGATGCCGAGATCGACGCCCAGATTCTCCCAGTGATAGGTTCGTCCGCCGAAGCGATCGCCACCGTGCTCGAACTCGTCGGCGCGAATCGGATTCCACCCGAGACGGCCTCCCGCGATCCGTTTCTTCAGCTCGCGGATGGCGGCAAGCGTCGCAGGCATGTTTCTCGCCGGTATCGATGAGCCGACGGGCGCACCTTCCGTCAGCGCCGCATCGGCGAGCAACTCGAGCGCGACCAGCACGACCTGCAGCTTGCGGACGTCGGCGGTCCGGTTCGGCTGACCGTCGCCGATCGGCGCGCCGACGTCGATCTCCAGGAAGTTGCGCATCACCTCGTGATGCAGATGGGCGCCCTGGTTCTGACGGATCGCGGCCAGGGTGAGAGGCAGGTTGACATCGGGATTGCCGATGCGTCTGCCCGCCGGCATCGCCGACACGCGCGGATACTCGCGACCGTAGTTGTCGTTGGTGATGCTCCACAGCGTGTGCAGGCGATCGAGGGCGTTGAGCACGTCCTCTCTCACGTTGGTCGCGCCGGAGGAGTTGCCGACGATCCCCCCTCCGCGCATCTCGAGCGACACAGGCACTTCTTCGGTGAGCGCGCCGACGAAGCTCTCGGACTCGAGCGGACGAACCCGCGCGATCCCCAGCAGATCGACCAGGAAGAGGTCGGCGTTGCGGCGCTCGGCCGCAGAGACCGGCCCGAACCCGTGGCTGCGCCGATACCTCATGTCACCTTTCCTTGCCGGTCAGGACGCTGCCGTACGCAACAGGAGCGGGATGAACTTGGTCGGTATCTGGTCGTGCGACACGCCCGTGCGAATGAAGACGACAGGAGACGAGACCAGCGCTGGAATGACCGTCGTCACCATCGAGCGCGACGTCATGTCGTCGGTGTCGTGCAGTTTCAGCAGGCTCGCCGCCGAGACCTTCAGAACTGTGGCAATCTCTCCGCGAAGCAGATTGGCCTCCTCCTCCGTGTTGTTCTGATCGGTCTTCGGTCCGTAGACGCAGATGAACCGTGCGGCGTCAGGGCGGTAGGCCAGCAGCTTCTCGTTGTGCCAGTTGGTGCAGAAGTTGACGTAGTTCTTGGTCCCGAACCCGTACGTGCAGTCGAACAGCCAGAACTCCACCGCTCGTCCGCCGAGCCCGGCAGCTGACGAGGGCGTGATCAGCACCATGTCGGCGCCTGCCGTCTCGACCAGTGGCTTGCCGCCACCCGAATGACCCACCATGTAGGTGCGCTGCACGTTGCTCAACCACGATGCCCGCTGGGAGGAATCGGGCGAGAGATACGGACGTCCCGAGGGATTCCGCAGACAGCGCAGATGGTCGTAGCACTCGATGACCAGTTCTTCGAGCCGCTTGGTGCCCGGACCTTTCGGCTTGCCATCCTTCGCGGTCCCATATTGACCCTTGGGAGGGACGTTCCAGGGACCGCCCTTTGCCGGCTCGCCATTTTCGGGTACCAGCACGACCGGGTCCTTGACCGCGCGGTCGGTGAACTTATCCGCAGGTGCGAGTGCCTGTTGGGAAGCGGCGAGCGACTCGAACCCGTACTTGATTGGCGTTGCCTTGATGCCAGGTCTGGATTTGGGTTTGCCGTCCTTGCCCGTCACCGTCGTGCCGATGATTTCGTCGCGGCCGCTCGGCGTCACCCAGCGCGGCACGCGCGAGTGTCCGGACGGATCGACTCTCGATGGCACACCGCCATTCGGAGACACGGTGACGTAGTTGTTGTTCCCGTGAAAGTAAATCAGCAGGCGCCGCTCGGGTGTGGCCGGCACGATAGCGGCCACCGACTTGTAGTCGTCGCGGATCGCGCTGTCGGTTGCGGCGCGCGCATCGTTGATCGGCATGGGCGACTTGCTGGCAACGAGCAGCGCCATCCTGTCGGTGACCGCGACGTCGCTCGCGCACACGCCCGCCGTGCGCGATGACGAGGGCTGGTCCTCGGCAACTTCGTCGAGCGTGGACACGCTGCGGGCGGGTGGCAGCGCTCGCTGCACCGGCGCGGGCTGCATCAGCACGCGACGAAGCAACACGGCATCGCCGCGAAGACGTTCGCTGTCGTCGCGGAACAGCGAATCTCGATCGATGTCGGCGACGAGCGTGCAACGCCAGGCGGAGCCGCGGAATTTGAACGAGCGGTAGACGACCAGGTCGTCGTCGCGCAGATCGTCGCCAACCACCTGACCTGGGCGTGCGATCACCTTCCAGCGCTCGTCGGCCTCGTCTCCGAAGAACGGTTCACGGCCCGGACCGGTCCAGCGTCCGACCGGGAGGAATTCGGAATCGTCGAATTCAGTCGGCTCCGGGCCGGACTCGCCGAGGAGGTCGGCGAGGAACCGATCGGCGTCGCGCCGTTCCGCGGCCGAGCGAGCCCGAAACGGCCGATCACGCCAGCCGCGCATGCGGACCCTCAGCGGCATGTCTCGCGCCGCCCGCGAAGGCGCTCGCGACGACGCGGACGGCTTCCTCCGAGTGAGCAACGATCTTCAAGGCGTGGAGTCGGCGGCCCGGCTTCGCGGTCGCGAAGAGCAGGTATCGGCCGCCGCGCTGCAGCTCGGGATCGGCGTGGGCCTTGGGCAGCACCTGACGTGTGTAGGAGAGCGCCACGGTCCCGGAAATCGGCGCCGCCATGTCGCGCGGCGTCAGGGTCTGTTCGATGCGGAACTTCGCTTCGTCGATGTGATGCGCGCCCGGCGGCCCCGGCGAGATCGTCCCGGGCTCGATCAACCTTCCGACGACGACGTGCGTCGTCCGCTCGATGGCGTCGCGTGTGCGAATCTGTCTGTCGTCCACGACACTCTCCTCGACCCCGCTCGCGCGTGGCGGCCTCGGCTCAGGGATTGGCGCCGGCGGCGACGTCGATCGGATCCGAGCCGCCGACGATCGCCCGAACGCCGGGCTCGGTGATCGTCATGTTCACGCGACGAATCGCGGTCGAGTTCTCGATGCCCGTCCAATCTGTGGCCACCGTTCCCGAGGTTGCGGTTCTTCGCGCGGTGATGACCTGACCGACGTGAATGGCCGAGCAAATCGACCACACCCCGTTCAGCCGGATCCAGACGCGATAGACGAAATCCTTCTTGTGGTGGATGAACTCGCCGACGGCAAGGGTCTCCGGCCCGAGGAAATCGCCGCTGTTGTCGTACATGTACATTCGGCGCCCTGGCGTACTCGGCGTCGCGTCGTTGAAATCCGGGTCGCCGGTGTCGTCATCGAGCGGGCCGCGTTGATTGCGGAGTGTGACGGACCAGCGAGTGCCGGCGGCATTTCGCCGGATTCGCCACGAGCGTCTCGTGATCAGCCGCTGCCACCGAAACGTGAATCGCGTCGCCGCTTCCGCGGGGAAGACGCGCCCGATGACGAGAATGGGCGAGATGTACGACGCGGTCGCGAACGGTGCGTCGGCGCGCCCCGTGCCCATCGCCAGCGGTCCCAGCTGGTTCGTCCCAGCCGCGGCACGTTCGGCGGCTTCGTCCTCGTTTTCCGGAGCCGGCTCGATCGTTTCGGTCGTGCCGTTGCGCAACAGCAACTGCACGAAGATGACCAGCAGTCTCGCCGTCGCGGTGACAGTCGCGCCGCCGCTCGTCAGCGTGGCTTTGACTTTGGTGACGCCCGGATGGCGTCCGCGGATGGTCGCCGTGTTGCCCGAGCCGCTGATGCTGGCGCGGGTAGGATCGTCGATACTCCACGAGACGACGCCGGCGCTGGTTGTCGCGGTAATCGCTGCGTTGTTCACGCCGCCCACGCACACCAGCACCTCGCTCGTGGACAGCGTGATGGTGGGAGCGGTGACCGGCGCGCCCGTTGGTGCGTCTTCGAGCGCGGTCGAGGCCGCCAGGTGGCGTGGGCGCGCCCCGATCAGATCGGCGAAGAACGCATCCGCCTGGCGGCGTTCCCGTACCGACACGGGGCCGAAAGCGTTGCTGCTCAGCTCCTGTCGACGCATGGCGCCTCACAGTACTGGTGCCGGGGGTCGGCGTCTGTGCGACATCGTACGGATCTGACGCTTCGGCACCCTCGGCACCTTCGCACCAGCAGGCGGGTCGTGTGATTCAACGCACAGACGTTGATCGGGAGATCGGCGCATGCTCCGGTCGCGCGGTTCTCAGCGGCCGCGCGGCTCATACCGTGCGCACCCTCGAAACCGCCGGCACGCCTCTCGTCCTGGTCGCACACGATGTCGAAGAGACTCGCGACGGCATCGAGGCGCTGCTCACGAGCGACGGCTACCGGGTGGATGCCGCGCGCAGTGAAGACGATGCCGTGGTTCGAGCGCGCCGCCGGCGTCCCGACCTGATCCTGGTCAGCTTCGACGGCGTGACCGTCGAGGTGATCCTCAGCGCCGCGCGGATCCGGCAGCGCGCGAAGCTCGGTCACGACGTGCCGGTCGTGATCTTCTGTGTGCCGATTATCGACGAGGGAGCCGAGGTCGCGCTCGGAAACAACGTCTACATCACGCGGCCCGACAACTTCGATCAGTTGCGCGAGTTGATTGGGGCCCTCTTGGCGCAGGCGATGCAGCTGGAGTCGTCATGAGGGCCGGCCTGGAGCGTCTTGGTTTCCGTGTCTAGCTGAGGCACAGACGCTCGCATTCGGCTTCCACGCTCGTATAGCACTCGCAGACCGCCTCTTCGAGTCCGGTCCGGTTGAGAATCGCGATGTGTCCGCGTGAATACCGGATCAGGCCGGCATCCTGCAGCCGGCCGGCGGCCACGGTGACCGTCTCTCGGCGTCCGCCGAGCATGTTCGAGATGAACTCCTGCGTCATCTGCAGTTCGTCGGCGTTCACGCGGTCGTGGCACATCAGCAGCCAGCGGCACAAGCGCTGCTCGACGACGTGAAGCCGGTTGCAGACCGCCGTCTGCGAGACCTGCATGAGCAGCGCCTGTGTATACCGAAGCAGTAGCATCTGCAGCGCCCCGCCGGTGGCGAACTCCTCGCGCAGCGTCCTGGCCTTCATGCGGAACGCCTCGCCGCCGACCACCACGACCGCGCGATGCGGACTCGTCTCGCTGCCGAGGAACGCCGACACGCCGATGACCCCGTCGTTGCCGGTCAGACTCATTTCGGCGGTCGCCCCGTTCTCGGTGGTGTAGAGCGACGACACCACGGCGGTGGTCGGAAAGTACACGTGCTCGATTCGTCGTCCAGGCTCGAAGACGACGTCTCCCAATGCAAACGTCACCGGTTGAAGCGCGACGCGCAGGCGCGCGCGCTCCTGCGGCGGCAACCCGACGAGGACCCGATTGCTCGACGGGCTTGCTGGTTCGGCCGACGAGGTGAGTGCGTTCAAGTGATGCGCCATGGTCGCAGGTGTGGCTACAACGCCGGCAGAATCCGCTCCGCCGCGAGAATGCACGGCTGTCGCAGACCATTGACTTCGATGACGACGAAGATGCTGCCGTCCTTGCCGCCGTCGGACACCTCGACCACCAGGCCTTCGAGGACTTCGCTGCCGTGGAGCTCCTCGAGCACCAGGGACGGCTGCGGCAGATAGACGTCGCGAATATGGAACCGGACGGAACGGCCCCTCAGCGTGTCGTTGACAAGATTCGGCATGCGCGGCTCGTGACGCGCAGGTGAGTGGCAAAGCGAATGCCGTCAGCGCATCGTGACGCGCGTCGACGCACGGCAGCCCGCAGCACCGCGTGTTTTCCGGTGGCCACGTGTCGCGGACCGTGTGCGGAGAGGGCAGTGGAAATGCGGAACGCTCGTTCCGGAGTGCATCGGATTTTCCGGAACGAGCTTTCCGGCGAGGTTCGTACGGTAACGCACAGACGCGTGCCGCCGTGCGGATGAAAGATTCACGGCACCCAGGGTTGGGGCAGCGTATGAGTTTCGACTTCAGCGACGTCTCCGAAGCGAGCGCACCTCCCGCGCGGTCGTCTGGATCGACATCCGGATCACGCGGACCAACACCGCGGAGCGGAGTCTCGTCGCGAAGCAGCGCGACGACCAGCTCCACGCCCATGCGCACAACGCCGCGCAGCGGCGGAGCACCGGCGGCGAGTACGCGCACGCCGGCGGCCACGACCACCTCGAGCAGTCGCACCTCGGGCCAGGCGCGCACGCCCACATCGGGCACGAGCCGATCATCCAGCGGATTCAGCTTCGATCGCTTCATGCCGCTCGCGCGGCAGGGCTGGGACATCATCGGCTCGCAGCTCGGGCAACGTTTCGGTTCGTCGCGATCCGGCCCCGAGCCCGGGCCAGCCGCGGCGCCCTCTCCCGCACCGGCGGACGCGGGATTGCCGGCGCCGAGCGCCGACCGTCTTGCGCAGCTGATGCAGGCGCTGCAGCAGCGTCAGATTCCGCCGCTGCCCGTGGCGGCGCCGCCGGCGATGGCGGCACCGTCGTGGCCCGGATCGCCGCAGGCCGATGGCCTCGCGCTGCTGCGGCTCATTCTCCTGAACCCGCAGTTTCAACAGGCCCTGGGCCAGGCGGTGCCGGGGAGTGGAGTGGCACCGCCTCCGGTCAGGCTGCCGATGCCGGCGATTGAACCGCCGAGCCGCATGCGCCCGGTCGACATTCCGCTTGGCGCCGTGCTGAATGCGATCTCGGCCCTGACCGGTCCGGCCCTGATGCAGCTCAATGCCAGGACCAGCGAAGAGGATCCTGAAGTACCGGCCTATCTCGTGAGCGAGGAAGGAGAGTTCGTGGTGGATCCGTCGAGTCCCGACGACCGGGCCTCGCTGGTCGTGCACATGTTCGAAGCGAGCGACGAGGCGCAGCGTCTCGCGGCGCTCAGGCGACGTCAATCCCGCCCGCAGGACGAGACCGACCTGTGGGCGTACGAATTCGGTTTGAGGTAGCACATGGTGAACACAGACACGTCGAAAGCGATGCAGGAGGCTCTGCAGTCCGCCATCGCGCGCATGAACAATGGCAATGGCAATGGGTCGTCCGATCACCGGCCGAACACCGGCGACCTGATCAGCGCGTTCATGCCGCTGCTGCCCAAGCTGCTCCAGAACAACGGATCGGGCCAGGAGATGATCGACCGGCTCGACTCGCTGCAGAAGGGCGACCTCACGCCGCTGCGCGAGCAGGTCCAGATTCTGCGCAAGCAGTGCTACCGCATGCTGAAGTCGCAGGAACAGCTGCTCGCCAAAGTCCACGAGATTCAACGGCAACAAGTTGCGGCGTCGGGTGCGGTCCTCGACCTGGCGCAGCAGATGGCACGCATCACGTTCGTCGAGGACACCTCCGCGGGCGAAGACGATCTCGAACGTGAGCCTCCGCCCGCTCCTGTCGTGAACCGCGTCAAGGCTCGCACGAGCAGGAATGGGAGCGGCAGACGTCACCGGGATTCTTAGAGGCACAGCACGGTCCGAGGGGCCGAGCAGGAGGCTGCAATGAACGAGAGCTATACCGAAGCCGGCGGAGACTTCGAATACGAGGAAACAGGCGAAGGCGCCGACGAGAGCGCAGCAGAGTTCACCGAAGGCATGGACGAAGAGGAAGGCTTTGACGAGGGCGACGAAGGCGCCGACGAGGGTATTGACGAAGGTGCCGACGAGTACTTCGTCGAAGGCAGCGATGAAGGAGCCGACGAAGCGATGGACGAAGCGGTCGACGAGGGGATGGACGAAGGCGTCGACGAGGCCTTCGACGAGGCGGTCAGCGCCTCGGCGCGGCTGCGAGCCGATCGCGATCGGAATCGCCGCGCTTCCTGGGCCCGCCGCATAGCCGCCGACCAGCGGCTCGAGGCGCAGCGTGCGGCCAGCGCGCAGCGCAGCATCGCCACGCAGGCCAAGGCGATTCAGCCCGGCGGGCCGGCGCGCGTCGCCAGCGTCGGCGCGCTGCAGGGCTCCGGCGTCGTCACCGCGGTCCTGCCCAACGGCCGGCGCAGTCAGATGCGCATCGTGCCGACGCTCGCGCCGGTCAAAGAGGTGAACCGGCTGCGAACCGTCCTGCTCAGCAACGAGCGGCGTCAGGCGGCCGCGACTGCCAGGAACTCGCGCGCGATCAAGACGCTCGCTGCGTCGCACGTCAGCGGGATGAAGAAGCTGGCGGCGCTGCAGGTGAAGAGCGACAAGGACATCAGCAAGCGGCTGATCGAGGCGCACAACAAGCTCGATGGGCGCATCACCAAGGAGCTCGGCAGCGGCGCCGGATCGATGGGCAAGCACGGCAAGCGGATGATGGCCATGCTTCGCCGTCAGCGGCAGCGGTCGATCATGAACAGCGTGACGATCGCCAGCTCGCTGCCGTTCTGGGCGGCGTACGGCAAGCGTTCGGATCCGTTCGCGACCAACAATCTGATCCTCGGCGGATCGCTGCTCTTCTGGCTGGTCGGCGACGAGCTCATCGATCAGTTCAGCGGCAAGTCGGGCGTGGCCAAGACGGGTGCCAACTGGTGGTCGTGGCTGGCGCCGATCGGCAACGGCGCCACCGTGTTCTTCCTGCTGGATGACAAGCAGCACGAGCGGTACGTCGCTGGCGTCAGCACAATCACGGGAACGAACGCCGTCACCGTGAAGCTCGAGGGGGTACTCGGCGAAGACTCCTTCGAGGACTTCAAGAAGGACACTCCGCACGCCGTGGTGGCGACACTGGTCACCAGCGCGACCGGCGTGGTTGGCTCAGATGGAACTGACGACGTCACCGGGCCGCTGGCAATCGCGAGCGCCAGTGTGTCGGGCGCGGGCGAACTCACAATCACCCTGACCGGCAGCCTGGCGGCGGGCACCAGTGTCCAGGTGGCCTGGATCGTCGATACCGAGACGTCCGAGACGCTCGAGAAAGCGACGCCGTAGCTTCGGAGAGTCTTGGATGGTGATGAAGGACTCGACCCGTGCCGGACGATTCCACCGACGGCGGCATCGAGAGTCGTCTTCGGGAAGACGTTCGTAGCGGGACACCACCTCGGGGGGTTCGGTCGCTAGCCGCGATCCTCCCGAACGGTCGTACCATCTGGCTCAAGGTTGACTCGCCGCTTGCCTCATCGCAGGCGCTGAGCAACCTGGGCCAGCTCGCCGAGCACACGGCGCGCTGGCAGCGTTCCAGCACGCACGTACAGGGCGCCGCGATCACCCGTCTGTCGGAGACGATCGCCGACGACACGCAGCGAACTCTCGACACCGGGCTTGCCCGCAGACAGGCGCTGCGCGATCGCATCGTCGCCAGGAACGCGGCACTCGATCGCAAGCTGGCGAAAGCGCGGGAAGCCCATCGGACTCGCGTCGAGCAGCAGCGCCGGATCGAGCGTGAGACGGTCGCGCGTCTACACCGGCGCGACCTGTGGGACAAGATCCTGCTGCTCTCCTCGCTGCCGCTGTTTGCCGCGTACGGCGAGCGCGGCCGCCCGTTCGGGTCGAACAACCTGGCGCTCTTCCTGGCGCTCCTGATCTTCCTGGTTGGAGACGAAGTCGTGCAGGCGCTGTTTGGATCCGACAAACCATCGCCCTATGCGGTGCGCGATACCGATGTCTGGTCGTATCTGGCCCCGGCTGCCAATCTGCTCGCGGGCTGGTGGCTGCTCGGCGATCGTCAGCACGAACGCTTCGTGGCCGGCGCAACGGTGATTCCGGTCGACACGATGCACCCCGATGCGGCGCTGAATCCCGGCAACCCGACCGAGCTCTTGCGCGAGTACATCGCGGAGATCGACCTGACGGAAGCCGTGGGTCCGGATTTCGTCGAAGACTTCAAGACGTTCACCAGCGTTCCAGCCGTCGCGACAATCAAGTCCATCGCCTTCTCGGACGCCGGCACGTCGGCCAACGCCAGGATTGTGTCGCTCGTGGCCAGGGTGTCTGCGGGCACGATGACCGTGACGCTGACGATCGCGACGGACACTACCGCCAAGGATCCCGCACTGACGGTGCTCAACGCGCTCGAAGTGGCGTGGATCTTCGACACGCAGGAACCCGAGACCGGGACCACGTGAGGAGCTGAACGTGCCACGACTCACGCTTGACGATCTCCTCTCTGCCGGCGATGCAGTACGCAAGCGGATTGCGCCGTCCGGGGCGGTGGTGGCAGCGGCGAAACCGTCCGCACCGCAACCGGTTCCGCCGCTCTCGCCGAACTGGCCCGTCGAAATCAGAACGGACAAGGGCCGGCGTGTGCGCGCGACGCTCGTGCCCGGTGCCGCGCGGCGTGACGACGTCGCCGCGTTTCGCGCGGCCAGCGCGGCCAACACCCGGCGCGCCTTCGACGCGCTGCA
>Ga0075421_100011368_pt1 | contig 11026 bp, 8 predicted proteins | sample SoiMetdeltSBSDD5_FD_75292 | JGI IMG/M metagenome (GOLD analysis project Ga0075421, IMG submission 75292) | Bulk soil microbial communities from a Populus tree surrounding site in Tennessee, USA - Soil MetaG P. deltoides SBSDD5 | ecosystem: Environmental > Terrestrial > Soil > Tree plantation...
CGGCAATGCCGCGGGCTGGCGCGGTGATGGCGCGGCTGAAAGTCACGAGCGCCACGAAGGCGCCCATGCCGATGCCGAGCGAGAGCACGCAGATCAGCGAGAACACTCGCTCCTTGCCGAGCGAACGAACGGCGTGAAACAGATCGCGTCTGGTTGAATGGAGCGTTTCCAGCGCGCGTCGGGCAGACGAGGAGGGATGCAGCATGAGAGTGCCGCGTTGGTTGGACGTGACTTTACACTACACAGTTCCGCCCGGAACTGTCGCGACGCTCGGTCTACGCGGCGTTCCCGTTCAGCTATTCGCTCCGCAACGCGAGCATGGGATCCACTTTTGCCGCACGCGAGGCAGGGACGGCGCTGGCCACGAGAGCGATGACGACCAGCAGCGCCGCGACGGCGGTAAAGGTCAGCGGATCGTGACGTCCGACACCGAAGAGCAGAGACTGCAGCGAGCGTGACAGGAGACCGGCACCGGCAAGTCCCGCAACCAGACCTGCGATCGTCCAGACGGCGTTCTCGCCAAGCACGAGCGCGACCAGCCGGTGCCGGTTGGCACCGAGCGCCAGTCGAACCGCCATCTCGCGTCTTCGGCCAGCCATCGCATACGCGACGACACCGTAGACACCGGCAGCCGCCAGAATCACCGCGAGCACGGCAAGCACGCCGATGACGAACAGCGCGAAGCGTGTGTCTGCCGACGCGTCGCGCAGGTTGTCTGCCATCAATCGGATGTCTCGCACGGGCCGTCCGGCGCCAAGCTGCTGCACGTTGCGGACTGCGGCCTGAATCACGGCGCCTGGATCGTCCGCGCGCACCACCAGGTTCAACTGTGCGTATGAGCGCACCTCGTGTGTCATCCAGATCTGAGGGCGCCCGGGATCGCGGAGGCTCGTCGCCTGGGCATGCGCGACGACGCCCACCACCTCCGTCCACTTCGGTTCCCCGACGGTCATCACGGCTAACAGCCGGCGGCCGAGCGGTGATTCGCCCGGCCACAACTCACGGGCAAGCTGCTCGTTGACGATCACGAGGTTCTGCCCATTGTCGTCGCGCGTGAAATAGCGGCCAGCGATCAGTGGAACGTCGAGCGCCTCGAGGTAGCCGGGGCATGCGGTGAACCCGTCGACGTCGCGCTCACCGGTCCCCGGCCCGAGCGATATGCGCTGAGGCATGACGACGCCGGAGAGTGGCACAGGAAAGCCAGTACCGGCGGCGCGGACGCCGGAGAGCGCCCGCACCTGATCGCTCAGCTGTTCATAGAACCGCCGCTGCGCAACCCTGGCCTCTCGCCACGTGCGAATGTTGAATCGTTCGCCACCGAGCGAGATGGACATCGACGCCGTGTGCACCGGATCGAATCCAAGGGGAACCGATCGAAGGCTGACGAACGCGCGAGCCATCAAACCGGCGCCGACCAGGAGCACGACGGAGAGCGCGAGCTGCGCCGCGACCAGCGTCCCCTGCGTGCGGGCACCGCGCGCCTGATTCCTGGTGAGCCGTCCGCCGACCGCCATGCGCGTGGCCATCCGGGCCGGCACCAGGCTCACCGCCAACGCGCAACTAAACGCAAGCACAATCGCAAAGAGGGCGACACTGTCGTCAACCGTAATGGACTCCCGCCGCGGCAACGCTGCCGGCGCCAGCCGCAGGAGCGCGGACACTCCCCAGTGCGCCGTCATCCATCCGCCGGCCGCACCCACGGCGCCGATCACGAGGCCCTCGGCGAGCAGGTGCCGGATGATGTCTCGCCGGCCTGCGCCAACCGCGATCCGCACCGCCACCTCGCGGGTTCGCGCCGACGCCCGCGCCAGCAGCAGGTTCGTCAGGTTCGCGCACGCGATCAGCAGCACCAGCGCGACGGCACCGGCCGCGGCCACGAGTGCCGGCTTCGCGCCGCTGACCACCTCACCATCGATCGGGGCGAGCGACAGCCGGACCGGGCCGGTGCGATAGCGGTCTGGATGCTCGTCCACCATACGCCGGGCGACCGTCTCGATCGCTGCCCGCGCCGTTTCGATCGGCACGCCGCGACGCAGCCGTGCGATCACCAAGTTGCCGCGGAACGGGTCGTCGTCGTAGCCCGAGGACCGGTAGTAGACGAGGTCCAGCTGCTGCGACAGCACGACGTCGGACCCGAGGTAGACCTTGAAGCCGCGCGGCAGCACGCCGGCGACGCTCATCGGTTGATTGTTCACCTCGATGCTGCGCCCCACGATGCCGGTGTCGCCGGCAAAGTGACGCTGCCATACCTCGTAGCTGATGTTGAGCCATCGCCCGCCGTCGCCGCCCTGCACGAAGCGTCCGAGAGCTGGCGCAACGCCCAGCGTCGCGAAGAAGTTCTCGCTCGCAGCAGCCGCGGTCATCGGCGCCATCTGATCCGGCGCCGTCAGATCGCCGGCGGAGCGAACGACGGCCGCGACCGATTCGAACACGCCGGTCTCGGCGCGAAGCGCCGCGAATTCGAGGCTGGTCAATCGCGGCGACGGCCCGCTGCCGGGGATCTGCGCGCGCAGCAACATCAGCCGCTCGGGCTCGTGATACGGCAGGGGCGTGATCAGCACGCCGCGAAGCACGGAGAACACGGCCGTGGTCGCGCCGATGCCCATGATCAGGATGCCGATGGCCGCACACGCGAAAGACGGCTGCCGGCGCAGGCTGCGAATCGCGTATTTCAGGTCGTGCACACGGGGATGGACGTCCCAACGCCGTCAAGTGTTGGTGGGCAGGCCAGCGCGACCAGCGCCCGGCTCTATTGGGCGCTCGTGACTTCGTCGTAGGCCGGCCCGAGCGGCCGTGCGACGAGCGGACCGTAGTCGTCGAATCCCTTGATGATGTCGGTGGACGCGACCACCTGCTCGCGGCTCTTTCCGGCTTTCACTTGCTCGCGGACATATTGCAGGAGCGCCGCCAGATAATCCGCATGACGGCCGAGGTCGGCTCGGCTGCCGGTCACCTCGAACGTCGGACCCGAGTGGCCGAAGATGTACAGCGTGTCCGCTGGGAGTTCGGCGGCCACCTTGGTCAACACCGTCGACCAATTAACAATCGACGCACCGTTGGCGCGATCGATGACCGGATGCATCCGGTTGAACATCAAGTCGCCCATGTGCGCCACGTTCGCGCGCTCGAGATAGATGACGACGTCTCCGCCCGTGTGCGCCGGACCGTAGTGCTTGATCGAAATGCGCTCGTCGCCGTGGGTGAGCGCCAGCGAGTCGGTGACGGTCCGGTCGATCGCGACCGGCTCGGTGGGCGCGGGCGTGGACGGCGGCGGATTCATCTGAGCACGCTTCGCCATCTGCCCGTCGTAACCGGCTTTCAGATATTTCGGCACGTTCGCATGCGCGACGATCTGCTTGGTCTTGGGACGAAACACCGCGTTGCCACCGGTATGGTCACCGTGATGGTGGGTATTGATCAGCGTCGCGATGTCGGCCTTTCCCGACTTCTTCTGCAGCTCCTCGAGGCACAACGGGGCGGTATCCGGGAACTGACTGTCGATGGCCACGACCCCGTCGTTGTTGATCAGCCAGCCGATCGTGCCGCCCCGCGCGGTCCAATAACCGGCATTGCGGCGCAGCTCCTTGAAGAGCGGCGTCACCGGCGGCGGTTGCTGCTGCTGCCCGCCGGCCGTAGCCTGAGCGAGCGCGGGCTGCGCGAACGCCAACTGGCGTCCGACGGTCGCGGCGGCAAGTGCGGCGGTCGACGTGGTGAGGAAGATTCGGCGCGTCAGCATGTCGAAATCATATGCCGAGATTCGCGAACTTTCGCGCATCAGCGAGCCACCGGAGGTGCTCGGGCCGCACGTTGCTCCCGGTCAGGACGGTGGCCAGCCGGTCTCCAGCTACCAGTTGACCGCGGATCGCGGCCAACCCCGCGGCGCCCGACGGCTCGAGCAGAATGCCGGTCGTCTCGATCGACAGCCGCATTGCGTCCAACAGGTCGTCGTCACCGACCGTGACCATGTCGTCCACGAGCTCGACCAGCCGGGCGACGGACTCCGGCACCGGCACGCTGACCTCGATGCCTTCGGCGATCGTGTCGGAGGTCGCCGTCGACACCGGCCGCCGCGCGCGCCAGCTCTCGACCATGCAGGGCGCGCCGCGAGCGCAGACACCGATGATGCGCGTAGCCGGCGCGCGACTCTTGACCCAGCAGGCGATACCGGCGATGAGCGCGCCGTCGCCGACCGGCACGACGATCGCGTCGAACGGCCCCGCCTCGAGCAGTTCGACGCCGATAGTGCCTGCGCCTTCGGCAATTGCCGGCTCGCGTCCATCTTCGATGTAAACGCGATCGCCGGCAGCCGCGACGTGCGCTCGCGCCGCGGCTTCGGCCGCGGCCGAAGCCTGCCCCACCAGCGTGACCCGCGCGCCAAACGATCGCATGCGCGCGAGCTTCACGGGGTTCACGTTCTCGGGCACGAACACCTCGACGGCGCGGTTGCGGCTTCGTCCGGCGTAGGCAATCGCCTGCCCGAAGTTGCCGGTCGACGAGCACACGACCGTCGGGCCTGGCGGCAGCCGTCCCAACAGGAAGTCGGCACCGCGGCCCTTGAAGCTGCGCAGCGGGTTCGCGGTCTCGACTTTGACGACGACCCTGCGGCCGAGCGCGGCGCCGAGCAGCGCGTCCTCGTACTGAGGTGTTCGAAGGAATACCGGGTCGATGGTGTGGCTCGCGTCTTCGATGCGCGTGAGGCTCAAGTCCATGAGGAAGCCTGATAATCGTATAGCGATGTCCCTGGCAGTTTCGATCATCCTGGCGGCGACCTTCACCTGGGCGATTGCAGCCCGGCCTCTGCCCGCGCAACAGGCGCCCGGGCCGGATGTGGACTTCATCGACACGGCGATCGAGAACGGCTCGCCGCTCTGGTACGAGGCCGTTGACGGCGTGGTCCGGCTGCATCTGATCTACGACCACGAGCGCGCGTCGCCGAACCGCGCCGCCGGGCATATCAATTTCGTGATTCACGGGCGACCCGGCGCTTCGCTCACGCTCGAGTTCGTCAACCTCGACAACGTGTGGAACGGCCAGCCGGGATCGGTCGCGGGCGAACTGAAGACGGTGGCGCTCTCCGACGATGGAAAGATGTGGAGGACGACCGCGACCGAGAGCCTGGCCGGCAACCGGGTCCAGCTGCGAGTGACGCTCACCGGGCCGCGGCTGCAGGTCGCGAGGATGGAGCCCTATCGCCTGTCGGATCTGGATCGGCTGCTCGAATCGATCCGCCGCCATCCGCTCGTGCGCGTCGAGTCGATTGGCACCACCGCCGCCGGCCGTCCGCTCGAGATTGTCCGCATTGGACGTCAGGCGGCGCCGTATCGCGTATTCGTTCGCGCGCGCGCGCATCCGTGGGAAGCGGGAAGCAATTGGGTGGCACACGGTCTGATTCAGCGGCTGCTCGCGGGAGACGTCGACGCGAACCGGTTCCTGGATCGATACAGCGTCAGCGTGCTGCCGATGGCCAACAAGGACGGCGTCGCGCGCGGCGGAACGCGCTTCAACCTCCGCGGCATGGATCTGAATCGCAATTGGGATCGTCCCGCGGATCCCGAGCTCGCACCGGAGAACGCGGCGCTCGAGCGTTGGCTCGAGCGCGAGATTGCCGCCAAGCGCAAGCCGCAGCTGGCGCTGGAACTGCACAACGACGGCAACGGACGGCTGCACATCAGCCGGCCGCCCGTGGCCGACCTCGAACGTCATCTCGCGCGCATGACCATCTTCGAGGACCTGTTGCGTCGTCACACCTGGTTCACCGAAGGCACCACGAGTCCGACGTTTCGCAACAGCGGCACGCTCGGCGAGGGCTGGCTGCTCCGCTACGGCATCGACGCGGCCGTCCACGAGTTCAACTGCAACTGGGTGGCGGGATTGAAACAGCCGACGTCGAGCGCTCACTGGCAATCGTACGGCGCGGGACTGGCGCGCGTGTTTCACGAGTACTTCGAGCGTGTGAAACCGTGACCGCGTTCGCCCGCATCGCTGAAGGCTGGTTCGTCATGGGAAGCGACGATGGCCCTGAAGACGAACGGCCATCGCACCGCGTGTGGGTGGACGCGTTCGAGCTCGCCGCCTATCCGGTCACCTGCGAGCAGTACGCGGACTTCATGCGGGCGACCGGTCATGCACAGCCACGCGAGTGGACACAGTTTGCGATCTCGCCGGACTTGCCGGTCGTCGGCGTGAGCTGGCTCGACTGCCAGGCGTACTGCGCCTGGCGGCGCTCGGAAGGGGCGCCGGCGCGATTGCCGACCGAAGCGGAATGGGAGTGCGCCGCGCGCGGCGGCGTCGCCGGGCGCAGATTCCCTGACGGCGACGAGATCCCGGCGTGGATCCCCGAGGGCGGACGCGGTCCGCTTGCCGGCCCGTGGCCCGTCACGTTCGGCGAGCCGAACGCGTTTGGGCTCTACGGCATCGCCGCCAACGTTCATGAGTGGTGCGCCGACTGGTACGCGGCGGACTATTACGCCACTTCGCCCGATCGGAATCCCGCTGGGCCGGATCGCGGTGTGCGTCGTGCCTCGCGGGGCGGGTCGTGGCGTCATGCGATCACCATCAGCCGCTGCGCCGCTCGCAGCCGGATCGATCCGTCGTTCCGTTACACCGATTATGGGTTCCGCCTGGCCCGGGACTGTTCTACCCAATGACCGCGCAATTTCTGCGAAGGGGTCTGACCCCGCTCTGACCCGGGTCAGACCCCTCTTCTCGTCGAATCGAACCGGCTCCTTCGAGATCTGGAAGATGGATCTGGATCGCGACCATGTCGTGCAGGTCACCCGGAAAGGTGGCACGAATCCCCGCGAGTTGGCCGGCAGCAATCGGCTCTTCTACATCAAACGTCTCGAGGGCGGACTCGAACTCTGGAGCACGGGTATCGACGGCGGCGACGAGATCCGGGTGCTGGGTCCAGTGCAATCCGCCGCTGGATGGGTGCCGGCGCGAGACGGGATCTATTTCATCGAGCCGGCCTTGCGAATCTCCTTCTTCCGATTCGCAGACGCAGCGGCAGAGCAGATCGCCACGATGCCCCAGAACTCCGGCATCGCGGGAGCGGGCCTGGCGCTGTCCCCTGATGGTCGATGGCTCCTGTATGGACAGAAGGACCGTACATCGGCCGACATCATGCTGGTCGAGAACTTCCGATAGCCTCCTCCGCGCAACACCGACCGTCAGTCGTAGAGCAGGAACGGACGACGCCGTTCGCGGAACGCCGCCGCCTCGCGATCCCATTGCTCGAGAAGCGCCGGCAGTGCTCCGCCATCAATCGCCAGCCTGACCTTGTCCGATCCCGTCAACCGGTCGATCGACTTGCCCCACGCGAACTCCTTCGGATGTCGACGTCGAATCTCGTCGATCAGCAGCAGCGCGGTCCGCACCGGCCGGTAAGCGTTGCGATCCGTCACCACCAGCCGGATTGCGGCAATGGTCTGCCCGGGGAACTTCGCCGCGCCGCCCTCCACCGCCGTCGTGATCGGTTCGAAGCCGACCCCGGGCATGCCGCGCCCGTTCATCGCTCGAGCGACTGCGGCCGCGTCGAGCCAGGGCGCGCCAACTTGTTCGAATGGCCGGTCCGTTCCGCGCCCCTCAGTCAGGTTGGTTCCCTCGAAGTACACCGTTCCCGGGTAATGATTCAGCGCCGCCGGCGACCGCAGGTTCGGTGACGGGTTCCGCCACGGCAGCCCGGTATCGGCGAACCACTGCGAGCGGCGCCAGTTGGCAGTCCGCACGACTATGAGATCCACTCCGATGCCGAACTCCTTGTTGAAGAACGTCGCGAGCTCGCCGACGGTCATTCCATGGCGCGCGGGGATCGGGTACATCCCGACGAATGACTTGAACGCCGGCTCGAGTAGCGCGCCTTCGACGATCTCCCCGCCAATCGGATTGGGCCGATCGAGCACGACGAACGGGATTGTCTTTCGCGCCGCCGCCTGCATCGACAGGGCCATCGTCGACACGTAGGTCCACGTCCGTCCGCCCACCTCGGGAAGATCGTAGACGAGGGCATCGACGTCCTTCAGCATCTCGGGTGTGGGTCCGCGATCCTCCGCCATGTACAGCGAGAAGATCGGCAGACCGGTCTTGGGGTCTCGGTCGTCGGCAACCTTCTCGCCGGCCGCGCTGACGCCTCGAATGCCGTGCTCGGCGGCGAACAGCGCTACCAGCCTGAGATTCGGATGCGCGGCTATCAGATCGATGTCAGCCCGACCAGCGCGGTCGATCCCGGCGTGATTGGTGATGAGCCCGACACGTTTGTCGCGAATGCGGTCGGGCACGTTCGAGACGAAGTTTTCGATCCCGGGCCGGACGGGATCCGTTGAAAGAGATGGATTCTGTCCTGGCACAATGCCGCAGATCGTGGCCGCCATCGTGCCGGCAATCAAAGATCTCATCCCAAGAGCATAAACGGATCGCTCCTGCCATCGTCCGTACGCAGGTCGCGATAGGATCGATGCCGAGGATCCGGATGCTGACGACAACAACGAGAAGAGAAATGATTGCCGCGCTCGCCGGATTCGCGACCGGCCTGGGCATGCCCGCGGTGCTGGCCCGTCGGCCGCGGCAGGTGCAGACCGTTACCGGCGCGGTCGCACCCGACCGTCTTGGCCTGACGCTGATGCACGAGCACGTGCTGGTCGATTTCATCGGCGCCGACAAGGTCAGCGTGGACCGCTACGATCGCGATGAGGCGTTTCGCACGATCCTCCCGCATCTCGAACGCATCAGGAAACATGGCTGCGACACGCTGGTCGAGTGCACGCCGGCCTACCTTGGCCGCGACGTGACGCTGCTGAAGCGGCTGGCCGACGCGTCGGGGTTGAACATCATTTCGAACACGGGCTACTACGGGGCGGCCAACGACAAGCACCTGCCCGCACACGCGTTCACCGAAACTGCCGAACAGCTCGCCGCCCGCTGGACGCGCGAGTCGACGGCCGGTATCGATGGCACCGCGATCAAACCCGGGTTCATGAAGATTGGCGTGGATACCGCACCGCTCTCGGCCGTGGACGAGAAGCTGGTTCGCGCCGCCGGACTGACGCACAAGGCGACGGGACTGCCGATTGCGTCTCACACCGCGACCGGCGCGGCTGCGCTCGCGGAGCTGGCGCTGCTCGCCGCCCTCGGCGTCCCGGCCTCGGCGTTCATCTGGGTGCACGCGCAGAACGAGCGCGACACGTCGATACACGTTCGGGTCGCGACCGCCGGCGCGTGGGTCGAATTCGACGGCATTTCCGAGACCAGCGCGGCGAGGCATGTCGAGCTCGTTCGGCAGCTGCAAGTGGCGAAGCTGCTCAATCGCGTGCTCGTCTCGCAGGATGCTGGCTGGTATCGCGTCGGCGAGTCGGGCGGCGGGCAGTTTCGCGGCTTCGACACGCTGTTCACCGCGTTCATCCCGGCGCTTCTCGAGGCCGGTCTCACGAAAGACGACGTGCGCGTGCTGCTGGTGGACAACCCGCGGCGCGCGTTGGGAGGATAAGCGCGCCGGCTCAGTCCTTCCTCAGCGTCGCAATCGGATCGATGCGTGTCGCACGGAGGGCGGGAACCGACATGGCCAGCACGCACACCGTGACGATCACCAGCAGGCTGGCAACGTAGGCGACGGGATCGCGCACGTCGATTGAGTCGCCGATCTCAGCGGCGAGCGGAGTCGTAATCAGCACGATCGCCACCGCCGCGGCCAGGCCGGCACCGGCGGTCAGTCCGATGCCTATCGGCCGGAGCGACTGGAACAGCACCAACTGCGCGACGTGCTTCGTGGCCGCGCCGAGCGCCATGCGAACGCCAATCTCCTTCGACTGCTGTTCGACGACGTACGACAGGACGCTGAACAGGCCCGACACCGTCAACACGAGCGCGAGCAGTCCGAGGAGGACGGTGACGGCGAAGCCGACTTGCAGCAGGTACGTCTCCATTCCAAGAACCGATCGCAGTGTCATCACGCCGAACGCGGGATCGAGGCCCGGAAGACGATCGATCAGCGTGACGCGTGCCTGCTCCGGGTTGCCGCGGACGCGCAGCAGCAGCTCCGTGCCGGGCGTCTCCGGTCCAGTGGGCAGGTAGAGGCCGCGGAACCTCATCATCGATGAAGCCGACGGACCGCGCACGACGCCCACGACCGTCAGCGTGCGCACCACTTTTGCGCTCGGCGCTTCGCCGGATGATGGCGAAGAGGTCTCGAGTCGCACCGCCTGCCCGACGCCGCCGCCGTTCGGCCAGAGCTGGCGCGCGATGGTCTCGGACAGGACCGCAACGCCGGCATTGGCGGTGCGTTCCGTCTCCGTGAAGCCGCGGCCGCTCACGATCGGCAAACCGAGCACGTCGAAGTACTCGGCCGATACGGCCATCTGGTCGACCGACGTTCGGCTCGACGATTCGGAGGTTTGCAACACTCCATGCGCGGAGCGCGACGACGCGGCGATTGCCGTCACCAACGGATCCGCCGTCAACGACTGCAGCAGCACGCCGCGCTTCGATTCTTCGTCGATGTTGACGGTTACCGTATCGCTCGTGCGAACGCCTGGATCCTTCGTCGCGGCGGCGACGGCGCCGCGCAGAAATATCCCGGCACAGATCAGCAGCAGCGCTGATGCGCCAACCTGCACGGCGATCAAGGCGTGGCGCGCGCGACTCGGACGCGCGTCCCTCGTCACCTCGCCGCGCATGGTCCGCACCAGATCGAGGCGGGTGGCCTGCAGCGCCGGCACGAGGCCGAAGAACACGGTCGCGATGATGGCGGCACCCACGAGGAACACCAGCACGCGCCAGTCCGCTGTGGGTGCCGTCACGTTCAACAGACTCACCAAGCGCGCGATCTCCGGCGGCAGCGTCGTGATCAGCGCGTGGAGCCCGCCGTCCAGAAAGACTCGCGTCACGACCACGCCGCCGGCCGCGGCCGCGAGCGACAGGATCAGATTCTCGGTGAGGAGCTGCCGGACGATCCGGCGGCGCGACGCGCCGAGCGACAACCGCGTGCCGATCTCCCGCTGACGCGACACGCCGCGCGCGAGCAGCAGGTTGGCGA
>Ga0075421_100011372_pt1 | contig 11025 bp, 7 predicted proteins | sample SoiMetdeltSBSDD5_FD_75292 | JGI IMG/M metagenome (GOLD analysis project Ga0075421, IMG submission 75292) | Bulk soil microbial communities from a Populus tree surrounding site in Tennessee, USA - Soil MetaG P. deltoides SBSDD5 | ecosystem: Environmental > Terrestrial > Soil > Tree plantation...
AGACGGCTCCAGCGGAAGCGTGATCACGAGGCGGACGCCCTGTGGACTCGAATCGAGCACGAGATTTCCCCCCAACTCGCGCACGCGTTCTTTCAGCGAGTGGGGTCCGACACCCATTTCGTTCAACTCGGCCAAATCGTACTTGCCGGTGAACGGGAAGCCGTGGCCATTATCGTTCACTTCAATACGAACGCGTCCGTGGTGTACCGCCAGATCAACGGTGACCAGCGAGGCCTGCGCATGGCGGGCGGCGTTGACCAGAGCTTCGTTAACCAGACGGAAGATGTCTTGTTCCACTGAAGCGATGGCCGTGGCATCGGCGGTCGACGCTCTGAAGCGCGCCTCGAGACCCCATTGTCGCTCGACACGATGACAGAGATCTGCAAGGCTCGGCGCGAGCGCACCCTCCAGGGCGCGCTGGGTGATCGGAGACGGCCGCAGACTGACGATGAACTTGCGCAAGCGGCGCTGTTCGCTGGCGAGCGCGTCCTGGACCTCCTGGAGTCGCGTGTTAGCGGTAAGAGGTTCGGTATCGAACAGCTGTCGAGCTGTATGCAACTGCATAGCGACACCGGCGAGCGACTGCAGCACGCTGTCGTGGAGGTTGCGCGCCAGCCGGATCTGTTCCTCCGTTGCGACGGCTTCACGAAGCCGCGCCAGCAGGTGAAAGTGCTCCAACGTGGCGGTCACCAGGCGTGCGGCGACCTCGCCCAGCTCGACGTCATCCAGCGCGAGTCCGTGCTTGTCCAGACACAACAGACTGCCGTCGATGCCCTGGCCTCGAATCAACCAGGCCGAGGCGGATTGTGCGCTGAAACGTTCGACGAGCAATGGTGGCAAGGGTCCGTGGTGCCACACGCCGGCGCGAAGCTGCGCATCCGAAAGCGTGGCTGGCGACGCCACAGCCTTGCTTGACGGTTCTGCCGGGGTGGATGGCGTCGCCTTGAGCGACTGAAACATGCTCGACGGTTCTCGACTCCAGTTGAAAGCCCCAGCGTGCCACACAGCAATGTTCGCCGATGGCTCGCCGGCCTGTTCCCAGATCAGCACCAGGCGCGGCGTGCGCAGAACGCCGGCTGTCCGCCCGAGAACATCCCTCAACACGGCTTGCGGTTCTCCAGCTGCCATGGGCGACCATCCCGCTAACGATGCTATCTCGCGATGCGCGCGCCGATCTTGCGCCCCCCAATAACCCACGAGGCTCGCGATACAAATCATGTACGCGCCTTGCACGGCGAATCGCTGCAGGTCGAACACCGGCTCCCGCGCTGCTTCGATGACACCCAGGGCGAACAACGACATTGCCGCGACAGTCGTCCAAAAAGTCCCATGCCAGCCCCAGTGCAGGTTTGCGTAGACGAGCGAAAAGACAAAGAAGGCAAGTACAGGGCTCCTGGCGAATGCGAGCATGACTGCGAACATTGCCAGGTCGATCGCGAGAGTCCTCACCGTCCAGCGCTTCGCTCGTGAACGCGGGAGCACGCCCAGCACGAACAGCGTGACGGCGTGCACCGCGTAAGCCACGACGATTAGACGGAGGCGAGAGTCAGTGGCAGGTGGGGCGGGGTCCGACCAGATTGCCAGGATCGACACGGCGGCAAGTCCAACCCGTGCGCCGGCGACCAACCGCTCGCGACGGCTCTGGGCCGGTCGTGACGTCGGGTGAGGACCGGAGAGGTTCGCGAGCGTCGTCGCCGAGGTCTGCCCGATCGTCGCGGCGCGTGTGTACAATTCCTGCAGGTTCATTCTGGGGTCTGTATGTCGGATGAAAACCTGTTGACGCTGCGCGACTGCCTGGACCGAGGAATGGTGCTCTCCTGGTGGGAGGCCGTCGCCGTAACAGTCGAGGTCGCCGGGCAAGTCAGGCGTTCAGCGGGCCTTCTCGTCACACCCGACTCCGGTCACGTCGTCGTCAAGCCCGAGGGAGATGTGACAATCCTGCCGGGCAGTCCAATCCCTGAGCACCCCGTCATCCAGGCAGCCCGGTTGATGAAGGGTCTGCTGAGGGAGACGCCCGCTCCTCCAGACCTCCGCGACCTCGTGACGCAGAATCTGGGGCTCCCCCCTTCCTGTGCGTGGATTGAAGAGTTCGTTGCCGCGCTGAGCTACTTCGAACGCCCAAGTCCCAGAGAGATCCTACGAGCGCTGGGAGCGCGCGCGACTGCGATGAGCTCCCAGGCGACCACGAAGCCCGGGGCCAAGCGCGCTCCCGATCGGCGCCTGAGCCGTCGCAGCACCTAGTGTCCCGTGTTGAAACGGGCTGCTAGACCAGCCCGATCTCGCGGGCATAGCGGGTGAGCTCGAAACGGCTACCGACTTTCAACTTGCTGTAGACGTTGTGCAGGTGGAGCTTCACCGTGCCTTCCGAGATAAAGAGTCGCTCAGCGACCTCGGCGTTGCGCAGGCCAGCGGCGGCCAGCCGGGTGACCTCGATTTCGCGTGCAGTGAGGATGGGTGACAGGTGAGCGATCGCAGCTTCTCGCTGAAGCATTTCCTCCATCGCCCGACCGGCCAGCTCGGTCTCGACCCATCGGCCCCCCTCGTGCACCTTCCGGACGGCATGCAGTAACAGATGCGGCGCCATGTCCTTGAGCACGACCCCCTGCACGCCGAGGCGAATCGCGTCGAGGACTTCGGTCTCGTCGACGGCGGCTGTCAGAACGACCACGCGGGTTCGAGGCCCGGTTTTCTTCAGTTCCTGCAACACATCCAAGCCACTTTTGGGCGTCATCCGAAGGTCCAGGATCAGCACGTCCGGACGTGATTCTCGCACGGCCTCGAGCGCTGCGGTGCCGTCGTCGTAGCTACCCAGGACCTCGAATCCAGGATCTGACTCCAGCAGCTGCCTGAGCGCCATGAGCACAATCGGATGATCGTCAGCCAGGACGACACGAATCGGCATCGTGAAGGCGAACCTTCGTCTGTCGGATTGTCAGCACGGTCTAGATTCTTGTCAACGGGTCAGGATCGCTATGGGTGGCTTTCGATCACGAATGGCTCTATTTACGGCCTTTTTTGAACGCTAGGGTCGATGTCTATACCCATTAGGCTATAGGCAATATACCCGACCGATGCATTGAGATTCGGTTGACGGACCTATATTCTTCCTGTCCCGTCGCAACTAATGGCGGCATCATGACCCCCTTTTCCCAACCCGATTTTCGAAAGCGGCGCCGGCGGAGCCCTCAACAGATGTCACCTCGACGACTGTCCGACGGGGTTCCGGCGGGGAGATCCGTTCAATCACGTCGAGGTCAGGCTTGTCGGGATTTTGCCTCGGTGCCCGGAGCTATGCTGCGCATGCTCAGGGACAGAGCCGTCGTCGATCGGAGGACCGACATGAAACCACAAAACATTCTCTGGCTGCACAAGCGCCACCCGAACCTGGAGTTCACTCAAGGCGACGTCCGCGACGCGGATAGGCTCTGGCATTGATATCGGCTTGCGCGGAGCTGAGCACCATGATCGACGGCGTCTGCAACAGTAACGGGAATGTAACCGTAGCTGGCAAGTTCCTGCAAGCCAGCGGGCTGCGCTTCTGGATAAAGGGCGTGACCTACGGCACTTTCGCGCCCGCTGACGACGGTTATCTCTTTCCATCGGGGCCTCAGATCGCGCGCGACTTCGCAATGATGGCGAGCGTGGGGGTCAACACCGTCCGCACGTACACCATGCCGTCCCCGGCACTGTTGGACGTAGCATCAGCCTGCGGCCTGCGTCTCATCGTCGGCATTCCTTGGGCCCAACACGTCGCGTTCCTGGATGACAGGCAGCTCTGCGCGAGCATCCGGCGCGATGTCGTTGCGCAAGTGCGGCTGCTGAAGTCGCATCCGAGTGTCGCGCTCATCGCTCTTGGCAACGAGATCCCTGCCCCGGTCGTGCGATGGCAGGGAAGAGACCGTGTCCAGCGGTTTCTCCGTGACATCTACACTGAAGCCAAATCCTGCGCGCCAGACTGTCTGTTCACATACGTCAACTACCCGCCGACGGAATACCTCGATCTGCCGTTTCTCGATGTGGCGGCGTTCAACGTGTATCTCCACCGCCAGGAGGATCTGCGCGCATATCTGTCGCGCCTTCAGAATCTCGCTGGCGACAAACCGCTCCTCTTGGCCGAAGCCGGCGTAGACAGCATCCGAGAAGGGCAAGAAGGTCAGGCAGCGCTCACATCGATGCAACTGCGCACCGCGTTCGAGGAGGGAGCGTGCGGATCCGTCGCGTTTGCATGGACCGACGAGTGGTGGCGGGGCGGCCACCCCATCACTGACTGGGCCTTCGGGCTCGTGGACGCACAACGTCGCGCCAAGCCAGCTTTGCGGGCGGTGGCCGACGTATTCGCAGAGGTACCGTTCACGACTGCGACGCGTCAACGCTGGCCCAAAGTGTCTGTCGTGGTCTGTGCGTATAACGCGGCAGACACCATTGGAGAATGTCTCGCCTCGCTCGAGGCACTCACATATCCCAACTTTGACGTCATCGTCGTCAATGACGGCTCGCGAGATGCAACTGGAGCCATTTCCCGCCGTTTCCCCTTTGCCACGGTCATCGACATCCCGAACGGGGGGCTATCCGCAGCTCGAAACGTCGGTTTGGCGGCGGCGACCGGCGAGATCGTCGCATACACCGATTCGGACGTTCGTGTTGAGCCGGACTGGCTGGACAACCTCGTTCAACCCCTTCTGCGCTCTGATGTAGTGGGGGTTGGTGGAGCCAATCTCACTCCTCCGGAGGATTCGTGGGTCGCTCACTGCGTCGGCCTGGCACCCGGAGGTCCCACGCCTGTCATGATGGACGACCGCATCGCCGAGCATGTGCCTGGCTGCAATATGGCGTTCTGGCGGCGCTGGCTGGTTGCCATCAACGGGTTCAATCCTACATTCCTGCGCGCGGGCGATGACGTAGATGTCTGCTGGAGGCTGCAGGCGCAGGGCGGCAAGATCGGCTTCGCGCCATCAGCCCTCGTCTGGCACCATCCACGGCCGAGCATCAAAGCGTTCTGGCGTCAGCAGATTGGATATGGTGAAGGCGAAACCTGGCTACGGCCGCTTCATCCCGACAAGTTCAAGCGAAATCAAATTCGATGGCAGGGTCATATCTACAGCCCCCTGCCCTACCTTCGGTCGCTGACGACTCGCAAGGTCAACACCGGGGTCTGGGGAACGTCGCCGTTCCCGTCGGTGTATCAGCTCCACGCCCCAGGCGCTCTTTGGTGGCCCCACACTGCGGCTTGGAAACTGACCTGCGTATGTCTTGTCATTGCCGGTCTGTTATTGGGATCGATCGTCTCATCGGCCTTCACCATTGCTCTCCTGGGCGTGGCGGGGCTCGTCACTACTCTGGCGCGCTGCATCTCGCACGCAGCGGCCACGGACATCAGTCGAATTCCTCATGTCGGGCGGTTTTCTGAGCGATCCAGCCGCTGGATCTGCCGGGGTGTCATCGCCTGGCTTCACTTCATCCAGCCTCTCGCTCGCGCCCGCGGTCGTGTGAGGGGACGCTTCGCTGGCGCGCAGGCCCCAATCGGGGGGGCCACCCGCTCAGCAATCTCCGATATTCGCCATGCGCTTCAACTCTTGAGATCGACGGAACGACGGTTCTGGTTTGAGCGTTGGATTTCGGTTGAAGGCATTCTCGGAACGCTCACCGACCGGTTGAAGCGACGCCTGCCACCGACTTCAGTTCAACTGGACGATGGCTGGTGTTCGGATCGAGATTTGAGGATTTCCGTGAGCGAAGCGGCCGCTATCGACCTGCGGGCGCTGGTGGAGGATCACGGAGCTGGACGGTCGCTGCTCCGCATTCATCAGCGGTTGCGTATCGAGATCGCTCCCGTCGTCATCGGTATCGCAGCGGTCGGTACGCTGGCGACAATGCCACTCCTTCCGGCCGGTTCGATGGTGAGGATACCCCTTGCACTCATCTCGTTTGTCGCGATTGCTGCGCTGGCGTATGGCGTGCGAATGACTGCAGGCGCCGCAGCTCTGGTGAATGAGGTGCTTACGGAGCTGCTTCTCGAGCTGCAGGCGAGCGAAATCAAGTCGCCTGCCCAACCCGAGGCTTCGGCGGTTGCCGTGCCGCCGGCATCCCGTCTGGCGTTCGTCTTGTCGTCCGAGGTCATGCCTGATCCGATCAGGTTGCGCAAGTTGCCCGGTCGCGCCAAGGCAGTGCGGGCGGTGTTGGCTACTACAAGCATTCAGCATCCGGACACCCTCACCGGCGCACAGAACAGTCGTTCTGCACACTTGCACAGCTAGTGTCGTGTCTCGGAAGTTCGTTCGCAGAATCGTTTGATCTTGTCGAGGATGTCGTCTATGTCGACGTCCAGTCCACCATATGAACACCGTTACGCCACGCAAGGGCAAAGTAATTGTGTCCGGGATCCTGTTCTGGTACCCGTTGGCCGGGGTGACATATCAGATCCTCCACTACCTGATTGGACTGCGTCGACTCGGCTACGAGGTCTACTACGTCGAGGACTCAGGACGCTGGGTCTACGACCCCGTGTCGAACGCGCTCTCGCCCAACGCCGCCGGCAACGTCGCCGCCGTTGCACCTAGCCTCGAGGCACACGGTTTCGGCGGGCAGTGGGCCTTCCGAGGGCGTTATCCCGATGGCAAGTGCTATGGGCTGTCAACGGATCAGATTGATCAGCTGTACGACGAGGCGGACGCGCTGCTGAATATCAACGGCGCGCAGGAGCTTCTCGACGAGCACATGGGCCGCATGCGGCGCATCTATGTCGAGTCCGATCCGTTTGCCTTTCAAGTGCAGATCGCCAGAGGCGATGCAGCCGCGATCCGCACCGCCGGTTCGTACCACTCGTTGTTTTCATACGGCGAGAACCTTGGTGCGGCTGACTGCAGCGTTCCTGTTGTCAGATTCAAATGGATGCCCACACGACAACCTGTCGCCCTGAACTTGTGGACCAATCCCTTCGATGGTGGTGAGCGGTACCGCACTATCACGACGTGGAGCAACAGCGAGTCTGAGATTGCCTATAACGGTCAAACCTACTATTGGACGAAAGACAGGGAGTTCGAGAAGGTATTGCAACTCCCCATGCGAAGCGCTGCCAAGTACGAGCTGGCAGCTGGCGTCGATGACGATGTCAAGGACATGCTGTCGAGCCATGGGTGGAATCACGTTGACTCGGTTGAGATCTCCCGGGGACTGCAGTGCTACCGGACCTACATTCAAACTTCGCGCGCCGAGTTCACGGTTGCCCGCGATCAATACGTTCGCCCGATGACAGGGTGGTTCAGCGATCGCAGCGCGTGCTTCCTGGCCGCCGGGCGCCCCGTGATTACTCAAGAGACAGGCTTCAGCAAGTACTTGCCGACAGGCAAGGGGTTGTTCGCCTTCAGAACAGTCGAAGACATCCTCGCGGCGGTGGACGCCATCGAAACGGATTATCACGGGCACTGTCGTACAGCGAGAGAGATTGCGTGCGAATACTTCGGGGCGGAAAAAGTGCTCGGCAGCCTGATGGGCCGAGCTGGTCTCTGAGGCTACGCGATGACCACACCACCTCTGACGGTCGTCGTGCTGGGTATCCTCGGCAGAACACCGGTCGCCGGAGTGGCCTGGCAGGTGCTGCACTACCTCGAGGGATTCCGCCGCCTCGGAGTCGATGTCTGGTATGTCGAGGACACGGGCGAATGGCCGTACGACGCCGAGCGCGACACGGTGACCGATGACCCCAGTTACACCGTCCGGTATATCGCGCGCATGATGGCGCGGTGTGGCCTTGATGACCATTGGTCCTATCGGTGCGCTGCCGGAGGCGCGTATTTCGGTCTCTCCGACAACCAGGTTGCCACGCTGCTGAGGCAGGCAGATGTGCTGATCAACCTGACGGGCTCGACCGAGCTCAGAGACGATCACCTGCGAGTCCCGGTGCGCGTTTATCTTGAAACCGATCCAGTGCTCCCTCAGATCGAGGTCGCCTGTGGATCCAGCCGCACCATCGCGCTGCTCGAGACACACACTCACTTGTTTTCGTACGGAGAAAACCTCGGAGCACCAGACTGCGGCGTACCCGTCCGCCGTTTCACGTATCACCCCACGCGGCAGCCAGTGGTGCTGGACTGGTGGAAAGCGAACGGGGGAGGGCACAGCTCGTTCACAACCGTCGCCAACTGGCGGCAGCAAGGCAAGGACGTCGAATGGAACGGCGAGCGGTATTTGTGGAGCAAGCACGCAGAGTTTCTCAAGGTCCTGGAATTGCCATCGCGAACCAGTCAGTCTTTCGAACTGGCGCTCGCGAGCAATGATCAGGAGGGTCTCCAATTGCTCGCGTCCCACGGCTGGTCCGTCGTCGATGCCACACCGTTGTCCTCCGATCTTTCGTCCTACCGTGATTATCTCTGTCACTCGCTGGGCGAGTTCACCGTAGCGAAGGATCAGAACGTGCGGCTGCGCAGCGGCTGGTTCAGCGACCGCAGCGCCTGCTATCTCGCAGCCGGACGACCGGTCATCACGCAGGACACCGGTTTCGGCAACATCTTGCCGGTTGGGCGCGGCCTGTTTGCGTTCAAAACCCTGGATGATGCTGTTGCTGCGTGTGACGAGATCGGCGCCGACTATCCGATGCACTGCGCCGCCGCGCGCGAGATCGCGTACGAGCATTTCTCGTCGGAGCGCGTACTCGGCAGTCTCATCGATCGGATTGGCGGGTGATGCATGGCTCGAATAGTCGTTGCGGGCTACTCCATCAGGCATCCACTCGCTGGAAACCTCATAGCGATTCTGCATCACCTTCTGGGTCTGCATTTGCTGGGGCATGAGGTGTTTTACGTCGAGGAAAGCGGCTGGGAGCGGTCGTGCTACGACCCCGGAGCTCAGGAGTACACCGACGAACCGCGTACGGGAATGCACGCTGTCAGGACGCTGCTCGATCGGTACGGTGCCGATGTCCCCATCTGCTATGTGAACCGGGAATCGCGTGAGATGACAGGTGCTCGGTGGGACGAACTCACGGACCGTCTACATAGCGCCGATCTTCTTCTGAATGTCGGAGGGGTCTGCTGGCTGCCCGAGTTCTCACTGTGCAGCAGACGTGCGCTGATCGACAAGGATCCCCTGTTCACTCAGCTGGGAGGTTTCGGCGGCAGTCTCCTCGATGAACACCATTTTCATTTCACCTATGGCACCAATATCGGACAGCCCGGCTGCTCCGTCCCCCTTGCCGGGGTCAGGTGGCTGCCTACGGTGCCGCCGGTAGTGCCGGACCTGTGGGAATCGCCGTCGAGCGACGATCTGATTCAAGCACCGTTCACCACCATCGGCAGCCTGAACGCGTACGGAGCCGTCACGTACCAGGGCGAACGCTACGGCCAGAAAGACGAAGAATTCATTCGCTTCCTGAATCTGCCACACCGGACGCCCCAGCGGCTCGAGCTGACCCTCAATGGCCGCCGGGAGGACATCGCCCGTCTGCACTCGAACGGATGGGAAGTTCGGAAGTCAGGAGAAATCAGTGCCGATCCCGAGAGATATCGGTCGTACATCGCTGCATCACGAGGGGAGTTCAGCGTCGCAAAACAGGCCTACGTGAAAACCCACAGCGGCTGGTTCAGCGATCGGAGCGTCTGCTATCTCGCAGCCGGGCTGCCGGTGATTCTTCAGGAAACCGGTTATTCCGATTGGCTGACGACCACTCACGGGGTGTTGTCGTTCACATCAATCGAGGAAGCGGTGAAATGCATCGAGCACGTAAACTCGGACTATGAGACGCACCGGCGCGCTGCGAGGGACCTCGCCGTCGGCATGTTCAGCCACGAAGTGGTGTTTGGACGGCTGCTCGAGACATGCCTGAACTGATACGAAATTGCGGTTTGTTTTTTGACGGAGGACCATCATGAAGTCTGTCACCATCGGTGTTGTTCCCCGCGAACGGTTCTCGCTTGCGGCCGAATCGCTGCAGCGGATCTTTGATTGCACCGACGTCCCGTTCAATCTGATCGTCGTTGACTGCAACATCCCGGCACGGTATCGCCAGCAGATGGACGAGGTGCTGAATGGCCGCAGCAACGTCAAGGTCATTCGCACCGACGAGTACATGTTGCCTAACCGATCCCGAAATCTGGTGATCAAAGAGGCTCGCGACGAGTATGTCCTCCTGACGGAAAATGACGTGCTTGTGAAAGAGGGCTGGCTCACCCAGCTGGTCGCCGCGATCGATGAGCACCCCGCCGACGTAGCGGTGCCGTTGATCATCGAGGGCAAAATCGGCAAGGGCCACGTGCACTTCGACGACCTGCTGGGAACCGTGCAGCGCGTCGACACACCAGAAGGACCCAAGTGGGCGATCCGCGGGCGCTCGACGGCCAAGGAAAAAGACCGCGGGGGCGAGCGTCGAACGATCGAGATGATGGAACAGCACTGCATTCTGTTCCGTCGGAGCGCCCTGGAACGGATGGGCCCCTACGACGAGGAGCTCAACACTCGGGACGAGATCGACCTGAGCTTGGCGTTGTTTCACGCCGGTCAGAAGGTCGTCTTCGAACCAAAGTGCGAGGTGCACTATCTGCCGCCCTATCCACCCGAGGACGACGAGTTGGACTTCTTTTACATGAAGTGGAACCAGGAACGCGCCCTGAAGAGCCGGGAGCGTATACGCGAGAAGTGGAACCTGGTTCAGTGCCCGGGTGATATGAGCTTCGTCAAGGCACGGAATCTGTTCGGGCAGATGTCACGTACTGGAAGTGAACTGAAATCGGTCGTTTCACCAGGCGAGCGTTTCATTCTGGTCGACGCCGACTGGTGGAGGGGCACGAAGATCGTCGACGGTCTGCAGGCGATTCCGTTCACGGAACATGACGGCAAATTCTGGGGCCTGCCTGCCGACGACGCGTCGGCGATCACGGAGTTGGAGCGGCTGCGCGCCAAGGATCCACGTTTCATCGTGTTCGGGTGGCCCGAATACTTCGACTGGACAAGTCAGTTTCCGGGGCTCCACGGCCACCTGAACGCAAGCTTTCCGTGTGTGTTGAACAACGAGCGGCTGCTCGTCTACGAGCTTCG
>Ga0075421_100011376_pt1 | contig 11024 bp, 10 predicted proteins | sample SoiMetdeltSBSDD5_FD_75292 | JGI IMG/M metagenome (GOLD analysis project Ga0075421, IMG submission 75292) | Bulk soil microbial communities from a Populus tree surrounding site in Tennessee, USA - Soil MetaG P. deltoides SBSDD5 | ecosystem: Environmental > Terrestrial > Soil > Tree plantation...
ACAACACAGCCATTGGCTATAGAACTCTCGAGATCAATGCGTCCGGTTCAGGTAATACCGCAGTGGGTTATGGGGCCGGAACAGCGGGGCTTTCGAACTTTAATGGGTCGAACAACACGTTCATCGGAAACAGTACCGGCGCTGGACTAGACGGACTTTACAGATCTACTGCTATCGGTTATGGCGCCCAGGTGGCAAAGAGCAACTCCGTTGTTATCGGAAGTCTTGGGGCGATGGTGGGTATCGGGATAAATGCTCCCGAAGAAAAACTCGATGTCTTAGGAAACATTCTCATTGGCGACAACTGGTATGGCTATGGCTGTATCAAGGAACGTAACGGAACCGTCATTGGCGGTTTCTGCTCTTCCGATCAACGTCTGAAGCAAAACATTGAACCCTTCGAACCCGTTTTGGAAAAATTAGTCCAGGTCCAACCGGTTTACTTCGATTGGAGAACCGACGAGTTCCCAGAATTCCATTTAGGAACTTCGCGCAGTTCCGGACTCATCGCGCAGGATGTGGAGAAAGTGTTCCCCGAAATGGTCGCAGAGGACGCCCGCGGTTTTAAAGCCGTGGAGTACAGCCAGCTTCCGTTGCTGTTGCTGCAGGCAATTCGTGAACAGCAGGAGCAAATTGTGCAACTGCGGTCTCAACTGGAACTGCTGAAGAAACAAACTGCAGCAGAGGCCCGCTAGTAGCAGACTGAAAGCCCCCTGTTTTAACTGTGGCGGCGGTTTGTAGACCGCCGCTACCGCTACCGAAAATTCCTTGCTAGATAGTCGACGTCGACTTTTGAGAAAATCCGGCGTGCTTAGAATTCGCCTTCATCCTGCGTGTGTAGTTGTCGTGGCTGTGCTCCTTCTGTTAGTTGCCCGACAAGGCCGGTCCCTTCAGGTGCAAGTTCCTTCCGCCAACTCAGCGTTGCCGCTGCGCGATCAGACGCTGGCTCCTGTCGTCGATGAGAGTCCTGTAATCCTGCCAACCGCCGGGCTAATCGATGAGCGACGGTTTTTCTCGTCGATGCGGCATCCTGCCATCGAGTATCCCGACCGCCAGACGAACGATGCTGTGGCCGAATTGGCCCGTAAGGTGGAAGACGGCACCGTGCAGCTTCGTTTCGATAAAGACAGCGGCTTTCTGCTCTCGGTGTTGGAAGCGCTTCACGTTCCTGTCGAAACACAGTCGATGCTTTTTTCGAAGACGAGCCTGCAGTCGCATTACATCAGTCCGACGAATCCAAGGGCGCTTTTCTATACCGACGAAGTCTCGGTCGGTTTTATCCGCGGGGCGCCGCTGTTGGAACTCTCTGCATTCGATCCACAGCAGGCGGTGGTGTTCTACGCGATCGATCAACGACAGGCCGGCAGGCCGGAGATTATTCGGCACGATTCGTGTCTTTCCTGTCACCTTTCCAACAAGACTCTCGGTGTGCCCGGGTTGCTCCTGCGCAGCGTCGGCTCCGGTACTGAAGGCGAAACCCTGACGCAGTTTGGCGACTATACGTCGGATCATCGCAGTCCGTTCGAGCAACGCTGGGGTGGCTGGTTTATCACGGGCAGGACCGGCGCCAATCGTCACATGGGCAACACGCTGTTGGCCGCTAATGGGGCAGCCAGCACTGCAAGTTTGCCGGCAACACTGCCTTCTCTCGAAGGCAGATTCGATCCTACCGGATATCCATGGCGCTATAGCGATGTTGCTGCCGTGCTCGTGCTCAACCACCAGGGCCAAATGACCAACCTGCTGACGCGCGTCGGTTGGGAGACACGTATCGCTCTCCACCAGGCAATGAAGAATCCACAGGACAGGGAATCGGCTGAACGTTTGATCGCAGCAGATGCTCGCGAACTTGTCGATTACATCCTGTTCGTCGATGAAGCGCGATTCGCCGGAAAGTTTGAGTCGACTACGGATTTCCAGATGAAGTTTGCCGCCGGCGCACCCCGTGACAAACGCGGCCGCAGCCTCAAGCAACTCGACCTTGAACGCCGTCTATTGCGCTACCCCTGCAGCTACATGATTTATTCCCGCGCGTTCGACGCGCTGCCTTCTGCAGCGAAAGATGCAATTTATGAACGGCTCTGGGCGGTTTTGTCTGGAACTGATAAAGCGCGGAAGTATTCAAAACTATCTCCTGACGATCGCGCGGCGATTGTCAGCATTCTCCTGGACACGAAGCCGGGCTTACCCACCTACTTCCGGCGCCTCGAAAAGTGAAACAGCTTGCGCGGGGGCGCAAAAGGATGCGGTCCGAAGTCAACGCTCTGGTCGGTTATTGGGTTATCCTCTGAAGCTGTCATGAAAAACTCTTGTATTGCTCCGCCATGGAGAGAGCACTATTCTTCGCGCTCAAAGGAGAACTTTATGCAGAAACGATTTGTGCTGGCCGGCATAATCGCCGGATTAGCGATTGGTATTGTTGCAGTGGGGTTCCTCAATACGCTGGCTCAGGGTAATCAAGGTGCCCAGGGCGGGCAGCAAGGAGGCCAGCGCGGCGCTGCGGCTCCGACGGCACCGTGCGGTCCGAAGTCCGTGCTGCCGGAGAATCTGGCAAAGAATGTGGCACCGAATTCGCGATGTTTCGAATTGCGGATGTATACGGTCGACCCCACCAGAGACGGCGTTCAAAATTTCAAGGGCGGCATCAATGAACTGCATCAGCGGTTCCGCGAAAAAGAACTCGAAATCTTCAAGAAGCATGGCGCCGATGTCATCGGGGCATGGCAGAACCTGGGAACGCCAAACATGCTGGTGTGGATGCTCGCATTCCGGGATCAGGCACATCGAGATCAGGTTTGGGCGGCGTTCAACGCGGATCCCGATTGGACGGCATTGCGCACGAAGTACTTCGTTCCGTTGCAGCCTCCCAACCAGACGTTCCTGAGTGCGACGGATTATTCGCCCTTGAAATAGGGAGACACGGATCCGATCAATTCGTAATTCTTTATTCCCAATTCCTATCCGAGGGAACGCTTCCAATTCACACGGTCTCCTCGGATGGGAATTGGGAATCGAGAATTGACGAATTGATCGGATTCTTACCGTCTCGCCATTCGTTTCCAAAGCCGGGTGGCCATCAAGTGGAGTTTCTTGTTCTCGTTAAGCGAGAGCTGAGACTCCGCCACTCGTATCTCCGCTTCCCACTTCGTCAAGTCATCTCGCAGGCCGCAGGCGTAGCCGCGTTCTTTCAGTGAGTAATAGAGGTCGCTGTATTCGCCGCAGATTTCGCGGATGTAATCGAACGACCGGCGATGGATGGGACACGGACCCAGGTCGCGGATGGCCTGCTGATGCTGCGGCGTCGCATATCCTTTATGACCCGCGAAACCATACCCCGGATACTTCGCATCCAGTTCGGTCATCAGACGATCGCGAAAGACTTTTGCCACGATGGATGCCGCGGCGATGGAAAAATTGATGCCGTCGCCTTTATCGAAACTGTTTTGCGGCTGCGTAAAGCCCGGAACGGTCCGGCTGTCCACCAGGATATGTTGCGGTGGAACCGGCAAATTCGAGAGGCACAGCTGCATGGCGCGAATTCCGGCCTGATAGATATTGATCCGGTCGATCTCTTCCACTTCCACAATGCCGATCGAAAACGCCGTCGCCTTGCCACGAATTTCTTCATCGAGGCGAAGCCGCGTTTCTTCGTCGAGCGCCTTGGAGTCATCCACACCTTCGATCTCGGTGTCCGGCGGAAAAACGACCGCAGCCGCGACGACCGGGCCCGCCAAGGGTCCCAGTCCGACTTCATCGACTCCGGCGATATGTTGAATTCCGGCTTTCCAAAGCAGGCGCTCAAAATGAAGCATGGCATCGAGCCGGTTGCGCTCCTTCTTTTGTTCGTCGTAACGCCTGGCCAGGACTTTGTATAGATGCCTGGCGCCGGCGCGCGGATCCCTCTGCAGTTTCCGAAGAATGGCGGAAGACACGGGGGCGCCACTCGCGTATTTATCCTGGATTTCCTTCAGCGATAGTTGTTTCATGATGCGTATGGGTACGATCCGTCAATTCACTCCGGTCAAACTCTTCATCGGAGTTCTCGTCTCCAACGCCAAGTTCATACCGCAAATCGAAGAACGATTGACGGCGGCCTTCGGCGCCATCGATCATCGATCCGACATTATTCCGTTCGATTTCACCGATTATTACGAACCGGAAATGGGCGATCTCATCGATCGGACATTTTTCTCGTTCGCGCGGCTTATTGAAGCGGATCAACTGGCGGAAATCAAGAGACAAACCAACCAGCTTGAAGTCGAATTCGCGGCGCTCTTCAAGCCACCCAGCACGACGGTGAAACGCCCGGTAAACCTGGATCCCGGCTATATCGAGCAGGCCAAAGTCATTCTTGCCTCTACCAAAAACTTTTATCACAGAATTTATTTGAGCGGCGGGATCTTCGGCGAAGTGACCATGCATTTCAAGAACAACACGTATCAGTTTTTCCCGTGGACGTATCCGGATTACAAATCAAAGGATTATCAGGAGTTTTTCCTGAGAGTCCGGCAAATACTTCGATCGCAGCTGCGCACGATGTGCATTGTCGATCGCGAGTAAGCATCGATAAACCACCTGGAGTCGAAATGAGCACACCCTTCTGGAAGACTTCTTTGTCCGCCGTCGAGCGGAACAAAATCCTGATTCGTGGTTACCGGGTCCAGGATCTGATGACGAGCTGTTCCTTCGGCGACATCATCTATTTAACATTCAAAGGTGAATTGCCTGCAGGCAACGAAGGACGAATCATCGAAATGATCGTCGTCTCCAGCACCGATCATTCGTTTATGGCGCCGTCCATCGATGCAACGCGTTTTGTGGCGTCAGGAGGTGTGCCGCTTCAGGCATCCGTGGCGGCGGGGGTAATTTCTTTGGGTGACCATCATGGCGGCGCGATTGAACAATGCTCGCGCTTGTTGCAGGAAAGCGTGAAATCCGGCACAACGGCGACCGAAATCGTACGTGACTTGCGTTCACGCCGGCAGCGCGTTCCAGGTTTCGGACATCCCTGGCATGATCGTGATCCGCGCACATTGACACTCATCGCTAAAGCGAGGGAATTGAAAGTCGCCGGGCCTCACCTGGATTTGATCGAATCGATTTCGGCCGAGGTGAAGCTGCCCGCCAACATCGACGGTGTCATTTCCGGAATCATTTCGGACCTGGGAATCGCGTGGCAATACGGCCGTGCGTTCTTCATCATTCCTCGCGTCGTCGGACTGGCAGCACACGCCGTCGAAGAGACGACACGCGAGCGCCCGTTCCGCGTGATCGATATGAACGATGTCGCTTACGATGGGCCGCCGGAAAGGGATTTGCCGGAGAACTATAGATAGTAGGAAAGTGGACGCGACATCAAGAAAATGCGGCGAAGCCTCCTTTATTGGAGCGGACGGGCGCGGAGCGCAAGCGCGACAGCGCGCAGCCTGAAGGAAGGTCACGTATGGAAGCTGTTTCTGTGAGTGACCACCCCGTCTGCGCCGCTTCGGAGGCTTCGCGGCTTTTTTTTACTGGCGCAGCCACCCCTCCTCAAGAGGAGGGGAATTTCGCCCACTGAGACCAACAGCTAATTCATTCACACCGCCTATGACCACGCGGTCATAGACCGCGCCTACAGCTAACCCGGCGGCCAGCTGAACATGCGACCACCGAGCACATGAAGGTGAAGGTGGTATACCGACTGACCTGCTCCAGCATTCACATTGAACACTGTGCGGTAACCCTTCTGGTCGATATTCGCCTGAACCGCCAGTTTCTTGGCCACGTGAAACATTTCGCCGATCAACGTATTGTCTTCCGGCGTCAAGTCGTTCAACGTGGCAATATGCTTTCTGGGTGTAATTAAGAAGTGCACCGGCGCTTGTGGCCTGAGGTCTCGGAACGCCACCACGAGATCACCCTCGTGTACAAATTCTGCCGGCGTATCGCGTCCGATAATCCTGCAAAAAAGGCATGCTTGCTGCATGCTTTAATCTAGCATTGCTCGGCCTCGAGTGCTGCTGGAATTTGGCAAGGAAAAATGGGTTAGAATCCGATCAATTCGTCAATTCTCGATTCCCAATTCCTATCCGAGGAGACCGCGTGAATCGAGAAGTCCCCTCGGATGAGAATCGGGAATCGAGAATTGACGAATTGATCGAATTCCTACACGTTCTCGTTGGCATGTTGAGGTTCCGGTTATGCTACGATCCTCGCGATGCAACGAACGTTTTTCTTGCTGCTGTCTATCGTTCTGGCTGCCGGATGTTCGGCGGCGAAAAACGAGTCTTCTCCGCAAGGTCTGACCATCTACACCGGCCGGGACAAGGATGAAGTCGCTCAAGTAGTGGAACTGTTCACAACGAAGTTTCCCGAATATAAGGGCAACGTCAGTGCCATCACGTTGGGCGCGCAAGCCGCCCTGGATCGCCTGCGCGCGGAGAAATCCAATCCACAAGCCGGCTTTCTCTGGGGAGGGACGTTGCAGGGCCTGCAGCAGGCGGCGGATGAAGGCTTGCTCGCTCCATCCAACCCATCGAATGCCCATCTGATCGACGCATCGCGTAAGGATCCGCAGGGCCGATGGTACGCCGAGATGCTGCTGCCCGAAGTCATCATCTACAACCACGATTTGCTGAAGGCTGACGAGGCTCCCAAGGATTGGGATGACCTCATAACACCGGCATTTAAAGACAAGATCGTGATTCGCGACGTGATGCCGTCAGGCACCATGCGCACGATCTTCAGCGCCATGATCTACCGGCAGTTTGACGCCACAGGTTCCCCCGAAGCCGGTTACGAGTGGCTGAAGAAGCTGGATGCTAACACGGTCGTCTACAGCCCGACGCCCGATGATATGTACCTCAAGCTGGATCGCGGCGTAGGAACCGTTACTCTATGGAATTTGCAGGATGCGCTGATTCAGCCTATGAAGAACAACCGGCCCTGGTCGTTCATCATTCCCGCATCAGGCGCTCCTGTGCTGCTCGACGGTGTTGGTGTAGTAAACAATCCCAACATGATGAAAGCGGCACTGGAATTCCAGAATTTTCTGCTCGAGCCCCAGCTCCAGGCGCAATTGGCAAAGGACTACTACCAGATCCCGGCAATACAACTGCCCGACGCCGATAAACCGGAATGGCTTGCCAAGTTGAACATCAAAGAGATGCCTATCGACTGGAAGGTGTTGAGCGAAAAGCAGACCGAATGGATGGATTACTGGTCGCAAAACATCAAGGGTAAGGGCGGCCGGTGACCGCTCTCACGCTGGAAGCTTTGACGAAAAGCTTCCAGCGCACCGGCAAGGTCGTGGATTCCATCGACCTGAAAATCGACGAGGGCGAATTCTTTACACTTCTCGGGCCCTCCGGCTGCGGCAAATCCACAACTCTGCGCATGATCGCGGGCTTTGAGGAGCCAACGAGCGGCCGAATTCTCTTCGATAACATCGACGTCACCTACGATCCACCCAATCGCCGGAATATCGGCTTCGTTTTCCAGAACTATGCGCTGTTTCCGCATTTGTCTGTGGGCAGCAATGTCGGGTTCGGACTACAGGTTCGAAAAATACCGGCCAAGGAAACACGCGAACGGGTCGAGGCGGCACTCCATGAGGTACAGCTCGCCGGACTCGGCGAGGCACGCGTGGATCAGCTTTCGGGAGGCCAGCAACAACGTGTCGCACTGGCGCGCGCGCTCGTGATTCGTCCCAAGTTATTGCTTCTGGATGAACCCCTGTCCAATCTGGACGCCAAGCTGCGGGAGGAAACGCGCGCGGCTTTGCGGCTTCTGCATCAATCGACTCGTGTAACGACGGTCTATGTGACCCACGATCAGGATGAAGCAATGGCGATGAGCAATCGGATCGCAGTCCTTCATCGCGGAAAAATCCACCAGGTCGGTACTCCGGAGGATATCTACGAGCGGCCGGCGACGCGATTTGTTGCCGATTTCATCGGTCGCAACAACATTCTGGATGCGACGATCCAGGCGGTTTCAGGGCAATCGGTTGTCATCCGGTTCCCCGACGGGACGGACCTCACTCTCGATGATCATCACCGCGCTGCCGGAATCGAGCTCGCTCCCGGTGCTCGCGTCGGTGTCTGCCTGCGCGCGGAGTCGCTCCAGCTCGCCGGTGAAAACGGAATCTTCTCGGGTGTCGTAACGGACGTGGAATATTGCGGGCCGGTGCGTTCGTGTATCGTCAAGACCAGTTTTGCCCAGTTGCGAGTGGAAGTACCGAGTTCGGCGGCCCGCCCCGTCACAGGCCAGACGGTTCGGTTGTCGATCGTGCCGGCGGCCGTGCACCTGGTGGGTTTGTCATGAAGAATGCACTGCGCAAGAGGTCCGGTTCGATTGCCGTCGTTGCCGTGCTCGCGATTGTGTTGTGGGGCTACGTCGTGGGACCGTTGGCGGCTACCTTTCAACAGAGCATGATCGGCAACGGCGGCGGACTTGCGGAGTATTCAAAGTTTTTTGCCTTCCGCAGTGGCGCCTTGGGCGAGTCGATGCTTGGAAGTCTCATGATTTCGTTTCTGAGCGTCATCACGTCGGGCGTAACAGGTGTATTCCTGGCGGTGCTCCTGAAACGGTGGCAGTTTCCATTAAGGCAAGTCTGTCAGGTCCTGGTTCTGGTGCCCATTGCCCTTCCACCGCTGATGGGCGTGCAGGCGTTTGTGTTGTTGTACGGCATCGGCGGGACGTTTCCGCAGCTCCTCGGCGATCTGTTCCGGATGAATCCGAGCCGGTTCGCTCTGGACGGCATCAGCGGCGTGTTGCTCGTACATACCTTGACCATGTACCCCTACTTCTACCTGACGGTTGCAGCAGCGCTGGAGCACGCAGACGATTCTCTGGAAGAGGCGGCTTACAGTCTGGGCGCTTCAAAACTTCAGACCTGGAGTCGCATCCTGCTCCCCATGCTGACGCCGGCTATAGTGGCGGGAGCGCTGCTGACCTTTATGTCATCCATGTCATCGTACACGGCGCCGCTCCTGTTTCACGTAGACAAGGTCATGACTCAGCAGATCGTCATTGCAAAACTCAACGGCCAACTCGGTCTGGCGTCGGTTGTCTCGGTAACCCTGGCATTAATCTCGATCATTTTTCTGATTCTGTTGCGCAGCTACGAAAGGCGCTCGGTTTACGCGACACTGTCGAAAGGCGGAGCGCGAAAGCGACGGGAAATCACGAGTGGACTTTGGAGAACGGTCCTGGTGCTGGTGGCGTGCATTTCGACGATCTTCCTGATCCTGCCGATCGCGATGATTTTTCTCCTGGCATTCTCGGTAGACGGCTCCTGGCGCACATCACCACTTCCATCGCAGTATACGACTCGAAACTTTGTCGAACTGTTCACCGATCCCGCATCCTGGGCGGCAGTGACGACCAGCCTTGAAATGAGCGCGATCGCTGTGGGCGGGGCAATACTACTCGGTTTGGCCTCGGCGTACGTAATGGCTCGAATGCAGTTTCGGGGCAAGACGGTCCTGGACATCGCCATAATGCTGCCGTGGGCGTTGCCGGGTACCGTCGTCGCCATTAACCTGATTACCGCTTTCGCCAACCCGTCACCATTCGCACTGGGACAAGTGTTGGTTGGAACCTTCGCAATCGTCCCATTGGCGTATTTCGTCCGGTTCTCGCCCATTGTATTCCGCTCCACAGCAGCTTCGCTGGCGCAACTGGATATAGGTATCGAGGAAGCGGCACGCAGTCTTGGAGCGGGATGGTGGTACGCGTTTCGCCGGGTCGTATTGCCGCTGCTGTATCGTGGAGTGGCGGCTGGCGCGCTGCTGGCGTTTGTGGATGGAGTCGGGGAGTTCGTCGCAACGATTTTGCTCTACACCCCACAGTACCGGCCCCTTTCGATCGCCATCAACGACGAACTGTATTATGCCAACTACGGAACTGCCGCTTCATTCGGAGTGATTCAGGTGCTGCTCGTCCTGGTAGTCCTGATCTATATGCGTCGGCTGGATGATCGCGAGAGGACACGAGCGACGCTGTTGAGTTGAAACAATGTCGCTATTTCGAATTCAACGAAAACAACTCACGATTGAGGGATTCACCGTGAGTGATGCGCTCGATGTTGTGCGTCCATGTGGTCAAAATGCCGCCACGGGGCGCGTCAACCGTGAATTCGAGGTTGTGCGAGTGCGGCAGCGTGAGTCCGTCCACTTGTTTGAATTCATCGAACCGTTCGACGATTTGATACCGTACCAATTCCGCTGAATCGGATATGTTCGCCATTCGGCTTGCGGGCACTTCCAACTTGAACTGCGAGCGCACATGGCGGAACGTTTCGGGTTCAAAGTAGAACCACGCCTGTACATTTGCCCTCGAATTCCGGCTGTTGTACTTCAACTCATAGAGCTGTTTCCCATCTACCTTTTTCACCCCCGTTGAATCCAACCGGGCCTTCTTTGAGGCGATGTCGTACAGTCCCCACGCCGTCGAAAGAGAGCCGAAAAGCAGTCCCTCTTTCAGCAGAAAGTCATGCTCGTAGACGAATCCTGAGAAGGGCGGATAGTTGCCTGGAGACATCATTCCGGCGGTGACCTTACTTCCGTCAAATGCGACCTGTTCTCCGGGGTACTCGATGGCACCAAATCCAAAACCCAGCCGAACCAGGTTTGTTTGCGACAGGATATTGGCTTTTCCGTTCAGCGTCCCGCTCCCACCGACGCGGAAGCTGACTTGTACGGTTCCAGAAGTGGTACGGCTGCTGACGGCTTTTCGTGCGTCCGGCGTGCCGATCGAATCGAGGTGTTTGGCGATCAGTTCTTCCGGCTTCAGTTTCTGCTGACGGGCTTCCAAAACCGGATGCATGGCAACAGCGACCAGGACCACGAGAAAACACGATACGACGGTAATTCGCTTGTACTGCATCTGGATACAATGCCCGAATTCCGGGCGATCGGCAAACTTTTCGTACTAGCATTGAGGCACATGGCGGATTTGAACCACGATACGGACTACATCGTTGTCGGAAGCGGGATCGCAGGCCTGCGGGCAGCCATCGATCTGGCTCGAACCGGGCGCGT
>Ga0075421_100011378_pt1 | contig 11022 bp, 7 predicted proteins | sample SoiMetdeltSBSDD5_FD_75292 | JGI IMG/M metagenome (GOLD analysis project Ga0075421, IMG submission 75292) | Bulk soil microbial communities from a Populus tree surrounding site in Tennessee, USA - Soil MetaG P. deltoides SBSDD5 | ecosystem: Environmental > Terrestrial > Soil > Tree plantation...
TCGCCGTCGACAGCTCACGCTCCGCCGTCGCGCGCTCGCTGTCGAGCCGCTGGCGCTCGTTGGCGACATCCGACTGACCGGTCTTGAGCGCCGCTTCCGCCGTCTTCAGCTCCGCCGCCAGGGTCTCCGCTTCCTCCATCCGCTCGAGCAAGCGGTCCTCCTGAAGGCGCACCTGCTGTTCGGCGGTCGCGATCTCCGTCTGCATCGCGTGGTATTCCTTGTTGGTCTTGACCTCCATCAGCTGGTCCTTGTACTTGCTGAGGCGACCCTGGACGACCGCAAGATCTTTCTCGATCTCGCGCCGGGCCGCCTGGGAGGCGGAGGTGCGCTCCTTGACCGCCGCCAGCGCGGAGGTGAGCGCGGCCAGCCGCTCGTCGAGGGCGGCGCTCAATGCCGGCGCGTCGGCAATCTGCCGCCGCAGCCGCTCGGCGGCGAGGTCGAGATCCTGGAGCGCAAGCAGGTGCTGGAGATCAGAATGCACAGATAGCGGAGAGGGGAATCATATCATTCCCTCGAAGCTCGGCAGACGTGAGTCGATTATTTCACGGCCGCGACGACGAACGTCAGGTCGTCGTGCGGTTCGGTTCCGGCAATCCACGCGCGCATCCGGGCTGCCAGAGTCGCCGCCATCTCCTCCGGCGACGTTCCCACGCCGCTCCGCAGCAGCTCTTTCAAACGTTCCTCGCCAAATTCCTCGCCGCTGGCGTTCAGGGGTATGAGGCGGCCGAAAACATGCATCCAGACCGCGCGCCGATCGAACAGCCGATCCCATTCCGGCGTCGCCCATCGCTTCATCATCGCTGCTGCAATTCGCGGCAGACCGGTTAGGACATCTGCGGGTCGCCACCGTAGTTAGTGGCGAGGTCGCGGCCGTTCCAATGGAGCAGGACGAGACGCTCGGGCTCGTGCACGCCGCGCCGCGTGCGCAACAGCACTTGATCGACGAGCGAGAAGATGCCGGTATTGGCGCCGATCCCCAGCGCGAGCGAGACGAGCGCGGTGAGGGTGAACCCTGGGCTCCGCCGGAGCGTACGCAGTCCGTAGGTGACGTCACGCGCGACGTCCTGCAGCCACCGCACGACGCGGTCTCGGAACGGTTCCATCGCTAGGAGCTCGGTAGTCCGCCTTCGCTCCCATTGGGAGCTTCGGCGCGACCAGATTTCGCTCGCCTTCGGCGAGCGAAATCTGGGCCCACCAGGATTCGAACCTGGGACGGGCCGGTTATGAGCCGGCGGCTCTGACCGCTGAGCTATGGGCCCGCTAGATAGACTAACGAGAAACCGCGATGGGATGAAGGAAAAAGGATGGAGGCGCAACGCCTCCATCCTGAAGCCTGAAGCCCGGAGCCTACGTTCTGCCTTCGAGGAACGCCCGCAGCTTGCGGCTGCGCGACGGGTGGCGCAGCTTGCGCAGCGCCTTCGCCTCGATCTGGCGGATGCGCTCGCGGGTCACGGCGAAGCTCTGGCCGACCTCTTCGAGCGTGTGCTCGCTGCCATCGCCGACGCCGAACCGCATCTTGATGACTTTCTCTTCGCGCGGCGTGAGCGTCTTCAGCACCGAGTCGGTCTGCTCCTTCAGGTTGAGATTGATGACCGCGTCGGACGGCGATACCACCTGGCGATCCTCGATGAAATCGCCAAGATGCGAATCTTCCTCCTCGCCGATCGGGGTCTCCAGTGAGATCGGCTCCTGCGCGATCTTCAGCACCTTGCGCACCTTGGACACCGGGATGTCCATCCGCTTGGCGATTTCCTCCGAGGTCGGCTCGCGGCCCAGCTCCTGGACCAGCGCGCGCGACGTGCGAATCAGCTTGTTGATCGTCTCGATCATGTGCACCGGGATGCGGATCGTCCGCGCCTGGTCGGCAATCGCGCGCGTGATCGCCTGCCGGATCCACCACGTGGCGTAGGTCGAGAACTTGTAGCCGCGCCGGTACTCGAACTTGTCGACCGCTTTCATCAGGCCGATGTTGCCTTCCTGAATCAGGTCGAGGAACTGCAGCCCGCGATTCGTGTACTTCTTCGCGATCGAGACGACGAGGCGCAGGTTGGCTTCGACGAGCTCCTTCTTGGCCTGCTCGGCCTGAATCTCGCCGCGCGAGATCGTTTCGAGCGTCCGCATCAGCTGATCGGGCGTCTCTTCGAGCTCGTCGGCCATGGTCTTGACCTGAAGCTTGAGCTCCTTCTGACGCTTGAGGAGATTCTTCCGCTCCTCTTCCTTCAGCTTCACCTTCTTCGGCGTCTTGGGATTGAGCTGGCGCTCCATCTGGTCGATTTCGCGCCGCACCCGCATCACCGCTTCGACCGCTTCCTTGATCTGGTCGATCAGGCGCCGCTTCACCGATTCGGTGAACTCGATCTTGCGGATCAACTGCGACAGCTCGACCCGCGCCCGCAGCGCCTCCCAGCGCACGCGCCGGAACTTCCGCTTGTCGCGCGTGGTCGCGCCGCGCGGGGTCTTCTCGAGCTTCTCCTTGCACTTCTCGACCGCCTGCCACGCCTTGCGTACGGCGTCGATCTGCCGCAGCACTTGACGTTTGCGATCCTCGATTTTGTCGTCGGTCAGCTCTTCGTCGACGAACGTGACCAGCTCGCGGATGCTGCGCTCGTCGTTCTTCAGCTGGTCGCCCATCGTCATGATCGCGCGCGCGACGGTGGGCGTGCGCGAGATCGACTTGATGACCGCGAGCTTGCCGCGCTCGATGCGCTTGGCGATCTCCACCTCGCCCTCGCGCGTGAGCAGGGGCACGGTGCCCATCTCGCGGAGGTACATCCGGACCGGGTCGTTGGTCTTGTCGAGGGCGCCGGGCGTGAGATCGAGCTCGAGCTCTTCCGCACCTTCGCCGGTGCGGTCGAGCAGCTTCTCCTCGCGATACTTCTGCTCGGAATCGACCACTTCGATCCCGGCGCTGCCGAACGTGCTGAAGAGATCATCGAGCTCGTCCGACGACGTGATGTCGGCGGGGAGCAGCTCGTTCACCTCGTCGTACAGCAGGTATCCCTTTTCCTTGCCGATGGAAATGAGCTGCCTCACTTCATCGTATTTTTCTTCGATCGACAACGGCGTGTCCTCCTCAGCGTTCCCGCATCCCGGCTATCAAATCTTAAAGCTCGCGGGGCCCACCCCGCTCGCGACCAATCAGCTAGGAATCCGCAATCAACTGTACTAACGTTTTTTTCCGGTCCCAGAGACGGTGAATTTCAGCATCGTAGCTCGTCGCGCCGACGGCACCGGCTTCCTGCAACCGGTCGATTTCGCGCTGCACGGCGGCCCGTTCCCGCGTGTACCGCAGCCGCTTCAATGCCCGAACGCAATCGAGGGGTTCGCCAGGCGGGTGGGGCTGGCGGCCGATGTCCTCCACGAGCCGGGCCTCCACTTCATTTAGACGCTCGAGAAGCGTCGGCGGTAAAGCGTTCGCCGGTATATCCTGCAGGGATCGAGCCTGCTCGAGCACTGCCCGGGTCGCCAACCCCTCCAGGTCCTCCGCATCCAGCTGCGCCGCGGCTTCCAGGCCCACGCCCGGGGTGTGCACGAGCGCCCAGATGATGCCTTTTTCGGCGGTTTTCACCTGATCCAGCCCCACTCGTGGGCGATCCAGCGCCGGCACCGTCGTTTCCCGTTTCGCCGCCGCCTTTTTGATCTCGGCCCGCACTACCTCTTCCGTAACTTTCGCCTTGTGGGCGAGCCTGTCCGCAAACTGGTCACGGGCCGCGGCGTCCGGTATCCGGGCGGCGACCTCGAGCATCCGGGTCAGGAACTCCCGCCGGTCGTCGTCGCGGGACAGATCCTGTCCGACAACCGCCTGATCCAGCAAGTGCTCGAGGTAGGGGCGGGATTCACGCAAGCGCGCCTGGTAGGCGGCCCCTCCTTCCCGGCGGATGAACGTGTCGGGGTCGTCGCCGGAGGGCATCATCGCGACATTGACGCGGAAACCTTCGGCCACCAGCAGCTCCGACGAGCGCGCGGCGGCCCCTTTGCCAGCCGCGTCGGGATCAAAACTGAGGACGATTTTCGACGTAAAACGTTTCAGAAGCCGCGCCTGCGCCTGCGTCAGCGCCGTCCCGGACGAAGCGACGACGTTGCCGATGCCGGCCTGCAGGGCCTGCGCCACATCGAAGTAGCCCTCAACCATCACGGCGTGCTTGGTGTTCGCGATCGCCGCCTTGGTCAAGTGGAGCCCATACAGCGTCCGTCCCTTGACATAAATCGCTGTTTCGGGGGAATTCAGATACTTCGGGACCTGATCGGCCTCCATGGCGCGGCCGCCAAACGCGATGATCGTGCCGTTGTCGCGGGCGATCGGGAACATCAGGCGGTTGCGGAAGCGATCGCGGACCGTGCCGCCTTCCACTTCGACGAACAGCCCGGTCCTCGAGATCCAGCCGGGCGCGAAGCCTTCGCGCAGCACCCGCGCCTTGAGGCCTTCCCAGGACGCCGGGGCGTAGCCGATGCCGAGCATCTCCGCGGTCGCCATCGTCAGCCCGCGCGTCGCGAGCAGCCGCCGCGCCGCGGCGCCGACAGGTTGCGAGAGTTGCTCCTGGAACCACGCGGCGGCGATCTCGTGCGCTTTCAGGATGCCCTCGCGATCCCGCTGCGCCTCGGGATCCTGCTTGCCGTCCTCGGGTTCCGGCACGGCGAGCCCGATGCGCGTGGCGAGCTGCCGGACGGCATCGGGAAAGGTGACCTTCTCGTACAGCTCGACGAACTTGATCACGTCCCCGCCGACGCCGCAGCCGAAGCACTTGAAGTTGCCCTTGTCGAAGACGTGAAACGAGGGCGTTTTCTCGCCGTGAAACGGACACAATCCTTTCCACGAGGCGCCGCTGCGCTTCAAGGGCACGCGCTCCTGGACGATCTGCACGATGCCCGCGTGCGACTTCAGCTCGTCGAGGAAGTGGGATGGGAACAGAGGCATTGTTGATTGCCGATTGCCGGCTGCTACTAATCTTTCAGTTCAACGACAGTCACGCCGCCGCCGCCCTGCTCGGGCGGCGCGGCGGTGAAATTCGTGACGAACGGGTGTGCCTGCAGAAAGCCGGCGAGCGCTCGGCGCAACTGGCCGGTCCCGTAGCCGTGGATCACCCGCACGCTTTTGAGCTCCGACAACAGCGCTTCGTCGAGAAATCTTTCGGTCCTGGCGACCGCATCGTCGACGTTGCAGCCGATCACGTTCAGCTCGGTCAGCGATCCCTCGCGCGGCTGCAGCTCCACGGTGACCCGGACCTTTGCCGGCGTCGGTGTCGATGACGCAGGAGCGAGCACCCGCAACTCATCGAGCCGCGCCCGCAGCCGCTTGCCGCGCACGTCGACTTCCGCGTCGCGGTCGTGGACGGCCTGCACGACGCCTTCGAGCCCGAGCGCGCCGACCTTGACGCGATCGCCGACGGCCGGCACGCGATCGACGGTCGGCGCCGCCGTGGCGGCTGTCGACGGGACGGCGTCGGGCGCATCTCCACGCGTCCGTACACGCGCGGCGATCGCGTCGACCGCGGCCCTCGCGTCGGCACGCGCCGCGCCGGTTTCACCGGTTGGAACCAGCCGTCCGCGCCGCGCCGCGTCCGCCGCGATCGCATCGGCACGGGTCCTGAGCTCGCCGACGACGATGTCGATTTCCCGGCGCGCGTCGCGCACCTGGTGCTCGACGCGCTCGTCGAGCCGGCGCTTGAACGTCTCTTCGCGATTGCGCAGCTCCTGCTCCCGCGTCTGGAGCCGTGCCCCCGCCGCCTCGAGCTCGTCGCGCTCGCGGGCCGCCAGCCGCCGCTCGTGATCGAGAGACTGCAGATCGCGCTCGACCTTGGCGAGGTGTTCGGCGAGCTGCGCCTCCCTCGCGCTGCGGTGCTCGCGCGCGCGCGCGATGATCGATCCCGGCAGGCCCAGGCGCGCCGCGATCTCGAGCGCCAGGCTGCTGCCAGGGGTGCCGTAGTTCAGCCGATACGTGGGCGCAAACGTCTCCGGATCGAATCCGAACCCCGCCGGCATCACGCCGTCGGTGGTGGCCGCGTACGACTTCAGCGCGTCGTAGTGCGTGGTGGCCACGACCATGGCGCCGCGACGCCGGAAATGCTCGATCATCGCCATCGCCAGCGCACCGCCTTCGACCGGGTCGGTACCACCGCCCGCTTCGTCGAGCAGGACCAGCGACGGAGTCGCCAACGCGCGATCCATTTCGACGATGTTCGAGATGTGGCCCGAGAACGTGCTCAGGCTCTGCGCGATGGACTGCTCGTCGCCGATGTCGGCGAACACCGTGCGGAGCACCGGCACCTGTGTCCCGTCGGCAGACGGAATCAGCAGCCCTGACTGCGCGAGCAGTGGCAGGAGCCCCGCGGTCTTGAGGGCGACGGTCTTGCCTCCGGTGTTCGGACCGGTCATGACGAGCACACGCGTCGGTGGTATCAACAGGACGTCCACCGGCACCGGCTCGCGGCCCACCTGGTCGTGATCCTCACCCAGATGGCGCCGAACGGCCGGAATGAGCAGCGGATGGCGCGCGCCTCGAAGCTCCAGTCGTCCGTCGCCCGCAAGCGCGGGTTGAGCGCCGGCGACGAGCAGCGAGAAGCGCGCTTTGGCCTGCAGCACGTCGAGATCGGTGGCGGCATCGACGGTTCGGTGCAACTCTCCAGCGCGTTCGCGAAATGCGTCGGCGAGCGCCAGCAGAATCCGATGGACTTCCTCCTGCTCCTGCTGTTCGAGCGCGACAATCTCGTTGTTGATCTCGACGGTGCTCAGCGGCTCGAGAAACAGGCTCGCGCCGCTGCCGGAGCTGCCATGGACGATGCCGGGAATCGCGCTGCGGTGCTCGCTACGGACAACCAGGACATAGCGGCCGTTGCGATCGGTGACGATCTGCTGCTGAAGATACTTCGCGGTGTCGCGGCCGCGCAGATACGACTCGAGCGTTCCCCGAAGCCGCGCGCGCTGCTTCCGCAATCGATCCCGCAGCGCCGCCAGCTCCGGGCTGGCATCGTCGACGACCTCGTAGGCGGGCCCGATCTTGCGGCGTACATCCGCAATCTCCCGCTCGAACGACGCGGTCCGGTCGGCGATCGCGGCAAGAATCGGAAACCGCGATCGATCGCGGCGGATCGCGTGCGCGGTGGTGTCGATCGAGGCGAGGAAATTCGCGAACGCCACCAGCGACTGCGGCTCGAGCACGCGGCCTTCCACCGCCAGGGACGTGAGCATTTCGTCGAGGTCCCCGGCCGCTTGCAGCCCGATCTGCTGATCGTGGAGGAACCGTACCGTTTCGGCGGTCGCGGCCAGCGCGCCGGCAACGGCCCGCGCATCGGTCGATGGCTGGAGCTGTTCGAGCCGGGCCGCGCCAGGCGGCGTTTGGGCGAAGCGTCGAACCGCTTCGGTGATCCGGTCGTATTCGAGAGCCCTCAGGGCGCCGGCGTACATGAGAACAGGAGCAGGTTGGCGAGCGGCTACGCTCGATAGGGCAATCGCATATTATAGCTCAACTTCGTCCTTCCCCGGGGGACTTCGTCCCCCGGGCCCCCTTACACGCTCTCTCGCTCGCCGCTTCGCCGGCTCGCTTCCGCCTTCGCTAAAGCTACGGCGAGACCTCGCCGAAGCTCGAAGAGCGGAGGCGGGCCGTTCGCGTGGCTCACTCGCGTTGCTCGTTCGCGTCTTTCGATCGGCCGTGATTCACGGCAAGTGATTGATCGCGCTGGCCACGGCCGCGGCGCCAAATCCATTGTCGATGTTGACGACGGACACGCCGCTCGCGCAGGTATTGAGCATGCCGAGGAGCGCGGCGACGCCGCCGAAGCTCGCGCCGTAGCCGACGCTCGTCGGCACCGCGATCACCGGCACCGGCACCAGCCCACCGACGACGCTCGGCAGGGCGCCTTCCATTCCGGCAACGACGATGATGACGCGCGCCGCGAGGAGCCGCGCGTGTTCGGCGAGCAGCCGGTGGAGGCCGGCGACGCCGACGTCGTAGATGCGATCCACGGTGTTGCCCATCAACTCCGCCGCGACCGCGGCTTCCTCCGCGACCGGCAGATCCGCGGTGCCCGCGGCGGCGATCGCCACGGTGCCGCGTCCGAGCGCGATCTCGCCGAGCGCGAGCGTAATGGTTCTGGCCAGTTCGTGGAATTTTGCGCCACTTACGCGGGCCGACACGGCGTCGAAGGCGGCGCGATCGGTGCGCGTGACGAGCAGGCTGTGACCGCTGGCGACCAGGCGTTCGGCGATGGCGGCAATCTGATTCGGCGTCTTTCCTGGCCCAAAAACCACTTCGGGCACCCCTTGCCGGATCGCCCGGTGGTGATCGACCCGCGCGAATCCCAAATCCTCGAACGGAGCCTGGCGCAGATATTGAAGAACCCGGTCCAGGGCTGCCTCAGGCGTAACGGCGCCCGAGCGAACCTCCGCCAGCAACGCGCGAAGCTCGATGGGATTCATTTTTGTCGCGTTGCGGGCGGGAAGTCGTTGACGGGAATTGACTTCTGGCCGAGCCGAACAATATGATGCAGGTTTGGGCAGGCTGGCCGATTCATCAATTTATCTATGTCGCTATCTGAGACGCTGATCCTCGTCCTCTATTTCTTCGTGCTGAGCATCCTCGCCATCTACGGGTGGCACCGCTACTACCTTGTGTATCTTTACATGAAGCACAAGGCGAACGTGCCGCCGCCGCTGCCGCCCCCGGAGCCCTTGCCGCGAGTGACCGTTCAGCTTCCGATCTTCAACGAGATGTACGTCGCCAACCGCCTGATCGACGCGGTGTGCGAGCTCGATTACCCGCGCGAACTGCTCGAAATCCAGGTGCTCGACGACTCGACGGACGAAACCACCGAGATCGCCGAGCTGGCGGTACGGCGGCAAGCGGCGCGCGGGTTCGACATCCGCTACTTATACCGCGTCGATCGGCGCGGGTACAAAGCGGGCGCGCTCGAAGCCGGGTTGAAGGAAGCCTCCGGCCGGTACATCGCAATCTTCGACGCCGATTTCGTCCCGCCAAAGGACTTCCTGCTCCGCTCGCTCGGCTACTTCGAGCAGGACGAGAAGGTCGGGATGGTCCAGGCGCGCTGGGGCCATCTCAACCGCGACTATTCGCTCCTGACCAGGATTCAGTCGATTCTGCTCGATGCCCACTTCGTGCTGGAGCACGGCGGGCGCAACCGCGCCGGCTGCTTCTTCAACTTCAACGGCACGGCCGGTGTGTGGCGCCGCGAAGCGATCAGCGATGCCGGCGGATGGCAACACGACACGCTGACCGAGGATCTCGACCTCAGCTACCGCGCGCAACTGCGGGGCTGGCGCTTCGTCTTCCTGCCCGACCTCGTGTCGCCGGCCGAAGTCCCGGTCGAGATGACCTCCTTCAAGTCGCAGCAGCATCGCTGGGCCAAGGGGTCGATTCAGACCTTCCTGAAGCTGATGCCGAAAATCCTGCGTTCGCCGCAGCCGCTGGCGGTGAAAGCGGAGGCCTTCTTCCACCTGTCCGCGAACTTCAACTACCCGCTGATGTCGCTGCTGTCGCTGCTGATGTTTCCGGCAATGGTGGTGCGGTACAGCATGGGCTGGTCGGAGATGATGCTCATCGACGTCCCGCTGTTCATCTTGGCCACGGCATCGGTGGGCAACTTCTACATCGTGTCCCAGCGCGAGCTGTATGCGGATTGGCGCCAGCGGCTCAAGTACCTTCCGTTCCTGATGTCGATTGGAATCGGCCTGTGCGTGAACAACACCCGCGCGGTGCTCGAGGCCCTGTTCAAGAGGGAGAGCGAGTTCGCGCGCACGCCGAAGTACGGGATCGAGCGCAGCGGCGATGAATGGGCGGGCAAGAAGTATCACCAGTCGGTCGGCATTCAGCCGATCGTCGAAGTGGTCCTCGGCCTGTATTTCACGGCGACCGTGTTCTACGCTCTCTCGAACCAGATCTACGGCACGCTGCCGTTCCTGATGCTGTTCCAGATCGGCTTCCTCTATACCGGACTGCTCTCGATCCTGCAGCAGTTCACCGACGAGGACATCGTCCAGGCGCCTGAGATCGCGAAGTAAAGGGTGCCAAGGTGCCTCGGTGCCAAAGTGCGAGGGTGCCACGGTGCCAAGGTGCGAGGTGTCACGGTGCCAAAGTGCACCGTCGCACTCTGGCACCGTGGCACCGTCGCACCCTGGCATCGTGGCACCCTCGCACTTTGGCACCGAGGCCCCTTGGCACCCTGGCCTTGATATGATTCGTCCATGCCCCCGGAGGTGAAGCCCAAGGCCGGCCTCGAGGATGTGGTCGCCGCGACATCGGCGATCTGTTACCTCGACGGCACACGCGGTGTGCTGGCGTACTACGGCTACGACATTCACGACCTGGCGCGGGGCGCGAGCTTCGAAGAAGTCTGCTACCTGCTCTGGCACGGGCGGCTGCCGAACCGTGCCGAGCTCGGCGATCTGCAGTCGCAGCTCGCGGCCGCGCGGCCGTTGCCCGAATCGGTGTTGCGGCTGATGAAGCAGCTGCCGCCGTCGGACGGCATGGACGCGCTCCGGACCCTGACGTCGATTCTCGGCCACTTCGATCCCGACGCCACTGACAACTCGGCGGCCGCGAACTACCGGAAAGCGGTGCGGCTGACCGCGCAGCTCGCCAGTCTGGTAGCGACCTATGGCCGCCTGCAGGCGGGCAGCGGACTGATCCAGCCCGATCCCGCTCTCGGGCACGCCGCGAACTTCCTCTACATGCTGACCGGCCAGCGGCCCGATGCGCTGTCGACGCGCGCGTTCGACATCGCGCTGGTCCTGCACGCGGACCACGAGTTGAACGCCTCGACGTTCGCCGGCCGCGTCGCGGCCGCGACCCTCACCGATCTCCATTCGGCGATCGTCGGCGCGATCGGCGCGCTCAAGGGACCGCTGCACGGCGGCGCCAACGCCGACGTGATGCGGCTGCTGATCGAGATCGGGCAGGACGCGTCGGCGGAGAAGGTGGACGAGGCGATCCGCAGCCGGCTGGCGCGCAAGGTGAAGATTCCGGGCTTCGGCCATCGCGTCTATCGCACCGAGGATCCGCGGGCGACGCAC
>Ga0075421_100011382_pt1 | contig 11021 bp, 10 predicted proteins | sample SoiMetdeltSBSDD5_FD_75292 | JGI IMG/M metagenome (GOLD analysis project Ga0075421, IMG submission 75292) | Bulk soil microbial communities from a Populus tree surrounding site in Tennessee, USA - Soil MetaG P. deltoides SBSDD5 | ecosystem: Environmental > Terrestrial > Soil > Tree plantation...
GAGATCAGCCTCTCCATCCGTGCGATCTTGGCGGTCGGCCGCCACACGTTCCTGAACACGTGGTGCTGGCTGCCGCCGCCCGGCACGCTGAACTTCACGTCGATGTCGCCGGTGCCGAGGCCGAGGAATCCAAGGCCCAGGATCTTGTGCACGATGATGTCGTCGCTGCGCTTGATCACCTGGAAGTTGATCGGGCGGAAGGTCTCGAACTGGCCCGTCAGCGGCGAGTACCAGCCCACCTCGCCGGGTCTGATCATGCCATAGGTCAGGCGCGCGTGAATGATGGCCGTGTAGAACCAGACCGCGAAGGAGACCACGAACACAAACACGTAGAAAGCGAGGTTCATGTGCACCTTGATCAGCGTGAACTGATCGAAGATCGCGGTCCACCCGATGGAGATGTGCACGACGAGCCCGATGATGGCGGCGGCCATCAGGAGAATGATGGCATAGAGCCCGCGCGCTCGCAGCTGCGTGAAGATCAAGGTGGAGAACATGACCACCAGGAAGGCGATGCCGACCCAGGGGCTGGTGTGGACCTTGAGCGCCTTGTCCCCGATCTGGATGCTCTCTCCGGCGACGGAGGTGAGCACCATGCACACCAAGGCTGCGAACCAGATGGCCCACCAGTAGACGAGGTCGGTGTATTCGTAGAGGCGCAAGGCTCTCAGCGCCGGGGATGCGGCAGCGGGCTGAGCCGGGGTCGTGGCGGCCGTTGTCATCGGTGATCCTCCCCAAGAGCCGGCGCTCTCTGCAATACGAGGCGCGCTCCCTCATGCGGCGACCGCAGGGCCACTGTCAATGGGGGAGATGTGGGGAGAATGGCGGGCGTGGAGGCGGGCCTCCGGAAGGCCGCGTCCATGGCAGAAAGCGGGCGGCTCTTTGGCACGCCCGCCATAGTGCCTGCCTCCGGCTAGCGCGCGCCGGGCGCGATGAGGGCGTCGAGCGCGACTCGGATCAACTGCATGATGCCGTCCGCGTGGTCGGTGCTGCCGAGCAGCCGGGTGGCGAGGACGCAGGCGATCGAGGTGGCGACGGCCCAGGCCATGTTCCGCAGCCGGCTCCAGGGGGTGTGGACGATCGCGTACTCGGGGACGGCGATGGGCTCCCGGGGGCTGCGGCGGCACCAGACAACGAGGGCGAGCAGCAGCACAAGGCCCAGGGCCGCGGCGCCGAGTGCGCCGTAGGCGATGTAGGGCTCAAATCGTCCGGCCGAGGGGAGGGGTGTCTTCGAGGCGGGCATGGCGGCGCTCTCCTGCGGTGATCCTTGGTCGGTGCCCCGGAGCGGGGCAGCGGCGTCGGCGGCAGCGCAACGGCCGGCACCGCGACTGCTTCACTTCATGCGGCGTCCCTCGCCGTGCGGGCCGTCGGCGGCGCGCGGCGGCCGTCGAGGCGGTCCTTGAGGGCGGCGAGGCCCGAGGCGGTCGGGAACCCCCAGCGGGCGTCCCACGCGCGCACCAGGTCCTCGACGGTGGCGGCACTCAGGCTCGTCAGATAGGAGACGGCGCAGTCGTCGATGCCCTCGACCGCGACGGGCCAGCCCTTCATGCGATGCAGGGCCGATGCGGCGGACTCCGGCGAGCACGGCTCAGGGGTGCTGCTCCTGCTTGTGGGAACGAAGGGCGTTGTGATGGCGCTCATGCATGGACTCCATATTTCTGCTTTGAATTGGTCGAGCGGCGTTAACCATGATTGTCAGATTAACATTGTGCACTGCGAAGGGAGAAATGATTTAATATGGCGAAGGTCGGTATAAACATTACAACAATGAACGACGAAGGTCGGCAAAGTTTGGACGAGCCGGTACAAAGTCCGCCCGCGGCGGTCGTCGCGGAAGGGTTGCCGGAGCGGACCGAATGACAGGTGCTCACCTAGGGATCGGCCACGTCTGGCGCTTTGAAGGCGTAGACACGCGGGGCCGCCGGTAGCGCGGCCGGCGCTGCGTTGGGTATGGCCCAAGGATAACGAGCTTGGATATCGCCGGAGCGGGAATTGTCCCACGGGTGTGGGGCGCTGCCCGGAATGGATCAGATCGTCAGTTATTCAGAGATGATGTTTTATAGGGGGTGGAGCGAAAACGCGCTGAGAAAAGTCGGCATATTTGTTTATCCATTGCGACCAGTGGCACGTCCCTATTCGCTCACGCCGGAGGTCTGAGCAGGTCGTGGTTTTGCCGCGTTCTTGCGCGAGTTTGTCCGCATGACGGTCGGCGAAGTCCGGACAAATGCAGATCGTGCGGAGGTTGGCGATGAAGCGATCCACGCGGCGGATCGCCATGGGCGGCGGCCGGCGCGGTGGGCAGGGGAGCGCCCAGCGGACCGATCACGGACCTGCTCCGCAGAGCGCGCCGGAGGCCACGGGTGCAAGCGTCACGCCGTTCAGCCAGATTCTGCGCTACATGGTCTCCGCGCACGGGCTGCGCATCGGCTTGATCGACCGGGAGATCGACTTCCAGGACGCGAGCCATCCGTTTGCCGACGAGGAAGGCCGGGTGCTGGCCGACCTCGCCGAGCGGATGGGCATCGAGGAGAAGAACCTGCGCCGGCTGTGGACGGGGCAGTCGGCGCGGCCGCAGCGGCGGACGGTCGAGGCGCTCGTGAACGTCTTCAAGGCTGCCGATGCCGATCTGGTGCCGGGGCAGTTCTGGGCGTCGTCGCTGGACGCCTTCCTCAAGTACCCCCGGCCGATCGACCAGATGCAGCTGCAGGTGCCGGGCTATACGCGCAGCCTCGGCCGGCTGGAGCAGCGCCTGTGCGGAACGTTCGTCGCCTACCGCTATCCCTTCGAGGGCAACGACGAGCACAAGGTCTGCCGGGAGGTGGTCCACATCTGGCGCGACAAGGGCGTAATCAGGTTCCGCATGTCGTTCCTGCCGAAGGATGACGGCGAGGCCCCGCCAGGCGAGTTCCGGGGCACGGTGCTCAAGATCGACAACTCGCTCTTGTTCCTCGGCCAGACCCCCGCCGGCGAGGACGGCCTGCGTGCGCGGAGCCGCACCATGTTCGTCTGTGACGAGCTCGAGCTGGAGCCGATGCGGCGGACCATGTTTGGCCTGCTGATGAGCACCCGGCTGTTCGGGGGCGGGGCGCCGTGCGCGGCGTGCACCATTCTCGTGCGCGTGGAGCGCAGAGAGCTCAAACCGGCCACCGAGACGGCGTTTGTCGCGCAGGCCACGCGCATCCTGCCGATCGCCAGGATTCTGGGCTCGGACTTCGCTGCCGCCGACGTGCCGACCATCCGGCTGTTTCTCGACAACCGGCCGATGGGCAGCCTGAAGGACGAGACCGACCCGCTGGACCGCGAGCTGATCGCCGCCGACCCGCGCCGGCGCAACCGCGACCCCGTCCTGCGCCTCAACCTGCAGCGCTTCAGCGACGAGATGCCGGTGATCGTGGAGCGGGCGTTGCGCGACGACACACTCAATTCGGCCTTCAAGCCCAACTGGCAGCCGCCGGATTTCTGACGGCGTCAGACCCCGAAGTGTCTTCGCTCGCAATCGGCGCCGGGACGGTCCATGCATGACGCAAAGAAAAGCGATTTGGTTAGAGCGCCACGCAGGCGATGCGTGTGGAGCTGTCCGCCCCACGTCGGAGTGCTCTAAACGCCGAGGTCTCGTCTTATCCGCGCTGACAGGCGGCGGAGGCGGATTCGCCTATAGATGACCATGACGCCCAAGACAGGCGCAGCGACCACGATTGCGACAAGGGCGTGCATGCAGAAGCTCAGGATCGCATGCCAGATGAGCCTTTCGGGATCCTGCCCGATGCCGGCCACCACACCTAAGAGCGCGAAGACGAGACCAACACGCAAGATCTGCAAAAGTGGCGTACGCAGAGCGCGCAAAGTAAGCATCTTTCCCCCTCGGCGGGAGTTATACCGTCGTGGAACCGGCCTCGTCCATCCGCGCCTTGGCCCTGCCCGAGCGGAAGAGCTGGGACCGCGCCCGGCGGCGTTTGCAACGTTTGCAATACGGGCGATGCAGTCTTACGCCGCGGTCCTCGATGCCGATGATGGTCGCAAGCCCTCGTCTGGGACAAGCCCTCGTCTGGGAGGTGCCATGCTCGCCAAATTCTCCTCTGCGATCGCCAGGGCTGTGGTCCTCGGTCTCCTGGCCACAGCCGGAGCGCCGGCACCTTCGGCCATCGCAGAGCGCGCCCGCCCGTCACCGCGGGTCGATGTGCCGTTCGAGCCGACGCCCCACGCCGTCGTCGACGCCATGCTCAGGCTGGCCAAGGTCGGGCCTGACGACGTCGTGATCGATCTGGGCTCCGGCGACGGCCGCATCCCCATTGCTGCAGCCAGGGCCTACGGCGCCACGGCCATGGGCGTGGATCTCGATCCCGGGCTCATCAGGCAGGCGCGCGAGACTGCCGAGCGCCGCGGGGTTGCCGGGAAGGTCAGCTTTGTCGAGGGCGACCTGTTCGGGGTGGACATCGGCAAGGCGACGGTCGTCACGCTGTTTCTGAGCCCGGAGGCGAACCGCAGGCTTCGCCCGCGGCTCCTCGATCTGGCGCCGGGGACGCGGATCGTGTCGCACGAGCACGACATGGGCCGCTGGCAGCCTGACAGAACGGCGGCCGGCAGGAGCCTTGGTGGCCACCGTCTGCTCGCGTGGGTGGTGCCCGCGAAGGTCGACGGAGTCTGGCGGCTGCGGGTTGGCGAGCGCGAGGTCGATGTCCGGCTCAGGCAGAGTTACCAGCAGCTCGACGGCTCTGCGGTCATCGACGGCCGAGAGCATCCGATCCGCAACGGCCGCCTCGCCGGAGCCGAGGTCAGCCTCGATCTCCCCCTCGGCAGCGGCAGCTGGCACCCCCTGCGCGGCCAGGTGACGCCCACCGGCGAGCTTCGCGGCGATGGCTGGGACGCCAGGCGCCAGTGACGACGCGCACCTGTACCGGGCATCGCGAGACCCGCCCGGTCGGCACAAAGGTGTCAGAGTCTGCCGTCCTCGGAATCGTGGGCGTGGCCGATCGCCTTTCGAAGGCGCTGATCGAGCTTGCTGGGGTCCACGATCACCTTCTGAGCGTGCACGGCCTTTACGGCGCCGAGCGCAACCGCAAAGTCGCCGGCGTTCTCCACGTACACCACCATCTCGCGCCGGCCGTGCGGCGCGACCTGGCGCACCGCGCCGAACGGCTTGTCCTTGTCGGAGACGAACACCTCGAAGCCTTCCTCGATCCGCTCGTTGGCCATGGGTGCACTCCTGTGGTTGGGCCAGTCCACCTCCCCTACCCCCCATACGCCGCACCGATCGGCGGGCCAACCTGCCTCATCCACGGGGCCTCGGCTGGTCAGCGCAGGTGATCCTGTCCCGGGCTTGCCCGTCAGGGCAGCGCATCCGGCGTCCTGGAGGCGCTCCGAACGCCGTGGCTCTGTCCTAAGCAAGCTTTCCCGCCGCGACATCACCGGACAACCCGCGGTCATGTTCCGGGGGCCCGGCCAGCGACGGCAACGTCTGCAGGTTCGCCATACAAGCGCCATTCCCCTCCCGGTGGAGGGGCTAGCTAGGGGTGGGGGACTCCCTTCCTTCGATGCTCTGCGATCCCTACCTGTCCCTCCCTCACAAGGGTGGAGGGGGACGCTGCGGCACGCGCTTTGCTCAACGATCCGCGTTTGGCGCAAGCGAGGGTGAAGCGTCGCTGAGCCCGCGCTTGGGTTGCCAGCACATTTTGCTTAGGGGCCCCGGCCTGGAACACCCCCGGCCTGGAGTCGGCCCACTCTCGGCCCTGATTGATGCTGGCCTCGGGCGCAGAAGCTGAAGCTGAAGCTGGGCCTCATGTCGGCTGGAAACCGTCTTCCGCCCACCCTCCGGCCAATTCAAGTTGATGATTGACTGACGAGTCAGTCGTTCATATGATTTGACAGCGTGCGGGAAGGGACCTGTCGGAGCGACACCGTCAGAGCCACACAGGAAGAGACGGCAAGAGGAAGAGACGGCAGCGAGGCATGCGATGGCGGAGCGGAGCGGCATCCCCCTGGCAAAGCGCGGTGCCTTGAGCCGGCGCGACCCCGGAGCGCGGCGGCAGGCGATCCTGGAGGCGGCGCTGACGGTGTTCGCGGAGGAGGGTTTCGCCGCCGCCCGGCTCGATCACGTGGCGGAGAAGGCCGGGGTCGCCAAGGGCACCATTTACCTCCACTTCAAGGACAAGCAGGACTTGTTCGAGCAGATGGTGCGTGAGGCCGTTTCCCCGGTGATAGCCCGTCTGGAGGCGCTGGCTCAGCTTCCTGACCTGCCGGCCGACATGGTCCTCCACGGCATGTTCACCGTCTTCCGCACCGAGGTCCTGGGCACCCGCCGCAAGGACCTGCTGCGGCTCGTCATGACCGAGGGGCCGCGCTTTCCGGCCATTGCCGCGTTCTACCATCGCGAGGTGGTGTCGCGCGGGCTCAAGCTGATGGGCGGGGTCCTGGAGCGGGCCAAGGCGAACGGCGAGCTGTCGTCCGAGGGCTTCGTCCGCTTTCCGCAGCTCGTGGTCGCCCCGCTGATCCTGGCGGTGGTCTGGGACGGCCTGTTCGCAACCCTGGAGCCCCTCGACGTGGAAGGGATGCTCGAGGTCTATCGCAAGCTGCTGGTGCAGGCTCCAGGGGAAGGAAACCGGGCATGAAGCGCATTGTCGTGGTGGCCGGTCTCGCCCTGCTGGCGGCAGGCGGCGGCGCGTGGTGGTGGGTCCACCGCCTGCCCGAGGATGGACCGATTGTGCTGACCGGCAACGTGGAGGTGCGCCAGGTCAACCTCGGATTCAAGGTGGCGGGCCGCATCCAGGCCCTCAAGGCGGACGAGGGCGACACCGTCAGCGAGGGGCAGGCGCTGGCCCAGCTGGAGAAGGTCTATTTCGAGGACAGCATCGCCCAGCTCACCGCGCAGCGCGACCAGGCCAAGGCCAACCTCGCCAAGATGCAGGCCGGCAACCGGCCGGAGGACATCGCCCAGGCCGAGGCCAACGTGAAGGAGAAGGAGGCGACGCTCGCCAACGCGCGGATCACCCTCGACCGGGCGGAGCAGCTGCTGAACCGCGCGGTGGGCACGCAAAAGGCCTTCGACGACGCCCAGGCAACCTATCGCGAGGCGGAGGCGCGGCTCAACTCGGCGCGCGAGGCGCTGAGGCTGATGCGCGCCGGCTTCCGGGCCGAGGACATCGAGGCGGCGCGCGCCCAGCTCGCCGAGCGCGAGGCCGCCCTGCAGGTGGCGCAGCGCCAGCTCAGCGACGCCGAGCTGACTGCGCCGAGCCGGGGCGTGGTGCTGTCGCGCGTGCGCGAGGCGGGCGCCATCGTCGCCGCCGGGGAGACCGTGTTCGTGCTGAGCCTCACCGACCCGGTATGGGTGCGCAGCTACGTCTCGGAGACGGACCTCGGCCGCGTCAGGCCCGGCATGGAGGTGAGCGTGAGGATCGACACGCCGGGCGCCCCGCTGCTCAAGGGCCGCATCGGCTTCATCTCCACCAGCGCGGAGTTCACGCCCAAGACGGTGGAGACGCAGGAATTGCGCACCGCGCTGGTCTACCGCATCCGCATCGTCGTCGCCGACGCGGGCGACATCCTGCGCCAGGGCATGCCGGTCACCGTCTCGGTGCTCGATGCCGCGCCCGCCAAGGTGACGACCGGTACGCTGCCGAGTGCCCCGCGATGAGCGAGCCGCTCGTCATCTGCGAGGGCTTGCGCAAGCGCTTCGCCGCCGAGGGGCCGGCCGCGCTCGACGGCATCACGGCGACCTTCAGGGCCGCCCGCGTGACCGGGCTGGTCGGCCCCGACGGCGCCGGCAAGACCACGCTGCTGCGGCTGCTCGCGGGGCTGCTGGCGCCCAGCGAAGGCAGCTTGCACGTGTGCGGCTTCGATCCGGTCGCGCAGGCCAGCGCGCTGCGCGAGGAGATCGGCTACATGCCGCAGCGCTTCGGTCTCTACGAGGACCTCACCGTGCTGGAGAACCTCGTCCTTTACGCCGACCTGCGCGGCGTGGTGGGCCGGCAGCGCAAGGACACCTTCGAGCGGCTGCTCGCCTTCACCGACCTGGCGCGCTTCACCGACCGCCGCGCCGGCGCGCTCTCCGGCGGCATGAAGCAGAAGCTGGGGCTCGCCTGCGCCATGCTGCGCTCGCCGCGGCTGCTGCTGCTGGACGAGCCCAGCGTCGGCGTCGATCCGATTTCGCGGCGCGAGCTGTGGCGCATGGTCTATGCGCTGATCGAGCAGGGCGTCGGCGTGGTCTGGAGCACCGCCTATCTCGACGAGGCGGAGAGCTGCGCCGAGGTGCTGGTGCTCAATGAGGGCCGCGTCCTGTTCCAGGGCGATCCCAGGGCCATGACGGCCTCGGTGGCCGGCCGCGTCTGCCAGCTGCGCGGCGCCGGCGCGCAGCGGCGCGAACTGCTGGCGCGCGCGCTGGCCAGGCCCGAGGTCATCGACGGCGTCATGCAGGGCGAGGCCATCCGCCTGGTCCTCGCTGAGGGCGCACGGCCACCCACGGCCGCCGAGCTCGGCACCGCGCTGCCCCTGGAGGCAGCCTCCGTCAGCCCGCGCTTCGAGGATGCCTTCGTCACCCTCCTCGGCGGCCAGCCGAAACGCACGCTGGAGGTGGAGACGCGCACGCGCCCGGCCCAGGACGGCCCGCCGCCGGTCGAAGCGCGCGGCCTCACCCGCCGCTTCGGCAGCTTCACGGCGGCGGACCGCATCTCCTTCACCATCACGCGCGGGGAGATCTTCGGTCTGCTCGGGCCGAACGGCGCAGGCAAGTCCACCACCTTCAAGATGATGTGCGGCCTCCTGCGCCCCAGCGAGGGTACCGCGCGCGTGGACGGGCTCGACCTCTACAAGGCGCCGGCCGCGGGCCGGGCGCGGCTCGGCTACATGGCGCAGAAGTTCTCGCTCTACGGCGATCTTTCGGTGCACCAGAACCTGGAGTTCTTCGCCGGCGCCTATGGCCTCGCGGGCAGGCGGCGCCGCGAGGCGATCGAGCGCGTCGCCGCCGCTTTCGACCTGGAGCCGCACTTCGCCACCAATGCCGGGCAGCTGCCGCTCGGCTTCAAGCAGCGTTTGGCGCTGTCGTGCGCCATCATGCACGACCCGCCGGTGCTGTTCCTCGACGAGCCGACCTCCGGCGTCGATCCGCTCACCCGCCGCGAGTTCTGGGGCTTCATCAACGCCGTCGTGGCTCGGGGCGTGACCGTGATGGTCACCACGCACTTCATGGACGAGGCCGAATACTGCGACCGCGTCGCTCTCATCTACCGTGGCCAGATGATCGCGCTGGACACGCCCGAGGCGCTGCAGGCCCGCGTCAAGAACGCCGCCCTCCCCAACCCGACCCTGGAGGACGCCTTCATCGGCCTCATCGAGGTCCACGACCGGGAGGAGGCCGCATGACGCGCGAGAAGAAGGGTCAGCGCGGGGGCCGCCTCCGGCGCATCTGGGCCCTGGTCCGCAAGGAGACCCTGCAGGTCGTGCGCGACCCGTCGAGCCTTGTCGTGGCCTTCATCCTTCCGGCCATCCTGCTCACCCTGTTCGGCTTCGGTGTCTCCTTCGACGCCACACGCATGCGTGTCGGCATCGTCGCCGAGCAGCCGACGCCCGAAACCAACCTGTTCGTCGCCTCGCTGTCGAACACCCGCTTCTTCCAGGTCCGGCGATCGGGCGACCGCCGCGCCTTCCTGGATGATCTCGCCGGCGGGCGCCTCGACGGCATCATCGTGCTGGCCGGCGATTTCTCGGAGCGGCTGGCGCGCGGCGACACGGCGGGCGTGCAGGTGATCACCGACGGCAGCGACCCGAATACCGCCGGCCTCGTCACCGGCTACGTGCAGGGCGCTTGGGGCTCCTGGCTGGCGCAGCGCGCGCTCAGTGCCGGCGAGAGGGTGCCGGCGCTCGTCACTGTGGAGCCGCGCTTCTGGTTCAACGCCGAGCTGGAGAGCCGCCGCTTCCTGGTGCCGGGCTCCATCGCGCTGATCCAGATGATGATCGGCTCGCTGCTCACGGCACTGGTGGTGGCGCGCGAGTGGGAGCGCGGCACCATCGAGGCGCTGCTCGCCACGCCGGTCGGCATCGGCGAGCTCATCATCGGCAAGCTGGTGCCGAACTTTCTCTTGGGCATGTGTGCCATGGGCGTGTGCGTGCTGGCCGCGCTGTTTGTCTTCCACATTCCGCTGCGCGGCTCGCTGCTCACCCTCATCGGCTTCACCGCCGTGTTCCTGCTCGTGGCGCTCAGCATTGGCCTCCTCATCTCGACCGTGGCGCGCACGCAGTTCCTGGCGAGCCAGATCGCCATGCTGGTGGCGTTCCTGCCAGGCGTCTACTTCTCAGGCTTCCTGTTCGAGATCGCCAGCATGCCGGCGCCGCTCCGCGCCTTCGCCACCATTGTGCCGGCGCGCTACTACGTGCAGGGCCTGCAGACCATCTTCCTTGCCGGCGACATCGCCGCGGTGCTTGTGCCGTGCACGGCGATCCTCCTTCTCATGAGCGTCGTGCTGCTCGGGCTCACCGCGCTCAACACGCGCCAGCGGCTGGACTAGCCCAGAAGGTCATGATGCAGGCAGATCGAGATTCGGCAGTCGGGCGTCGGCAGCGGGGGTCAGACCCTGCGGATCTGACCCCATGCTCCGACGTCGGTTGTGCCCTGGGGTCAGACCCGCAGGGTCTGACCCCATATCGCGCTGCGGCGGAGCCGCGCTGATGTGGACCCGGCTCGCCGCCCTGATCGTCAAGGAGCTGCTCGCGGCCTTCCGCGACCCGCGCGCCCGCATGGCGCTCGTGGCGCCGCCGATCCTGCAGCTGTTCCTGTTCGCCTACGCCGCCACCCTGGAGGTGAGCAACGTGCCGATCGGCGTGCTGAACCAGGACTGGGGCCTCGCCTCCGAGCAGCTCGTCAGCCGCTTCGAACGCGCCTCCGCCTTTTCCGAGATCCGCCGCTACGCCAGTCCCGCCGAGGTCAAGGCCGCCATCGACCGGCAGGAGGTGATGATCGTCGTCCACATCGGCCAGGACTTCTCGCGCAAGCTGGCGGCCGGAGAGCCGGCCACCGTGCAGCTGCTGCTCGACGG
>Ga0075421_100011383_pt1 | contig 11021 bp, 10 predicted proteins | sample SoiMetdeltSBSDD5_FD_75292 | JGI IMG/M metagenome (GOLD analysis project Ga0075421, IMG submission 75292) | Bulk soil microbial communities from a Populus tree surrounding site in Tennessee, USA - Soil MetaG P. deltoides SBSDD5 | ecosystem: Environmental > Terrestrial > Soil > Tree plantation...
GGCGACGGGCGACGGGCGACTGGGATCGCATGCAACGCGGGGATCCCCAGCTGGACAAGTGGTAAGTGTGGAACTCCGGGCCTATCCGGGGTATTAATTCGGCTAGGAAGGGGAGTAGCCACGCGGGCCCTGGCCCGCGCAATCGAATCGTCAAGACTGCGCCAACACCCGGCGCACGGTTCGATCGGGTCCAAAAGACTAGGCGAGACCTTCGCGACTGGCGGGCATCTGTGCCCGACGCGCGAGGGGCTCGCCTTTCGCGCTTGGACCCCAAGGGCCGAAGGAGATCGGTATGAACAACCTCAAAGTGTTTGTGTTGCTGGCGGGGCTGACCTCGCTATTTGTCGCGATCGGTGGGTACTTCGGCGGACAGACCGGCATGGTCATGGCGTTCGTGCTCGCCGGGCTCATGAATTTCGTCATGTACTTCGCGTCCTCGAAGATGGTGCTGCGAATGTATGGCGCGCGGGTCGTGACCGAGCAGGAAGCGCCTGAGCTTTACGCCATGGTCGACAGGCTGCGTCAGCGCGCGGGCCTGCCGATGCCGACGCTCGCCATTGCTCCTCATGCACAGCCAAACGCGTTCGCCACCGGCCGAAATCCACAGAATGCCGTGGTGGCGGTGACGGAAGGCATTCTGCGATTCGTCTCTCGCGACGAGCTGGAGGGCGTGCTCGCGCACGAGCTCGCACACATCAAGAACCACGACATGCTGCTCCAGACAATCAGCGCGACGTTCGCGGGTGCGATCAGCAATCTCGCGCACTTCGGATTGTTCTTTGGCAGCCGGGATGACGAGAACTCGAATCCCGTCGCCGGAATCGCGATGGCGATCCTCGCTCCGATTGCCGCCATGCTGATCCAGTTCGCGATCAGTCGTCAGAGAGAGTTCAAGGCCGACGCGGTCGGTGCGCAGATCAGCGGTCGTCCGCGCTCGCTGGCGAACGCGTTACGTAAGCTCGACGCCGCAGCGCACCGGATTCCCATGAACGTCGCGCCCGCCGTTGCGCCGCTGGCGCAGGTGAACCCGCTCGCGGCTTATGGCGGCGGCATCGCCTCGCTCTTCTCGACTCATCCGTCGACAGAAGAGCGGGTAGCACGCCTCGAGGCTCTTGCGGCGTAGCCAGGATCCGGAGCCGGATGGGCTGCGCTACGTGACGTCGTGCGCGGTGGAGAGGCGGTGAAAGACCGCCTCTTCCACCACACGTCCGTCCCGCAGGTGCTCGACTACGATGCGTTCCAGCAGAGCTGGCGTGACACCAGCGTACCAGATGCCTTCCGGATATACCACGACGATCGGCCCACCGGCGCAGACGCCGAGGCAGGGCGTCTCACCACGCTTCACCCGGCCAGGTCCGAACAGCAGGTCTTCACGCTCGAGCAGCTTGGCCAGCAGACTGTAGAGCGCCCTGCCACTACGCTCGGGCGAGCAGAAGCCTCCGGTACAGACGAGGACATGCCGGCGATACGGGTCCATGCGGGGCTCGTTCCATGGGATTCCGCCGGTCACGTCATGTCCTCCGCTGCTGGTCTTGCTCATGAGCGATTAAGCTAGCGGCACCAGCAGCGTGGGGTGGAGACCACACAATTAGACGACTATCATATAGGGCTCGGGCCGCGGCCGACGCTATCACGACGGATCGGAACGTTAGGCGCGCAGCCGGGCTCGCTCTATAACGCATCACCTCCACAAGGAGGATCGACCATGGCCGCCACAGCTACGCCTGGCAGCTTGCCCACGATCGAGCAAAAGGGCTACGCCCACCCAGAAATGTTGGTGAGCACGGAATGGCTCGCCGCCCACCTCAACGACCCGTCGGTCCGGATCATCGAGAGCGATGAGGACGTGCTGCTCTACGACATGGGCCACATTCCGAACGCGCAGAAGGTCGACTGGCACGCCGACCTGAACGATGCCGTCGTTCGTGACTATGTCGGGCGCGAACACTTTCAGGAACTGCTTCGCTCGAAGGGGATCGACGAGAAAACGACAGTCGTGTTCTACGGCGACAAGAACAACTGGTGGGCGACGTACGCCTTCTGGATATTCCAGCTCTTCGGCTTCAAGAACGCGCGGGTGCTCGACGGCGGGCGCACCAAGTGGGAGCAGGAAGGGCGGCCGATGACGCCAGACGTACCGCAGTTCCCGAAGACGAACTACACGGCGCCCGAGCGAGACGACTCCAAGATCCGGGCGTTCAAGGACCAGGTGCTCGAGCACCAGAAGAAAAAGGGCAAGCTGGTGGATGTGCGCTCGCCCGACGAGTTCTCCGGCAAGAAGACGCACATGCCCGAGTACCCGCAGGAGGGCGTGCTTCGCGGCGGGCATATCCCGGGCGCGCGGAGCGTCCCCTGGGCCAGGGCAGCGAATCCGGATGGCTCGTTCAAGTCAGCGGACGAGCTCCGCATGATCTACGAGAAGGAACAGGGGCTCAAGTCGAGCGACGACATCATCGCGTACTGCCGCATCGGCGAGCGGTCCTCGCACACGTGGTTCGTGCTGACGCACCTGCTCGGCTATGACACGGTGCGGAACTATGACGGCAGCTGGACGGAGTGGGGCAACAGCGTGCGGATGCCGATCGAAACCGGGCCGGGCGGGACCGTCTAGAGCGCGCCCGCATTTTTCAACAACGAGCGGGCGCCGCGGAAAATCGACGGCGCCCGCTTCGACCGTGCGAAGGCACCGACGCGGCAGTCGTGCCGCCTAACGAGCATCCGAGACCACGATGTCCGAGAACCTGACGTCCGAGTACGCCGCCCTCGAACACGCGCAAGCCGAGGCACCCCCTGCCCCGCCCGCGGGCGGCAAACCGCCTGCGCGCGTCGTCATTCAATGGAAGGGACCCGGCACCATGGCTTTCGAGGGGAGGAAGGCCAAGGGCGGTCCCACGATCACGATCGACAACACGGGGAAAGCCGAGCCGGGCCCGGTGGATACCATGCTGATTGCACTGGCCGCGTGCACCACTGAAGACGTCCTGACGATCCTGGAAAAGCGCCGGACGCCGGCCACGCGACTGTCGATCGAGGTCGAGGGGAAGCGAGCAAACGCCATCCCGGCACGGTTGACCGACGTCCACCTCCGCTACGTGGTGGACGGCGAGGGTATCGATCGGGCGAACACACTCCGCGCGATCGAGCTCGCCGTCACCAAGTACTGCTCGGTACGGGATTCGCTGGACAAGTCGATCGCGATCGATTGGTCGTTGGTGCTGAACGGGAGCGAGGGCGACAGCTAGGGTCCGGTGTCGCCCGGACGCGTCATTCTGTGGCGGCCAGCAGGCCATGGGCGGTCGACCAGTGCAAGCGCCCTGACGGTGAAGCCGTTCGCCCCCAATGGGTTGGATTACTCATGTCTGGCTGCACGGATTTCGCGTATATATAGAGTGTGCCTGGGTCGCCATTCCGATGACCGATCAAACCCCGTAGCCTCGTAAATGCATCGTCCGCTGAGCGTTCGGGCTCTCTCATTCGTGCTGTCTCTCTGGCTTCCGCTGTTCATGAGCGGAGCCGAGTGGGTGGTGCGTTGCCCAACGCATGGCGGTGCGCACGCGGTCGCCTCACATCAGGCGCCGAGCGCGGCGCACGCGGATCACGACGCGGGCGTAGAGCATTCGGCGCCGGCCGACCACGGGGGCGGAAAACACAACTGCTCGTGTCCCGGACCTGGCTGCTGCCCCTCCGCGGTTGTGCTGAGCCCCGGCGTCACGGTGCCCCTCGCGTACGTGGCTCTCGTCCACGAAGCGCGCGCGGTCTCGGCACTCGACCTTCTTTCGGGCGACCGCGATCATCTCCTTCCCTTCGCGACTGCTCCTCCCGCCGCGGCGTTCGCGCCAGCGGCCACTGTCGTCGCGTGAGCATCGGCGCGCCTAACGCGCGCCGTCCCATCCCGCTGCCGGCCGCCTACGCCTGAACCCAAGGTTCAGGCTCGCGCGAGCGCCTCTCCGCAACACAGGCCATCCCATGCGTCGCCAACCGCGCCGCAGTGGGGCAGTCCACACGGACCGGGATCACTCTCACGGTGAACGATATGAAACGGATGCTATCGCAGGGCCGGAGCTTCGCTGCACTGCCGCTGGCGCTGCTCTTCGCCGCACCCGCGCTCGCGGCGCAGCAGGTGGGCACGATCGAAGGAACCGTTCGCGCAACAGGCAATAGCGCACCACTGTCCGATGTCGCCGTGTTCGTGCAAGGCACGACACGCGGTGCAATGACTGACGCTCAAGGAAAATTCCGCATTCTCGCCGTGCCGCCGGGCGATCGAGTCGTCATGGCGCAGCTCATCGGTCGCGCTCGAGGCACGCAGACGGTGCACGTCGCGGCCGACAGCGTGGCGCGAGTCGACTTTGCGCTCACAGAGGTGGCGGCCGTCATCGCCCCAACCGTCGTGAGCGCGACTCGCGAGGTCCAGCGTCGTACCGATCAGTCGACGACGATCGACGTGCTCGACGGTGCGGCGATTCGGGAGGTTCGAGCCGCACACCCGTCGGGCATCATAAACCGGCTCCCAGGCGTCCACGCGACGCAGCTCTCCGGTGAAGGATTGAGCATGGCGATTCGTCAGCCGATTACGACGAAGCCCATGTACCTGTATCTGGAAGATGGCGTCCCGACGCGATCGACCGGCTTCTTCAATCACAACGCGCTGTACGAGGTGAACCTTCCGCAGTCCGGCGGCCTCGAGGTGCTCAAGGGCCCGGGTACCGCGATGTACGGCAGCGACGCGATCGGCGGCGTGGTCAACGTGCTCACCCGCGCCGCGCCGGTGACGCCAACACTCGATGCGACGATGGAGGGCGGCACGTTCGGCTACGCGCGTCTGCTCGCGACGGGCGGGTTCACCAAAGGCACGAACGGCGTCCGCGCGGACGTGAACGTCACGCGGTCCGATGGCTGGCGAGATGAGGGCGGGTTCAAGCGCCAAAGCGCGACGGTCCGCTGGGACGGCGCATTCGGCGGCTTCACGACGAAAACCGTCCTTGCCGGTTCCAACATCGATCAGTCGGAAGCCGCCTCGCTGACCCAGGCGCAATTCGACACGCGCCAGGAGATCAATCCGTCGCCGATCGCCTACCGCGAGGTACAGGCGCTCCGCCTCTCCACGGCGATCGAGAAGGACAACGGTCGCTCGCTGATCAGCCTAACGCCGTACGCGCGTCACAACGTGCTGGACATCATGCCCTCGTGGCAGCTGACGTTCAACCAGCAGATCTGGGATACGCGCAACAATTCGGTGGGAATGCTGATGAAGTACCGGCGCGATTTCGATCCGATGCGGACGCGCGTGATCGTCGGAGCGGACGTCGATTACAGCCCGGGGTCGTTCGTCGCGAACAAGATCACGTCTACGCCGACGGGCGGCATCTACACGGCGTACACGACGGGTGAGAAACAGTACGACTACGACGTGACGTACCGTCAGGCGTCGCCGTACATCCACACCGAGTTCTCTCCGGTCAGCAAGCTGCGGCTGGACGCCGGGGTCCGATACGATGCGTCAGGCTACGTGTATGACACCAAGCTCGATCCGATCTCGACCGGGCGGTGGCGTCGGCCGGCCGACACGACGGTCAACTACACGCGCTTGAGTCCGAAGGTCGGCGCAACGCTGGACCTGTCGCGGAGCGTGAACCTGTACGCGTCGTATCGCGAGGGTTTCCGCGCGCCAGGACAGAGCCAGCTGTTTCAGCAAGGCTCGAACGCGACGAGCACCGTGGGGCTCAAGCCGGTGACTGCAAAGAGCGCCGAGGGCGGCGCGCGCGGGCAGTTTGGAGGCCGGTTCATCTACTCTGCCTCCGTGTACGACATGCACATCCAGAACGACATTCTGACCATTCTCGATGCGCAGGGCGCACAGACGACGTCAAACGCTGGCGAGACTCGCCATCGTGGCGTGGAGTTGAGCGCGGGGACCATGCTCACGAGCGAGCTCCGGTTCGATGCGGCCTACTCGGCGTCGAAGCAGACGTACGAGGAGTGGACGATTCCCGTGTCCGGCAAGAACGTGAGCTACGCCGGCAAGACGATCGAGACGGCGCCCCACACGCTGGCGAATCTGCTGTTCACGTATTCACCTAACGTGTTGAACGGGGGGCGAATTGCGGTCGAGTGGTCGAAGACGGGCAAGTACTATGGGGATCCGGACAACACGCAGACGTACGAGGGGTTCGACCTCTGGACGCTGCACGGGAACTACATGATTCGGAACCTCGGCGAATTCTTCGTGCGCGTGACGAACGTGACCAACGAGAAGTACGCCGAGGTCGCGACGTACAACGCGTTCAATAAGTGGCAATACACGCCTGGCCCGCCGCGGTCCGTGTATGCAGGGCTTCGGTACAACTGGCAGAAGTAGGCGGCTGGCGGCTGGCGGCGGGCGGCGGGCGGCGGGCGGCAGGCGACGGGCGACGGGCGACGGGCGACGGGCGACGGGCGACGGGCGACGGGCGACTTCACCCTATGGCTATGCGAATCACAAGCATTATCTCAATTCTGCTGGTTGTTGCGGCGACCAGCGCGTGCCGCGACGCGGGTGCTCGCACGACACTGTCCGAGCCCGAAACCGTCAGCGCAGGCACGACCGTCGGTGCGGCGCCCATGTTCGCGTTGTCGCCGACGGGCAAGCGTGCCGTCGCGTGGGTGTCGGCCCCGGGCGGCGGGACCGACGGCCGACTCTATGTCAGCGCAGGTGGCGCTCCCGGCGAGCTGCGCGACTCGTTAGGTCCCATCGAGCCGCACGGCGAAGCGCCGCCCAAGATGTCGTACGGCCCGGACGGGACGCTGTATGCACTCTATGCGGTCGGGAAAGTCGTGCCCGGCCGCCGGTTTCCCATGAGCTCACTTCGTCTCGCGAAGTCGGCTGACGATGGACGGACATGGACGGCGCCAGTGACCATCGCCTCCGACAGTGCGTTCGGGACGCGCAACTTCCACGCATTGCACGTGGGCGGCGACGGGAGTCTGTACGTCGCGTGGCTCGAGTCGAGCCAGGGGAAATCGAAGACGTTTCTCACCCGATCCACCGACGCGGGATCGACCTGGACGCCGCCGGTGCTCGCCGACACGAACCAGTCGTGCCCCTGCTGTCGAACGGCGATCGCGACCGCGCGCGATGGCACACTCTATCTCGCCTGGAGAACCGTCTTCCCAGGGAATGTGCGCGACGTCGTCGTGGCCCGATCCGAGGACCACGGAGCGACGTGGACCGCGCCCGTCCGGGTACACGCCGACAACTGGGTCTTCGACGGGTGCCCACACGCCGGGCCGTCCATGCAGGTCGACTCGGCCGGTATCGTGCACATTGCGTGGTGGACGGGTAAGCAGGGTTCGGCCGGCGTGTTCTACGCACGCTCGACCGACCGAGGGACAACGTTTGCAGCGCCGGTTGCACTCGGCACGGCGGAATTCTCCGCGCCGGCTCACGCGCAGCTCGCGCTGGGCACCGAGGGGACCGTGGTCGCGGTCTGGGACGACGGCACGGTGAAGACACCGAAGGTCGTGATGCGAGTGTCGCATGACAACGGCGTCTCGTTCGGGCCGGCGACGCTGGTCAGCGCGGAAGGGCGCGCCGCAACGTTCCCCGTCCTTGCGCTCGCCGGGAAGGAGCTCACGATCGCTTGGTCCGAGCAGTCACAAACGGAGCACGATCACGAAATGGCGATGGCGCCGAACATGAAGGACCCGAAGGCCGTCAAGGGACTGTCGCGGGTTGGAGAATCGGCGGTGCGACTACGGAGTGGGAGGTTGCAATGAACCGAATCTTCCCGATGGCACAGGCGCGTGGGCCGGCGCTGCTCGCCGTCGTATTCGCCATCTCAGCCGTGACGGGCTGCAAACCTAACGCGGATCGTGAAGAGGCGTTCCGCCCGATAGCGGTCGGTGAGCCGGTGCCGGAATTCACGGTTCGCACACTGAAAGGCGACAGTGCACGAATCGCGGCCGGCGAGCCGATCACACTTCTGCACGTCTGGGCCACGTGGTGCGGGCCCTGTCAGAAGGAGTTCCCGGAGATCGAGGCGATTCAGCAGGAGTTCGGTCCGCGCGGGCTCCGCATCGTCGCCGTCAGCGTCGATGAAGGCGACGACGACCCGGTCAGGGCATTCGCACGCGGGAAGGGCGCGACGTTCACGATCGGTCGAGACGCCGAAGGCGTGGTCCGCCGACTGTACCAGAGCATTGGCGTGCCCGAGAGCTATCTGATCTCCGCTGACGGGCGGCTCCTGGTCCGGCAGTTTGGCGCCCTTCCCGACGGCGCCGCCGCCCTGCGTGCCGCGATCGAGAAAGCGCTGGCGTCCCCCGCGCCAGCCAGCCGTTCGGGCGAGCCGCGGCGGGCATCGATGTGATCAGGGTCGGTTGCGCGGAGGGGGCGGCTCCGCCGGAACCGCGCGCCCGCCCATGTTCTTCACGCCCATCTCCTCGGCCATTTCGCGCCACTCGGCAACCGTCGTCACCGACGACGTATCGTCGCGATATCTGGCGACAGCCTGCAGGATTTCCGCGCGCTTCCGGGACCTCGGGATCGTACTATCGGCGAGGACGTCGGAGATCACGTCGTGCATCGCGTGGAGGTTGTCGAAGATGATCGCGACCTCCGGGTATCGCCGCGAAAACTCCGGCGCAACCGCCGCGGTCATGGGCATGACAGCTGGCATGTTATGCGGGGGATTCACCAGCAGCTCACGGAATCGCGCCAGGGCCGCGGCCACGCCGGCGCGACGTGCCTCGCTCGACTTCGCCGTCACCATAGGCTCGTAGAGTCCAACCTGCAGCCAGTGGTAGGCCCAGATCAGGCCGTTGAACTTCGGGTAACGACGCCGGAAGGAGAGCGAGTACGGCTGTCCCTCCATGAGATGCATGTCCTTCGGCCGCGTGCTGAACGCGGCATTCCGCCGAGCGAGATAGTGCTTCAGGAGCCGACCCACTTCACGGTCCTTCCGCTCGGCAGACAGCCGCTCGTCAGCCCAGATGTCGTAGACCTGGCGATGCAGCACGTGCGCCCACTCGAACATCTCTTTCGCCTCGGGAACGAGCTTGGCGTACTCCACCTCGATCACGGATTCCTCGAGCGGAAGCCGAGGAGGGTTCAGCAGCAGGCGCTGTGTGATGAAGTCGTACTCGCGCTGCTCGAGTCGCGAGGTGGGAGCGTTCGGTTCGGTCAGCAGCGTCTCGTAGAGAATCGCGTGGCCGTAGTCGAACGCGTTGAACAGCCGGTCGGCCTCCGGGTAGTGGCGCCGAAATTCCCAGTTGTGCGATGCCTGACGATAAAACTGGTGGTACGCCGTGGACCATTGCGCACCGGCTGTGCGCATGGCCGAGAGAGCGAGGATAATGGAGGCGCAAGCCGTGAGGCCGCGAACGGTCGCGTGGCGAAGTGCTACTACGTTCATCGAAGGCCCAGGGCGTACGCCGATCCGAAGGTGACGTACCAGGCGCGATTGTCGCCGGTCATGCGACGACCGATGCCGGCATCCATTGCCCATCGCGGGGAAAGCTGATACCGAAGTCCGGTGGCTGCACTCCACGCCACTGCCGCGTCGTCGCGGATCGGCTGCTCGGCGAACGACTCCGCCGTTATGAGGAGCGAGTGAAGCGCGAACGTCTTGTCGACGGCCATCCCGGCGAGCCAGCGGGACAGGTCCCTTCCGTCAGTCGCGCCAGAGGCCGATTCGTCGGTTCCCATAGAAGGTCCGACCGTGAACTGCGCATTCGCGTGGAACCGCGCCCACGGAAGTGTGCGAGTCACGAGCCCCTTGAGCGTCCCATACGTCGCGTCCCCGCCTAACGGCCCGACCGGCAGCGAAATGTTTCCGGCGACCGCAAGGGCGGGTATGGACGTCTCCATGTTCAAGGCGCGCAGGAAGGAGACCTCGAGTCCGGCGACGCCGCGCGCGGAAGTGGCGGGCGCGTCCATGTATGCGATCGGCAGGCTAAGCTGCAGCTGTGTCCGCGGAAGAATTCCGATGGTCGCCTCGGGGAGCAGCGACCAGAATCGCGTGTCCTGGCTCAGGAGGTCGAGCCGGACGGGGGCGGCGTTCAGCTCCACCGCCCGGTACTCGACCGGCACCGCGTCTTCCACTCGGACGGGCCGACCGGGACTCGTGTTGTAGAAGTCCGTCTGTGCGCTCAGCGTGCTCGCGGCACTCGCAACGAGCGCGGCAGCTAGGACGAGAGGACGCCAGCCGGGGCGCCTAACGTGCAACGGTCGAACCAATGTAGCGACCGGCACCATCATCGGGCGTGCTTGTACATGAGCTCAAGGAGCTCGTCGTACATCGCATCCGCCTTGCCGGACCCGGCGGCGATGGCGCTCGCGGCGCAGTGCTTGAGATGGTTGCGCATCAGTTCGCGGCCGACCGAGCGGAGCGCTTCATGGACCGATGAGATCTGCATCAGGATATCGGCACAGTACCGATCTTCATCGACCATCTTCTGCAGGCCGCGCACCTGTCCTTCGATCCGTCGCAGGCGCTTCACGTTGCGGGCTTTAATGTCCGGGTCCACGGCGACGGCATGGCGATGCTCGCCGCTTTCATCGAGTGCGCCGCATGCACACTCGACCACCAGGGTGTCGGACGCCCCAGCGTCGTCACTATGCTCGTGGTTGGTGGAAGTCTTTCTCATGAGTCCTAGTCCGTAGCGCGGCGTTGTCAGATGACGCGCGGGTTATACCGGCGGAGCCTGAGACTGTTCGAAACGACGCTCACCGAGCTCAACGCCATCGCCGCGCTGGCCAGGATCGGGCTCAGGAGGATCCCTGTGACGGGATAGAGCAGGCCGGCGGCAACCGGGATGCCGACGACGTTGTAGATGAACGCCCAGAACAGGTTCTGCTTCATCGTGCGCATGGTTCGACGCGCGAGGGCCACTGCCTGCGCCACGGCTCGGAGGTCTCCGCGCACGAGCGTCACGTCGCTCGCCTCGATCGCGACATCCGTCCCGGATCCGATCGCAATTCCGAGGTCTGCCTGAGCCAGCGCCGGCGCGTCGTTGACGCCGTCGCCGACCATCGCCACGACGCG
>Ga0075421_100011386_pt1 | contig 11019 bp, 6 predicted proteins | sample SoiMetdeltSBSDD5_FD_75292 | JGI IMG/M metagenome (GOLD analysis project Ga0075421, IMG submission 75292) | Bulk soil microbial communities from a Populus tree surrounding site in Tennessee, USA - Soil MetaG P. deltoides SBSDD5 | ecosystem: Environmental > Terrestrial > Soil > Tree plantation...
CTGATCAGCGCGCCACTTCTACACGCACAAGGCCTCTATTACAAGGAAATCAGAAAGGACGGTCGAATCTACGTATTCAACAGCGCAGCGGAAGCCGACAGATTCGAGAAATCGGGTGGAATGGAACGCAGCATTACGAGGCCCGGCGTGGGCCCGAACGGCGAAACCGTTATCGCCGATAGCGAACGCGCCCTCGAACTGTTCTTCTTCAAGTATGGAATCGCCGAGACCGTTCCGCAGCCACCTCCCCCGCCTCCACCACCTCCGCCCTGGCGAATCAGCGGCCTCGTGTTCGGCGACTACTACTGGTTCTCAGCCCACCATCTCTCCGAGTGGGAGGACCAGCAGGGATTTTGGCTTCGCCGGGCCTACTTTACCTACGACCACCGCTTCACGGAGAGGATGACGACCCGCCTCCGGCTGGAAATGAACAGCAACGGCGATCTCGAGGGGGAAAACCTCACGCCCTACCTCAAGGATGCCTACCTGCAGTGGACCTACATCGGGCAGCAGAGCGTGACACTCGGGATTCAGCCCTCAGCGACCATCAACTGGATCGAGGGGTTCTGGGGCCTGCGACACATCGAGAAGACCCCCGCCGACCTGTACCGCATCGACTCTTCCCGGGACTTCGGTCTGAGCTTCGACGGCCCGTTCGTGTTGCCCGCCGTGCGTTACGTGGCGCAGTTTGGCAATGACTCTGGTAATGGATCGGAGACCGACCAATACAAGGCGTATCGCTTCGAGGGCCGGTTCGACACCAATCCCGGTTTTGCGATCGAAGGTTTCTATGGACACTTCGATCGGCCGGACGGTCAGGATCGCGTGACCGCCCAGGTCTTCGCCGGGATTCGCATCCCGTGGGTTCGGGCGGGTGCGCAGTATCTCTATCAGAAGCGAAAGTCAGGAACGGCCGAGCCCGACACCGACATCGACATCGTGTCGACATTCGGAGTGATCGATCCGATTCGGGAGAAGCTCTCACTGTTCGTCCGCGTGGATTGGGTCAACGACCCGATACCCGGCGCGGACGGCATCGACTACTTGCCTATCGACCCGGACTCGAAGTTTACGTACTACCTGGCGGGACTCGAGTGGTATCTGCACTCGTTCGTGCGTGTGAGCCCGAATATTGAAGTCGTGAGCTACCGCGACACTCCTGCAGGGCGCGAGATCGATACCGACATCGTGCCACGCGTCACGTTTTACTGGACGTGGTAGGGATGATGAACCAGCGTCAGCTCGACAAGCGTCCTCCCGACGATCCGCCGAGCCCTTGCGAGTCTGGTATTCGCGCGAGGGCGAGATCCTCCGGTATCGGATAGAGAGACTCGATCGAACTGTCTAGCCGTTTGATCTGCTGGTTGAGCACTTCGTGGCGGTACGGTGGCAGCGACGAGACGAGATTGTCGAGCAGCGCCCGCATGCGACGCGCAACCTGGACGTTGCCGGCACCGTACGCACGAATCTCGTGACAGCTGAGGTGTACGAAGTCCTCCCAGTTCGGTGTTCGATAGATCACGCGCAGCACACCCGCCGCGTCGGCGATCGACTCGCTGCGGAGCTGACGGTTCCCCACAACCCGCAAGAGACGATGAATCTGATCGAGGGCGAGCACGGCTGTCGTCGGGTCGTTGATGGCCGGCGACAAGGCCTTCAGGGCGATGTCGACCAGGATGCGGAACGCGAACAGCGGGTCCTGCTCAATCGTTCGCTCGACGCCAAAGGCCACTGTCGCCCGCAGGTCGTCGTCTCCCATCGCCACGACGCCTCCGTACAGCACGAAGAGCGGCTCTTCGCACGCGACGAAGTCGCCGACCTGGGGAACGAATTCGATCACGCCGTTCGCGCGGCGGGCCTCGCGCACCAGGGTTTCGAGATCGACCGCCAGTACGATTTCTGAAGTGCCGCCATGTCGAACGATCCGGCGTGGCGCATCTGGCAGGGGCCGCGCTGTGGCGACGACGTCGGGCGCCTCTCCCGCCTCGTTCGGATAGACCGACTCGATGACGACGAGCCCTCCGTTGCCGACGCGGGCCAGAATGCTCACGGGCCGCAGCAGGCGCGCGGCGTAATCGATCAGGAACAGGAACGTCGCCATGCACGCAAGGCCCAGCACGGCAGCGACGAACGAGACGATCTCGTGCACGTTCCTTTCCAGGCGATCCAGTGCCATCACTGCGAACACGAGCGTGAAGACAAAGAGGCCGACACTGTATTTGACGACCGTGTCGCGCAAGAGCGTCGTCGCGATGATACGTGGCGTCAACTGGCCGCCGGCGATTTGGATCGCCACCAACAGAGAACCGAACGTGAAGACCAGAAACGACAGCGTGAGCGTGATCACGGTCTGGTACAGCGATTGGGCTCCGGACATGCCCAAACCAGTAATTCGCCACGCCAGCCGGTTGTCGAGGATACGAAGCACCGGCGCAACAGCCAGCACCAGCAAGATGGAGAGGAATGGCACTATCCAGAGGGCCGACCTCAGATAGCTCGTGGCACGGTAGACGTTGTTCCATACCAGCGTGCGTCTGACAGATCGTTCAGTGCGGCGCCAGAACCGGTCGGCGTTCTTGATGGCGGCGGTTCGTGTGCGTCGCGGCGGGCGCGGCTCGACAGCGGGACTCTGCGTCATGGCTATAAGCTGAGAAGCACTTCCTTCGCCACATGAGAATGCACTTTTTTGCAGCCCATTCTGTCAGATTATCCAGTTCCCCTAGGTGTTTTCGCTGGGGTATACTCGCCTATTGCTCTACGGATGAATCCATAAGCTGTTGATTCCATGCGAGATATCTCAGCAATTGCACTCGTCGGTTGCAGCCGGCAGAGACGTTTGCGCGTGACATCCAAGAAAGCTTTGGCGAAGCACCGTCTCAAACGCGGCGTTCCAGCCGTCGCAAATTCGCCACCGACGCAACGGACACGAAAGGCGCGTGGCGATGTGTGCACGAACTAATAGAAGCGCGGCGGATCCCGCCGCCGACGTGACCGGGCCTTCGGAACACAAACCAAGACACGGCCCGGCATGCGGTGACCACTCAACTGTCCATGGCTTGATCACTTACCTGGCCGCGCGATTTCTGGCCGTCGCCCCTGCGGCGATCGACGACACGGTCGTGGACAGCTTGCGCCAGATCGCGGAGCTGTTCCAGCTCGATCGAGCCCTCCTGTGGCGGAATCCCGCGGACGGCTCGGGGGATGTCGCTTCATATTCCTGGGCCAAACACCATCAACGGCCGCTTCCCGCTCCGTTGGCGCTGGCGTCCCTGCCCTTTATTGCTTCAGGGCTCGCGGCGGGAGAGGCCACCTGGTTCACCCGAATCGACGAGGTGACCGACCCGACCGATCGCGAAGTCCTGTTGCGATACGGGCTTCGCTCCGCTGCCGTGTTTCCCGTCGCCCCGATGGGCGACACCTCCCGAGTACAGGGTGCCCTCGCCTTGGGCTCGGTGTCGACACCGCACGATTGGACGCCGGCGCTCATCGAGCAATTACAACTCGTCTCGACAGTGTTTGGCCAGGCGCTGGCGCGCAAGGCCAGCTTGGAGGCGCTGCAGCGCGCGCTCGAAGAGGTCGGCCAGCTGCGCGAGCAGATCACCGAAGAAGCGGTGCACCGTCACCCGAAAGTTACTCTCTTGCAGCCAGCAGTCGTGCGCGATCGACTGCACGCAGAGAACCTGTACCTGCGCCACGAAGCCCGGGAGCGCTTCGGTGACGAGGTCATCGTCGGACAGGGCGCCGCCATCCGGAGCGCCCTGGAACAGGCAGATCAAGTTGCGGCCACCGACGCAACCGTGCTGCTGCTCGGCGAGACTGGAACGGGCAAGGACCTCATCGCGACGCACATTCACAAGCTGAGCGCTCGGCGGAACCGGGTGATGGTGCGCGTCAATTGCTCGGCGATTCCCAATACCCTGATGGAGAGCGAGTTGTTCGGCCGTGAGAAAGGTGCCTTTACCGGGGCGCTCGCGAGACAGGTCGGGCGGTTCGAATTGGCCGATCACTCGACGATCTTCCTCGACGAGATCGGCGACCTGCCAGCAGATATCCAGATCAAGCTGTTGCGTGTCCTGGAGGAGCGCCAAATCGAGAGGCTCGGCAGCCCGAAAACCATTCCTCTGAACGTGCGGATTATCGCGGCCACGCACCGCGATCTCGAGAAACGCATCTCGGAAGACACGTTCAGGGAAGACTTGTTCTATCGGCTCAACGTCTTCCCGATCCAGGTGCCGCCGCTGCGCGACCGTAAGGAAGATATCCCCCTTCTCGTATGGCGATTTGTCGACGAGTTCTCGAGGTCATTCGGCAAGCGCATTAACGCAATCTCGAGGGAGAACATGGCCGAGCTACAACAGTACGCCTGGCCTGGCAACATCCGAGAGGTGCGCAACGTCGTGGAGCGCGCAATGATCGTGGCAACAGGTACCCACCTGACCATAGCGACGCCCAAGGTTTCAGGGACTCCAGAAAAGTCTAGTGACCGGTTCGCCGACGTCGAGCGGGAGCATTTCCTTAGGATTCTCGAGGGCTCCGGCTGGCGCATCCGTGGGTCGGGCGGGGCTGCTGACCGTCTCGGGCTCCGGCCCACTACGCTCGAAACCCGCATGGCCAAGCTCGGATTGAGCCGGCCGAAGCCCTCATAAGAGTCTTCGTCAGAAGGTCGTGAGCCCGACGTTGCGAAACGCCGCTAAGGTGCGCTCGACCGTGTCCGTGTCAGGCGGTTCGACGGTCTCGAGTTTGTACTCGAGGCCGAGCTGCTTCCATTTGTATTTGCCCATCTGGTGGAACGGCAGCACGTCGACGCGCTCGACATTGCCGAGCCCGGCCGCGAAGCTGGCGGTTTTCGCAATGTCCTCCGGATCGTCGGTCAACCCGGGCACAAGGACATATCGAGCCCAGACCTTTCGCCTCCGAGCCGCCAGGCGGCGCGCGAAGTTCAGCGTCGGCTCGACGTCCATCCCGGTGAGATTGCGGTGACGTTCTGGATCCCACGTCTTCATGTCGAGCATCACGAGATCGATCCGTTCGAGATCGTCGTCGGTGAGGCGATCGCCGTAGTAGCCGTTGGTGTCCAATGCCGTGTGTATGCCCATCGCCTTCGCGGCGGTGAAGAGCTTGAGCACGAAGCGATGCTGCATCAGGGGCTCACCTCCGCTGATGGTGAGGCCGCCGGACATGGCCTTCAGCCCGTGACGATATTTGCTCAGCTGCTCTGTGGCCCGGGCGATCGTCACCGGGATGCCATTGGTCATGGTCCACGTATCCGGGTTGTGACAGTACAGGCACCGCCACATGCAGCCCGCCGTCCAGGCGACGACCCGGACGCCGGGACCGTCCACGGTGGCGCCGGTCGTGAACGAATGAAGGAATCCCATGTCGCCGGTGGCGAGCGCGGTCCGGACGTCTGTCTCGGGGATGTCTTTTCCGAGGTTGACGCGAAGCTCGTAGGGGCTCTTCGCCTCGATCGGAGGCTGTTTGAGCGTCGTCTTTTCAGGCATCGGGCTTCCCGCCGTGGAACGTCCGGTTGATCACGTCCATCTGCTGCTCGCGCGTGAGGCGGACGAAATTGACGGCATAACCCGAAACGCGAATCGTCAGACTTGGATACTTCTCCGGATGCTCCATGGCATCGAGGAGCGTGTCGCGATTGAGCACGTTCACGTTCATGTGATAGCCGGTGCTGCCGAAGAACGCGTCGAGAATGGCGGTCAGGTTGGTGATCCGGTCGTCGGCCACGCGCCCGAGGCCGGTCGGCACCAGCGATGCCGTCAGCGAAATGCCATCCTGCGCGTCGCGGTACGGGATCTTGGCAACGGATGCCGCCGCGGCATGAATACCATGGCTGTCGCGGCCGTGCATCGGATTGGCGCCCGGCGCGAACGGCTCCCCACGCCGGCGACCGTCGGGGGTGTTGCCCGTCGCTTTCCCGTACACGACGTTCGAGGTGATCGTCAGGATCGACTGCGTGTGAATCGCTCCGCGGTATGTCGGGTGTCTTCTGAGTTTGTTCATGAACGTGCTGACGACCCAGACGGCGAGCTGATCGACACGGTTGTCGTTGTTGCCGAACGTCGGAAACTCGCCCTCGGTCTGATAGTCGGTCACCAGCCCGGTCTCGTCGCGGACGACGCGGACCTTCGCGTGCTTGATCGCAGAGAGGCTGTCGGCCACGACCGACATGCCGGCGATGCCGAAGGCCATGGTTCTGAGAGGCGCGTAGTCGTGCAGCGCCATTTCGACGCGCTCGTATGCGTACTTGTCGTGCATGTAATGGATGATGTTCATGGCGTTGACGTAAACGCCGGCGAGCCACTCCATCACGCGTTCGAACCTGCCGAGCACGTCGTCGAACTCGAGATACTCACCCTTTACCGGCTCGAAGGCGGGCGCCACCTGTTCGCCATTGACCTCATCCCTGCCCCCGTTGATGGCGTAGAGGAGACATTTGGCGATGTTGGCCCGCGCGCCGAAGAACTGCATCTGCTTGCCAAGCAGCATCGGCGATACGCAGCAGGCGATGGCACCGTCGTCGCCCCACGCACGCCGCATGGTCTCATCGCTTTCGAACTGCAGGGCGCTGGTATCAATGGCAACTCTGGCCGAGAAGCGCCGGAAGCCATCGGGAAGGCGCGGCGAATACCAGATCGTCAGGTTCGGCTCCGGAGCGGGACCAAGGTTATAGAGCGTCTGCAAGAAACGGAAGCTCGACTTCGTGACGAGCGTGCGGCCGTCGTCACCCATGCCGCCGATGGACTCGGTGACCCAGGTGGGATCGCCGGCGAACAGCTCGTCGTATTCCGGCGTGCGCAGGAAGCGCACGATGCGCAGCTTGATGACGAAGTCATCGATGATCTCCTGCGCCTGTTCCTCGGTAAGTGCGCCGGCGGCGAAATCGCGCTCGAAGTAGATGTCGAGGAACGTCGACGTCCGCCCCAGCGACATGGCGGCGCCGTTCTGTTCCTTCACTCCAGCCAGGTATCCGAAGTAGAGCCACTGAACAGCTTCCTTCGCCGTTCGAGCCGGACCCGAGATGTCGAACCCGTAGCTCGCCGCCATCTGCAGCAGTTCCTTCAGCGCACGGATCTGTTCTGCCAGCTCTTCCCGATCGCGAATCACGTCGTCGGTCGAGGGCACCGTGTCCAGATCGCGCTTCTCTTCCTGCTTGCGTTCGATCAGCCGGTTGACTCCGTACAGGGCGACCCGGCGATAGTCGCCGATGATTCGGCCACGACCGTACGCGTCCGGCAATCCGGTCAGGACGTGCGAGCTGCGGCATCGACGCACATCCGCGGTATACGCATCGAACACGGCGTCGTTGTGGGTCTTCCGATACTTGGTGAATGCCTCCACGACCTGTGGATCGGGCTTGTACCCAAAAGCTTTGAGCGCGTTGACAACCAGCCGGAATCCGCCGTTGGGCATGATCGCGCGCTTCAGCGGCGCATCGGTTTGCAGGCCGACGATGATTTCGTTTTCACGGTCGATGTATCCGGGCGCGTGAGCGGTGATGGAACTCGGGATCGGGGAGACGTCGAGCACTCCCTTTTTCCGCTCCTCGACGAACAACTTCTCGAGGGTCTCCCAGATGCTGTTCGTACGGGCAGTTGCAGGAGCCAGGAATGACCCGTCACCGTCGTAAGGCGTGTAGTTCTGCTGAATGAAGTCGCGGACGTTGATCTCTTTCTGCCAAAGGCCCGGTTGAAAGCCGCTCCAGGGCGAAATCGCGCCCTCGGTCTTTTTCTCCTGCGATGCGATCACAACCATTGAATGCTCCTTCAGTTCCTGCTTGCGACACCGGGTGCGGAGACGAGCCCCAACAGCATCGCTGTGTGCCGAGCGATCATCAGTTCTTCATTGGTCGGAATGACCCAGGCGGAGACGCGGCTTCCGGATCGAGAGATCCGCGGCGTCTTGCGTGCGTTCGCCTCTTGATCCAGATCGACGCCCAGCCATGCGCAGGCCTCGCAGATGCGGGCGCGAACGGCGGCGGAGTTTTCGCCGATGCCGGCTGTAAAGACCAGTCCGTCGATGCCGGCAAGAACCGCAGCAAGCGCCCCGATCTCCTTGGTTGCACGGTAGACAAAGTAGTCAACCGCCAGTTGTGCCGCAGGCTCACGGCTGTCGATCAAGTCGCGCATGTCGTTGCTGATCCCGGATATGCCGAGGAGACCAGACCTCTTGTAAAGAATCGTCTCGACTTCTTTTGCGGAGAAGCCCAGCTCTTGAAACAGATAGAGGATCACGCCTGGGTCGACGGCCCCGGGCCGGGTTCCCATGCACAGGCCGTCGAGCGCCGTGAATCCCAGGCTGTGGTCGACGCTGCGGCCGTTCCTGAGCGCGCAGAGGCTGGCGCCACTGCCGAGATGCGCGACGATGACCCGTCCGCCGGCAATTTCCGGTGCGACCTGCGGCAGAGCCGAGGCGATGTACTCGTAGGAGAGGCCGTGAAAACCGTAGCGCTGTATTCCCGAGCGAACAAGATCGCGCGGCAGTGGAATCACTTCGGCGACGCCGGCCTGCCCCCGATGAAAGCTGGTGTCGAAACAGGCAACTTGTGGTACCCCGGGCAGCCGCGCGGCTACCGCTTCGATCGCGGCCAGATTGTAGGGTTGATGGAGCGGCGCGAGCGGCACCAGTTTTCGTAGATCGTCCAGGACCGACGGCGTGACGACCGTCGGACCCGAAAACTTCGCGCCACCGTGCACGACGCGGTGTCCGACGCCAAGCACCCGCGCATTGCCGTAGCGGGAACGCAACCAGCCGGCGAGGGTGTCGAGGGCCGTGCTCGCATCCGTTACACCTTCAGATGGCTGACGCTCATCAAGGACCGCTCCACTGCCATCTTTCGCCGAGAAGCGTGGCGAGGTTCCGATGCCTTCGATCTGTCCGCGAGATTCCAGACGCCAGGTTTCGCCCTCGGGGCGCCCAAAGACACAGAACTTGAGGCTCGACGATCCGGCGTTCAGTACTAGGGCGTAGTCGGACATGGATGGCTCCTGGTTTTCAGCTGTCAGCTCCCAGACTGTTGGCTGATGGCTGAGAGCTGTGGGCTGACTGCTGAGCGTCGCGCATGCGCGAGAAGCTTCGCGACCGCGCAGCTCGCGATCCTCGAGCGAACGCTGTCTGCGCGGCTGGTCAGGATGATCGGCACGCGGGCGCCCAGCACGAGACCAGCGCTGTCGGCCTTGGCGAGAAAGCTGAGCTGCTTGGCCAGCATGTTGCCCGCCTCGAGATCGGGAACGAGGAGAATGTCGGGATCGCCGGCGACCTTCGACGTAATGCCTTTCACTCGTGCAGCCTCCCGGCTGATGGCGTTGTCGAACGCGAGCGGGCCATCCAGTAAACCACCCGTAATCTGTCCGCGTTCGGCCATCTTGCAGAGCGCGGCCGCGTCAATGGTAGCTGACATCTTGGAGTTGATCGTCTCGACCGCCGCAAGAATGGCAACCTTCGGTGTACTGACGCCGAGGGACACGGCAAGATCGATGGCGTTCTGGCAGATGTCAGCCTTCTCCTCGAGCCCCGGCGCAATATTGATCGCTGCGTCAGTGACAATCAGCACCTTGTGATAGGTCGGAACGTCCATGATGAAGACGTGGCTGATGCGCCGCCCCGTGCGCAGGCCTGTCTCCCGCGCGACGACGGCACCTAACAGCTCGTCGGTGTGCAGGCTTCCCTTCATCAGGAGTTCCGCCTTGCCTTGACGAACGAGCTCTACCGCTTTGGCGGCCGCCCCGTGGCTGTGTGGCGCATCGACGATCTGGGTTTGCCCCAGCGTGATGCCGCTCTTCCGTGCGACTTCCTCAATCTTGGCGGCCGGGCCAACAAGAATGGGCGTGATCAGTCCTTTGTCACCGGCCTCGAGGGCCCCTATGAGCGCCGACGACTCGCAGGGATGAACCACAGCAGTCGGAATTGGTTCCAGGCTGCGGCACCGAACGAGCAGCTGTTCGTATTTTCCGGTTCCAGTTTCCATATTCATGGCCTCAACTCAGTGATGCGGAACCGGCGGCCGGGCCGCAGGTCCTGTTTCTTTTTTCTTTCAAGAAAGACATGAGAATGATGACGAGCGCGGCGCCATACAGCACGCGAACACCGGGCCGAGCAGCACACTGAAGGTGAAGTGAGTACCCCCTGTTGTGGGCTCCGAACGGCATCGCGGGTTTATCAGCAAAGAGCAAGGGGTGTTCCGCGACTGCGAGATCCGTCGTCAAGGGAGAAGTGACACAGAGGGAATGATTTGCGATGGCCGAGCGGCCGCCATCGCGGTCGGGGTCCTGGTCTGATCTCCGCTGGGCCGGAGGGGCTACCGGATGCCGGAGGTCCGAAGCGGCCAGACAGGCTCTCGCGTCCGGCTGGCTGAAGCGAATGCTCGAGCCACGCCGGACGGAGTCCCGCTGCCCGCGGGGAGGAGACCGCGGTCAGCGACGCTGCAGTGATTAGAAGCGAATGCCGAAGGTAGTCTGCAGGAACTGGCCGTTGGCTTTTCGTGTGTCCGTGTCCACGCCCGCAATGGGTTGTGACGGCGTCAGCACTGCCACTTCCGGTCCCCAGATGTAGTGATACCGAATCTCGGCGTACACGACGCCGAAGTTCACACCGCCACCGAAGTCCATCCCGAAGTCGGTGGAGCTGCGCTCGCCGATGATGTTCTCGGTCTCGACCCAGCCTCCGGGATAGCACACGTACCACCACGGGTCACAATACCCGGGCACCCAGCCGACGCCTGGCGTCGTGACCTTGATCGGCCGGTAGTAGAGACCCATCCCCACGAGGCCATACGGGCGGACACCACCTTCGGGTCTTTGGACTATCAAGTTCACCGTTCCGTATTGCATGTTCATGTCAGCAGATATGTCGGTCGGAACGCCGCCGTCCACGATCGGCTGCGGGAATACATCGATGGAGAGGTCCTTCGAACCAAGGCCATTAAAGCTGTAAAGACCCTCGATGGCGATTGCCGGGGACACGTTGAACTGCACGCCGAAGTTGAAGTTGTAACCGTCACCGAGGCGA
>Ga0075421_100011387_pt1 | contig 11018 bp, 11 predicted proteins | sample SoiMetdeltSBSDD5_FD_75292 | JGI IMG/M metagenome (GOLD analysis project Ga0075421, IMG submission 75292) | Bulk soil microbial communities from a Populus tree surrounding site in Tennessee, USA - Soil MetaG P. deltoides SBSDD5 | ecosystem: Environmental > Terrestrial > Soil > Tree plantation...
ACGACCTCGCGGCCGCCCTGGCGGCCAACCCCAACGCCGGCGAGTTCTTCGATGGGTTGGCCCAGTTCTACCGGCGCGGTTACCTACGCTGGATCGACGCCACGAAGCGGAGCCCGGCGGAGCGGGCCCGACGGATCGCCCGGACGGTCGAACTGCTCAGCGCCGGCGTCAAGGACTACCGCCAGGGCTGACCCCCTCCACCGGTGTGCTCGCCTACAGGGTCAGGCAGAACGGGTGCCCGGCCGGATCGGCGAAGACGCGGAACTCTTCGCCGCCTCCGTCCAGCCGTGACGCGCCCAACTCCAGAGCACGCGCCTCGCCGGCGTCGAGGTCGTCGACGTTGATGTCGAGGTGAGCCTGCTGTGGGTGCTTCGGATCTGGCCACTGAGGTGCGTTGTACGCGTTGATCTGCTGGAACATCAGGCTCTTACCGGCGCCGGTGATGAGCGCGCCCTCGGGCCCCTCGTACGCGAGCTCCATGCCCATCAGGTCGCCGTAGAACCGGGCCAGCGCCGCCGCATCGGGTGCGTCGATCGTCACCGCATACAGCTGCATCCGCGGGCCCACCCCATCGCGCTGGCAGATGTCGAACGGGTGACCAGCCGGGTCGGCCAAGGTGATCCAGCTCGGACCGTCGGCCAGCCGGGTGGCGCCGAGGCTCACGGCCCGCTCGGCCGCCGCCTCGTACCCGTCGATCAGCAGGTCGAGGTGAAACTGTTGCGGATGCTCCTGCCCGGGCCACTGCGGTGCGATGTGGTCGGGCGCCAGCTGGAACGCGATCTCCTGGCCGTCGGGGGCCCGCATCGTGATCCAGTCAGACTCCCTCCGGACGACGTCCCACCCGGTGAGCTCGGTGTAAAAGTCGGCGAGTCTCTCGATATCCGGAGCGTCGAACGCGGCAAGCTCCAAGCGTCCTATCACTGTCATGGGCCCATCCTGCCCCCGCCCACCGACAGAAACCGGGCGCAACGAGTTCGTGGCGACCGGTCACTCGCGGCGGGTTTGCCGGAGCACGTCGGCGAGCTGACGCGGCGCGGGCAGCAGGTGCAGGCCCTCGTCGATCTCCCGTTCGGCCCAGTCGCGGTGGCGGGGCTCCGCCTGCGGATCGATGGCGACCCGCGCCTGGACCAGCAGAAAGTTCACCCGGCAGGCCAGCAGCATCGTGAAGTCAGCGGGCTCGGTGATGCGGCCCGGCCCGTCCTCTCGGACATAGGCGTCATACATGCCCAACATTCCGTCGAGGTCGGCGTCCTGGCCGTCACCGAACCAGTCGAACAAGGCCTGAGCCAGCTCGCGCCCCGGTTCGGCCGGACCGAAGTTGTCCCAGTCGACCACCACGAGCGCTCCGGTCGGGTCGGTGAAGACGTTGTCGGGGTGCAGATCGCGATGGCAGAGGATCAAACGTTCCGGATCGACCGGTGCCACGGCCGCGCACAGATCGGACAGCGTCGCGACCCGTTCGGCCAGCCTTTCGGCCCAGGCCGCACCCGACGCGCACACGTCGGCCCACTCGTGCGGGGCCGGCACGCGGTCGTACCAGCGAGCGGGCGCTCCCCCGTCCGTCTCGACCGCCGTGCGCGGGGCGCACCGGTGCAGACGCGCGAGCAGCGCACCGACCGCGGCCGGCGTGGCCGGTGCCGTCAGGTCGACCGGGCCAAGGTCCACCCAGTCGTACAGACGCAGCCACGGGCCACTGGGCGCCGTCAGCAGACGATGCCCCGCACGGTCGGCATGGATGGCCGGCAGGCGCACGCCCTCGGCGGCCGCCAACCGCCCAAAAGCCACCTCCGCCTCGATCCTCGCCTCCGACGGCGGCTCGGCGAAGATCTCCTTGAGCGCAAATCGGGCGTCGCCCACCTCGACCCGCCAGATCTGCCCGAGCGCGCCGCGCGGTCCCGGACTCAGGCTGAGATCCCCGTGCCACCCGAACGCGTCCCGGACGCGAGCCGTCAGATCCCCGGCCACGTTCCGACCACTGTGGACGAGAGCCAACGAACCCGGACGAGCGTCACGCGGCCCAGTATGGACGGTTTCGCCGCCCCCGCGACGCCTTTTTGATCTGCGACCATGTACCGGTGACCGCATTGATCGAGATAATCGCAGCGCTTGATTCGATCCCGGTCGGGGACTCCGACACCGACGTCGGTCCCACCATCTTCGCCCGCCGGCCCTGGACACCTGACTCCGACGCGGTGGTCCTGCGGGAGCACGCCGTCAACTACGTCGCACCCAGCGCCCCGGACTACCGGTACCTGCTCGAGGTCGATCTCGCCAAGGAGGTCATCGAGGTCTGGAGCGCGTGGCGCGGCGGCACGTTGCCAAGCCCCGCCGAGGCCGCGCAGGCGGTCATCCACTACGCGGAACACGACGCTTACCAACCGCCGGACTGACCCGCCTGTCCTCGGATGACCTTGACAGCTCGTACGGCGAACACGTCCGCGATCCCGTTGGCCGTTGACTCGGCCACCCGCTCGATGCCCAGGCCGGCCGCCAGGAACGTGCCGAGCAGATCCGCGAGTGGGAGATGCCAGGCACCGACCCGGACGCGTACACCGTGCGGCGGCCCGTCGAAGGCGAGGCCGCGGTCGGCGTAGCGCGTGTCGATGATGACCCGACCCGGGTCGGACCAGTCGGCGAACGCGCCGACGAAGCAGGGATGCAATCCAACGTGGATGAGGCATCCGCCCGGCCGCAGCACCCGAACGGCCTCGGCCACGACCGCGGCGTAATCAGGCAGGTCGGTGTGTGCGAGGACGCACGCGACGGCTGCCAACGAGTTCGACCGCACGGGCAGACGGCGGGCGTCACCGGCGACGGCCGGAAGGCGGTCCCTCGCATGCCGCAGTTGGCCCAGGGACAGGTCGACGCCGACGGGCACCCACCCCAAGGCCGCGATGGTGGCCGCGTGCGCACCGCCGCCACAGCACAGGTCAAGGCAGCGCCCATCGCCCGGGCCGAGCAGTTCGGCCAGCAGACCGCGCACGCGGTCCATGTAGGGCCACGAGTCCTGGACGAACCCTTCGTACCAGTCGGCGTGCGCGTCGTACGCGGCGAAGGTGCGCATGGGCCGACCCTATGTCAGTCCACACCGTAGACGAGCGTCAACTCCAGCCAACCGAGGAATGCCTCGATCGTCGGTTCGGGGCCCTCGCCCAGGTTGAGATGTCCCTCGCGGTTCCATTCGCCGCCGACGGTGCAGGGCAGCCGGTTCACCACGTCGTAGCTCATCTCTAGCGTCAGATACCGGATGGGCGCCTCTTCGTCCCGCGGGACGACCATTGCGCCGAAGTACGCCTCCGGTTGCTCCATGGGTGTTGGCATGGTGACCACTACGACGTCCAGATCGCCGATCGTGTGAGTACTAGCGGACAAACCCTCGGGGTCGAGCCGCTCGGACTCGGGCAACGCCCCGCCGATACCAGCCCAGACACGACGCAGTGTGAACTCAGCCTCTCCTCGGCGGGCGTCGTCGAGCAGGCGCCGCCCAACGCGGGGCGCGGCCGCCGCCAGCTCGCGATGGGCGAACAGGTAGTGGTGGCGTCGACTCATGAACCCTCCAAATACGAACGCGACGAGAGGCCCGGCCGCATACATAGTCGCGGACGCATCCATGGCGTTCACCCTCGCACAGGCTGGTAGCGTGCGGACCCGTGGGTCCGGTGATCTTCTCAACCGCCGAGGAGAGCTTTAGCTTCGCGGTGCGGGAACTGAGGAACGCCTTCGGCTCGTCGTTGCGCACCGAACGCGTGGGCCCGACACTCGGCGCGATCCTGGATCCGGAACCGTCGGCGCATGCGGTGGCGACGGCGATCGCCGAAGAGCCTCTCGTCTTCATCCGGCACCTCACCGTCGAGGTTGGACGGATCGGTCGCGAGGAGGCCGCGGACATCGACGTGGTCGCGCGGGCCGGCACGCGGGCGGTGGTCGACGCGGGGGTGACCGGAGCCGTGGCCGTCCAGGCCTGGACCACGGGCTCACCCAATCTCGGTTACCGGGCGGGCGAGCTCTTCCGGCGCCTCGCCGGCGAACTCGGTGCCGCGGGGTTCCGCGTCGCCAGTGCGGGTGAGGAGCACGTGCTCTCGTGCTGCATCATGCCCGCCGGCGTCGTTCTCGGGTTGAACCGCACGGCCGACAGCCTCGTCGACTGGCCCGGCGGCCGGGTCCGCCTGACGCGCACCGACGAGCAGGTGTCCCGGGCGGAGTTCAAGCTGGAGGAACTTTCGCACGTGACGTCGGTGCGGCTTCCGATGTCGGGACGCGCCCTCGACCTTGGCGCGGCTCCCGGCGGATGGAGTCGGATCCTGCGCCGGCGCGGACTCTCGGTCTGGGCCGTGGATCCCGCGGACCTCGACCCTCGGCTGGCGTCCGACCCTGAGGTTCGACACGTCCGCACCACGGCGGGCGAGTTCCTCCGGGCCACCGACGAACGCTTCGACCTGGTCGTCAACGACATGCGGATGGATCCGCTCCTGAGCTGCCGGCTGATGGGCGACGCCGCGGCCGTGCTGCGCGCCGGCGCACTGGCCGTGGTCACGTTGAAGCTCGGGTCGGGTCAGCCGATCCGGATTGTGAGGCAGTGCCTCGACGAGCTCGCGTGGCACTACGCCATCGAGTTCGCCCGCCAGCTTCACCACAACCGGCACGAGGTCACGGTGGTCGCGCGGCGCTTACCTAAAGACTCGCATCGTTAGAAGTAGTCGATCAGCGTTGGCGCAGGGCCGGCGGTGGCGGCCAACAGGAACGCGTCGTCGTCGGTGGGCCCGTCGAGTAGGCCCGCTCGGCGCAGCGTATGGGGAGTCGCGGCACCGGCGTACCACGACGCGATGCCACGCGGCGTGAACCGGACCCGGCCCGTCCCGCCGGACTCCCACCGGGCCTCGCCGCCGTCGAGCACCAGCCGGAAGGCGCCCGCGTTCCAGGGGCATTCCGGGTCGGTGAGCTCGATGTCGACCGAGCCGCTCACGTGAGGTGACCAGCCCCGGGCGTTGACGGCTCCGGCAGCGTCGATGAGCCGGAGCATCCACGGCTGGGTCTGCTCGATCCGGCCGTGGATCGAGGCCGAGCTCAGCAGGTGTGTCGGGTCCGCGCCTCCGTGGCGGAAGACGACCGTCGGCGCGACGCTGCCCCACCGCCCCAGCATGGCGAGGAGCGCGGTGGTGGCGTCGGCCGTCACGGCCATGAGGTCTCCGACAAACACCCGGCCCGACGCGTCGTAGCCGGGTCCACGGTCCCATGTGGAATATCCGAGTACGCCGTCCGCGCCAACCGCGACGGTCACCCCGTCCCAGTCGGCGAGCTCTTCTTCGGCCGTACGGGTGAACGCCGGCCCCGTCCGGTCCATCATGCCGTTGCCGGCGCGGGCAACGGTCGCGTAGATGTCGTGGAGGGTGGGGAGGTCGTCGACCGTGGCCGCCCTGGTGGTGACCCCGGATGGCGCGCGGAGACCCTCGAAGATCATTGTCGGCACGGCGGTCTTCGTGAGCGCGCCCACCTCCTCCCAGCCGAGCCGGCGGTAGGGGAAGGACGTCGTGGGAAACAGCGTGCTGATGACCGCCCCGCGCTCCCGCGCGCCGACCAGCAGCCGGGTGAGGACCTGCCGGCCCAGTCCGGCCCCGCGTACGTCGGGCGCGACCGCGACCCCGGCGACCCCCGCGGCCGGCACGACCCGCTCGCCGAACCAGTGCCCCTGCTCGCGGTCCACCGCCATCGCGAGCAGCCGGTCGCCGTCGAAGACGCCCCATTGCAGCCGCCCAGGATGCGACCGGCTGGCCCAGTCCGCCGGCATGGTTTCGTGGTGATAACCGAAGGCGAGGCTGCCCAGGGCCCAGGAGGCGGCCGCGTCGTCGGGCGTCGTGAGGCGGATGTCGAACGTCACGCCACCATCATCGCGGCGCCGCCACGGGAACTGCGGCGAGGGGCCGTGTCAGAATCGGGGCATGAGCGACGACGCGCTTCCCTCAGCGGAGGAGCCGCAATGAAGGAGACCCCGGACGAGCTCGATGCCCTGCAACGCCTGCTCGATGACTCCATCGCCTCCGCCGGCGGGCACCTGACCGGGATCATCACGGAGGCCCGACGGCTGTCGGCCCGGCAGCTCGTGGCCGCGTTGACCGGGATGAAGGTGCTCGTCGTCGCGACCGTGACCGCAGCCGGCGAGCCACGCACCAGCTGCGTCGACGGTCACTTCCTTCACGGTACGTGGATCTTCGGCACGGCGGCCGCCGCTGCGAAGGCCCGCCAACTGCGGGCCCGGCCCGCGCTGAGCGTGACCCACGTCGACGGCGAGCGAATGGCCCTGTTCGCGCACGGCCGGGCGGAGTACATCGCCGAGTCCGATCCCGGTTTCCAACCGCTCGACGAGCACTACATCGCGCACTACGGCTCGTCACCGACCCAGTGGGGACCCGATCCGATCTTCGTCCGCCTGCACCCGCACTGGATGGTCGCCTACGCGATGGAGGCGGCCACCTTCCCGTCCGCCTAGCCACGACCGGCTTGGACGTTCAGAGGTTGGCGCCTCGGGGGATGACGGCCGCTATCGAACCCGACACCTTCGTCACCACCGTCCGCTTGCCCGTCACCGGGTCGAGCAGCTCCAGCGCCCGCACGATCTCCACGAACCGGTCGCCTCCGGTCGACCCAAGCGGTCCACTGTGGACAAGGAGGACCCCCTCCGGTGCGGCAGCGACCACACGGCGGCCCTCCGTTGTCGCGAAGCGCTGGCTGCCGCCGGATTCACCGATGCCCACGACCGCCTGCGTGGGCAGCTCGAGTCGCCGGACAAACTTCCCCGTTGCGACGTCGACCAGCAGCAGGTCGCCGGGTGTCGTGACGCCCTGCTCGGGGACGTAGTCGTGCGCCCGCAGCGCCAGGGTCAAGCCGTCGGCGAGCGCGAGTTGCCAGTCGCCGAGCTGCCCGGCGACCTCCTCGCCGCGCCGCTCGGACGGCTCGAGCACGTCCATCAGCTCCATCGTGTGCTGGGACCGGAGCTGCCCGGTGACCCCGTCAACCACCCAGGTCCGAAGATCTCGCCGGTCGAACCGTCCGGGGCACAGCACAAGGTCGCCATTGCCCTGCACACCGCAGACGGACGTGCCGGTGAACTGCACGAGCGGCACCGTGCTCGACTGGCCCAACGCGAGATCGACCACGGTGGCCCGGTCGTAGGGCGGTGCGTTGCGCATCTGATCCTGCTGGATGACCAACTCGGCACCGTCCGTCGACCACACCGCCGAGAAGGCGCCCACTGCGATCTCGGAGCCCAGGTCACGCACCTCGGTCCCGGTGAGGTCACGCAGGATCAGGCGCTTGTCCCGTACGGACAGCAGCCATCGCCCGTCCGGCGAGAGGCTGCGCGGCCCCGTGTCCGGCAGCCGGTACTGCGAGCCGGTCACGGTCACGAGGACGGCCTGCGGGCCGCCCGCGGTGAGGTAGATGAGTGAGGCCGGGCCGACACCCCGGTCGGCGGGAAGCGGCGGCGGTGCCTTGGCGGGGGTCAGCCGCGACGGCAACCAGCTCACCGGGCCGGCCGCGCCTTCGTCGCCGTCGCCCGGCCGGAAGGGCAGGAACGCGATCAGCAGGGCCACCGCCACGGCGGCGGCGGCCAGCAGCGGAGCCATCCGAGCCAGTCGGCGCGGGCGGAGGTTCACCGGGGTCGCCGGGTCGATCTCGTCGTAGATCCTCGTGTCCGTCGCGCCGTCCATGTCAGCTCCCACCTCACCCGGATTACAGGTCCAGTGTTGTGACGTTCGGGCGAGCCGGCCGGTCTTCGTCGGGGTCTTGACATATCGACTTTCGATATGCGAGCGTACAGCCCGGCATAACGATAGACGATATGGAGCAGTGCATGGGTACGACCACGAAGATCAGCACACGAGTGCTGACGGTGCTGCTGGGAGTGGCCGCCGCAACCGTGCTGTGGTTCGGCGTCTGGCCGACCGTGCTGAGCGGCAGCGGCCTCGACCTGAAGTCGAGGATCGGCTGGCTCAACCCGCCGATGCCGGGCCCACAGTTCGAGCCGAACATCGCCGTCCAGCCCGACCAGGGCCTGCGCGAGCGGTGGAGCGCCGAGGCGGGCACCGTCGCCCCGGAGACGCTCTTCCCGTGGCGCGACACCTCCAACGGCACGGTCGACGCCGCGACGGGCCGGCCGCCGGTGGAGATCTCGCCCTGGGGCAACATGCGCCTTTACCTGGCCGGGCCGACGTCCCAGGACAGGCTCGCGTACGCGGGGCCGAGCCTGGCCGCGCAGGCTCTCGTCCTCTTCGTGATCTGTTTGCTGTGGCGCATCGTACGCACCCTGCCGATGGGCGAGGTGTTCACGGCGGCGAACGCCCGGCGCGTCGTCGGCATTGGTCTCGCGGTGGCCCTCGGCGGCAGCGCGGTCCAGCTCCTCGCCTACTTCGGAGTACGTGACATCCTCGCGCGCTCGGCGGCCGCCGGCATCCTCAAGGCCGCGTTCTCGTTCTCCTTCCTCCCGCTCATCGTGGGCGCGGTGCTGATCCTGCTCGCGGAGATCTTCGGGCAGGGAGTGCGCCTGCGGACCGAAGTCGACGGACTCGTCTGATGCCCGAGACCGAGGCCGAGTCGGCGAGCTCGCGAGCCGACCATGAAGCCGCGGCGACGCACCGCGTGGTCGTCCACCTCGACCGCGTGCTCGACGCGCGCGGGATGACCCTCGTGGAACTCTCCGAACGGGCCGGCGTGAGCGTGGTCAACCTGTCGATCCTCAAGAACGGGCGCGCTCGGGCGATCCGGTTCTCGACCCTCACCGCGATCTGCGATGCCCTCGGTTGCACGCCGGGCGACCTGCTCGAGATAACCATCCACAGTAGACATTAATCCGAGCCATCGGAGGAGAGACGTGGCGCACGGTCTGATGACCGTGCGCCACGTTTACCCGCGCCACCGCGTACGGCCGGACCGCGGCGTCTACCGTCCCTCAAGACCGCCGCTGCCGCGGAGGGGTGCGTCAGCGGTCGTCCACGGTCACGGGGAGACCACGTACGCGTCGGCGGCGCCAGGCCGGCAGGGCGGCCCGTGGGTGACGCAGCCCGGACGAAGACGACAGTATCGGCGGCCACTGGATGACGACTGGATCGCGACTGGATCGGTGCTGCTCACCCGACCGACGCGAGCTTGGCGCGGGCCTTCTCGGCCTCTCGCTGGTCGACGTCATCGAGGATGGCGAGCGCCTCCTGCCAGGCGTCCCGGGCGGCCTGGGGATTGCCGACGCGTTGGTGCGTGTCGCCGAGGTGCGACCGCACGATCGCCTCGAGGTGGCGGTCGCCGAGCCCGTGGTAGAGGTCGATCGCGTGCTGGTAGCAGGCCACTGCCTCGGCGTGCTCCCCGAGCTGCATATGTGCGTTGCCGAGGCTGTCCCACGTGCTCGCCTGCGAGGACCGGTCGTCGAGCTGCTGGAGCTGCGCCAGCGCCTGCCCGCACACGGCCAGGGCCTCGATGTGATCGCCCAGGAGGGTGTGGCTCCAGCCGACCGAGTTGAGCGCCCGGGCCTGCCCGTGCTTGTCGTCGGCCGCCTCGAACAACTCGAGCGCCCGCAGCGCCTCTTCCAGCGACTCGCGGTAGCGGCCGCGCCGGTCCCAGATCAGGGCGAAGAAGAGGTGGGTGTTGGCCTGTCCGATCTGGTCGCCGGTCTGCCGGCACAGGTCGAGGGAGTGCTGGAGTTCGGTGTACGCGTCGTCGAGCTGTCCCTGCCGGGTGTACGCGCGGGCGAGCAGGCGGTGCGCGAGCGCCTGGGCGGACGGGTCGGCCTGGCGGCGGGCCGCCGCGACGGCGGCGATCTGCGCGTCCACCAGATCGTCCCAATGTCCCTGCCGGTCGAGGAAGGTGAACAGGGTCCAGGCGATCCGCCAGGTGTAGGAGTCGGAGACCGTCGTGGCGTGGTCGACGACCGCGAGCAGCACGGCGTGCTCCGCGATGAACCAGCTTCGCGCCTGCTCGTGGTCGACCGGACGTTCCGGGGCGACGCCGGGCGCGAGCAGGGTCGAGGCGATCTGTTCGCGGGCCGGGTTGAGCAGGCGGTCGGCGGCGTGGGCGGAGTGCAGATAGTGGTCGAGCATGCGGTGGGTCGCGGAACGGCGCTGCCGGTCCCGGTCGAGCCGCGTGGTGAGGTCGTCGGCGTAGACGCGTAGCAGGTCGTGCAGCGCGTACCGCCCGGGCTCTCCCTCGACGACGAGGTTTGCCCCGACCAGCTCGGCCAACAGGTCCCGCGCCTGCTGGAAGGGCAGCGCCGCGAGGCTGGCCACGGCCGGGGTGGCGATGTCGGGGCCGGGATGCAGGCCGAGCAGCCGGAAGAGCCGGGCCGCCGGAGTGGTCAGCGCCTGGTAGGACCACGAGAGCACCGCTCGCAGGTCGGTGCTCGGATCCCCGGTGGACAAGGCATCGAGCCGGTCACGGCTGCGGCGCAGCTGGGCCGCCAGCGCCACCAACGGCAGCCGGCGCCGGACGGCCGCGCGGGCGGCGACGACCGCGAGCGCCAACGGCAGCCCGGCACAGCGGGCGACGATCTCGTCCACCGCGCCGGACTCGGCGCTGGTCCGATCGCCGCCGAGGCGACGCACCAGCAGTTCGCGGGCGTCGTCGACGTCGAGAAGGTCCACCGCCAACGGGATCGCCCCCTCGGTGGCGACCAGGCTGGACAGGTCGTTGCGGCTGGTCACCACCACCAGGCAACCCGACCCGCCGGGCAGCAACGGCCGCACCTGGACGGCGTCGCGGGCGTTGTCGAGCACGATCAGCATCCGCCGGCCGACCAGCTGGCTGCGGTAGAGCGCGGCCTGCGCGTCCAGACCGGGCGGGATCCGCTCGACCGGCACGGCGAGCGCGTCGAGGAACCGGCGCACCGCCTCGGCGGGATCCATGACGACGCCCGACGGGTCGAAACCGCGCAGGTTCACGTAGAGCTGTCCGTCCGGGAACCGGTGGGCCACCCGGTGCGCCCAGTGCACCGCCAACGTCGTCTTGCCCACGCCGGCGGTGCCCGACACCGCGCAGACCGC
>Ga0075421_100011388_pt1 | contig 11017 bp, 8 predicted proteins | sample SoiMetdeltSBSDD5_FD_75292 | JGI IMG/M metagenome (GOLD analysis project Ga0075421, IMG submission 75292) | Bulk soil microbial communities from a Populus tree surrounding site in Tennessee, USA - Soil MetaG P. deltoides SBSDD5 | ecosystem: Environmental > Terrestrial > Soil > Tree plantation...
CGAGGTGATGGCGAAATATCCTGGCATTGAGATCGTCTTCCGGGCGGATGGCCCGCTCACGCGTGAGCGCGGCGTCAAGCAGGCCGAAGACGTGCTGGTTGCCAATCCCGACCTTGCCGCGATCTACACGGCCAACGACGATGTCGCGCTCGGTGCCATGCAGGCGGTCAATGCCGCCAACCGCAAAGGCAAGACCCTAGTGACCGGCATGAACGGCGTGCCGCCGGCGTTGCGGGCGGTGAAGGAGGAAAATCTGGCGATGACGGTCGAGTTGAACCCGGTGGAATGGGGTCGCCTCGGGGTCGACGTGCTCGCCGCGTTCCTGAAGGGCGACAAGGTCGAGCCGCGCGTCTTCATCAAGCACGTCATCATCGATAGCGGGAATATCGACGCCAAGCTGCCAAAGACGTGAGGAGGTGGTTGTCGGGAATGGTGCGTCCTTAAAGGCATTGACGCCCGTCTTCGCGGGCTATCGACGCGCGTAAAGGCGCTTATGCCCGGCACTCCACCTTCGGAAAGACTTCTTGCAAGAAAGATGGATGCGCGGGTCAAGCCCGCGCATGACTGAGCCATGACCGATGTTACAGCCGCGGCGAGGCAAGCCTCGTCCTTCGTCTCCGAGCTTGAAGCGAAACACCTGCATCCGCTCTGGGACCGCTACCAGCGCATTACCCCGATCAAGCCGCAGCCGCGGGACGCGCCGTTCATCTGGCGCTGGCGCGAGGTCGAGCCGATGCTCAACCGTTCTGTCGGCGAAGTGTCGATCAACGATATCGAGCGGCGGGCGCTGATCATGGCGCATCCGGCCTTCGGGGCGGAAACGACGACCACAAGCACCCTGCTCGCCGCCTTCACCGTGCTCGATCCCGGCGAGCGCGCCCGCCCGCACCGTCACACCGGCGCGGCGATCCGTTTCGCTACGCGCGCGGAAGGTGCGGTGACCATCGTCAACGGCCGACGCTGCGAGATGAAGGCCGGCGACTTGATCCTGACCCCGCCGATGGTCTGGCATGGCCACATCAACGAGAGCGACCACCGCATCATTTGGTTCGATGCCGCCAATATGCCGCTGATCCGCGCGGTCGACGCCCATTTCTTCGAGCCGGGCGACCCGCGCAACAACCAGTTCTGGCAGGTCGACCAAGGCGAAGAGAATTTATGGACCGAGGCGGGCCTGCGCGCTGAGGGCGCAACGGCGGCCGCCGTGAGCTCGCCGAAGTACCGCTATCCTGGCGAGGCGACGCGCCGGCTCATCGCCGCGGCGCCCGCCGGCGCCGACGGCATGCGCGTGATCCGCTACGTCAATCCTGCGACCGGCGGGGCCGTCATGCCGACGCTTGATTGCTACGCCGCGCGCTTGAGCCGGGACACGCCCACGCGCACGAAGCGCGCGACCTACAACGTGGTGTGCCTTGTGGTCGCCGGCGAGGGACGCTCGACCATTGGAGAAGAGACTTTCGAATGGTCGCAGCATGATGTCTTCACCGTTCCGCACTGGACCTGGGCACGCCACGAGGCGCGCGGCGGTGATGCCGACCTCTTCATGGTAACGGACAAGTCGGCCTTCGAGCGGCTCGACCTGGTGCGGGAGGAGATGGAGTAGAGTTGCGCCATGCGTAGGGTGGGCGAAATCGCTTGCTGAGAACAACAACTCGCAGTGCTTCTGGAAGCGATTTTGCTTACGCGGATAGGCGCTTGGGCATTGCGCCTCCGCGATGGCCGGGATGATAAAGCGGCGCGCAATGCCCACCCTACGGATCATTCATGACGAGCTCTAGCGTGCGCGACTATCAGGGCATCGGCGCCCCGCTGCGCCGCGTCGAGGACCGGCGCTTTCTCGCCGGCCGCGGACGTTTCGTGGCCGACATCGATTTGGCCGGCGCGCTCGCCTGCGCGCTCGTTCGCTCGCCGCACGCGCATGCGGCCGTTCGCCGGATCGACGCATCGGCCGCGCTTGCCTCGCCCGGCGTTGTCGCCGTCTTCACCGGTGCCGACATGGCGGCCGATAACATGGCACCGATGCGGCCGCTCTGGGTGATCCGTTCGAGCGATGGGTTACCCATGGCCGAGCCGCCGCGCTTTGCACTTGCGCGCGAAACGGTCCGCCATGTCGGCGAACCGGTCGCGGCGGTCGTCGCCGAAACCCTTGCGCAGGCCACCGACGCGGCCGAACGCCTCGAGGTGGAGTACGAACCGCTCGCCGCTGTCACCGACGCGCGCGAGGGACAAGCGGCGGGCGCGCCGCAGCTGCATGGGTGCGCCCTCGGCAACGTTTGCTTTCGCTGGGCGCGCGGCGACGAAGGCGCCGTGCGAGCCGCGTTCCGATCGGCCGCCCACGTACTCGCGATCGATCTCGTCAACAACCGCCTGGTCGGGGCGGCGATCGAGCCGCGGGCGGTCATCGGTAGTGCCGAGCCGCAGAGCGAGAAGCTCACGCTCTACAGCTCCACGCAGGCCCCGCATCACATCCGGCGTCAGGTGACCGAGCAGCTCGGCATTCCCGAGAGCGCGCTGCGCGTGGTGTCGCCCGATGTGGGCGGTGGTTTCGGCTACAAGGGCAAGCTCTATCCGGAGGAGGGGATCATCGCCTGGGCTGCGCGACGGCTACGCCGTCCTGTACGCTGGCTCGCGAGCAGGTCGGAAAGCTTCCTTGCCGACAATCAGGGCCGCGATCACCTCACCCATGCGGAGCTTGCGCTCGATGCCGGCGGCCGTTTCCTCGCGCTCAAGGTCGAGACCCTGGCCAATCTCGGCGCCTATGTATCGACCTTTGGTGCCGCCATTCCGAGCGCAATCTATAGCGCGCTGTTGGCCGGCGGCTATCGCACCCCCGCAATCCTGGTGGAAGTGACGGGCGTATTCACGAACACCACGCCGACCGACGCCTTTCGGGGCGCGGGCAGGCCCGAGGCCTGCTACGTGCTGGAGCGCCTGGCCGACCGCGCGGCCCAAAAACTCGGCATCGATCGCGCGGAGATCCGCCGGCGCAACCTCATTCCGCCGAGCGCGATGCCGTACAAGACGCCGATCGGCCCGACCTATGACTGCGGCGATTTCCCGAAAATCTTCGCGAGCACGCTCGCGCTCGCCGATTATGACGGATTCGAGAAGCGGCGCGCGCAGGCCGCGCGGCGCGGGCGTCTGCGCGGCATCGGCATGGCGTGCTATGTCGAGTCGTCGGGCGTCGCGCCGTCGCGTTTTGCCGGCGCGCTCGGTGCCCGCGTCGGGTTCTATGAAGCCGCGTCCATTCGCGTCGAGCCAGATGGCGCGGTGCGCGCGATGCTCGGGACCCACAATCACGGCCAAGGCCATGCCACCACGCTTGCTCAGATCCTCTCGTCGCGGCTCGCCATCCCGATCGAGAAAATCGAGGTCATCGAGGGCGATACCGATGCGGTGCCGCACGGCACCGGCACCTTCGGCTCGCGCTCGATCGCGGTCGGCGGGTGCGCGCTCGATCGTGCCGCCGACAAGATCATCGCCAAGGGCAAGCTGATCGCGGCTCATCTGCTCGAGGCGGCCGCGGGCGACGTCGATTTCAGCGATGGGGCATTCGTCATTGCCGGCACCGACCGGTGCGTGTCGTTCGCCGCGGTGGCCCAGGCGGCTTACGTGCCGCACAACTTTCCCCTCGAGACCCTCGAGCCCGGTTTGCAGGAGACTGCGGTCTACGATCCGCCGAGCTTCGCCTTCAGCAACGGCGCCCATGTCTGCGAACTGGAGATCGACCCGGAGACCGGCCGCGTCGAGATCGTGGGCTTCTGGGCGGTCGATGACATCGGCACCGTCATCAATCCGATGATCGTCGAAGCCCAGATCCATGGCGGTATCGCCCAAGGCCTCGGTCAGGCGTTGCTGGAACATTGCGTTTATGACGCCGGGGGCCAACCCGTCTGCGGGTCGTTCATGGACTACGCGCTGGCGCGCGCGGACGATCTGCCGTCCTTCGTGACCGAATGCGACGAAAGCCAACCCTGCACCCACAATCCTCTCGGCGCCAAAGGCTGCGGGGAGGCGGGGGCCATCGGCGCGCCGGCGGCCGTCATCGGCGCAGCGCTCGATGCACTCGCTCCCCTCGGCATCACCGATCTCGATATGCCGCTCACATCCGAGCAGGTGTGGCGCAGGATTCGGCAGGTGCAGCAGAAAAGAGCCAAAGAAGCGCGGCAGGAAAGCACGGCGATCTCGACCGCGTGAGGCGCTTGATCGCAGCCCGCCATCTCGTCATGCTCGCAACCGTACAAAGCGGGAGCAACTGCGCGAACGAGGCGCTTGGCAGCAAGGGAGTGTACCGTGACGCAAGAGCGCATCCGCGAGCTTACCAAGGGCATGCTCCGCAAAAAGCTCTACGTCGTCCTGTCCAAAGGCGGCGCCGCTCCCGAAGCGCTCGCCGAGCATTTGCCGCAACACCTCGAATACATGATCGGATTGGAGAAGAAGGGCGTGCTGTTCGCCTCCGGTCCCTTGGCCGAGGCCGACGGTCAAATGCGCGGCGACGGCCTGACCGTCGTGCGGGCAGCGAACGCGCAGGCGGCGCGCGAGATCGCCGAAGCCGACCCGTTCGTCGTGCATGGGCTGCGCAGCTTCGAGCTACGGGAATGGACGGTGATGGAGGGCTCGCTCGGTCTCAAGGTCAATTTTTCCGATCAGTCGCTCGAACTGGCGTAAGCTGCACGTTTTGGTGAAAGGTGGGCAAGCGTTGAATGGGAAGCTGGCAAGTACGGAGGTGCGCATGATCCGCGTCAAGAAGATCGCCCACGCGGTCTACGAAATGCCCGATGTCGACAAGCAAACCGAATATTACACCGAGGTAATCGGCCTCACGCTCACCGATAAGAGCAAGGACGCCGCGTATCTTGCATCGACGCTCGACCATCATTCGGTGGTGTTGCGCAAGGGATCGCAGGCGAAGTGCGCGCGTCTCGGATTTCAGATCGCGCCTGAGGACGACCTCGGCGCGTTCGAGAAACAGGTCCAAGGCCACGGCATCAAGACCCAGCGCTTGAGAGACCCCGAGCCCTCGATCTCGGACATGGTCACCTTCGAGGATCCGAAGGGCACCGTGATGGAAGTATTCAAACGCGACGCCTTCTCCGGCCAGCGCTTTCCGGCTAAAGGCATTGTCCCGCACAAGCTCGGCCACGTCGCGTTTTTCGTCACCGACGTCAAGCACGTCACCAAGTTCTATTGCGACGTGCTCGGCTTTCGCGAATCCGACTGGATGGGCGATTTCTTCTCGTTTCTGCGCTGCGGTCGCGACCATCACACCATAAATCTGATGCAGATCGACGCGAACCGGCATTTTCACACCGCGTTCGAGCTGCGCGATTGGGGTCACCTGCAAACGGCGTGCGATTTCCTCAGCCTCAATGGCTACAAGCTGATCTGGGGACCCGGTCGGCACGGCATCGGCCACAATCTATTCGCCTATCATCGCGCCCCGAACGGCTTGATCACCGAGCTGTTCGCGGAGCTCGATCAGGTCAACGAGGAGCTGGGGTATTTCGAGCCGCGCCCGTGGCACCGCGACCGCCCCCAGAAACCAAAAGTGTGGGCCAAAGATCCGTCGGCTGCCAATCTGTGGGGCATTATGCCGCCCGACGAGATGATGAAATAAGCCCTCGCGACATGGTGCGGCGTCGACACGTTTATCACATTGCGGGTTACGACCCGATCGATGCCGGCGCACAGTATCGGCGCTTTGCGCGCCAGCTCGACGTTTTCCGGCGCACTTGGAACATCGACGCGAGCGTGTCCGCCCTCGCGCAGGAACACGAGCCATGGCGGGCGTGGTGCACGGTGCGGGCGCGGGCCGCCAATTGGCAGGTCGAGGCGGTGCATGAAGCGCTGCTGTGGGACGACATCGTGCGCGGCGATTTCACCCGACCGCTGCCGGTGCGGCTCTTCAAGGCGGCGCGTGCCTACCTCGACTATATCCTGACCGGCACGATGTTTCGTTACATCTTTGCGAACCAGCGCTATGCGATCTTCTTTCTGTTTCCGATCTTGTCAGTCGTGCTGTTCGCGGTCGGTGGATGGCTGTTCGGGCGGCTGTTAACCGCGTCCCTGGGGCTCGAAGGAATCGGTGCGGCCGCGCTCGGAGTGCCGGCCGGTGTTGCCGTGTTTCTCGCCCTGTTGCGCTGGCCCGGCCGGCGCTGGCGTGTCGAGCAGCTGCTGGACGATTGGATCTGCGCCCACGACTACATTCACGGCCGCCGCCCGGATATCGATGCACGGCTCGATCTCTTTGCCGAAGTCCTGGTCCGGCGCGCCCGCGAGACTGCGCTGGACGAGATTGTAGTTGTCGGCCACAGCCTCGGCGCGATGCTGGTGCTGGACGTGATCGTGCGCGCGCTTGCGCGGGATGCCGATTTCGGACGGTGCGGGCCGACGGTCTGCGTGCTCACCATCGGCGCGACGATTCCGAAATTCGCGCTGCATCCCCGCGCGCAGGCGGTCCGCGGCAAGATCGCCCGCGTCGTTGCCGAGCCATCGATTGCCTGGACCGAATATCAGTCGCGCGCCGATACCATCAGCTTTTACAAGTTCGATCCGGTCTCGCTGAAGCACATCGCCGACGATCGGCTCGACGGCAAGCCGGTGATCCGACGCGTTCAGATCCACGATATGCTGTTGCCTGAAACATTTGCGCGCTGTCGGCAGCACGTTCTGCGACTGCACTACCGCTCCGTCATGGCCAACGACAGGCGCGCGCCGTACGATTATTTCCTGATGGTGTGCAGTCCGGTTCCATTTGTGGATTGGACCAAGTCGCCGTTGGGATTTCTGGATTTCGTGGCGGCCGACGGCACATGCCGCGATCCATCGAGGCCCCGCACCATGGTGGTGCAGCAGTCATCATGACGCTCATCGTCGCTAAGGCGATCTGGATTCTCGGCGTCATCGGCTGGTGCATCATCCGTTATCCCCATGGCCGTCGCGCGCGTCGCACGCCGAAGCTGCGGCGCGCCGATTACCGCCGTGAGCTGGTGCTGATGGCGATTTCAGCCACGGGACTAGGCATACTTCCTTCGATCTATATCTTCACCAATGCCCCAGCCTTCGCCAATTACGCCCTCCGGCCATGGCAGCCGTGGCTCGGCGCCGCGGTATTCGCGGCCGCGCTCTGGCTGTTCCGCCGAACGCACAAGGATCTTGGGCGCAATTGGTCCATGACGCTCGAAGTGCGCGAGCAGCACACGCTGGTGACGAATGGCGTCTATAGCCGCGTGCGCCACCCGATGTATTCGGCATTCTGGCTCTGGGCGCTGGCGCAGGCGCTGCTGCTGCCGAATTGGATCGCAGGCCCGGCAGGCCTCATCGGTTTCGGCACGTTGTTCTTCCTGCGGGTCGGCCGCGAGGAGGCGCTGATGATCGAGACGTTCGGCGACGAGTACCGCCGCTACATGGAGCGGACCTCGCGCATCCTTCCCGGCATCTATTAGCGCAAGCGCCGAGGCTTTGCTCGCCAGTTGCTGCGGATCCAGCGAGCGTCCGCGGCCGAACCGTCGGACGTCAGCGGCCGCCAGCGTGCACGGCGCGCGCAAGCGCCCGACCGACGCAATCGTAACCGGCGACGGAATTGTGCAGGCTGTCCCATGACAGGAGAGCGCCCGCCGGCACCCCGGCGTCGATCGAGCGGCGCATCAGGGCAAAACGCGGAAACAGACCCACGCGCTCCTCGCGTGCCACCTCCGCAATAATAGCCTGCATGATCGAGTGCTGCGAGGAAGCGAGGACGAGCGGCGCATATTGCAAGTCCATGAGGATCACGTCGGCGCCGCCCGCCTTGAGCATGCGCACCCCCTCCGTGACCTGGTCCTTGCGGCCGTCGGCGCGGCCGCCCCAGGCCACGTCGTTGGTGCCGAGCTGCCAGATGACGAGGTCCGGGCCGTAGGCGATGACGTCGCGCTGGAAGCGGGCGATGCTTCCCGTGATCGTTTCGCCGATGCGGCCACGGTTGACGACCTCGATGCGCGCTTGCGGGCGCAGTCTTGCGAGCTCGCGCCGCATCACTTCCGGATAGGTCGCGTCCGAACTCAAGACCCATAGGCCGGTCGTGGAGGACGAGCCGACTGCGACGATCCGCAGGAGATCGCCTGCTTTGAGCCGCGCTGCGGTGCGCGGCAGCGGGGCGCCCAAGGAGAGGCTGCGATTGGCAGCCAGACAGGCCTCGGCATCCGACGAGGGCGGTAGCACCTGCGCGAATGCGCCCTGTGAGGCAACGATAGCGAGCGCCGCGAGGCACGCAGCGGGTGCGCGGCGACGCGTGCGCGTGACCCTAGTACGGGAGGACGGCCTCGGGGGGCTGTCCCCGGAGTGCAACACTGCCGGGGAGGATACGATGCCTGCCTCACGCGTGGGCTGCTGCCTTCGCGGCTTTGTGAGCGCCGGTGAGCTGCTCGATCTTGTGCGCATGCGCGACGGCTTGGCGAGCGGCATCACTGTGGGTGAACAGTTCAAGCTTGTCGGTCTCGCCCTCGGTAACGGGCGTCATCGCCACATCGGTGTAGGCATACCGATTCGGGTTCTTCTGAAGGCGCCGGTTGGTGAAATGGAGCCGGAGCAACAGGCGTAGCGCGCGGGAATATTTCGACATGAAGTCCGACGCGAATTTCGGGTAGAACGACCAGATCGGCTCGATCGGCATCCCCGGCCGGCGATCCCGCCGGTACTTGCGGCGCAGCAGACCCCCCTGCAGCGGGTGGACATTTTCGATCGGAACCGAGGAGCAGAACAAGAATACGAAACTCACCAGGCGCGACATGCTGCAACTGGTAGCGGCGCCGCGCCGCAGGATCGTTTCCATGTGCTCGGGCGTGTAATACATCTCCCACGCGGAGCGATAGACCTGCTCCCACTCTTCCTTACTCATCTTGGGATGATGCGAGACGGCATGCTCCCCGTCATAGAGGTTCATGTCTTCGTGCATCCATTCTCCCTTCTGCCATAGGACCTTGTGGTCCTCTGAACCCGGCAGCGGGGTAAGGCAGAAGAATTCGAGTATGTCGAGCGGCAACTCCTTCTGTATGATTGCGATGTCCTCGCGGATGGACTCGGGCGTGTCGAAGGGAAAACCGAGAATATAGCCAGCCGTGGTGATCGCCCCTGCGTTTTTCCAGGCGAGCAGCATCGCGCGGTATTCCGTAAGCTTGTTCTGGCGCTTCTTCGCCGCGAGCAGGTTCGCCGCATTGATGCTTTCGAGGCCGACCAGCACCCGGTTCGTGCCGGCACGGGCGGCCTTCTCGATGAAGTTTGGAATCTTGTGGCAGAGCGTGTCGACTTGGACCATCAGCCGGATGTTCATGTTCTCGCGTTCGCGCAGCGCGATGATCCGGTCGAAGATGGCCTCCCAGTCCTTGTTGCGGGCGAGATTGTCGTCGGTGATGAAGAAATGCCGGATGCCTTGGGCGTAATGCTCCCGGATCGTCCGCTCCACGTCGTCGGCAGAGCGGCGGCGCGACTTCCTGCCCTGGACATTGATGATCGTGCAAAACGAGCACTGAAACGGACAGCCGCGGCCGGCATCGAAGCTGGCCAAGGCCTGGAAGGTTTTCCTCAAGTGGTCGACGGGGAGGATCGGCGTCGGCTCTGATTCGAGCGAGGGCAGATCCTTGAGGTAATTGTAGATTGGCTGCAGCGTCCCGTTCGCCGCGTCGTGGAGAACAAGGTCTGTTCGTCCTTCCAGTTCGCCGGCGAACAGGCTCACCCCCATCCCGAGCGCCCGTTTGAGATCGGCCGGCATTTCCGGCAGCATGGCGAGGCAGCCGGACACGTGAAATCCGCCGATCATTACCGGCACGCCGGCCGCGCGGAACGGCCGGGCGATATCGACCGCGCGGGGGAACTGATTCGACTGCACGCCGACGAGCGCGACCAAGCCGAAGCCGCCGTTGCGCTGAAAGCGGGCGAGCAGTTGCCCGATTTTGACGCGCGTATGGATCTCGTCGATGACCGCGATGTCGATGGCGGTATCGGCTCCCAGCACCGCCCGCTGCGCCGCATCGCGGCCGAGGCTGTAAAGAACCGCAAGCGTGTTCGAGGGCACAAATGCCCGCACCCACTGGATCACATAGCCATCGTCGTCGTAATGCGACGGTTTGATCAGAACGAGCTGGAAGCGCCGCGTTGGACGCGTCAATGCACTCACCATGCCGATAAATCCCAGTCCCCGACGAGTCGGAGATGCAACATCAATTTGCGGCCACTGTAACATACCGGTGCGGTGCAAAAAAAGGCCGAACCAGCCGCAAATTTGTAGTCCGAGGCGGGAAAGCAGGCGCGAGGTTCACCGCCCGCAAAGGAAAAGCGGAGGCGTGGGGCCTCCGCCGGTCCTTACGCCGATTCCGCAGTTAGCGATATCAGTACCCCGCTGATGCGTATGCAGGAGCCGCCGCCGGCTTCTGCGCCGAGCCAGAGGGCTTTCCGGACGAGGCCTGCGCGACCGCCGGGCTCGACGCATTGCGACGTCCGCCATTGAGTGCCCTGAGCTGGTTAACCCAGTCCTCGGGGTACAACAGATGGTTCCCGGGAACCTTCAAGCCCATCTGCCGCGCAATGTCCTGAATGAACGCGACACAGTTGTAGGTGGGCGCGTTCCACAGCGGCCGTGACGATTGGAGATGCTTGATGTAGGCGAATACCCGCTGGGCCTCGGCTTCGCTCATGTAGACGCGATAGCTCGCCGTCACGTATTCCTCGTCGAGGTCGCCGTAGCTCTTGCCGGTCTCGGACGGGACCGGAATGAGGTGCCCAAGGATGTACGGAATGACGCTCTCGCTCGCCGGGTGGAGGCCTGCGACTTCGATCTGTTTCTGATCGGCGCGTCCGTACCACACGAAGGCATGGCCGTAGCTGGCGGCCGTCCGGGCCCGAAAGTCGACGTAGTAGAGTCCCCTAGTCGCCGTCTGCGGCTTGACGCTGGCCTGCTTGGTGTCCTGCGCGCTGGCCGGCTGAACCTGCATCACCGCGGCGATCGCGGCTGCACACAAGCCCAGGGCAAGACCGCGCGCTCTTG
>Ga0075421_100011389_pt1 | contig 11017 bp, 10 predicted proteins | sample SoiMetdeltSBSDD5_FD_75292 | JGI IMG/M metagenome (GOLD analysis project Ga0075421, IMG submission 75292) | Bulk soil microbial communities from a Populus tree surrounding site in Tennessee, USA - Soil MetaG P. deltoides SBSDD5 | ecosystem: Environmental > Terrestrial > Soil > Tree plantation...
TTGCGAAGGTGATGTCGTTCTTCTCTTCTTCGGGATGAAAACGGAGATTCTCGAGCACGACGACGCCGCCCGCGGGCTGGCTGTCGATGGCGCGTTCGGCAGGAGGCCCGATGCAGTCTTCGGCAAATGCGACGTCCCGGCCGATCAGCTCTTTCACGCGAAGCGCCACGGGACGGAGGCTCATCTCAGGATTCGGTTGGCCCTTTGGCCGTCCGAGATGAGAGGCGAGGATGACGCAGCGAGCACCGGCCTTGAGCGCGTAGTCGATCGTCGGCAGCGATTCACGGATGCGCGTGTCGTCGCCGATCACGCCCTTCTTCAGCGGGACGTTGAAGTCGACACGGATGAAGACCCGCTTGCCGTTGAGGTCGAGATCCCGGATGGTGCGGGTGACCACGCGTTACAGTCCCTTCGCGACGACCTTGCGCAGCAGATCGACGCAGCGGCTCGCGTAGCCCCATTCGTTGTCGTACCAGGACAGCACTTTCAGGAAGTCGCCGTCCATGACCTTGGTGTACGGAGCATCCACGATCGAGGAGTTCGCATTGCCTCTGAAGTCGATCGACACCAGTTCATCGTCCGACACGGCGAGGATGCCCTTGAGCGGGCCGGCGGCCGCCTCGCGCAGCGCAGCGTTGACCTCTTCGCCGGTCGCCTTCTTGTCCAGAATGGCGTTCAGGTCGACGATCGAGACGTTCGGCGTCGGCACGCGCATCGCGAAGCCGTCCAGCTTGCCCTTGAGTTCGGGAATCACCTCGCCGATCGCCGAGGCCGCACCGGTCGTCGTCGGAATCATCGACATCGCCGCCGCACGCGCGCGCCGCAGATCCTTGTGCGGCAGGTCGAGCAGGTTCTGATCGTTCGTGTACGAGTGGATGGTCGTCATCCACCCTTTCTTGATGCCGAACTTCTGGTGGACCACCTTCGCAAGCGGCGCAAGGCAGTTTGTCGTGCACGACGCGTTCGAGATGATCTGGTGTTTCGACGGGTCGTACTTTTCGTCGTTGACGCCGAGGACGACGGTCACATCGGGCCCCTTCGCCGGCGCGGTGATGATGACCTTCTTGGCGCCCGCCTCGATGTGCTTCGCCGCGCCGTCTCGCGCGGTGAAGATGCCGGTCGACTCGAACACGACCTCGACGCCCAGGTCCTTCCAGGGCAGCTGCGCGGGATCCTTCACCGACAGGACCTTGAACTCGTCCTGGTCGACCGAGATGCCGTCGGCGGTGGCTTTCACCGTGGCGTCGAGATTGCCGAGGATCGAGTCGTATTTCAACAGGTGCGCCAGCGTCTTGGCATTGGTGAGATCGTTGACGGCGACGAAGTCGATATCCTTCGCACCCAGTGCCGCGCGCATGATGTTGCGCCCGATGCGCCCAAACCCATTGATCCCCACCCGAACGGCCATCGTGTCTCCTCCAGAGAATCGATTGTAGTGAGGCGCCTTGAACAGGGTCAATCGCAAGGCTATACTTCGTGCATTGTAAGACCAACATTCCTCACGACTTAGCGTGTACCTCCTTTACAGCGTCGCGACTCTGATCGCGCTCGTCGCGCTCGCGCCGTACTTTCTGTATCAGGCGCTGCGCCACAACAAGTACGTCGGCAGTCTCGGGCAGCGACTCGGCTACCTGCCCGTCTCGTTCAACCTCGACGCGGAGGAGTCGATCTGGGTGCACGCCGTGTCGGTCGGCGAGGTGCTCGCCGCGCGGCCGATCGTCGCCGGACTCAAAGCACGCTATCCGGCACTGCGCGTGTTTCTCTCGACGACGACGATGTCGGGACAGAAGCTGGCGCGCAGCGTCTCGGATGCCGATGCGGTCTTCTACTTCCCGTTCGACTTCACGTTCATCGTCAGGAAGACGCTGAGTCTGGTGAAGCCGCGTCTCTTCGTGATGGTCGAGACAGAGATCTGGCCCAACCTGCTGCGCGAATGCCGCCGCCGCAACGTGCGGACCGCGCTCGTCAACGGCCGCATCTCGCCGCGATCGTTTCCGCGCTACCGCATCATCCGTCCGTTCATGCGGCGTGTGCTCGGCGACATCGATCGCTTCTGCGTGCAGAGCGACGAGACGGCACGGCGTCTCGGCAAGCTCGGCGCCGACGCCAGTCGCGTCACGGTCACGGGCAGCTTGAAATTCGATTCGCTCGATCCCTCGACGGCGCCCGGCCGCGGCCGTGAGCGCGTGCTGCGGTTCTTCCGCATCTCGCAAGGACGGCTGGTCTTCATCGCCGGCAGCACGTCGAAGGGCGAGGAAGAAGCGGTCATACGCGCGTTCAATCGTGTGCGCACGACGAAGGCGGGCAGCAACGCGCTGCTGATTCTGGCGGCGCGGCATCCCGAGCGATTTGCCGACGTCGAGCGGCTGTGTCAGCGTGAAGGGCTTTCGACGCGGCGGCGCAGCGATCTGCCGATCGACTCCGAGCCGCGCGTCGACGCGGTGATTCTCGACACGATCGGCGAGCTCGCGCAGCTCTATCAGATCGCGACGGCCGTCTTCGTCGGCGGCAGTCTCGTGCCGGCTGGCGGCCACAACATCCTCGAGCCGGCCGTGCATGGACGGCCGATCATCTTTGGTCCGTACATGGACAACTTCGCCGAGATCGCCGACGCGTTTCTCTCCAAGGGCGCGGCGATCCAGGTTCGCGGCGACCGCGAGCTCGAGGACGCGGTCGTGAGTCTGATGGCGGATCCGGTTCGACGCACGCGGCTCGGCGCGGCCGCGCGCGCACTCGTCGACGAGAATCGCGGCTCGAAGGACAAGACGCTGAACGTGCTCGCCGAGCTGCTTCCTCCAGACGGTCCGCGGGCCGTCGTTCGTCCGTTCCGCCTGGTGCATTGAGCGTTCTCAGCGCGATCTACGGCCGGGTCGCACGTCTGCGGCGCTCCTGGTACGAGCAGCGCCCGCACGCGCGGCGCCGGCTCGATCGTCCCGTCATCAGCGTCGGCAATCTCGTCGTCGGCGGCAGCGGAAAGACGCCGGTCGTCGAGGTCATCGCCCGCATGCTGCGCGAGATGGGTGAGCGGCCGGCAATTCTGAGCCGCGGCTACGCGCGGCGCCGGACCGAGGACGGCGTGGTGGTCGTGAGCGATCTCGAGCGTGTGCTCGAGCCCGTCGAGCGATCGGGCGACGAGCCGCTGATGCTGGCGCGGGCGCTGCCAGGCACGCCCGTGCTGGTATCGCCGGATCGGTATCTGGCCGGCCGCCTTGCCGAGCAGCGCTTCGGATGCACGGTGCACATTCTCGACGACGGCTTTCAGCATCTGCAGCTGGCTCGGACGATCGACGTGCTGCTCGTGTCGCCGGCCGACCTCGACGAACGCGTGCTTCCGTCGGGCCGGTTGCGTGAAGGCCTCGACGCCGCTCGCGTCGCCGATGCGCTGATCGTGACCGGGACCGCTGATGAGGCCGCTCGCATGTCGAGCGCGCTTGGAGTGACGACCGCGTTCAGGGTGGAGACGGCTTTCGGCGAGCTGCGGCCGCTCGGAGAAGGCGAAGCGCCGGCGCCGGCCGGCTCTCGAGTGCTGGCGGTGGCCGGCATTGCCCGCCCGGAGCGATTCTTTCGTGCGCTTCGCGCGCAGGGATGGAATGTCGTCGCGGAGCTGGCCTATTCCGACCATCACTGGTACACGCCGCGCGATCTGGCCGAGATCAACAACGCTGCGCAGCAAGCGCATGCCAGGATCGTGGTGACGACCGAGAAGGACGCCGTGAGAATTGGCGAGCAGGCGTGGTGGGCGGCGCTTCCGATGCGGGTGTCGATCGATCCCGCTGACGAGTTCAGGTCTTGGCTGCACGGGCGCTTGAAGTGAGGTATCGCGTCGAGCTGTGGCTGACGCGCATCGTCAGCGCCTGCATGCGTCCGCTCCCGATGGCGCTGGTGCGCGCCTGCGGCGGCACGCTGGGCCGCGCGGTGTTCTTCGTCGATGGCTTTCATCGTCGCATCGCGCTCGCCAACCTCGAGCAGGCATTCCCGGCGCGGACGGCGGCCGAGCGGCGGGCGATCGCCCGGGCGATGTTCGCCCACTTCGGCCGCCTGCTGCTCGAGCTGCTGAAGTTCGGCACGTTGTCCGAGTCGCGGATGTCGGCGCGGATCGAGAGCGAAGGCGAAGAGCGTGTGCTGCAGGCGTATCAACACGGCCGCGGCGTGCTGTTCTTCACCGGCCACTTCGGTTACTGGGAGATGCAGGCCATCGCGCAGCCGTTACGCGTGCGGCCGGTCTCGGTGCTGGCGCGTCCGCTCGACAATCCATATCTGCACGAGATGCTGGAGCGGATTCGCACGCGCACCGGCAACGCCGTGATCTATCGGCAAGGCGCGATTCGCAAAGTGATGCGCGAGCTCGCCGCCAATCGCGGTGTGGCGCTGTTGATCGATCAGCATCTGCATTCGGCGGATGCCGTCTACGTCGACTTCTTCGATCGGCCGGCGGCGACGACGTCGGCGCTGGCGGCGCTGGCGCTTCGCACCGGTGCACCGGTGATTCCGGTGTTTGCGCTGCCGGCCCCTGGCGGGCGCTACCGGTTCATCTACGAGCGGCCGGTCCCGCCGCCGCGCGAGGATTCGCCGGACGCGGTCCGTGAATTCACGCAGCGCTGCACCGACGTGCTCGAGATGTATGTGCGCCGCGATCCGGCGCTGTGGCTGTGGATGCACCGGCGGTGGCGCGATCGCGATCCACGGCTCGCCGACGAGGCCGCCGGCAGCGACGATGCAGTGACGGCTGCCGACTGAGATGGCGAACGATCCCTCGTCGGTTCGCCGTGTCCTGGTGTTGTCCCCCAACTGGCTTGGCGACGCCGTCATGGCACTCCCGGCGATCGCCGACGTGCGTCGTCATTTTCGCGAGGCGCGCATCATCATTGGCGCCCGCCGTTCGGTGGCGGATCTGTTTCGCATGTCGCCGGACGTCGATCAGGTCGTCGTCCTCGACCGCCCTGAAGTGCCTGGCCTGAAGGCGCAGGACGCCGACCTCGCAATCCTGTTTCCGAATTCGTTCAAAGCCGCATGGCTCGTGAGACGAGCAGGAGTCGTTCAGCGGTGGGGTTACTCCACGGACTTCCGGCGGCTGCTGCTGACGCGCGCGATCGCGAGACCGCGGCGAAGCATGCATCAGGCGGAGTACTACCAGCATCTCGTTCGCGAGCTCGGCATCGAGACCGGGCCGCTCGAGCCGTCGATTGCGACACCGCCGGATGCCATCGTTGGCGCGCGCATGCTGCTGCATTCGCGCCTGTGGGACGAATCGCGTCCGCTGATTGCAGTCGCGCCCGGAGCGGCCTATGGCACGGCGAAGCGCTGGCCGCCCGAGCATTACGCGACGCTGGTCACCAGTCTGGTCAAGAGCGGTGCGCAGTGCGTGCTGGTCGGCAGCAAAGGTGACGTCGAGACGACGGAGTGGATTCAACGGCTGGTCCCCGACGCGCAGCGCGACGATGTGCTCGATTTGACGGGCATCACATCGCTGTCGCTGCTCACCGGGCTGATGGCCATCGCCCGAGCCTTCGTGTCCAATGATTCCGGAGCCATGCATCTCGCGAGTGCGGTCGGCGTTCCGGTTGCCGCCATCTTCGGCCCGACGCGCGAATACGAAACCCGGCCGCTGGCCCGCAACGGCCGGCGCGCTGAAGTGCTGATTCAGCCGGTGTGGTGCCGGCCCTGTATGCTGCGGGAGTGTCCGATCGATCACCGATGCATGAAGGGGTTGTCGCCCGATCGTGTGTTCACCACCGTGCGTGAGTTGATCGCACGATGAGTCGCTCCCCGCGGGCGCGCGCCGCTGTGTTCCTCGATCGCGACGGCACCATCATCGAAGAGCGCGGCTATCTCGATCGTCTCGATCTGCTCGAGATATTTCCGTGGACCGGCGATGCGCTCAGGCTGCTGAAGCGCGCCGGCTTCGCAACCGTCGTCATCACGAACCAGTCGGCGATTGCCCGCGGCATCATCGACGAGCCGTTTCTGCACGAGGTGCATCGCGTCATGGATGCCAGGCTCTCCTCGTCCGGCGGCGGCATCGACCGCTACTACCACTGTCCGCACGTGGCCGACGCCAAGATCGACAGATATCGCCTGGCATGCCGCTGCCGGAAACCGGGGCCCGGGCTCATCGAGCAAGCCTGTGAGGAGATGGGCCTCGATCCGGCGCGGTCGGTGATGGTGGGCGACCGCTGGATCGACGTCGGCTGCGGCCGTGCGGCTGGCACGCAAACGGTGCTGGTGAGAAGCGGCCACGGCGCACACGAAGTCGATTCGCCGCCTGACGGATTGGGCGCCGATGCTATCCTCAACAATTTGATGGAGGCCGTCGGGTGGATTCTGCGAAGCTCCTCTCGCTGATCGGAGCGATGGGGAGCCGGACGGTCGCCGTGATTGGCGACGTCGTGGCTGACGAGTTCGTCTACGGGCGCGTGGCCCGCGTCTCGCGCGAGGCGCCGGTGCTCATCCTCGAGTACGACTCGACCGAAGTCGTTCCCGGCGGCGGGGGCAACGCCGCCAACAATGTCGGGGCGCTCGGTGGACGCGCACACCTGGTTGGTGTCGTGGGACGCGACGAGCCAGGGCGGCGTCTGTCGGCGTCATTGCACAAGCGGGTGGGCCAGCGCGGTCTCGTACGCTCGGGCACACGCAGCACCACGGTGAAGACTCGCATCCTGGCGGGAGGCATACACTCGGCCAAGCAGCAGGTGGTTCGTATCGATCGCGCGGTGGGAAACACCTTCGATCGCGATTCGCGATCGCGATTCGAGCGGAACGCGCTCGCGGGTGCGCTTGGCGCCGACGCGGTGCTGCTCTCCGACTACGGATCGGGACTCATCACGACGGCGCTTGTTTCGAAGATCACCAAGGCGCTGCGACAGAAGGACCGGCCGATTCCCGTTCTGATCGATACGCGATACCGGCTGCTCGAATTTCGCGGCCTGACTGCCTGCACGCCCAACGAGTCGGAGGTCGAGCAGGCGCTTGGCGTTCGCATCAACGACAACGTGTCGGTGCTCGAGCGGGCCGGCCGCACGGTGCTCGAGCGCACGGGCATGCAGGCGGTGTTGATCACGCGCGGTGGACGCGGCATGGCGCTGTTCATGCCCAACGCACCCACGGTGCACATTCCGATCTTCGGATCCGACGAAATCGCCGACGTCACCGGCGCGGGCGATACCGTGATGGCGACGATGGCCCTGGCTCTGGCCTCGGGAGCGACGTTCGAAGGCGCGGCGCGGCTGGCCAACTATGCGGGCGGCATCGTGGTGATGAAGCGCGGCACCGCGACGGTGTCGGCCGACGAGCTCCGGCGCGCGGTGAAATCCGATCCCGTAGTGTCCGGCTTCAGCCGGACTGGCGTAGTGTCCAGCTTTAGCCGGACCGGCGTAGTGTCCGGCTTTAGCCGGACCGGCGTAGTGTCCGGCTTTAGCCGGACCAAAACGAAGGGACGCACGCGTGGGTGAGATCCTCGCTCGCGAGGCTCTCGCCGATCGGCTTCGCGACGAGCGTGCGCGCGGACGCACCATCGCCTTTGCCAACGGCTGCTTCGACATTCTGCACGTCGGCCACGTCCGCTATCTCTCCGCCGCCGCGCAGGAGGCCGACGTCCTCGTCGTCGCGATCAATGACGATGCCTCGGTCAAGACGCTGAAGGGCGAGAACCGGCCGATCCTGGCCGCCGAGCATCGCGCCGAGCTCGTGGCGGCGCTTCGCGGCGTGGACTACGTGGTCGTCTTTCCCGAGCCGACGGTCGCGCCGCTGCTCGATCTGCTGCGTCCGGACGTGCACTGCAAAGGGACTGATTACACCGTGGACACGGTGCCCGAGCGCGAGACCGTCAACGCCTACGGCGGCCGCATTGCCATCGTCGGCGACCCGAAGAATCACTCGACACGCGATTTGCTGGCGAGGATCGCCTCGTCGTCATCGTGATCGAAGGCGCATCGCGATTCCTGATCGTGCGTCTGGGATCGCTGGGCGATGTCGTTCACGCGATTCCGGCCGTGGCCGCGCTCATCGACCGGTATCCCAGAGCCCGCGTTGATTGGATCGTCGATCCTCGCTATGTCGACCTCGTGAAGAGGGTCGATCGGATCGGCAATGTCATCCCGTTCGATTCGAGAGCCGGATGGGGCCTGCTCATTGCCACGGCGCGCCGGCTTCGTGGTGCGCGGTACGACGCCGCTCTCGATCTGCAGGGGCTCCTCAAGTCGGCGGTACTGGCGCGCATGGCAGGTGCGCGGCGGACCATCGGGTTCAGTCGCGCTCACCTGCGGGAGCCTCTGGCGAACCTTTTCTACACCGAGAGACACGATCCCGGTGACATCGTCCATGTCATTGACAAAGGGCTGGCATTGATGCGGGCCCTGGATGTGCACGAAGCCAAGGCCAGGTTTCCACTCGGCGTGCCTGCACCGGGGGAGCCGGGCGGCTACGTCCTCATCAACCCGAGTGCCGCATGGCCGAACAAACGATGGCCCGCTGAACGTTTTGGCGCTTTGGCTGCGGCGATCCGCGCGCGTCACAATCTGACGTCGATGGTGTTGTGGGGACCGGGTGAAGAGGCGCTTGCCGAAGCGGTTGCCGTCGCGTCGAACGGCGCGGCGCAGACGGCGTCATCGACGACGATCGTCGATATCCTGACGCTTGCGAGAGGTGCCCGCCTGATGATTTCCGGCGACACCGGCCCGATGCATATCGCCGGTGCGGTCGGCACGCCGATCGTGGCGTTGTTCGGGCCGACGCGATACGAGCGCAACGGGCCGTGGTCGCCCGCCGACATTTCGATTTCACGATTCGAGCACTGCGCGTGTCATTACGAGCGCCGTTGCCGCCGCACGCAACCATGCATCGACGATATCAGCGTGGACGAGGTGATCGCCGCGGTCGACCGGAGGATGGCGGCACGATGAGTGCTCATCGCACGGCGATGAGGGATCGCCTGGTCGCGTTCCTGGCGAAGAAACGTGTCCCGCTCGGTTTCGCGACGACGATCGTGGCGCTGATCCTGGCGCGGCCCACGTGGACGACGTGGCGATACGGTTTGCTCGTGGCGGTCGCCGGTGAGGCGGTTCGTGTCTGGGCGGCGGGACATCTGGAGAAGGGACGCGAGGTGACCTCGTCGGGGCCCTACCGCTGGACCGGGCATCCGCTGTACGTCGGGTCGTCGATCCTCGCCCTCGGCGTCGTCATCGCGGCGCGGAGCGTGCCGCTGGCGATACTGGCGGCGCTGTACATGGGCACGACCATCACCGCCGCGATTCGCACCGAAGAGGCATTTCTGCGGCGCACGTTCGGCGATGCCTACGACGTGTATCAGCAGTCGCGCGGCGTGCCGGGAACGCGGCGCTTCAGCCTGTCGCGCGCCATGCGCAATCGCGAATATCGCGCCGTCACGGGCCTCCTCATCGGATTCGCGCTCCTTGCCTTGAAAGTTGTGCTGCCGATATAATTTTCTCTTTGTGCGCTCGTGCAGGAGCGCCGCAGGGCGGTGTGCGGGGGCGGTTAGCTCAGTGGTAGAGCACCGGCTTTACACGCCGGGTGTCGCAGGTTCGAGCCCTGCACCGCCCACCAGAAGAAGGGGAAAAGTGGAAAAGAAGTTGAAAAGTGGAAAGTAGAACCCCACTTTTCCAGTTTCCACTTTTCCAGTTCGTCCTTGGGGTGGTAGTTCAGTTGGTTAGAACGCCGGCCTGTCACGCCGGAGGCCGCGGGTTCGAGTCCCGTCCACCCCGCCACAATCCCTCGCTTCGCTCGGTCTTGTGCCGGCGTGGACGTTCTCGGTCACTCCGCTGAAGCCTGCAGCTTCAGCGAGACAGAGCGAGTCCCGTCCACCCGCCATTCCGAAGCGAGCTAACCAAGAGGCGAAGTCTGTCTCGCCGCGGCACGCGTAGGCACCGGACGGCGCGGCCCGCTCGCGTGTACCCTCGCGCGCGATGCTATCGTTGACGCGCGTGCTGCAGGTGAGGGGCATGGCGTTGGCCCACTGACGCGATGGCCTGGTTTGCACGGGATCACACCGGTAGATCTCTGTTGCTTCGGAGCTGAACGCGCTGGGCGCCCCCGTGGTGCCGCCGGCGTCTGAGTTCCCCGCAATCGTTCATGTGCACGACGGCTTCGCGATGACGTTCTGGCGCTACCATCCTCAGCCGCTAGACCTCGATATATCTTGTGAGCACATCGCTGCCGCGCTGCGATGCCTGCACGCGACCTTGGCGCAGGTTTCCGCAGCACTACAGGCTAAGCTTCCCTCGTACGTTGACGAACTGAGCTCTGTCTCGGCACTCTTGCGTGATGCCAAAAGATTGTCGGCGTTGCCGTCGGAGGATCGGCATCTCTTGATCAGGGTGTTCGATCGCCTTTGGGAGCGTTTGAATGCGGCGTCCCATGCCGGCACCCATGTGGTGATTCACGGCTCTCCGCATCCATACAACGTCTTGCTCGTCGACGGGACACCACGCTTCATCGACTTCGAGACGACGTGTACTGGTCCTGTTGAATGGGATCTGGCGCACACGTCGGCTGACACCGTCGATCACTACTCCGGCGCCGTGAACACTCAGCTGCTCGAGACGTGCAGGGATCTGGTGAGAGTCAAAACGGCGGCCTGGTGCTGGGCAGACGTGCATCGTGGCGACCTTCGCGAACACGCCGAAACACACCTCGCGTACTTGAAAGAGATGTTTGCTGGTCAATGAATTTCACAGAGCAGCTCGTGCCAAGGGAGCGACACCGCATCTACACCCGCGAGTACGCGGGCGAGGAACCGGCGACGATTCTGATGCACGGCTTTCCGGACAACCTGCACCTCTACGATCGTCTCGTGCCCCATCTCTCGCCTCCGCGCCGCCTCGTCACGTTTGATTTCCTCGGCTGGGGAGCGTCCGACAAACCCGCGGGCTATCCCTACACTGCGCAGAATCAAATGGGCGACCTGGACGCGGTCATCACCGGTCTGAAGCTTGGACAGGTGGTCCTCGTAGCCCACGACGCCTCCGGCCCGCCAGCCATTGAGTGGGCGCTTCAGCACCCTGAT
>Ga0075421_100011391_pt1 | contig 11016 bp, 8 predicted proteins | sample SoiMetdeltSBSDD5_FD_75292 | JGI IMG/M metagenome (GOLD analysis project Ga0075421, IMG submission 75292) | Bulk soil microbial communities from a Populus tree surrounding site in Tennessee, USA - Soil MetaG P. deltoides SBSDD5 | ecosystem: Environmental > Terrestrial > Soil > Tree plantation...
GATGCGGTTCGCCGGGCCGGGCCCGAGCGGTGAGTTCGCCCCGATGTGGGCCACGAGCGCATCCACATCGAACCCGGGCGCGGTGACCCGGTTCGTGCCGGCGGTCAGGTTGGTGAAACCGTCGCCGCCGTTGGCGAGGAAGTCGTTCGTGGTCACCCGGTAGCTGGCGGCCGGATCGATCGCCACACCGTTAAGCATCAGGTCGAAGATCCGGTCGCCGAGCGGCCGGCTCGGGCTGTAGGAGTAGGTCAGCCCGGCCGATGGCTGCAGGATCCGCTGCGCGATCTGCCCGCCGAAGCCGGGGAACTGCTGCTCCAGCACGTTCTTGAGCTGAGCGCCGGTGAAGGTCTGCGTCACGACCAGGTTGTTGAACGGCTGCACCGCGAAGCACTCGCCGAACGTGACCTGGCCCGGTGCCTCGCCGCCGGGGGAGTTGGCGAACGTCAGCGAGGTCCGGATGCCGCCCGGATTCATGAGCGCGATCTGCGCGCCCGCGGACTGGGTGTACGCGAGCTGGGCGTCGGCGATCACGTCCCCGAGTGGGCTCTCGCCGCTGGCCACGGCCGCCTGCGGGATGTCGGCGGAGATGGAGCCGACCACCCGGTTGGCGATCGGAGCCACGGCCGTGCGGTACTTGTCGGCGATGGCCTTCGCGGCCGGGTCGACCAGCGCCGGGTTGCGCAGGAAGTTGCCCGCGGCGTCGCGGAGGAAGCCGCCCGCTCCGTCGGGGATGCCGTTCTCGGCGATGACGTTGTGCGCGGAGGCCGAGACGAACCGGCGCGTCCGCTTGTCCAGCGTCATCGTGATGTCGGAGACCATGCGGCCGAACGAGCTGGCGCTGGTGACCACCGAGTTGGCGCCGGAGGAGTTGGGCAGCGCGCAGCTGTAGAAGAGGTGCGTGTGCCCCGACACGACCACGCCGTACGCAGGTCGCAGCCCGGCCACGAGCGGCGCGAACCCGCCGGAGAAGTTCACGCAGCCGTCGACCGGCGGCAGCGCCGGCGGCGTCACCTGCTGGCTGCCGCCCTGGTGGATCAGAAGCACCATCGACTTGATTCCGAGCAGGCCCAGCAGGTCGGCGTAGAAGTTCGCGACCGTGACCTCATCGCGGAAGTCGACGGTGGCGATGCCGGCTGGGTTGACGATCGTCGGTGTCTCCTTGAGCGTCATGCCGACGAAGCCCACCGGCACGCCGCCGACCAGTTTGATGGTGAGCGGGAGCAGGATCGGCAGCTTGGTCTGCTTGTCGGTGACGTTGGCCGCGAGGTAGGGCCAGCTCGCACCGGCGAACCCGTCGCCGTCCTGGCAACCGTCGGTGGGGTGGCAACCGCCGAGCTGAATCCGTCGCAGCTCGGTGACGCCCTCGTCGAACTCGTGGTTGCCGACCGAGCTCATGGTCAGGCCGAGGGAGTTCATCTCCTCGATCGCGGGCTCGTCGTGGAACGCGGCGCTGACCAGCGGCGAAGCGCCGATCAGGTCGCCGGCCGCGACGGTGTAGACGAACGGGGTCTCGGCGAGCGCCTGCGCACGGAGCTGCTTGACCCAGTACGCGAGGTACTCCACGCCGCCGGCCGGGATGCCATTGATGACACCGCTGCTGCCGGTTGGCGCGTCGAGATTGCCGTGGAAGTCATTGAACGCGAGCAGGTGCGCGGTGACGGTCTCACCGGTCGCCTGGGCGAAGGTCACGCTCACCGGGCTCATCGGGGTCCAGGCGGCGGCCTCGCGCGAGCCGCCCCGTCCCGCGCCAGGTGCCGGCGGGAGCACCGCCACCAGCGCCAGCAGCAGCGCTGGTAATGCGAGTGTGCGCGTGGCCCGTCGCCACGTGGTGCGTCGTACGGTCACAGTTTCTCGACGCTTGCGAGAGAAACCGCGCATAGTCCCTCCTCCTCGGCATTGAGGTATTGATCAAGAGATAGGCTCAGATCCCACGTCAGCCTGCCGTATCGACGCCGTGATGGCGAGTAATGGAAGATGACGCGTCGGTATAGAGCCGGGCCCGAGGATCCGGTGCCCGGGGATCCGGTGCCCGACGGTCCGGCGCCCGGCGCGGCGAGCCCGCCGGTCTGTCGGACCGGCGGCATAGACTCGGCGTGCGATGCATGCCCTCTTCGAGCCGGTCCCGGCGCCCGCCGCGCGCAGCGACCAGGCGCCCCGCCGGCCCGCGCCGCCACCCGACCCGCAGGCCCTGCTCGAAGATCTCAACGAGAGCCAGCGGGCGGCCGTCACGCACTTCGGCAGCCCTTTGTTGATCGTGGCCGGCGCCGGCTCCGGCAAGACCCGGGTGCTCACCTACCGGATCGCCTACCTGCTCGGCGTCCGGGAGGTCGACCCCGGCCAGGTGATCGCGATCACGTTCACCAACAAGGCCGCGGGCGAGATGAAGGAGCGCGTGGCCGCGCTCGTCGGGCGGCGGGCGCGGCTGATGTGGGTGAGCACGTTCCACTCCGCTTGCGTCCGCATCCTGCGGGCCGAGCACGACCACGTCGGCCTCAAGTCGACCTTCTCGATCTACGACGCGGACGACTCTCGCCGCCTGGCTCAGATGGTGGCCCGCGAGCTGGACCTGGACCCGAAGCGCTACCCGCCCCGGCTGGTGGCCGCCGAGATCTCCAACCTCAAGAACGAGCTCGTGGACGCCGAGACCGCCACCGCCCAGGCGGCCGGCCCGCACCAGCGCAACATCGCCGAGGCGTACACGCTCTACCAGCGCCGGCTGCGCGAGGCGCACGCGCTCGACTTCGATGATCTGATCATGACGACGGTGCACCTGTTCCGGGCGCATCTCGACGTCGCCGAGCGCTACCGTCGCCGGTTCCGTCATGTGCTGGTCGATGAGTACCAGGACACGAACCATGCCCAGTACGCGCTCGTGAAGGAGCTCGTCGGCACCGGTACGCCGGACCTGCCGGCGGGCGAGCTGTGCGTGGTGGGTGACGCCGACCAGTCGATCTACGCGTTCCGCGGCGCCTCGATCCGCAACATCCTCGAGTTCGAGCGGGACTTCCCCGACGCCCGCACGATCCTGCTCGAGCAGAACTACCGCTCCACGCAGACGATCCTCAACGCCGCCAACGCGGTGATCGAGCGCAACGCCGACCGCAAGCCCAAGCGGCTGTGGAGCGAGCAGGGCGCGGGCGAGCCGATCGTGGGGTACGTGGCCGACACCGAGCACGCCGAGGCCGACTGGGTGGCCCGCCGCATCGAAACCCTCGCCGGCGCCGACTCGGCGCGCTTCGGCGACGTGGCGGTGTTCTACCGCACCAACGCACAGTCCCGCGTGTTCGAGGAGGTGTTCATCCGGATCGGCATGCCCTACAAGGTGGTCGGCGGCGTTCGCTTCTACGAGCGGCGGGAGGTTCGCGACGCGTTGGCCTATCTGCGGGCGATCGCCAACCCGGACGACACGGTGAGCGTGCGCCGCATCCTCAACACGCCGCGGCGCGGCATTGGAGACCGGGCCGTCGCGAGCATCGAGGCGCTGTCGGTGCGCGAGCGTATCTCCTTCGGGGCCGCGCTGCGGCGGGCCGAGGAAGCCCCCGGGATCGCCCCGCGCTCGGTGGCCGCGATCGCCGACTTCGTCGCCCTGCTCGACGAGCTGCGGGAGATGAGCGTGGTCGCACCGCCCGAGGAGATCCTCGAGGCGATGCTGTCCCGGACGGGGTACCTCGACGAGCTCGAGGGCAGCCAGGACCCGCAGGACGCCGGCCGGATCGAGAACATCCAGGAGCTGGTCAGCGTCGCGCGCGAGTACACCGAACGGGCCGAGACGCTCGCGGCCGCGGCCGCCGAGGCCCAGGCGGACACCGCGGGGCCGACCCCGGTCGATGACACGGGTCCGACGCTCGCTGGCTTCCTCGAGCAGGTTTCGCTCGTCGCCGACGCCGACGAGGTCCCCGCCGACGACCCCGATCACCAGGGCGTGGTCACGCTGATGACCCTGCACACGGCCAAGGGGCTCGAGTTCCCCGTGGTCTTCCTGACCGGCCTCGAGGACGGTGTCTTCCCCCACATGCGGTCGCTGTCGGAGCGGCGGGAGCTGGAGGAGGAGCGGCGCCTCGCCTACGTCGGCATCACCCGGGCCCGCCAGCGGCTCTACCTGTCGCGGGCGGTCACCCGGTCCGCCTGGGGCGCTCCGCAGTACAACCCGGCCTCCCGCTTCCTCGACGAGCTGCCCGACGACCTGCTCGACTGGGAGCGCACCGAGGCGGCGTACACGAGCTGGTCCGGCACTGGCGGCGGGGTGGGCGGCCGGGCCTCGGGGTCCACCGCCGGTCCGCGGCAGTCCCGGTTTGTCGGGGGTACCCCGAAGGCGTCCGAGCTCGCGTCCCGCCTCGGGCTCGACGCGTCCCGGCTGGCGACCGCAAGCGAGCTGGCCCGGCCGCAGGTGCCGGCCCTGGAGCCGGGCGACCGGGTCAATCACCAGAAGTGGGGTCTGGGCCGGGTGCTGGCGGTCGAGGGCGGCCAGGCCCAGGTGGACTTCGGCGAACAGGTCATGTGGATCGTGCTGCGTAACGCGTCCCTCGAGAAGATCTGACCGGAAAGCGACGTCGGGCCCGTCACCGTGGTGACGGGCCCGACATGCACCGGGGGGTGCTTTCTTTAGCAGCCGATCTTCACGCCGCGGGCGCGCAGGAACTTGGCCGGGTCGATCTGGTGCCACATGGCGCCCTTGTGTACCTCGAAGTGCAGGTGGGGGCCGGTGCTGTCGCCGGTGGAGCCCTCCCGCGCGATGGCCTGGCCGGGCTTGACCTTCTGGCCCGGGCGTACCCAGACCTTCGAGGCGTGCGCGTAGTGCGTCAGGTACCCGTTGCCGTGGTCGATGACCACCGAGATGCCGTAGCCGGCGAACGTCCAGCCGGCGGCGAGCACGGTGCCGGCGCCGGCGGCGCGGATGACGGTGCCGGCCGGCATGGCGAAGTCGAGGCCCTGGTGCATGAGACCCCACCGCGGCCCGAAGCAGGAGCTGAGCTCGAACTTCGCCATCGGTGCGACCCAGGCGGGTGGCCTGGCGGGCTTCTTCTTGGCCGGAGTCGGGACAGCCGGAGTCGGGACGGCCGGAGTCGGGGCGGCCGGAGTCGGGGCGGCCGGCGTCGCGGTCCGCGCGGACCGGTCGGCGCGCTGGGCCGCGACGAGGCGGTCGTTGAGGTCGATCGAGCTCGTGGCGGCGACGTGCTGGGTCGCGGCGGAGTCGACGCCCGCGCCGATGCCCGCCACACCGGCCGCGGTGGTGAGCGCGACCGCGGCGGACGTCAGCGCCGCGAACGTGGCCCGACGGTTGGGGTGGCGGACCGCCGCGAGGGCGGCCGGCACCCGACGCGCGGCGGCAACGGTCCTCCTCGGAAGCGACGCCAGGAACAAGCCGATGACGGCGGCCGCGATGGACAGCGCCGCGCGGACCGCCAGGAGCGCCGCGACGAGGGCCGACAGCGTCGCGACCGGCCACTCGATCCGGCGCAGCCGCGCCGTCCGGCTCGCCCGGCCCGCCGTCCGGCTCGCCCGGCCGCGGCTGCGGCGGTGATGCCGGTCCGGCCCCGCCGGGTGGCGAGCAGACCGCTTGTCGTTGCTTCCGAACACCGAAGGGATCCCCCGTCGCCGTCAAGGCAGACCGAACTTGGACCCGACCCATGGTTTGTGGCGTTTCCCAGAAGCGCAATTGAGAGGTTCTTGGACGGATGTGTCGGCTTCAGACCGCTTGACCGGTTGTTTTGCCAGAATTCGTCCGGGATACAGCGCAAACGCGAACTGTACTCACTGTTACCTAGCTCTCAGCCAGCGACGATCATCTATCACTGTGCGCAGCCGACCAGTAGCGCTGAGTAGTCTCAGACCCACTGGATCTCTACCTCGCCGCCAAGATCGCGGTTATCCGTGCGAACGCGCAGTCCCACTGCAGTCCCACTGCACAAACGCACGGAAAACGCCGACCATGACGGGGGCGACGGGGGTGTCAGGAGATGACGATGCCGCCCTTGGCCGCCTCGAGGCGCTTCAACACGTCGACGCCGCGGGGGAGGAGCCACTTGGCCGGGTCCACCGCGACCCCGTTGATCCGGATCTCGAAGTGCAGGTGGTTGCCGAACGAGTACCCGGTGTCGCCGATCAGCCCGATCTGCTGCCCGGCCTCGACGTGCTGGCCCTCCTTGACGAGGAGCTTGGACGAGTGCCCGTACACGGTGACAATGCCGTTGCCGTGATCGATCTGGATGTTGTAGCCGAGGCCGCCGTTGTACCGGGAGAGGATCACCGTGCCCGCGTGGGCGGCCATGTACGGCGTGCCGTAGCCGATCGCCATGTCGAGGCCGGTGTGCATCTCGCCCCAGCGCATCTCAAACATCGTCGTGAGCGTGTACTGGTGCAGCGGCAGCAGCCACACGTCCGGCGCTTCCTGCTCGACGCTGATCGGCGGGCCGGGACGGTCGCCGGACCGGGCGGCCCGGTCCTCGGCGGCCTGCCGGTCCTCGACCGACATCGCCAGCGTCGCGGCGTCGCCCGAGGCGTAGGGCGTTCCGAGCTTGGCGTCGGGGATCGCGGCGCCGGCGGCGAGGGCGACCACGCCGGCACCGACTACGGCGGTGGTAACAACGGCTACGTAGCGTGACCGGGCTGGCTTGGGAACGCGACGGCTACCGCGATAGCTAGTCGCCGGCTCCTGCCTGGGATGCACCAGCACCCTCCGCGAATCCCGTGTCGCTGTAACCAACTGCGCTGTACAGCGCTCTCAAATGCCGCAGCCACACCGGATCGGCACACGAGTACGCCGAGTACCGATCGAACGCTGGCAGCCACCGTAGCGAACGCGTGAGCGGCCCCACAAGTCGGCGAAGACGACCGACTTTCGGTATGAACGCTGGTGACGGTACGTTCAGGACATGAGCTCGCGGATCCGCGTGGTGGTCGCCAAGCCCGGCCTGGACGGGCACGACCGGGGCGCCAAGATCGTCGCCCGAGCCCTGCGGGACGCCGGCATGGAGGTCATCTACACCGGCCTGCACCAGACCCCTGAGCAGATCGTCGAGACCGCCATCCAGGAGGACGCGGACGCGGTCGGCCTGTCGGTGCTCTCGGGCGCCCACATGACGCTTTTCAAGCGTGTGCTGGAGATGCTCGCCGAGCGGGGCGCCGCCGACATCGTCGTCTTCGGCGGCGGCATCATCCCCGAGGCCGACATCCCCGAGCTCGAGCGGCTCGGCGTCGCCAAGATCTTCACACCGGGCGCCACGACGACGTCCATCGTGGAGTGGGTCCGCGCGAACGTCGCGACCCCCGTCGGCTGACGGCAGCGCCCGAACGGGCCGTCTAGAGGGCAGAGTGAGAGGCCGGACGCACCCCTCACACGCCCGGCCTCTCTATCGCACGATGCCCCGTCGCCACCCCTCGACCGACAGGGCATCGGCCGTCCTTATCGCCGCCTCCGCGGAAGTGAGTGCGTCGGCGGTCATATCGCCGCCTCCGCGGAAGTGAGTGCGTCGGCGGTCTTGTTCAGTTTCGTCCCGGTCTTGCCGGTCCGACACCAGGCTCAACGAACTCCGTGCGGACGGGTTACGCAGTGGTCATTACGTTCTTGGGCGAGCACGGTCACACTACGATGCCGACGTGAATCCCCCCGTACCGCAAGACTCCGCCCAGCCGGGCCCGATACTCGTTCATGGGGTACGGGAGACGCTGCCACTCGTGGTGCGGCTCAAGCCGTGGCGGTTCGCCTGGGCCGGCACCCGGCACGCCCTCACGGTCTTCCTCCTGATGGCGTCGCCGTTCGTCGTCGTCTTCCTCATCGTCAAGCCGCTGTTCTTCTGGCTGCCGCTGCTCATCGTTCCCGTTGGGCTCCTCCGATTCCCGCAACTGTTCCTCGCCGCGCGTAGGGGGCCCGTTCTCGGTGCGGATGAGGCCGGGATCTGGCTGCGGGTGCGTCCGGCCCGCAAGACGCTCTTCCTGCCGTGGACGGACGTCGCCGAGATCACTGTGGGGAAGACCTATGGCCACGTTGAGCTGTGCGCCCGGCCCGTCGACTTCGACATCGACGTCGATTTCGCGCCGCCGGTGACGTTCGGCGGGGAGCAAGGGCTGGGGCAGCGGTTGGCGGCCGACTGGGTTTACCGGAAGCTCGGCACCAACGTCCACGCACCTCTCACCGGCAGCGACCACACGGCCGACGAGGTCCTGGCGCGGCTGCGTCACTATGCGGCGGGCCGCTGCCGATTCGGTTGACGGCACCTCGTTAGGCTGCGGGCGATAGGCCCGACGCGGCGCGGGCCGCGAGCGAAGAGGTTGACGTGGACCTGTACGAGTACCAGGGGCGCGAGCTGTTCGACCGGCACGGGCTGCCGGTGCTGGGCGGCGGGGTCGCCACCACGCCCGAGGAGGCCAGGGCTATCGCCGAGGGTCTTGGTGGCCGAGTGGTGGTCAAGGCGCAGGTGAAGGTCGGCGGCCGGGGCAAGGCCGGCGGCGTGAAGCTGGCCGAGAACGCGGACGAGGCGCAGGCCCGGGCGGCCGACATCCTCGGCATGGACATCAAGGGCCACACTGTCAACGCGGTGATGGTGACGACGACGGCGGACATCGCCGAGGAGTACTACTTCTCGTACCTGCTCGACCGGGCCAACCGCACGTTCCTGTGCATCGCGAGCGTGGCCGGGGGCATGGAGATCGAGCAGGTCGCGCATGAGGCGCCAGAGAAGGTCGTCAAGATGCCCATCGACGCCAACCGGGGCGTGGATGAGGCGATCGCCCGCCAGATCGTGACCCAGGCGCGGTTCGGGCCGGAGGTGGCCGACCAGGTCGTCGACATCGCGGTCAAGCTGTGGCAGGCGTTCGTCGCCGAGGACGCCACGCTGGTCGAGGTCAACCCGCTGGCGAAGACCGCGGACGGCACGGTCCTGTGCCTCGACGCCAAGGTGACGCTCGACGCCAACGCCGACTTCCGGCACCCCGACCACGAGGCCTGGCAGGACCGGTCCGCGGTCGACCCGCTCGAGCAGGCGGCCAAGGAGCGCGACCTCAACTACGTCAAGCTGGACGGCGAGGTCGGCATCATCGGCAACGGCGCGGGGCTCGTGATGTCCACATTGGACGTTGTGGCGTACGCGGGGGAAACCCTGCCCGGACCGGATGGCGGCGGCATCCGGCCGGCGAACTTCCTCGACATCGGCGGCGGCGCCTCGGCCGAGGTGATGGCGAACGGGCTCGAGATCGTGCTGTCGGACCCGTCCGTCCGGAGCGTGTTTGTCAACGTCTTCGGCGGCATTACCGCTTGCGACGCGGTCGCGAACGGCATCGTGAACGCGCTCGCCCTGCTCGACCAGCGCGGTGAGACGGTCACCCGACCGCTCGTCGTGCGCCTCGATGGAAACAACGCGGAGGAGGGGCGGCGCATCCTCGACGCCGCCAAGATTCCCGTGGTCGAACGTGTAGACACAATGGACGGCGCGGCGCGGCGCGCAGCGGAGCTCGCGGCGGGGGTGGCCTGAGATGGCGATCTGGTTGACGAAGGACTCGAAGGTCATCGTTCAGGGCATGACCGGTTCCGAGGGCACGCGCCACACCCGGCGCATGCTGCGGGCCGGTACCAACGTCGTCGGCGGTGTCACGCCCGGCAAGGGTGGCCAGAAGGTCGACTTCGAGGGCACCACGCTCCCGGTGTTCGACTCGGTCGGGCAGGCGATGAGCGAGACGGGCGCCGAGGCGACCGTCATCTTCGTGCCGCCGAAGTTCGCCAAAGGGGCGGCCGTCGAGGCGATCGACGCGGCCATCCCTCTCGCCGTCGTGATCACCGAGGGCATCCCGGTGCACGACACGGCCGCGTTCTGGGCGCACGCCGTCGCGGCCGGTGGTCGCACGCGCATCGTCGGGCCGAACTGTCCGGGGATCGCGAGCCCGGGGCAGTCCAATGCCGGCATCATCCCGGCCGACATCGCCGGTGCCGGCCGCATCGGCCTGGTCTCGAAGTCGGGCACGCTGACCTACCAGATGATGTACGAGCTGCGCGACATCGGGTTCTCGACGGCCGTCGGCATCGGCGGTGACCCGATCATCGGCACCACTCACATCGACGCCCTCGCCGCGTTCCAGGCCGACCCCGACACCGACGCGATCGTGATGATCGGTGAGATCGGTGGCGACGCCGAGGAACGGGCGGCCGACTTCATCAAGGCCAACGTGACCAAGCCCGTCGTCGGCTACATCGCCGGCTTCACCGCCCCACCGGGCAAGACCATGGGCCACGCCGGGGCCATCATCTCGGGCTCGGCCGGCACCGCCGAGGCGAAGAAGGTCGCGCTGGAGGCGGCGGGCGTGGAGGTCGGCAAGACGCCGAGCGAGACGGCCCGGCTCATGCGGGAGGTCATGCGGTCCCGGTGAGTCGCCCGGGCCGGCCGGGGCTTTCTTGACAGAGTGAAGGGCGATGGCACCGCCCACCCCGGACCTGACGCCGGCCTCCACCATCCAGCGGGCCGCGCCGCGGACCGAGCCAAGGCCCGCGCGGCGCCCGGTCGGCCGGGCCCGGCTGCTCGTGGCGGCTCCGGTCGCGGCCGCGTGGGCCGCCGGGGTGTCCTTCCTGCCGGTGTTCGGCCTGGTCGTCCTCGGGGCCGCGGGCTCGGGCAGCTCGTCCGGGCCGGCGTTTCGCCTGTCGCTGTCGATCTGGCTGCTCGGTCACGGCGTACCGCTCGTGACCCCGGACCAGCGGGTGAGCCTCGTGCCGCTCGCCATCACGACGCTGGCCGCCTGGCGTATCGCCCGTGCGGGCCTGCACGCCGGCCGGGCCATCGGAGCGCACCGCCACCGCACCGTCCGCCCGGCGGCGGCCGCCGCGGCGGCCGTAGCACTGCCGTACGCCGGGCTCGGGTGGGTCGCCGGGTCGTTCGCACGTACGCCGGCCATCGCGGTCTCACCCACGCGGGCCGCGCTGACCCTCGGCGCGTTCGCACTGGCCGTGGCGACGCTCGGTGCGCTGGCGGGGCACGGCGGCCTGCGGGAGCGCGTGGCGGCGCTACCGGTGCCGGCGGTCGACGCGGTGCGGAC
>Ga0075421_100011393_pt1 | contig 11015 bp, 11 predicted proteins | sample SoiMetdeltSBSDD5_FD_75292 | JGI IMG/M metagenome (GOLD analysis project Ga0075421, IMG submission 75292) | Bulk soil microbial communities from a Populus tree surrounding site in Tennessee, USA - Soil MetaG P. deltoides SBSDD5 | ecosystem: Environmental > Terrestrial > Soil > Tree plantation...
CGCCTCTTCGAGCGGCATGCCACGCGCGAGGTTCAGCTGGACTTCGTGTTCGAGGTGATCCTGGATGTCATCGTCCAGGCCCTTCAGGGCCCGTCGTTTCCGAGCGCCGCCAAGCCTGCGCCACATCGCCTTACTCCTGTGCCGCGGGACGCAGAATCCGGGCGATGGCGCCGGCCAGCTTCTCCCATTTACTCGTTTCGATATCGAGTTGCTTGCGGCCCTTCGCTGTGAGTCGATAGAACTTGGCGCGACGATTGTTCTCGGAGGTACCCTCGTCGAAGGTGATCCATCCGCGCTCGATGAGGCGGTGCAGCGCCGGATACAACGATCCCTGCTCAACGAGCAGCACATCGTCCGAACCGCTTTCGATCGCTTTGACGATGGCGTGGCCGTGCGCCGGTCCGAGCCGCAACGTGCGCAAAATCAACAGGTCGAGCGTGCCTTGCAGCAGCGCAATCCGGTCCGCTTCGTTCTTGGTAGACATTCTAGGTGAGCGACCATACGCCCACTCACCTAGAATGTCAAGGCGAGAGGCCGCTGGGCTGTTCAGCACGGTCGTTCCACTCCCCTTGACGTTCGAAAGGAGCACTGCTAGAGTTCTTTCGGCCGTCGAAAGGAGTCCGCGTGACGAAGGACAGAAGCGACGTGCTGCAGGGAACGCTCGACATGCTGGTGCTCAGAGCCTTGCAGTTCGAGCCGATGCACGGATGGGGTATCACCGAACGCATCGAGCAATGGTCGGAGCACGTGCTGCAACTCGGGCAGGGGACCCTCTATCCGGCACTCTATCGCCTGGAGCGGCAGGACTTCATCCGCTCCGAGTGGCGCGTGACCGACAACAACCGGCGCGCGCGCTACTACTCCTTGACGGCGCGCGGGCGGCGCCATCTGAACGACTCGATGGTGCAGTGGCGACGAATGTCGCGCGCGATCAACCTGGTTCTGGACGTCACAACCGTGAACTGAGAGGGGCTGATGGGTGCGCTCACTGACGTATGGCGGCGGCTCCGTTCGCTCGGCCGCCGGGAGGAACTGGAGGACAGGCTCGCGGACGAGATCCGCTTTCATGTCGAGCAGCAGACCGAGAAGAACCGGCGCGCCGGCATGGCTCCGGATGAGGCGCGGCGGCACGCGTTGATCCGATTCGGTGGCGTCGAACCCATGCGCGAACGGACACGCGACGTGTTCCGCGCGGTCCGTTTCGAACACCTCGTGCGCGACGTCCGCTACGGGCTGCGGTCGCTTCGGCGGCATCCGGCCTTCTCGGCGATGGCCGTGCTGTCGCTGGCAATCGGCATCGGCGCGAACGCGGCCATCTTCGGCGTGGTTCAGGCTGTTCTCTTCCGCGACTCTCCGCTGGTCCAACCCGAGACGCTGGTCAACATCTATGAAACCGAAAGCGGGCAGGGGTTTGGTCAGCTGTCGCACCCGAATATCGAGGACCTGCGCAAGGGTACAACCGATGTCTTCAGCGGCGTCGTAGCATCGACGTTCGCTTTCGCGCCGCTCGATCGCGACGGCACGGCGGCGATGGTCATGGGCGAGGCAATGACGGGCGGCACGTTTGCGCTCCTCGGTATTCAGCCGCTGCTCGGCAGGGCCATCCTGGCCCAGGACGACGTCGCGCGGGGCGGCCATCCCGTGGTGATGCTCGGCCACGGCTACTGGCAGCGCGCCTTCGGCGCCGACCCGCAGGTCGTCGGCCGCACGCTGCGAATGGGAGGGCGCGACTACACCATCATCGGCATCGCCCCGGCCAACTATCGGGGCGGCACTGCAGTCCTCACGCCGGCCTTCTACGTCCCGATGGCGATGGCAAACGAGCTGATGGGTGTTGAGATGCTCGACCAACGCACCTGGCACAGCTTCTCAGTGAAAGCACGGCTCGCGCCGGGTGTGACGCGCGCGCAGGCCGAGCACGCCGCCTCCCTCGTGGCGGCGAGCCTGACCCGCGCACGGCCGAAAGGGTGGATCGCCGGACGCCAGTTCTCTCTCGTACCGACCACCGATGTGCGGATCGCCCCTGGAGTGGATCCGCTCTTGCGGGCGGCGGTCTGGCTGCTCATGGGGGTGGTGGGGCTGGTACTGCTACTGGCGTGCACGAACCTCGCGAGCTTCCTGCTGGCGCGCGCCCTCGATCGGGGGAAAGAGGTGGCTGTCAGACGAGCTCTCGGCGCGACTCGAAGCGCCCTTGTCCGCCAGTTGCTCGTCGAGAGCGCGCTGCTCGGCGTTGCCGGCGCGGCGGTGGGCCTCGTCCTGGCGCTCGGGCTTCTCCGTGTCCTGCTGTCGGTCGATCTCCCGTTACCCTTCGGCTTCAAGCTCGATCTTCATTTCGGCGTCGATTCGAGCGCGCTGTTCGATTGGCGTGTCCTGGCACTCACGGCGGGCGCCGGCGTCGTGGCCGGGGGAATCCTCGGACTCGTCCCTGCCGTGCATGGAACCCGCGCCGATCTCGGCTCGGCGCTCAAGACGGGCAGCAGAGGAAGCGATGCGCCCGGAACTCTCAGGTGGCGCAACGCCCTGGTCGTCGTCCAGATCGCCGTGTCGCTCGTGCTACTCGTCGGGGCAGGAGTGTTCCTGAGGAGCTGGCAGCAGATGCTGGCCGTCGATCCGGGGTTCGGCCGGGCTCCGACATCGATCCTCGGCCTGTGGATGCCTGTCGCTCGCTCGACTCCGGATGAGGCCGTGCAGCGGACGCGTGACGTGCTCGAGCGCTTTCGGGCGCAGCCCGGCGTCGAAGCCGCCGGGCTCGTCTGGCCGCTGCCGCTCGACTTCAACTCCAGTTTCACCCAGTTCACGATCGACGGCCACGTTCCGCCCTCTGGCCGGGAGGCGTTTCGCGCGGACCGCGCCACCGTGGACGGCGGGTTCTTCGACGCCGCCGGCATGGCAATCGTGACTGGCCGCACCTTCAACGAGAGCGACCGGCGCGACAATCAGCGCGTGGCCATCATCAGTCAGGCAATGGCTAGTCGCTACTGGCCGAACGGCGACGCACTGGGTCGGATCCTGCGACGCCTTGATCCAGCCGAGCCCGACCTGATGGTCGTCGGCGTGGCGAGCGACATCAACGTGCGATCGCTCGCGGAAACTCCTCGCGACGTTGTCTACGAGCCGTATACGCAGGGTCAGGGCAGCCCGATCTTCCACTTCGTCGTCCGCACTGCCACGGATCCGGACCGGATCTCGCCCGCGCTCGCCGCCGCCACACGGGAGATCGATCCGGCCCTGCAGGTCGTGCAGTCCACGACGATGGCGCAGCATCTGGCGATGTCGCGTCTGCCGTCGCAGATGGGCGCGTTCATGCTCTCGGTGTTTGCGGCGATGGCCATCGCGCTGGCGGTCATCGGGGTGTACGGGCTGGTGCGCTACACGGTGGCAATGCGCACTCGCGAGGTCGGGATCCGCATGGCGCTCGGCGCCGACGCCGCCGGCGTCGCCCGGTTGCTCGCAACGCACGGCCTGCGACTGGTGCTGATAGGTGGGGCGGTCGGTGTGGCCGCATCCCTGCTCGCGGCACGCTTCCTCGCGACACTGCTCTTCGGCGTCGGGACGTTCGATCCCGTCGCTCTGACCGCTGCGCCGCTCGTGCTCGGTGTCGCGGCATGGCTGGCGGCCTATCTGCCCGCGCGGCGTGCCAGTCGCATGGACCCGCTTGCTGCTCTGCGCACCGACTGATCACCAACGGAAACGTGCGGCAGTCACGTGGCAACGCGCCCGGTTGTGAGAGCGCGAAAACCCGGGGTCTGCTCGGTCCTGGAAGCGACTCCTGAAGGGTGTGAACGTGCTAGTCTTCGAATTCAGCTTCGGCCAAGGAGCGCGCTGACATGTCGACGAGACGGTCTGTTCTTCTTTCTTTTCTGATATTGCTGGTTCTCGCGAGTGTGCCGGCGTCGGCACAGGTACTCCTCGCCGGTAACTGGGTTCCGTATCGCACGCACGAAGATGAGCAGGACCGGGGGCCGGGACCGGACCTCGGAGACTATCTCGGCATTCCGATCAACAGCGCCGCGCGCCTGTTTGCCGAGAGCTGGGATGCGTCACGCCTCACACTGCAGGAACACCAGTGCCGTGTGCACGTCGCGCCCTACATCTACCACGGCCCTCTGAACCTGCGAATCTGGGAGGAGAAAGATCCCGAAACGCAGCAGGTCGTCGCCATCAAGAACTACATCAGCACCTATGAGCAGACGCGCACGATCTGGATGGACGGACGTCCGCACCCGTCGGCGTACGCACCGCACACGTTCATGGGCTTCTCGACCGGCCGCTGGGAAGGCAACCATCTGGTAGTGACAACGACCCATCTGAAACAGGGCTGGCTACGGCGCAACGGCGTACCGGAAAGCGATCAGACGACGATGGTCGAGCACTTCATCAGGCATGACAAATACCTGACACATGTGGCGATCATTTCTGACCCGGTGTACCTCGCCGAGCCAATGGTTCGGACCACGGACTTCTCCATCGCGACACAGGACAATGCAGCGTGGACCTGGCCGTGTGAGTACGTCGAGGAGATTACCGGCCGGCCGAAGGGGGAAGTGCCGCACTATCTGCCCGGTGAGAACCCCTATTTGAAGGAGTTCGTCGATCGCACGAAAGCACCCGCTGTCGCCGCCAAGGGTGGTCCTGAAACGATTTACCCCGAGTATCAGGACCAGCTGAAACGCGGTGCGACGGTGAGTCGCGCCGAGGCATCTCGCGTCAGCCAGGCAAAGAATCCCGATACCGGAGAGCTCGAAGTCCTGCGCGTGCAGGGGAACGTGTATTTGATTGCGGGCGGAGGCAGCAATGTCACCGTGCAGGTCGGACCGTCAGGATCGATCATGGTCGACTCGAAGTCCGGCCCGCTCACCGAGAAAGTGCTGGCCGAGGTCAAGAAGATCGCCGTGTCGAGCAAGCCGTTGCAGTACCTGCTCATCACGAGCGCCGACGCCGATCATGTCGGCGGGAACGAGGCGATTGGCAAGGTGCTCGGATCGGCCAATACGTGGACGATCATCAACACTCCCGGCGGATCGCAGACGGCTGTCAAAGTTCTGGCTCATGACAACGTCGCCAGCCGTATGACCCAGTTTCCAGCGTCGGCAACGCCGAGTGAAACGTTCGTCGGACGCGAGAAGGAGTTCTACTTCAACGGTGAGCCGGTCTTCATGTATCACGTGCCAAACGCCCACACCGACGGCGACAGCATCGTGTTCTTCCGTCACTCGGACGTCGTCTCGACCGGCGACATCTACCGAACTGACAGCTACCCGGTGATCGACCTTCAGAAAGGCGGGAACGTTCAGGGCGTCATCGATGGGTTGAACCTCGTGCTCGATCTTGCCGTGCCCGCCCATCATGAGGAGGGCGGCACGTTCGTCGTGCCGGGCCACGGCCGTATCTCCGACGAATTCGACGTGCTGGAGTATCGCGACATGGTCACCATCATCCGCGACCGGGTTCAGGCGATGATCGCAAAAAAGATGACGCTCGAGCAGGTGAAGGCGGCGCGGCCAACGCTCGATTACGACTCGCGCTACGGCGCTACTGCCGGGAACTGGACCAACGACATGTTCGTCGAAGCGGTGTACAGGAGCCTCTCGCCTGGCACAACGTCTACGCGGTGAGGCGTACAGACGATGAATGACGAACGCTCTCTGATCACCTGGACGCAGGTCATCTACGGCTTGCACGCGCTGAGCCTGCTCACCGGAATTCTCGGCGCTGCCACGGTCGTCGGCGCATTTCTGATCGGCTGGCCTTCGATCATTGCCGTGATCCTGAACTACGTGAAACGAAGCGACGTGCGAGGGACATGGCTGGAATCGCACTTCGGGTGGCAGATCCGCACGTTCTGGTGGGGGCTGTTGTGGGCGTGCCTCTGTGGCGCGTTCGTGGTGATGACGCTGGGGATAGGGCTGATCGTTGTCTGGCTCCCGCTCGGACTCCTGGCATTGTGGTTCATCTACCGGATCGCGCGAGGCTGGCTGGCACTGAACGATCGGCGACCGGTGCCCGCGTAATGATTAGTCGGTCCGGCTAACCGCCTTCGCTGAGGCTACGGCGGTCAAGAAGCCGGACACTACGTGCGCCGAAGTAGTGTCCGCCTTCAGGCGGACCCGCCGGACCAACATTGAGGGCCACGTGATGCGCTTGATTACAACGTTGACCACCGCGCTCGTCGTGCTCTCGGCCACTCCCGCACCCGCACAGGAGTGGATCGACTTCGTCAGCCGCGAGGACGGCTTCAAAGTCAACTTTCCGTCCCAGCCCAAGGTCACCGATACGATTTACGCCTCGGAATACGGAGCGATGCTCCCGGCGCATGTGTATCAGGTCAGCCGCGACCAGGAGCGTTACTCCGTGACCGTGGTCGATTATCGAGGCATCGAGAAACAGCTCACTGAGAAGTCGAAGCAGTGCCCGCCATTCGCCGACGAGCGTTGCACGGGCATCGGCGCTGGCGCCGCGGTCGGGTTTGGCTACTGGAAGACGGACATCCGCGGCGCGCTGGTGTGGGCATCGTGGCAGTTCATGCAGCGCGACGCCAAGGTGACCCACTACATGTGGAACTTCATCGACCTCGTCGAGGGGCATCAATTGCAACTCACGAACAATGCCGACAAGTCGCGGACGTTCGTCGCCATCTACATGCATGACAACAGGCTCTACATTTCCGAGGGCACGGTTCCCGATGGCGACGCCGAGCCAGGTCTCTTTCAGCAGTCTCTCGGATTCGTCGACAAGGACGGCAACGGCGTTCGGTACCGCGACTATTACGACAACGACTACCCTCCTCCGCCGCGCGTTGGTGGCCGCGGCGCCGGTGCAGCGCCCGCCGGCACCGGAACTGTTCCTCCAGGTGGCGCGAGATGACCTTCATTCAGCGGCGACGCGTCGCCTCAGTGGTCCTCGCGAGCGCGCTTGCGATCTCGACGTCGGCGCGGGCGCATCATTCGCACGGCAACTATGTCGACACCTTCACCGACATCGAGGGAGTCGTGAAGGAAGTCCATCTGATGAATCCACACTCGTGGATCTACCTGGAAGTGAAAGGACCGAACGGTCAACCGCAGAAGTGGTCGCTCGAAGCGTCCAGCCTCATCCAGCTGGAGCGGATCGGCGTGACGCGCGAGTACATCAAGCCCGGCGACACCATCAAAGCACGATGCCATCCGCTGCGCGACGGGTCACGCGGTTGCTTGCTGGGCTTTGTGAAGGCGAAGGATGGGTCAGTCAAAGACTGGGACTCCAACAACCTGCCGATTCCGACCGACTTCTGACGGGACGCCGCAGGGCTCACCGCTCACGATCGCCGTTCGGCCTTGACGATGAACCGATTCGGCGCCGGGCCAACGTAGTCGAACGGGAAACACGTAATCAGCGTGAGCGTCGCCGACGGTGTCGCGTCGAGAACCGCGAGATCGGTCGGCTTGACGACCTTCATCTCCGTGACAACGTATTCGAACTCGGCGTCGGCCGTCGAAAACGTGATCACATCGTTGCGGCGGATTCCGGCGAGCGGTCGAAAGAACGTGTCGCGATGCGCCGCGAAGACGCTGTTTCCGCCGTGCCAGGGGAATGGCGTATCAGACAGATGACCCACCCCGACCAGCAGTGCCCCGGCGTCATCGCCCTCGAGCACGATGGACGACAGGCCAAGGCGCGGGATTTCGATCATCCCAATGGGACTCCCCTTCTGCACTCTCAAATCGGGTCTTTTCAGGCCCGCGGAATGCTCGATGCTCGGCAGCGATGGCACGTAAAGTCGCTGCAGTTCCTCCGACCAGAAGAGCGCGAACCCGGACGCGAGAACGACCGCAAGTCCGAGCAGCACGAGGAGAGACGCCAGCAGACGACGCATCATCGGGCGCCCCCGGAACCCTTGACGACCCGAGACGAGTCAGGAAGATATGCCGTACGAGTCCTCACTTTGAGATCGGAGCGTCCTGGCGCCTCGACGGTCACGCGGACGCGGCGCAAACGTCCATCGGCTGCCGCGTCAGGCGGCGCATAGGCCAGCGTGTAGCGGCTTCGGATGTCGTGAGCAATTGTCTGAAAGGCGCGGCTCACGACCGACAGTCTCTCTGGTTGATATGCCAGGCCGCCCGTCCCGTCGGCCAGTCGCTTCAACGCCTTCGGATTTCGATCGAGCGCCAGCGGATCGACGATGGCAATCGAATAGATGACCACGTTCGACGCAAGCACTTTCTCGAATGCCTCCGTGAAGGTCAGCCTGCTTGCATTGTCACCGCCGTCGCTCACCACCACGAGCGCCTTGCGCTCATGTCGGCCTCGACCAACGCCGTCGATGGCTTCGGCGAGCGCATCGTGAAAAGCCGTTCGCCCGCGAGCGCCGAGCGACCTGGTCAGAGCGTCGCGTAACTCGGTGGAGTCGCTGGTAAACCGCTTCGGCGACGGCAGCACCGCGGAAACCTGTTCGTTGAACACGAGCGGCAAGAACTCGTCGTCCGGGTGGCTGGCTTTGGCGAACTCGGTGATGCCAGCGACGACGCGATCGCGGTTCTCCATCATGCTGCCGCTTGAATCGATCAGCAGTCCGATCGTGGCCGGCGCGTCCTGCTCCGCGAAAAAGCTCACCTTCTGTGGCTGGCTTTCCTCGAAGACATGAAACGCCTCTGCCGGAAGTCCACTGATGAATCCACCCTTGTCATTCGTCACCGCCACATTGAGAACGACGAGATCGGATCGGGCGGAAAAATGACTTTGGGCGGCAGGATCGGTTGATGCGAAAACCAGAGCAGCCGCCACAACGAGAATGAGTTTGCGCATCGTCAGCCCCAACGAGCGACGCGGGGGAGCCACGCCCCCCCGCGCCATTTTACGAGTCACCCATGCTCGTTACGACTTCCGCAGCAATCGCAGGCCGAGCGAGGCACTCGCCAAGCCGCCCGCGAGCAGCAGCGCAAGTGGGCTGGCTGTCTGCGGCAACTGCTCCCGCGCAGGCTCCTGACGCGCTGGCGGCGGAGGCGCCTGCTCCGACGCCGGCAACTGCGCTACCTGCTCGGGCTCTTCAGGTGGAACGCCCGGGCCGTCGATGACATCCGGTCCATTCAGTGGACCTTCATTAGCGACGGGCTCACCTGCTTCAGCGTCGGCGGATGGTTCCGCAATGGGCGCCTCGATTCGCGCTTCGGCCTTCGGCTCGGCGGCTCGCGTCAAAGCGGCGAGTTCGTTCTTCCCATAGATGAACCCGTATCCGGTCCGCTCGCCTTCCTTCCACCAGGCTCTCACTGCTATTGGCGCGCCGGCTGCGGTCTCCATGAACCGTACTTCAGGATCGCGTGGCGCATCGGGCCGATACACCGGCACGGTATGCAGCATCGCGAAACTCCGCGTGCCTTCCTTGTTCGCGACCTGAATCACTTTTCGCGTGGTGGTGTCGTCAGCCAGACGGAACATGTACGTTCCGGCCGGAAGCGTCACTCCTGGAAGAGCGACTGGCTGACTGAAAGTAAAGTACGTCCGCTTGTCGGCCGTACCCGTGAACGCGTTGGCGCCACTTGCCGCTCCGACAAGCACCACCAACACGGAAGTGGAAATAAACCTCTTCAACATGCTGGTCCTCCCTGACAGAATGGAATGGCAAGATGCCTGCCCATTCCGCTTGGAGCAGCGGATCCCTCATGCTGCGAGTGGCTTACGTCGAGGAGCTCGTGTGTACAACAGTCGGGCCGGCGGAGTTGCCGGCCCATGTAAATGCAACATGTACAGGACGTACCTAGCGCTTGGGCCAGCCGTCGGGAGGCACCCAGGCACCATGGTTCGGCCCGACTTCATCGGGTCGTCCCGCTGGCAATACCTTGTCGGTTCTTGCTTGCACGTACAAATGGATCTGGTTGATCTGCTTCGGTTCGAGCAGCTTGTCCCAGGCCTGCATACCCTTGTCGGGGATGCCCTTCGACACAATCTTCAGGAACTCCGCTGAACTGAGTTTGCGGGCCGGATCCGTGAGATTCGGCGCGTTGGTGGTGCCGATCGCATCAACTCCGTGACAGCGGTAACAGTACACATGCCACCACTTCCAGCCGTCGTAAACATTCTTATAGGTCTCCGACGACGCTTGCGCGGACACCACCGAGTCTGGCATGAGTGCGTTGCCATCCGACACAACCCCGACCACGGTCGCCAGGAATAACGAGACGGCCCCAGTCAGCATTACCCCTGTAGTAGAGAACTGTCGTGCCTGCCGGATGATCATCGCTTCGCGCCTGCCTTCCTCTCGACGAGCGGGACGTTGTAGTCGTTCAGGATCTTCGTGATCTCCGCGTGTCGCGAGTCGATCACCTTCTCTAATTTTATTCGCAACGCATCGTTCCCCGGCTTCACTCCCATCGACATGCCGAACTCGAAAGGCAAGTCTCCCTTGCCTGACGGTATCGGGACCATCACGAGCGGCACGCGTTGCTGTTTGACGTAATATCCGGCCGCGGGGCCCCAGACAATCGCGACGTCGATCTTTCCGCTCGCGACCGCATCGATGATCGAGCTGGGTGGATTCTCCGCCGAATAGAAGGTGCTGAAGCCCACGAGGTTGCCGACGACTCCCCTCTTCGAGAGCTCGTGGACCGGCGGCGGATTCGTGTAGTCATCACCAAGAAGGTGCACGCCGATCTTCACCTTCTTCAGCACGGGGTCGTCGAGCGACTTGATTTGCGGGCCTTTGTCCTTCGGGTACACGAACACGTATGTCGAGCGATAGTACGGCTTGGTCGTGCGAACCAGGTCGTAGCCCTCGGGGACTCCGATGACGATGTCGCAGCGCCCTTCCTCGAGCGTAGCGTTCATCGTGTTGCGGATGAAGCCACGTCGTTGTCCCCACCAGATGTAACGTGGGGTCGCACCGAAGTCTTTCGCAATCAGGTCAGCAATCTTGTTCTCGAACCCTTCCTGTTTCTGGTTCGAGTGGGGCATGTTCTCCGGGTCGGCACACACGCGGAACTGCCCCTTCCCGCTGTCGCTCGTCTTCGGCGAAGCAGGACTCTGCGCGAACGCCGTGTTCGCGC
>Ga0075421_100011397_pt1 | contig 11013 bp, 9 predicted proteins | sample SoiMetdeltSBSDD5_FD_75292 | JGI IMG/M metagenome (GOLD analysis project Ga0075421, IMG submission 75292) | Bulk soil microbial communities from a Populus tree surrounding site in Tennessee, USA - Soil MetaG P. deltoides SBSDD5 | ecosystem: Environmental > Terrestrial > Soil > Tree plantation...
GCAACGGCAGCGAGATCCGGCCGTCAGGCCGCACCACCACCTCGCCGCCCATCTTCTCGTCGCGCCAGAACACGATCACCAGCACGTCTTCCGGACCGATGACGTAGTCGCTCGGCAGCGGCACGCCGGCGGGCACGGCCGGCGCGGGCGGCTTGGCGGCCGGGCTGGCCGGCTGCTGCTGCCCCGCGGCCGCCGCGGGCAGCGCGGCCAGCGACAACGCGAGCGAAACCGCACGGAGAAACACGGAGGTCTGCATGATCGCTATCAATCCCAGCGCCGCGGCTACTGCCGGTACTCCTTGAACGGCAGCTGGCAGTCGTGCTTCCGCAGGAAGTTGAGGAACCGCTTGTAGTCGCGCGATTCCATGTTGAACAGCTTCGCCACGATCTTGTAATTGCCGCGGGCGTCCTCCAGACCCTTGCGCACCAGGTCGCGGACGTTGCCGCGCGTGATCTCCCGCTGCATGTAGAGCGGATAGACGACGGTCCAGAACGACTCGCGGTCCTCGACCAGCTTCTTGTAGAGATCGTCGGCCACCGTGCGGCGCCGCTCGCGCTTCGGCCGCAGGCCGACGCCCTGCTGCTGGACGCGAATCTCCATCGGCAGATCGTCAATCGCCACCGTCTCGTTGCGGCCGGTGACGACCAGCCGCTCGATCACGTTCTCGAGCTCGCGCACGTTGCCGGGCCACGAATACGCCGACAGCAGCTCGATCGCCTCCGGCGAGATCCCGTGCACCGGGGTGCCGTTGTTGCGGGTGAACTGCGTCAGGAAGTGCCCGATCAGCCCGGGGATGTCCTCGCGGCGCTCGCGCAGCGGCGGCACCGTCAGGTGGATGACGTTCAAGCGGTAGAACAGATCTTCGCGGAACGTGCCCTCGGCGATCATGTCGCGGAGGTTGCGGTTCGTCGCGGCGATCACCCGCACGTTCACGCGCCCGGCCGCGCGGTCGGCGCCGACCTTCTGCAGCTCACCGGTTTCCATGAACCGCAGCAGCAGTCCCTGCATGCGCAGCGTCATCTCGCCGATTTCGTCGAGGAAGATCGTGCCGCCATCGGCAATCTCGAGCTTGCCCTGCTTGTCGCGGTAAGCGCCGGTGAAGCTGCCCTTGACGTGTCCGAACAGCTCGGACTCGAGCAGCGTTTCCGGCAGCCCGGCGCAGTTGACGGCAACCATCGGCCGCTGCGCCCGCGGGCTGCGCTGGTGGATGGCGTGCGCCACCAGCTCCTTGCCGACCCCGCTCTCGCCGGTGACCAGGACCTTCGCATCCGATCGGGCGATGCGGTCGATTTCCTGAGAGAGCTCCGCAATCGCTGCGCTCGAGCCGATCAACTGCCCAACCCCATGGCGTCTCATGTGATCTTCCTTCTTGAACGCGGGCTCATCCGCCCGCGTGTGGTGCCGCTACGATGTTGCCTTCTGGAGGAAGGCCGTCAGGCTCTTCCGGCTCTCGTCATCCATTCCCACGAACACGGTCCCGAGCTGCGTGCCTTCGTTGCGCGGCAGGTGCGAGATGCGCCTCACCTGCAGGTTCGGCGAAAACCGCGCCGCGGCGAGCACCGCCTTCAAACGCCCTGCCGTTTCAACCGGCAGCACCGCGTCGCTCATCAGCAGCGCCCCGGTCGCGCTGATGTCGATCAGCCGCACTCGTGCCCGCATCTCGAAGCGGCAATCGACCTGGTGCTCCAGGTTCACCCGCGGGCCCCGCCGCCGCTCGTGCACGCCGTCCCACGTCATGCTCGCCCCCCCTCGACGCTCGCCCCGCCGCCCCGTTCGACCAGCCACTTGTCGATCTGCCCGACGATGACCGGGTTCAACGACAGGAACTCGATGCCGATCAGGTAACTGCGCTCACCGTCCGCCGATTCCACTGCGCGGACGTGGCGCACGCGCACTTGCACGGCCGTATCGCGGTCTTCGCATTTCCACGTCAGCCGGTGGATCGACTCGGCCGCCAGCGGCACGTGCGACTCGAACAGCGCGCCGCCAATTCCGACGTTCTTGAGCGGCAGCCGCAGCACCGTCTCCAGCGTTCCCCACAGCTCCCCGACGATCTCGAACCGCGGGCGATTCCGACGATCCCCGAGTCTCCGTTTCACGCGCGTCTCCTCGCAGGCCCCGAGGCCTCTACCTGTCTCCCCCGTCAGTGAACGACGATGGGTTCAGCCCCTCGTACGGCGTGTGAGAGCAGCGCATCCGCCGTCCGGCATTCGGGCGAAAACGCCGCCTGCCCCAGCTTCACATCCGAAATGTTGAGCCGGTCGGCGGCATCCGCCAGCCGGCGCCGCAGCCGTGTGACGACGTTGTCGAGCCCCCGATCGTCGGTGTGGGTCAGGAGCGCCGCGAGCTGGCGGCCGCTGGTCGTCCCCAACAGATCCGACCCGCGCAGCTCGCGCCGCAGCGCTTCCTGAATCTGGGCCAGCGCCTGCGTCGGCGCGGTCACATCAACCAGAACGAGCGAGAGGTGCAAATCGAACCGCTTCGCGCGCTCGAGCTCTTCTTCGATCCGCTTTTCGAACCCGGCCGCGGGCGACGCGGCGGTGTGGAGCAGATCCGTCGGGTCGCTGAACGACGACACCGCGCCGACCAGCCACGTCTGCAGGACCTGCGCGAACGTCGTGGTGACGTCGGCCGCGTCCGCCGTAAACTCGCCCGCCGGCGCCGGCCTCAACTCGAGGACCGCGCGCTGGTTCGGCGCGACCGCGAGCCCGCAGACCAGCCGCGCCGCGGTCATGACCCACGTGTCGCCGGTGGCGACGGGATCTTCCGCCGGGGGTCCGAACGAGACGATGCGGCGCGAGTCGCCGTTGGTCACCAGTGTCAGCGAGGCGCCGGCCGCCCCCGTCGTCTGGACCAGCGCGCCGACGAGCTGCAGCGCCATCCGCTCGGCTGCCAGCCCCGACTGCCTGACGATGGTTTCGAAGCGGCGGCGGGCTTCGTCGATGCGCCGCGCGTGCAGCACCTCGAGCTGAACCCCGACGACGCGGCCAACCACCTGGAATACCGAATCGGCTTCGCCGGGAACTGCGCCAGAGAGCGTCATCACCCAGTCGGTGCGCGACGACCCCGCGAGCGGCACGAGCACGGCGTCGGGCCCCGCGTTCGACAGTCCGCCGAGCTCCGCGCCAACCGCCAGACGCTTGACCTCGCGGTCCGAACCGAGCAGGTGCACGTCGAGCCTGCGCGAGGCCTCGTCCGGATCCGCCGCCGGCAGCCAGTTGTGGAGGACGAAGTCCCCCGCCAGATCGCGCCGGTAGACCCGCGCGTCAACGTCGTACCACACGGCCGCGGCCTGCACGAGCGCCTGCGTCAAGTCCGATTCATCCGCTGACTCGAGCAGGTAGCGGAGGAACCGCAGAATCGCCAGGAGGCGGCGCGAGCTCTGCCGCTCCTCCCGCAGCGTGTCGGTCGCGGAAAGGTCTGCCTCAATCGCGGCTCGGGCGAAGTCCGACCACGGTCCCGCCTCCACTGCCGCCGCGTCGTCGCTGTCCTGCGCCCGGACGGCCAGGAGCCCGCCCTTGTGGCCGACTCGCTCCGAGTGCCGGAGCGGATACACGCGATACCGCCGGTCCGCCTCGTGGATGTCGCGGGGATGGCCGCCCTGGAGCACGTCCTTGAGCGTGCGGCGCAGATCGGCGCTGTCCCGGACGATACGGCCGAGCTCGGTCCCGCTTTCGGGATAGAGACTCCGCAGCTCGGCGTCGAGAATCTCGACTTCGAGGCCGAATCGGGTCCGTGCCCGCTCGAGGACCTGCGACAGCGCTGAAGACAGCATCACCTTTATTGGAAACGGTTAACGGCCGCTGCCAGTGCAAGGGGTTCGCCAGCCACGGGAGATTTTTGTCACCGTCTCGGATGCCTTTTATCTCGTACACTTTGCAGCGATCCAGCGTTTCCGGCGCCGGTTCCCAGCGCCTGCCGGCAGGAGCTGAGCCATCCACAGGCAGAATAAAGTTCTGTGGATGGCAGACTTTTGACAGCGTTTGCGTTACTTCGGCCGGAGGTGCACAGCCACGACCTTCTCGGACGGGACCGGGACACCGTTTCGCGTGGCGGGCTGATACGTCCAACCGCGGGCGGCGTTGAGGAGCTCCCGGTCGTAGCGGCGGTCGGTTGGAGTGACGATCGCGGCCGATTCCACCCGTCCCTCCGCCGAAATCGTGACCTTGACAGCCCCTTTGTACTCCGCCTGCTTGGTGGCGGCGTCGTAGGGCACCCAGCGCGGCAGATCCTGGCGCACGGGGATTGGCGGCGTGACCACCGCGGGCGGCGCGGGGACCGCGCTGGCGGCGGTTGCAGCCGCGCCGCCGTTTGCCTTCTCCGGCGCCGGACTCGTCGCCCGCGCCAGGTCGAGGAAACCGGCCGCGAGCAGACGCAGCTCCGAGACGATCACGTCGGTCCGCACGCTGGCGTCGTCGGTCAGCTGCAGCAGCTGCTCGAACTTCCGGATCGCCACGTCCTTGTCCTTGCGCTCCATCGCCGCTTTGCCGTCGCTGTACAGCGTCCGCGCGAGCTGCGGCGTCGCCTGCCGTTTGACGCGCTTGAACAGCTCGACCACGCGGGGCGCCGCGTCGTCCGGGGTGAACAGCGGGTCCTCAGCGAGAATGCTTTGAATCGCGGTTTCCGCCTCGGCCGTCCGGTCGAGGGCGATCAGGCAGAACACGCGGTAGCGCTCGATCTCGAGCCTCAATTCGGGGCTCTGCAGCCGCGACAGCACGCCGAGCGCATCCTCGTAGGCGGCGTTGGCGTAGAGGTCCTTGACCTGCTGCAGCGTTTCCTGCGCCGCCACCGGCGCAACCGGGGCGGCGAGCGCGCACCCGAGCGCGAACGCGGCCAGAGCAACCTTTGAGCGATTCGTCCGTGCCATCGTCATTTCCTTCGCATGTCCACGCCCAGCCGGGTTGGCTGCCGCAGGGTGATGGTGACCGTTTCCCGCCGCTCACCCAGGTCCGGATGACGCAGCACGATCTCGTGCTGGCCGATCGGACGGGCGAGGTTGCCAATCGGCGTTTCGCCGACGCGCTGACCGTCGACCCAGACTTCCGCCCAGGGCTGCGCGTTGACGCTGAGGATGCCGTTTGGCGGATCCACTTTGAGCGCCGCGGTCTTGCCGGGCTCGATACGCACCGACCGCTTCGCCTGGAAGCCGAGCGCTTCGTTGGACAATTCCAGCGTGTGCTCGCCGGCGGGCAGCATCAGCCGTTCGGAGTCGGTGCTGCCGAGGAGCTTGCCGCCTTCGCGAATGGTGAGCGCAAACGGCGCCGCAATCGAGAACCACCCGCCGGCGACACTCGCGACCGGCGCGGGCGCCGCACGCTCGACCGGGGAGAGAACCAGGACGGTGCGCTCGTTCGGCTGAACCGTCACGGTGCGGCGGGCAACCGTGCCCTCGCCGCGGACGGCGACGTGGTGCTCGCCGGGGGTCAGGCCGGTCAGCGTCAGCGGCGACGGGCCACGCTCGACGCCGTCGACCGACACCACGAGCCGCGCCGGCTCGGTCTGGACGAGCAGCGACCCCACCGCCGCGGCGGCGGCAGGCAGCGCAACCGGCAGGTCGACGTGGCGCACCACCGACGTGCCGCCAGCCAGGTCGACCGTGAAGTCCTTCCGGCCACCCGCGGATGCCAGCTGAATCGCGTAGGAGCCGGGCGCCAGAGCCAGCGACACCGGCGTCCGGCCAGCCGGCTTGCCGCCGACCGTCACCTCTGCGCCAGGGACCGACGTCTCGATCTTCAGCGTGCCGGGGGCGCGTCCGGTCGACGCGCGGTGGTAGATCCACATCCCGGCCGCCCCCGTCGCCAAGCCCACGACTCCGACAATGGCCAGCGGTAGGACGCCGACCACGGGAATCCTGAGGGTGAACCTGGGCGCAGTGGCGGCGACAGGAGCCTCCGCAGGGCGTGCCGGCTGGGTTTCAGAGCCGAACGCGTCCAGGCCTGCCCCGTCGTTGAGCGCGGTCGCTCCCTCGACGCGGGGGGCATGGGGTGACGCCGGACGAAATGCTGTCAGCTTCATAGATGAAAGGGTTCTGCAGGGTTGTCAGACGCTACTACGCCAAGGCCGTACCACCGGGAGGCCGGCGCAATCCCTTCGAAACAGGCCAGATCTTGCCCAGAATGACCGCTCGAGGCAGACCCTTAGTCTGACTATTGGATGACTTTGTTCAACCTCACGATGGATGTCTCGCCTGAGCGAGATTACATTTTCGCCGGTTATCCTGCGTTGTCAAGGCACTCCGATGCTCCATGTCGGCACATGACTATAAATCCCTTATTTACAATTCTTAATGTGTGTTTTCTAGATTTGATGCCCGCTTTTGAAACATCGGGTGCCTCCGGTCTGGTGAAAACAGGCCTGTTTTCGAGGACTGGCGCTGGCTCGAGCGTTGCTCAGCTCGACCGGGCCGGCTCAGGGATGCGTGTCTCCCCGCGCCGTGCGCCAGTTTCCGAACCTTGGGGGGCCTATGGCAATCGACTGGGCGAACTGGTCACGAACGACCGAGTCGGCGGTGCCGCCAGCCGGACAGCTTGGCACTCGGGCGAAGCCTGCGGTGCACAACCGCCGTAACGGCGACGCGCGGCAGCCCGGGCCGATGGCGCTCGGCGGCATGCTCCGCGATCGCGGCCTCGTGACCGACGAGCAGTTGTCTGCGGCGATGACCCGTCAGAAGAAGACGGGACGCCGGCTGGGGCAGATTCTCGTGGAGCTCGGGTTCGTTCCGGCCGAAGCCGTACTCGAAGCGCTCAGCCTGCAGTTGGGCGTGCCAACCGCCCGCGTCAACGCCCACACGGTGCAGCCCGATGCGGTCGCCAGTCTGCCGGAAAAAGTCGCGCGCCGGCACACGGCGTTTCCGCTGCAGAAGGTCGGCACCACGCTCGTCGTGGCGCTCGCCACGCCAAAGGATCTCAACGCGCTCGACGACATCCGCTTCGCCGCCGGCTGCGAGGTGCAGACCGTGCTGGCGCTCGAAGAGGAGATCGTCTCCGCACTCAACCGCTACTACCGCGACGAGTGGCTGCTGCCGGACACGCCGTCGGAGACGACGGATGCGGTCGTGATCGACTCGCCGGCGATGCAAATGCAGGTGCGCGATCAGGCGGCGGAGCGGTCCGCCGTCGCGGTCCTGGAACGCGTGATCGCGCGCGCCACGGCGGATGGCGCGAGCGACATCCACTTCGAGCCGCGTCAGGACGATCTGCGGATCCGCTGCCGCATCGACGGCACGTTCCGCGACCTCGCGCTGTTCGAGCTGGCGCTCGCACCGGCGGTCGTCGCCCGCATCAAGGTGCTGTCGAACATGGACGTCGCCGAGCACCGGCTGCCGCAGGACGGGCGGTTCAGCGTCACGGTCGGCGAACAGCACCTCGACGTCCGCACGTCGACGTATCCGACGGTGCACGGGGAAAAGGCGGTCCTGCGGCTGCTGGACAGCAGCGGGCTGCGGCTGCAGCTCGATCGCGTCGGGCTCTCGGCGCCGGCGGTCACCAGCCTGCGGGAGCTGATCCACCGGCCCGAAGGCATCGTCCTCATCACCGGACCCACCGGCAGCGGCAAGACGTCCACGCTGTACGCGGCGCTGGCCGAGCTCGTCGCCACCGGCAAGAACATCGTCACCATCGAAGATCCGGTCGAGTACGCGCTCCCCGGCGTTAATCAGGGACAAACGAACGACAAGGCCGGCTTCACGTTCGCGAAAGGGCTGCGTGCGGTGCTGCGGCAGGATCCCGACGTCATAATGGTCGGCGAAGTCCGCGATACCGAGACGCTCGAGACGGCGATCGAAGCGTCGCTGACGGGACACCTCGTGTTGTCGACGCTGCACACCAACAGCGCCGTCGCCACGGTGGCGCGGCTGGTGGAGATGGGGCTCGAACGCTACCTGCTCGCCTCGAGCGTGCTGGGGATCGTGGCCCAGCGGCTGGTGCGCAAGATCTGCCGCACCTGCCGCACGCAGGCGGCGACGCCGGGCGCGCTGCGCGCGTTGTTCCGCGACGGTGAGCATCAGACGTTCTACAAGGGGGCGGGATGCCACGATTGCCGCGGCACGGGGTTCCGCGGCCGGCACGGCATCTTCGAGCTGTTGCGGATGACCGAGGAGATCCGCGAGCTCATTCTGGAGCGCGCGTCCGACGCGCGGCTGCTCGACGCCGCCCGGCGCGGCGGGATGTCCACGCTGCGGGAGGAATGCCTCTCGCTCGTGGCGGCCGGGGAAACGACGCTCGAAGAAGTGTTGCGGGTTACGCAGGAACGCGCCTGACGGCGCGCGCGCGGCGCGGCTGACGGGATCGCCGGCCCGAGGCGGCCGGGACCGCTCCGGGAGCCCCCTCGTCGCCGGGCGCATCTTCGGCATCCACCGCGTCATCGAGATCGATGTGGGGGCGAAGGCTCTGTATGAGCATCCTGGTGCGGTAGGTCATCCCCTTCTCGGTCAAGTGGTAGTGAGTGTCGAAGAAGAACTCGAGCGGCAAGGTCGCCGCGTCCGGCTGGTTGAGGACCGGGATCGTCATCGTCCGCCGAATCTCCGCTTCGATCTTGGCGATCGTTTCGCGATGCTCCCGCAGGGTGGAGCGCGGAATGGTCGGATACCAGAAGAACACCCGGGCGTGCTTCGCCCGCACCCGATCGTCGAACCGGTTGAGGTGGCCGACCATCGCCTGAATCTTCCCGTCCGAGTACGCGCCGAACCCGAACCCGGTCAACTTCGACGGCCGCTCCATGCGCCAGTGTCCGACGACGTCGCCGTAGCGGTTGAACGCGTGCCGCGCATACGGCGCGGCGGCCGGGGTGTGGGAACTCCGTCCCAGGATGTTGCGGAGCGAGGCCCGGATCACGACTCCCGCGTGGTTGATCGCGTGATCGAGCAGCGTGGGAATGAACACCGGCGGCACGTACTGGATGCTCGCCGGACGCTGCTCGAGGAGCGGCAGCACCATGCCCGCACGGCGGCCGGTGAAGTGCTGATATTCAGGCGAGAGGATGACGACATCGCCCGGCCGCAGTGACTGCTCGACTTCCCGCAGCATGAGGCGCAGCCCGACGCCGACGTGGAGGGCGAGGTTGATCGGTTCGTACGGCAAATCACGCGCGACGACCGCCGAGTTCACCCCGAACGCGACGTTGGATCCGCCGACGAAGATCAACCGCGGCTTCGTCGAGGGTCGCTCGAGCAGCGCGTGCTTGTCGTGGGTGGCCGCCAGGTACGCGGACTCGTCCACGTCGTAGAACGACAACAGCACCGCCCCCACCACGATCTGGACGAGCGCAAACGCCGTCGCCCGAAGGATCAGCTTCCTCATACGTTAGAACTGGAAGTAGATGAACTGCCCGGTTCGCCGGGCGGTGAGCGCGAGCGTCATCCACAGGCACGCCGTATAGGTGGCATAGCGCAGCACGATCGGCATGCGGTCGACGACGAACGGATGCTCCCTGTCTCTGATCAACCATTCCACGGCGACGAACACCCCGACCATGACCATCGCCGCCATCCGCAACCCGTCGTCGGTCACGGTATCGAGCAGCGGCAGGTAAGCACGCGGCCGGAACGCGTCGACCGCGACGAGCTTCAGGATGCCCAACGCTTCCCTGACGGACTCGGCGCGGAAGAACACCCAGAACAGGCAGACGATCGCGAACGTGCGCAGCATCCGGAGCGCGGTAGCGAGCGACGGGATGTTGTCCTCGCCGCCGGGGATTGCCGGCGTCGGCGCGGGCTTCGCGCGCAGCGTGCCGAGCGCGATTGTGGCGCCGTGCAGCGCCCCCCAGACGACGAAGTTCCAGGCCGCGCCGTGCCAGATACCGCTGACGAGGAAGGTGATCAACAGGTTGACCGCCCGGCGCACCCGGCCGACGCGATTGCCGCCGAGCGGCACGTAGACGTAGTCGCGGAACCACGTCGACAGCGAGATGTGCCAGCGCCGCCAGAACTCGGCGAGGTTCTGCGAGAAGTAGGGGTAGTTGAAGTTGCGGATGACGTCGACGCCGAACAGCCACGCGGTGCCGCGGGCGATATCGGAGTACGCCGAGAAGTCGCAGTAGATCTGGAAGGCGAAGCAAATCGTCGCAAACGCGAGCAGCGGTCCCCTCGCCACGTCCGGCGCCGAGTAGCTCGATTCGACGATGATGGCGAGCTGATCCGCGATGACCAGTTTCTTGAAGAAACCCCAGCCGATCAGCCGGAGACCGGTCACCGCGTTCCGGTAGTCGAACGTGCGCGAAGAGGCGAGCTGCGGGAGCAGCGCCGTGCCGCGCTCGATCGGGCCGGCCACGAGCGTCGGGAAGAAGGACACGTAGGAGAGATGGTCGATGACGTTGCGGCTCGGGTCGAGCTGCCGGCGGTACACGTCGATCGTGTAGCTCATCGCCTGGAACGTGTAGAAGCTGATACCTGCCGGAAGAATGATGTTCAGCGTGAAGGGATCGATGATCCAACCGACCGAGCCCGCGGCGGCGGCCACGCTCTCGACGAAGAAGTTGTAGTACTTGAAGAACCCGAGGACGCTCAGGTTGGAGACCAGGCTGATCAGAAGCAGGCGCCAGCGCGCCTTCGGCTCCTCCACCCGCGCCAGCGCGCGCGCGACGCCGTAGTCGATCAGGTTGGTCGCCAGCATCAACACGCAGAACCGGTAGTCCCACCAGGCGTAGAACACGTAGCTGGCGAGCAGCATCACCAGGTTCCGGGCGGACTGCCGTTTGAACGACCAGTAGAGGCCGAAGACGATCGGCAGATAGAGAATGAACGTGAGGGTCGTAAACGTCATTGCCCGAACGAGCGAACTGCGGAGTTCGCTTGAGGATTTGGCGGATTTCGCCTCTCAAGGTCACGCGAACCGCGTGCCAGTAGAGAGGGCGCACAAGTACCTGACAGGCAACAAGATCGCAACCGGAGGGGGCCGCGAGACGGCCTTAAGGCTGCCTCAGAGAGGACTTTTGTCAACCTCTCGCTGGTTGGCAGCCGCCACGCACAGCTGGTGAACCCGGAGCACAGCCTTCGGCGTCAAGGCGCTCCGATAGGTG
>Ga0075421_100011400_pt1 | contig 11011 bp, 8 predicted proteins | sample SoiMetdeltSBSDD5_FD_75292 | JGI IMG/M metagenome (GOLD analysis project Ga0075421, IMG submission 75292) | Bulk soil microbial communities from a Populus tree surrounding site in Tennessee, USA - Soil MetaG P. deltoides SBSDD5 | ecosystem: Environmental > Terrestrial > Soil > Tree plantation...
CGCGCTGTACCGAGGTGGAGAGCGGAGGCCGCATGATCGACGCGATCCTGACCAACACGATCCTGCCGCGGATCAGCGAGGAGTACCTCTCTCGAATGGTTGCCGGGCGCCCGCTGGGTGCGATCACGCTCGGGGTCAAGAACGGCGACTTCTCGTTCGAGCTGGCATGAGCGCCGTGATGCCGCGGATGATGGAGCTCACCACCCCGCTGGGGAAGGATCTGCTCTTCCGCTGGCTCAGGGGTAAGGAGGAGCTGGGCCGCGCCTCGGAGTTCGAGGTGGCGGCGTTGTCAACCCGCAACGACATCAAGCCGAGCGATCTGCTCGGCAAGAAGATCACGGTGAAGCTGGAGCGCGTGAAGGGCGGCTACCGCTACTTCAACGGCCACGTCACCCGCTTCGCGCAAGGTGACACGATCGGACGCTACTACGAGTACCGGATGACCGTGCGCTCATGGCTCTGGTTCCTCACCCGCACCGCCGACTGCCGGATCTTCCAGGAGAAGACGGTTCCCGAGATCATCAAGGAAGTCTTCGCCGATCACTCGATGGCGGTGTTCGACGACGGCCTCACCGGCACCTACATCAAGCGTGAATACTGCGTGCAGTATCGGGAGACCGACTTCAACTTCGTGAGCCGCCTCATGGAAGAGGAGGGCATCTACTACTACTTCGAGCACGGCGACGGCAAGCACACGCTCAAGCTGGTCGACTCGGATACCGGCCACAAGAAGCTCGACGGCAAACCGAGCATCGCCTATCACTTGCCGGGCCGCTCGCTCCACGGCGACGAGGAGTACATCCAGGTCTTCCGCCAGGACCAGCGCATCCAGCCGGGTCTGGTGGCCACACGGTCGTACGACTTCGCCAAGCCCAAGGCCGATCTCGGCGTGAAGGCCCAGAACATCCAGAAGCACGAGAGTGCGGACTACGAGTGGTACGACTTCGAAGGCGACTACATCCAGACGGACAACGGCGACCACCTCGCGCAGGTGCGCGTCGACGAGCTCCACTCCGAGTTCGAGCTGGCCGAGGCCGAGTGCAACGTGCGCGAGATCGCGGTCGGCTGCCTGTTCGGCTTCACCAACGCGCCCCGCAAGGATCAGGAGAAGGACTACCTGATCGTGAGCGCCGAGTGGGATCTGCAGAACAACACCTACGAGACGGCCACCCAGGAAGATGCGATCTACCACTGCACGATGAAGGTGCTCCAGAGCAAGCAGCAGTTCCGGCCGGCGCGGATCACCCCGCGGCCCACGATGGGCGGCCCGCAGACCGCCGTGGTCGTCGGGCCGGGCGGCGAGGAGATCTACTGCGACAAGTATGGCCGAGTGAAGGTCCAGTTTCACTGGGACCGCTACGGCAAACGGGACCAGAACTCGAGCTGCTGGATCCGGGTGTCGAACCCGTGGGCGGGCGCGAACTGGGGCGGAATGGCGGTTCCGCGCATGGGCCAGGAGGTGGTCGTCGACTTCCTCGAGGGCGACCCGGACCAGCCGATCATCATCGGCCGCGTCTACAACGCCGATCAGATGCCGCCCTACGCGCTACCGGCCAACATGACCCAGACCGGTATCAAAAGCCGCTCGAGCAAAGGGGGCGGCGCGGCCAACTTCAACGAGATCCGGTTCGAGGACAAGAAGGGTTCCGAGCAGGTCTTCCTTCACGCCGAGAAGAACCAGGACATCGAGGTCGAGAACGACGAGACCAAATGGGTCGGGCACGACCGGAAAAAGACGATCGATCACGACGAGACCGTGTTGGTGAAGAACAACCGGACCGAGACGGTCGGCGTGGATGAGAAGATCACGATCGGCAACAACCGCACCGAGTCGGTGGGCGTGAACGAGGTTATCGACGTCGGAAGCAACCGCACGCGCTCGGTCGGCATGAACGAGATCATCACGGTGGCGCTGACCCGCACGCACTCGGTCGGCGTCAACGAGATGATCAACGTCGGCGCGGCCCGCGAGGTGACGGTGGGCGGCGCGCAGGCGGTGACGGTCGGGCTCGCCCAGACTGAGACGGTCGGCCTGAGCCAGACGGAGACGTACGGAAAGAGCCAGACGACGAGCGTCGGAACCGACCGAACGAGCACGGTCGGCGACAACTGCACTACCAGCGTCGGAAAAGATCAGAAGCTGACGGTCGGCAAGAATCAGAACCTGTCGGTCGGCGACAACCGAGAGGACAAGGTCGGAAAGAATCTCACGACCAACGTCGGTGACGACGAGAAGCGTGACGTCGGGAAGACGCTCAAGGTCAACGTTGGCGACGAGGTCGTCATCACGTGTGGGCAGTCGAGCTTCACGATGAAGAAGGACGGAACCATCATTCTCCAGGGCAAGACGATCACGATTGACGCGATGCAGAAGATCGACGAGAAGGCGATGAACATCACCTCGGAAGCGTCGGCCAAGAACGTGACCAAGGGCGCGATGGTCGACGTGGAGGCATCGGGAATCAATACGATCAAGGGCAGCCTCGTGAAGATCAACTGAGCAGGGGCTGAAGCCAAGATGATCGAGAGCGGTGTCTTGTTTCGCTTTGCCATTGCGGCGTTGGCCACCTGGCGACTGGCGTTCTTGGTCGTACGTGAACGTGGTCCTCGTGACGTTTTGGGGTGGCTTCGACGGCGCGTAGGAAACGGGATTGCCGGCGAGTTGCTGGGGTGTGTCAAGTGCGTGTCGTTCTGGATCGCGATTCCGTTCGCCTTTTTCGTGCGGGGAACCTGGACGGAGCTCGTGGTGATATGGCTGGCCCTCGCCGGAGTCGCCGCGGTGATCGACGAGTGGACGCGCCCGCCGTTCGAGTGGCAGGAGAGCCATGAGGATCAAGCGCGCCCCCATCCCGGCAACGGTGACGGCGAGCTGATGGAAAAAGACTGGCGTCAACGGGGGGGCCGGTGAGCTGCTGTCCGGGCGGCGCGCCGACGTTCAGCGAGCGCCATCGATTGAGAGTGCGCTACCAGGGGGGCCGCTCGTTGGTGGTGAAGGGGCCGGTGACGAAAGCTGAGTACCGCTTCTCCGGGATGGATCGCGTCCAGCTAATCGATCCGCGAGACGCGATCGGCATCATCCGCAGCTCGCTCTTCAGAATCGAGGGTGTCGTCGAGCTGACGCCGGAACCCGACCCGGCACGCCAGGGCCGCCGCGATGCCTAAGCCCGCGGCGCGGCTCGGCGACAGCACGATGCATGGCTCTCCGCTGCTCGGCGCCTGCGCAACAACGGTGCTGATCGGTGGAAAGCCGGCCTGGCGCGGTACAGATCAACACACGTGTACGATCCCGAACGCACCGCCGCCCGTCTGCGATGGCGCGCCTCACGGGCCCGGCATTACGGCGCCGATCCCGGACGGCGGCACGGGCATGGTCTTGATCGAAGGAAAACCGGCGGCACGAGTCGGTGATCTGGTCACCGAGCCCCATGCGCTCGTTCCGTTGCCACCACCGAACAACATTGTTGTCGGTGAATTCACGGTGCTCATTGGGATGGGTGGTTGCGCTGGTGGGGCAACCTGAACTCAATAGTGATGGCGTCGGTTCGACGCCTTCGAGATCGCGATCATGTGTGACGTCAATATTGCGACCGGAGAACTCGAGCGGTCTCAGGCCGATGTGTATCTGCCCGGCTACCTGCCGATCGAGTTCACACGCATCTACTACTCGGGAAACTCGAGCGTTGGATTTCTCGGACCCGGCTGGCGTCACAGCTTCGACCGGCGGCTTCGTCGCGTTCAGGGTGGCTTCCAGTACGAGGACGGTTTCGGGGATAGCGTCACGTTCGAGCAGGCCCCGGGCGCCACCCAGCTTTCGAATGCGGCACGCGGCTACACCCTGTCCGAGGGCGAGGGAACTCTGGTCCTCGGCGACGACAAAGGGCTGCGGTTCTTCTTCGCTCCGCTGGGCGGCGTGGCATCGGAATCCGCCGTCTCGCTCATCGTCGATGGGTGCGGAAATACGCAACAATTCCACTACGACCGCGGCTCACCATCGTTCAGCGTGAGTGATCAGCTGGGACGCGTGGTTACGGTCGAACGCGATTCTTCTGGTCGGCTGCGCTCCATCAGAGCTCAATCGCGAGACGAGCGCGAAGTCATCGAGACGCGCTATGCGTACGACCAGGTCGGTCGGTTGACCTCGGTCGCGGATCCCCTCGGGCATGTGACGTCGTACGAATACGACGGCCACTTGATGGTCAAGGAAGTGCTCCCGGACGGAACCGAGATCTTCTGGCGTTATGACGAATCCGGGCGCTGTGTGGAGACCTGGCGCACTGGCGGCGTGCTGTACCGGCGCCTCGAATTCGACGACGCTCGAAACCGTGTTCGCGTCACCAACGCGCTCGGGTTCGTCTACGTCTATCAAAAGGATGAACACGGCACTCTCGTCCAGGAAATCGACCCCACCGGCGACGTCAGCGAAACCTACATCGATATGACTGGCGAGACGCTCGGCGAGTCTCGAAACGGCCAAGCCGACGGGCACAGCGTCGTGTTCGACAGTGCCGCCAATCGCATGGAGATGAGTCAGCCGTTCGGGACGTTCGTCTACCAGTTCGACAACGACGATCGTCTGGCCAGCATCTCGAGCGAGACCGGCGGGGCGTGGACGTTCGTCTATGGGCCATTAGGTGAGACGGTGCGCGAAGAGCGACCGGGCGGTACGCGCTTCTCCGCGGAGTACGCGCAGCAGGGCTGGGTGCGCAGAGTGATGGACCAGTCCGGGTACTACATCGAACAGGAACGCTCCGATGACCGCCGCCAGATCAGATTGTTCGACCCATATGGGACCCTCTGCGCGACCAGGCTCGACGGCTTCGGTCGGCTGCGAAGCGCCACCGATGACTTCCATCCAGTACGTCTCGATTATGACAAGCTCGGCCGACTCGTTCGCATCCAGGCTGCCGATCTGCCGGGTCTCGAAGCCTCCTACGACACGAACGACAACATCACCCGCCTCCTGACCGAGACCGGTCAGGAGTGGCGCTACAGCTTCGGGTCGACCGGGGTCCTGGAGCAGGTCGTCAATCCGGCCGGGGCTCGAAGTGACTTCGCCTACGACGCCGAGCAGCAGCTCATCTACATCAGGAAGCCGAACGGCGAAGAGATCCGGGTCGAATACGACGAGCTGGGGCGGCCCGCCGTGGTCCATCTTCCCGACGGCACGACGGAAAGCTACACGTACGATCTCTTTTCAGCGCTCACGTCGGTGTCGCTTAACGGAAGGCTGCAGCGGACGTTCAGCTACGTCGGCGGGCAGCTCGCGGAGATTCAGTACGCGGACGGTGCGCGGCGCGAGTTCGATTGGCTGGGCGGCCTGCCGAGTGGCGGCCGATACGCGGGACACGCGGTCGAGCGCCAGTTTGACGAGCGATCACGCCTGCTGGAAGAGCGATCGGGATCGTTCGCGCTCGTGCTGTCATACGATCCGGCGGACAACCTGACGCGAGTAGCCTGTAACGACGGCCGCCGCATCGACTTCAGTTACGACGGTCGAAAGCGAGTCACCAGTATCGATGACACTCGATGCGGCGCTCATCGATTCACGTACGAGGCCGGATTCGAGATGTCCGAGTGGCACGTCGACGGCGGCTGTGTGGTGCGGTTCACTCACGACCCGACAGGCCTGTTGAAGGGCTTCGTCGTGACCGCTCCGGGGAAGGGCGTCGTCGCGGAGCACAGTACGACATACGCGCCCGACGGCAAGGTTCTGAGCGAGGCCTTCCGCAGTGCCGGTGAGGAGATAGCGGTCAACTATCGGTATGACGCGGCCGGGCGACCGATCGAGGCCGTGAACTCGAGGACGGGAAGGACATCGTTTCGATACGACGACAATGACAATGTCGTGTTCTCTTCCGAGCTGGGTGACTGCTTCTATACGCCGGGTGACCGTTTCGTCAGAGGCGGTGACGTCTCCTACGAGTACGACGAGCTGGGGCGGGTGGTTCAGAAGCGCGATCTGACGAGTCGCTCGACCTACACGTACAGCTCGGCGTCCGAGCTCAAGAGCGTCGTGGCCGAGGACGGCACGCGGGTCGCGTTCGACTACGACGCCTTCGGGCGGCTTCGTTCGAGATCCGTCGGTGGAGTGGAGACGGTCCTTCATTGGCTGGACAACGTGATTCTGAGCGAGGCGGGTGAGGGCTATCAGCGGGATTATCTCTTCTTGCCGACGACGTTCTTTTGTATCGCCGTGAATGATTCGAGATTCGGGCGGGCCTTCCTGTGCCCCGATCGTACGGGCTCCCCGGTATGCATGATCAGCTTCGACGGCACGATCCTGTGGCGTCGCGACTTCCGATTGCTGGGCTCGGCTCCGGAGGGGCGGGACACGGCTCGCCTCACGAGCCCGATCGGGTTTCTCGGGCAATATCGGGAACCCTTTTCTGGGCTGGACTACAATTGGGCGCGCTTCTACGACGCGACGACCGGCCGATACTTGACCCCGGATCCCATCGGGCTGTCGGCGGGGACCAACCTGTACGCGTATGCTGCCGATCCGCTTGTCGGAGTCGACCCCTACGGATTGTTCGTCGTCAATCTCGGGGCGCCGCCCATGTGGTGCAAATGGAACCGTCAACAGAGAAAGGAGTACCGGGACAAGGTCAATCGATACAACGCATACATCGCGGCGCAGGAAACGAGCCCCGGCCAGGGGATCCAGGTGACCGCTTGTGCCCGCACCGGCAGCAAGGCGAGTCAGCAGTGGGCATCGTCGAAATGCTGCAATCGGAAGCCCCCGAAGCAGAAGAAGCCCAAAGGTAGTGGGGGGTCCTCGGTAGACTGTACGAAGGACATCGACCACATTATCGATTGCCAGCTCGGGGGGCCTCAAACCTGCCCGGCGGTCTGTAACAACTTGATCCCGGTAAACAGCAGCGTGAACCAGAGCTTCGGGCCAACGATGGAGTCGCAGCTGCAAGGGATGAGCGGGCAATTCCTCACGCAGGTCACGTTCAGTCCCGCGCGTTGTAAAGCGGCCAAGCCGCGGACACCCAGCTGTGTGTGATAGCGAGCGGCGATCAAGACACATCTCGCCTGGGGGCTCTCTATGAAGGTTGATCAGCTCGAAAAGCTCGTGCAGCGACTGTCGCAGGCGTTCCTCAACAGTGCCAAAGCCACTGGCTCCAACACGAAGAACGTGCTCCTGCCGCCCGCGTCGGAGCGAGAGATCTCGGCCTACGAAGCCAAGAATGGCGTCAAGTTCCCTGAGAGCTATCGCCAGTTCCTCCTTCTTCACAACGGCTGGAAGAAATTCGAGAACGATTACATACTGACGGGCGTCTCCGGACCCCATACCGATCAGGCCCTGCGCGATTTCAAGAAGCTCGAAAAGGCGTTTCTTCAACAGTGGAAGACGGCCGGCCGTTCGACCGACGCCAAGTTCATCGAAAGCTACCAAGCGGCTTCAGGCGATGGGGGAACACTGGAAGACGCCAAGCTGTATCTTCCAACTCTCGTTAAGTTCGGAACGAATCTCGCCAACGGCTATTTTGCGTTCAATCCCAGGCGCCATGACAAGGATGGAGAGCCAGAGGTCATCTCGGGATATTTCCTGACCAAGATTCTGAGGCGCCACAAGAACTTCATCGCCTTCTTGGAGCGGACGCTCGAAGGCTATTCGGCTCGAGGATACTGATGGCCGACGGTACCGGAGAGGCGAGCATGGCAATCGTCGGCAAGGCGTCGTCGCTTCCCGCGTTCAGAGAGGCGCAGTGGGTCGGACGCGACTTGCAAGGACGTGACTTTTCTGGCGCCGACCTCAGCGGAGCCGATCTGTCCGAGGCGGACCTCTCGAACGCCAACCTGGCGCGAGCCAAGTTGACCGGTGCGCGTCTGTGTCGGGCAAAGCTCATCGGCGCCGATTTGATGAACGCCGACGCCACTGGCGCGGATTTGTCCGACGCCGACTTGACGTCGGCCCGGCTCGAGGGCGCGCGTCTGCACTACACCCAGGCGTCGAGGATCATCGTCAGAGAAGCCAATTTGAATCGGCTCGACGCGCGGGCGTCCACGCTCGTCGGGGCGCGCGTATCGGCATCCGATCTGGGCGACGCCCTCCTGTGTGGGGCCGACCTGTCGCACGCCACGTTCGAGGGCGTCAGTCTCGCCAAGGCAGACCTTGCCCGGGCTCGATGTGTCTCGGCTGAGTTCGTCGGGGTGAACATGGCCGAGAGCAATCTGACCGAGGCGGACTTCACGAACGCCGTACTTCAGTATGCCGACTTGACCAAGGTCTCGGCGCCGGGCGTCGTATGGCATGAGACGGTCATGAGTGGCGCCCGCTTCCGACTTGCTGATTTGTCGCACGCGACCTTCTCCGGAGTGATCGCGCACGGCGTCGTCATGGAGCGAGCCAATCTTCGCTTCGCCCAGTTGAACGGGGTCGATGCCGAGCGCGCGATCTTCGACTTCGCGAACCTGGAGCGAGCCCGCCTGAGCAGCTCGATATTCAGACACGCCAGCCTTGTCGGCGCTTACCTCGTGGAGGCGTTCGCGCGAAACTGCGAATTCACCGAAGCTGACTTCTTCTGGGCTGAGCTAGCCACGTTCGTGCAACACAATTGCACGACGGTCGGCGCGCGGCTTTCCGAGAGCACCAGGATCGTCCGTGGGCCTCGTGCCGCGCTGCCGCCGGCGGTTCCGATCCGGCGGTTGTCCCGAATCGCGAGCGCCGACCGGAGTGGCCTCCTCGGCAACCTCTTGCCGCCCCGATCCTCCGCCTGATCCGACGTCCCGTTGTATGAGCGGCAATCCTCCAGCGGCTGCCGGGGCCTTGAATCTGAAGATCGTCCAGGGCTCGGACGCCGACAAGGAAATCGTGATCGGGAAGGGCGACGTTGTCGAAGTCGGCAGAACGTTCCTCGCTGGACTGGGACTCGCCAATGATCCTCATATGTCGTCGAGGCATTTCGTCGTGTCCTACGAGGCAGATCAGTATCGCCTTCGAGATCTCGGCAGCACCAACGGAACGTTTGTCAATGGTGCGCGGGCTGCGACCGCAACGCTCAGACACGGGGATCGAATCCAGGCCGGGGCGTATTCGTTTCTCGTCGAGCTGCATCGAGAATCGGAAGCGCGCGCCGCCTCGCCATCAGTCCTCGCCGCGCCCGACGCCGCCAGAATCGTCTCGACCGAACGGTCCCTGGCGTCGGTACCAATTCTCCAATTCGCCAACGACACACCCTTCTCTCTCGCCACCCTCCGCTGGCCCGACGTCGACGCCAAGCCCAAGCTGACCGTCGTCGTCAAAGCCACCTACATGATTCCTCGTGAAAGCGAGGACGTTCGCCCGACGCCCAAGCAGCTTCCTATCTTCAACAACGACATCATGACCGAGACGAAGCCGCCCTCGATCCGCTTCGAATCCGACTTGGTGCCATTCAAGCCGTGTACCGACGTGGTGCTCGTCGGCCACGCCTATGCGCCGGAAGGCAAGCCGGTTACCGAGCTGGTCACCGGACTCCGCGTCGGACAGCTTCGCTACGGCGTCGCGGTCATCGGCGATCGCCAGTGGCAAACGCAGCTGCTCGACAAGCCGACTATGTCGCACACGCAGCCGTTCCGGACGATGGAGCTCGTCTACGAGCGCGCCTTCGGCGGTTTCGACAAGCCGGCCGGGATGTACTGCAAGGAGAACCACGTCGGCACGGGATTCATCGGCAAGCGGACGGCCGAGCGCGTCGAGGGGCTCCGGCTGCCGAATCTCGAGGATCCCCGGAACCGCATCAACGCCTGGAACATCCGGCCTCGCCCCGCCGGGTTCGGCTTCTATGGACGCGGCTGGTCACCGCGGCTCGCGTACACCGGCACCTACGACGACAAGTACATGAAGGAGCGGCATCCACTGCTGCCCGCCGACTTCTCGTTCCGCTTCTTCAACGGCGCCCATCCGGATCTTCAGGTCGGCGGCTATCTGCGCGGCGATGAGGACGTCGATCTCCTCAATGTCTGCCCGGACGCGTCGCGCGTCCACTTCCGCTTGCCGGGTATCGTCCCGAAGATCTCGGTGGCGCGCTGGATGGTGCCACCCGAGGAGTGGCTTCAACAGCACGCCGGATCCGACGGATCGCTGCCGAGCGAGCTGCCGCTCGTCGAGGAGCCGCTCAAGACCGCGCTCGACACGCTCGTCTTCGTTCCCGACCGCGGGGTCTTCTACGAGGTCTTCAGAGCCGTCTGCAGCCTCTCGAGCCTCGAGAGCCTCGAGATCGGCCGTATCAGCGTGACGTTCTGACGGGATGGTCTCCGCCGGCATCGGCTGGTTCTTCCTCGCACTCGCGGCCGTCTACGCCGCGGTGGCGATTCGCGACCATCGGAGGATGCACGGCGCGCCCTCACCGGCGCGAAGGGGCTGGCGGCGGATCGCGATCATCTTCGGGCTCGTCGGCGCGGCACTTCAGCTCGTGCGCCTGATCTGACAGATGCGGACTGCCGCGGCAGCGCCGACGCCGAAATGTCGCGGCGCGGCGCGGTGGCGCGACCTAGCGCACCAGCTCCTGCAGCTTCGTCTTCAACGGATCCTGCACCTTCGCCGCCGCGTCCGTATCGATCAGCTCGATGAACGCCGGAATGCCCGAGAAGCTCGTCGCGGCCAGGATCAGATCGTCGGCCGGCCGGAACGACGGTAGCCCGAACGTGATCGTGGTCAGCGGCAGCTTCGGCAGGTCGGGCGCGTATTCGGTCTGCAGCTGATACCGCAGATCGGTGAGCAGCGCTCCGAGGCCGGGGGCGTGGCTGATCGCCAGCTGCGTGACGAGTGCATTGACCACGAACTGCCGGACGTGCTCGACGCGGCGCTCGCCCTTGCCGGCGAGCCCCTGTCGCATCTGCGAGAGCCCGTAGGTCGACGTGAAGCTCACGACCCAGCGAACCGGAGAGGCCATCGTGATCGTCTTGGTCTCGCGGTCGGTCTTCGCCTCGTGCGCATACTCCCAGGGGTAGAGCGCGAGGCGATTGCCCACGAGGGTCAGCCACTGTGGATCGAACTCCGAGGGCACCTCGAACGGACGGC
>Ga0075421_100011401_pt1 | contig 11011 bp, 9 predicted proteins | sample SoiMetdeltSBSDD5_FD_75292 | JGI IMG/M metagenome (GOLD analysis project Ga0075421, IMG submission 75292) | Bulk soil microbial communities from a Populus tree surrounding site in Tennessee, USA - Soil MetaG P. deltoides SBSDD5 | ecosystem: Environmental > Terrestrial > Soil > Tree plantation...
AATCGACGAATCGAGTGCCACGCCATCGAGGTGATCGAGCGAGGGCGGGCGAAGCGCTATGATGACCCTCAGCGTCGCCCAGGCGACCGCGATGCCAAGCAGGCCGCCGCCGAGCGCCAGGAGGACACTTTCCGTCAGTACCTGGCGTGCGAGCCGGCCTCGGCCGGCGCCTAACGCCGTGCGCACGGCGAACTCTCGGCGGCGCGTCCACGCGCGCGACATGAGCAGATTGGCCACGTTGGCGCACGCGACGAGGAGCAGGACGCCCACGGCGACGAACAGCACCTGCACGGTTTGCGTCTCACGAGCGTCGAGGAAATCCTGCGCCAGCATGGCTCGCGCGCGCGTCACACGACCGGGAGCGGTCACCGGGAACACTACAGAACGACTCTCGGCCGGGAGTATCTCGAGAATCGATTGGAGCTCCCTCGATGCCTGGTCGGCGCTGATACCACGGCGAAGTTTCGCGAAGACGTTGGGGCCGCCGATCGAGTCCAGGCTCGCCGGAATCCAGATGGCTGGCGCCGGCTGCCGCAGCTTCCCGCTCACGCCGGCCGCCTCGTCCATCGGGATCGGGATCTCGGGCGGCATCACGCCAATGACGGTGAACGGGCGGTTGTGCGTGTCGGGGACTTTGATGGTCGAGCCGATCACGTCGCTCTTGCCGCCGAATTCGCGCTGCCATTTGCCGTAGCTGATCATGGCTACAAGAGGCGCGCCCGGTCGCGCTTCGTCCGACCTGAACGTGCGGCCCAGTACGGGCGTGAGCCCGAGTAGCGTTAGGTAGTTCGGCGTGACGTATGCGGGGATGGAGTCCTGCGTGTCACCGAAGTCCTGGAGGTACATGGCGTCGACGCTGATGCCGGCGACCAGCTCGAGCGAGCGCGCGCGATCGCGCCACGCCTGCAGAAGGGCGAGGTTCGGCGGCTGAACGCTCTCGCCGTCCGTGACCACGAGCTTGACGATCCTGTTGCCGTCGGGGTACGGGAGCGGCGCGATGAGCAGCCGGTGCACCACCGTGAAGATCGCGGTGTTGGCGCCGATGCCTAACGCCAGCGTCAACACGGCGAGCGCCGTGAAGCCGGCGTTGCGCCTGAACTGGCGGTTCGCAAACCGAATGTCCTGGGTCCACTCGTCGAGCCATTCGACCACACCACGCCAGTGTGCCTGACGCGCCGCGCGAAGCTCCGTGTACGCGCTGTACTGCTCGGCATCACCGAACCGGCGCATCGCCTCTGCTTCCGCCTCGGCCTCGCTCATCCCGCGTGCCCGGAGGTAATCGACGTGCATCGCGAGGTGCGTGCGCATCTCCTCGTCCAGCTCGTGTTGGATGCGTGCGCGGCTCCGCGGGAGCCGCAGCAGACGGCGGATTCCGTTTGGAAGCCTGGGTGAGTTGAACATGTCTCAGGCGGTCTCGATGACGCCCGAGATCGCGGCGACGTAGCGCTTCCACGTCGCCGTCGAGGTGCGGAGTTGTTGGCGGCCTTTCGACGTCAGCGAGTAGTACTTCGCTTTCCGGTTGTTCTCCGACACGCCCCACTCCGCGACGATGGCCCCGTTGTCCTCGAGGCGATGGAGCGCCTTGTAGAGCGCGGAGTCGACGATCTCGAGCTCGTTGCGCGTTCGGTCCTCGATCCATTTGCTGAGCCCGAAGCCGTGGAGCGGCTGCGTGGCGAGGGCTTTGAGGACGAGGAGGTCGAGGGTTCCGTGGAGCAGGTCGCTGGTATCCCGAGGCACGATCTCTTCCCTGCACGAGGTTAGGGGAGAAGGTGGTGCGACCGAATCGAGCTGTCAACCGCCACGGTGGTCTGGACTTCTTCCGGGTGGTGTCGGTCGGATCGAAGCAGTAAGGTAGGGAGCGGGATGCAACCCGCCGGACTCTGGTTGGTCGCGGCAATGCATCGCCATCAGTACCGTCGTCCGCGAATCGAGTAGTACGCCGTGCGCTTCGACGCCGTTCATCGTTTGACCTCCCTGCTCGGCGATCGCTACCGCGTGGAGCGCGAGCTCGGCGCGGGCGGAATGGCAACGGTCTACCTGGCCCACGATGTCCGCCACGACCGCACCGTTGCAGTCAAGGTGCTGCGCGAAGACGTCGCTTCGGCGTTAGGCAGCGCGCGGTTCCTCGCCGAAATCCGGACGACAGCGGCGCTCCAGCATCCGCACCTGTTGCCGCTGCTCGACTCGGGCGAGCTCAGCGACCCGCGCGACAGCGCAGGTGGGCGGCTCCTCTTCTACGTGATGCCATACGTGCCGGGCGCGTCGCTGCGCAACCGCCTCGACCGTGAACGGCTGCTTCCCGTAGCCGACGCCGTCCGCATCGCGGCCGAAGTCGCCGACGCACTGGACTACGCGCATCGGCACGGTGTCGTACACCGCGATATCAAACCCGCGAATATCCTGTTGCAGGGGTATCGCCCCAACGACCCAACCGCCGAGGGATGGCACGCCCTGGTCGCCGACTTCGGCGTCGCCTTGGCCGCGAGCCGCGCCGACGAAGGACGCCTGACCGCAACCGGCATCAGTGTTGGCACTCCGCAGTACATGAGCCCCGAGCAGGCGATGGGGGACGCTGGCGTCGACGCTCGCGCGGACATCTACTCGTTAGGTGCGGTACTCTACGAGATGCTCGCCGGAGAGCCGCCATTCACGGGGCCAACCGCGCAGGCCATTGTGGCAAGGGTCGTCACCGAGAAGGCGCCAGCACTCGAGCTGCGTCGGGACACTGTTCCTCCGCATGTCTCGGCGACCGTTGCCCGCGCACTCGCAAAGCTGCCCGCCGATCGGTTCTCGAGCGCGAGGGAATTCAGTGATGCCGTCCTGGGCGCCTTCCCACCGACACCGTTGCCGGCGCGCAGCGTGGACGGACCCCATCGCGATTCTGTCCAGACGTCGGACGCCCTGCCAGCGGTGCGCCCGACGACATCGAGAGGCAGTCCGCGCCGATTGATGGTGGCGGGCACGCTCATCACGGCAGTCGCAGCACTCGCCGCGTGGTGGGCATTGCACGGGCGCGAACCAGCTCCGATGCCCGTCGTGCGATTCGAGGTGCGGTCGCCGTCCGTCCTGGATGGCGATGGCGTTCCATTCGCGCTGTCACCCGATGGATCTCGCCTGGTGTACGTCGCGCGCGACACGTCGAGCTCGACCACGCTCGTGCTGCGTGATATCGGAGTCGAACAACCCACGCCCGTCGCCGGGACACGCGGCGCCGCCCAGCCGTTCTTCTCGCCCGACGGCCAATCGATCGGCTTCCTCCAGGGAAACACGCTCCGGAAGGTACCGGCGTCGGGTGGGGCTGCCATTACGATCTGCGACGTGGACGGCCCGCTCTACGGAGCCTCGTGGGGGCCTAACGACATGATCGTTTTTTCCGCTCAGGATCGGCTCTGGCGTGTACGGGCCGCTGGAGGGACGGCACCGGTGGCGCTGACGCCCGTACCCACGTCCGAAAGAGATCGCTGGCCAGACCTGCTTCCCGATGGACGCACCGTTCTGTTCACCCGGATGCGGGGGACTTCCGGCGGCGGCGTTACCGTCGGCGCGCTGTCCTTCGATGACGCCAGGATTCGGGACGTCTCGCCCATCGGACTGAATCCGCATTATGTAGCCCCTGGGTATCTCGCCTATACGCAGTCGATTACCGGAACCACCGTTGCCGTCCCGTTCGACGCACAGCGCGTGATCGTCACGGGCGCGCCACGACCGATCGCCGAGCGCGTGAGGGTCGGCGGCGCCGCGGTCGCAAAGATCGCGGTCGCGCGGTCAGGTACCTTCGCGTACATCGCCGATCTGGCCGGCGGAATGGAGCTCGCGCTCGTGGATCGCGAAGGCCGAGACATTGGACCCCCGGCGCCGCGGGACTTCTACAGCCACCCGCGATTCTCGCTGGACGGACGCCGCGTCGCGGTGACGCGAAACCGCGCAACGCCGGTAACCGGCGACGTCTGGATCTACGATCTCAACTCACACGCCTTCGAGCGACTCACCTCCGATACCCTGAGCATCGTCGCCGAGTGGACACCGGATGGCCGACATCTCGTCTACACCTCGGGGTCCTCGACGCGTGGGGGCGTCACTCTCAATCGGATCTCGGCTGATGGCAGCGGCCGACTGGACACGTTGTTGGCTCGCCGCCGCGCCGGTGTCGCACAATTCACTCCGGATGGGCGGACGATGATCTTCCTCGAAATCGACCCGGCCGGACGCGGGGACATCTGGATCACGCCGGTGGACGACGCCGCAGCCGCGCAGCCGCTGGTGCACACGGCCTTCAACGAGACCAATCCCGCTCTCTCGCCCGATGGTGAGTGGCTCGCGTACGTCTCCGACGAGACTGGAAGAAACGAGGTCTACGTGCGCGGCCTTCGAACAGAGGTCGGCCGCCGGCCTGTCTCCACGAATGGCGGAACCGAACCTCGCTGGACAAAGGGCGGCCACGAGCTGTTCTACCGTAACGCCGACTCGGTGTTCGTCGTGGCCGTTCAGCCCGGCGGACCGCTCAACGCCGCCACGCCTCAGCTCGCGTTCGTCATGCCGATCGCAAGATTGTTAGGCGGAGCCTATGACGTTTCGCCCGACGGCGAGCGGATCGTGGTCGTGCGCGAGCAGGTCGGGCCGCGCGCGGATCCGCTGCATGTCGTGCTCGGGTGGTTCGCTCAGCTGGTCCAATGAGTGCGTCAGGGCTAGATAAGTCGCTGCTCGAAGCCCGAGCGTTGGTGATGTTGCCGCGCTTCGAACGGCGGCGTAGCTTCGCCGGTCGTCCAACGCAATCGGAGCATGGAAGTGCATAGAGCTTCAAGGCGAGCCTGGCGCCTCGGCGTGACCGCGACCGCCGCTGTCTTCTTCGCTGTCGCTTGCGCAAGCGCGGGCAAGAATCCACCCGCCGAAACCAACCCGTCGCAATCGACCGCCGGCACTACCGCGCCGCCGGCGTGGATCGCGAAGATGGACAGCGGTCGCGCTCGATTCAGCCCCGCCGACGTCGAGTTCATGCAGGGGATGATCCACCATCACGCGCAGGCGATCCTCATGTCCGGCCGCGCGCCAACCCACGACGCCAGCCCGGCCGTTCGCGAGCTCACCGCCCGCATCATCGTCGCCCAGCGGGACGAGATCGCGTTCATGCAGCGATGGCTCCGCGAGAACAAACAGGACGTGCCCGACGCCGACACGTCGCATTTCACCATGCCCGGGATGAACATGCAGCTCATGCCCGGCATGCTCACGCAAGATCAGCTCAAGCTCCTGGACGATTCGCACGGCAAGGACTTCGACCGCCAGTTCATGGAGTTCATGATCCAGCACCATCAGGGCGCGATCACAATGGTGCAGAAGCTGTTTTCATCCGAGGGCGCAACGCAGAACGAGTACGTGTTCAGGTTCGCGTCGGATGTGGACGCAGATCAGAGCGCCGAGATCGAACGCATGCGGCGCATGCTCGCAACCGGCTCGCTTTCCGTACCGCGCAACTGAACTGTTCTGACCGTGAAGCCGCAACTGACCGTGAACCCACGAGAGGGATTCGCAATGCCCAAGCACAGCTCTCATCGTCTTCCCTTCCTCGTTGCCGCTACCTCGGTTGCGGTTGGTGCGTGCGCGTCGAAGTCGACGACGGCGTCTTCTGCCGCCGTTCCGGCGGCGAGCGCTTCCACACCTAACGCGAGCGTGGGCTCGGCTGAAGCACCGAAGCCCGATCGTCGCATCGGTCTCAAGGCCGGATGGTGGGATGCCGGGCAGGCAACGTGGAACATGGCGCTCGTGTCCACGACGCCGCCGTCCGACAACTTCGTCAACAAGAGCGACCCTGGTGATCAGCGCGTCTGGAACTCCGACCTCGCCTTCACCGGCAACTACGTCATCCAGGGCAATTTCGCCGGCTATCAGGTGTGGGACGTCGCGAACCCGAAGTCGCCGAAGCTCAAGACGTGGTACCTCTGCATTGGCTCGCAGAGCGATGTGTCGGTGGTCGGTCACCTGCTCTTCGAGTCCACCGAGGCGACGAATGCGCGCGTGGACTGCAGTCCCGCCGGCGTGACGGACACGGTCAGCACGGATCGCGCCCGGGGCATCCGCGTTTACGACATCACCGACATCGCCCATCCAAAGCGCGTCGCGACTGTGCAGACCTGTCGCGGCTCACACACGCACACGGTGCTGGTCGACCCGAAGGACAAGGCGAACGTCTACGTCTACGTGTCCGGCTCGGCGCCAGTACGCTCGGCCAATGAGCTGCCCGGCTGCTTCGACACGGATCCGTCCGAGAACGCGAGCACGACGCGGTTCCGCATCGAGGTCATCCAGGTTCCGCTCGATCACCCGGAGCAGGCGCGCGTGGTGAGCCGTCCTGCGATTCTCGCCGACCTCGCTCCGTCGGTCGGTCACGGCGATACCCCCGCCGACTCGGCCGAGCGTGCAGCGCGTGCGCAGGCAGCCGGCCGGGCTGCTGGTAGCGGGCGTCAGGCGCCTAACACGGGCCCGGTACAGTGTCACGACATCACCCTGTACCCGGCGATCGGCCTTGGCGCCGGTGCGTGCCGAGGCTATGGCGTGCTGCTCGACATCAGCGATCCGAAGAATCCGCGGCGCGTGGGCCTCGCCGCTGATACCAACTTCGTCGCGTGGCACTCGGCCACGTTCAACAATGACGGGTCGAAGATCCTGTTCACCGACGAGTGGGGCGGTGGTACATCGCCGCGCTGCCGCTCGACGGACAAGATGGAGTGGGGTGCCAACGCGATCTTCACGCTTCGGAACAACCAGATGACGTTCGGCAGCTACTATAAGATCCCGGTCGCGCAGACACCGCAGGAGAATTGCGTCGCGCATAACGGGTCGCTTATCCCGGTGCCCGGCCGGGATATCATGGTCCAGGGGTGGTATCAGGGCGGCGTGTCGGTGCTGGACTACACCGACCCGAAGAGCGTGAAGGAGATCGCGTACTTCGACCGCGGGCCGATGGACGCGAACAAGATGTACGTGGCGGGATCGTGGTCGGCGTACTGGTACAACGGGTTGATCTACAGCTCGGAGATCACGCGCGGGCTGGACATCCTCGAGCTCAAGCCAAGCGCTTGGCTCACGCAGAACGAGCTGGACGCGGCAAGGCTGGTGCATTTCAACGAGCTCAACGTCCAGGACCAGCCCAAGCTCGAGTGGCCGGCAGCGTTCGTCGTGGCGCGAGCGTACCTCGACCAGCTGTCGCGCGGCAACGGGCTCGCGGCGGACCGCATCGCCGCGACCCGCGATGCGTTAGGCAAGGCCGAGCGTGCTTCGGGCGATGCGCGGCGCACGGCACTGACGCAGCTCGCGACACAGCTCGACAGCGACGCGTCCGGCGCGGCCGACACCGCGCGCGTGCGTTCGTTGGCCGCCATCGTGAAAGAGCTGGCATCAGCCAGGTGATTTGCGGGTTGACGGAGATCTCGATGCAAACTCGCGCGAGTAGTGCGAACTCCAACTACATCCTCGGCTGGAGCAACACAGAACAGGACCGCCTGATCCGACAGGCAACGCTCCTCGCGCCGATGACCGAGCGGCTCTTCAACGAGGCCGGGATAGCCGCGGGCCAGCGCGTGCTCGACATCGGCTCGGGTGTTGGAGACGTCTCGATGCTGGCAGCGAGACTCGTCGGCCCGTCGGGCGGAGTCGTCGGCATTGAACGCAACGCCGACTACATCGCGCGAGCGAGAGAACGCGTCGCCGCAGTCGGATTCCGCAACGTGACGTTCATCCAAGCCGACCTGAACGATATCGACGCTGCCGAGCCGTTCGACGCGGCGGTCGGGCGCCTGATTCTGACCTTCTTCCCCGATCCGGTTTCGGTGCTTCACTCGCTGTCGCGATTGCTGCTTCCGCGCGGAGTGGTCGCGATCATCGAACCCTGCTGGAGTGCGACGATCACACTGAGCGCGAGCGTGCCCTTGTTCTCGCGGCTCCTGGTTCTGACTCATGAGGTCTTCACGCGGCTCGGCATAGACACGGAGATAGGCCTCAACCTCTATCGATTGTTTCAGGACGCCGGGCTGCCCGCTCCGACAATGCATCTCGAAATGGCGCTGGGCCACGACACGACGATCGCGGTGCTGCAGACCGAGCTGCTCGAGGCGGTTGTTTCGTCGGCGGAGCAACACGGTATATCGCTGGCGGAGCTCGGCGACCTCGACACCCTTCCCGATCGCGTTCAGGCGGAGCTTCGCGCGGCGAACACACCGATCGGCTACGTCGCCATGGTCAGCGCGTGGTCGAGGAAGAGCGCGTAGTCGAGGCGCGGCCCTCCGAGCACAACGGCCTCGATGCCGCGAATCGACGCGAGTCGCGTCGAGAGCGACGGGTCAGAGTCGTTTGAAACCGATCAAACGACTCTGACCCCTTTGATTGATCTTCACGGTCGCGCGGGGTCGGTGCCAGGAACGAATCGAATGATCTGGACCGGACGACTGCGACGGCCTACGTCCTCGTACAAAACGAGAAACTGTTCGCCAGTGGTGCGATGCACGGCGTACACGTTCACGAACGCGCGCCCGCTGACAGTGCTTCCAACCGCGCCCTCAGGCGGTCCCGACACATCGGCATAGGTGGTGGCGGAGAAATCGACCGCCTTGATCTCCAGGTCCGCAGGCAGCTCGAGATCGTAGTACTGCACTGGGCGGTTGGGGCGACCGGCGCCGGCACGGTGTTGACCGGTTTGACGCAGGCGGTTTCCGTCGCGACCGCCGTCAGGGCGAACAGCCACAGCGAGGTGCGCATGGACCAAAGGGGTCAGAGTCGTTTGATCGGATCGAGGCCGCACGACGCAACCTCGCGAACCGGAAACGCGGTATCGAGCGGAGAAGCGGTCAGATCCAGCCCGCGGTCCAGTCGCCGGGTTCGAGAAGTCCCATCTCCCAGAACGCCGGCGTGCTCCAGGGCGACGCTCGCCCGGCGTCGTCCCAGACGCGGACTTGCCAGTAGTAGCGCGTGCCCGAGCGAAGAGCGGGGCCGCCGTACGGCCGCAGTACCGAGGCGGGCGATGTGACCCTGCCGGACGACCAAAGCGATCGCTGCCGCAGCGAGGCCGAGTCGGTCGCGACGCGGAGCTCATAGGCCGTTTGGATTGTGGCGCGTCGGACGGCGTGGATGCGCCAGCTCAGTCGTGGCGTGCGAGCGTCCATGCCAATCGGGCTTCGCTGGTACTCGGTCTTGAGCGCTTCGACGTGGAAGTCCTGCGCGATCAGGGACGTTGGCGCGACGTGGCAAGCGGCCGGTGTGATGATCGCCGCCAGCCCGACCTTCATCGACGATGTCCCCCGGCAAATGACACCAACCCCATCGCGATACCGACTGCGACCGACACGCCTACCAGCCCAACCCCGGCAACCACTTGCTGATCGACCAGGTAAAAGTTGCACACACGCACCGGCACCGCGATGTAGGCCCAGCCCACCACCGCCCACATCGGAAGCACGTTCGCGATCACGAAGCCTCGCCCCATAGTACCAAGGCTGGTCCAGCTCAGCGCGAGTGGCGCTCCGACAAAGAGTGGCAGCGTCACGAACTTCGCCGCCTCCATGAACGGTGACGCGAGCGACCAATCGAGCGCCCTCGGCACCATCCACCAGCTACTCGCGATGAGCGCCAGCAACGTCCCCGACACACCACCGGCGTTCCATTCGGCGACGCGCGCCCTGATGCGCTGAGGAAGTGCCGTCGCGCCTAACGCCCCGACGATCGCGAGCAGCGGAATCTGCACCAGCATGTGCGCGACCATGACCTGCTCGAGGGCGTCACGCGCCGCCGGAGCGGCGAGCACGACGAGCAGCAGCCCCGCGATGCCGGCGAGGATCATCGGCTCGGTCCGGCAACCGCGCGGACCACGTCGTCAGGAGACGCCCCGACGTCGAGCACGCGCGTCAACCGGCCGCGCTCGTCGACCACGTGTATGGCCGCGTTATGCTGGAAACCACCGCGCCCGTCGCTGATCACGACTACGCCGAACGACTCCAGCAGCGTCGCGAGATCACGCGCACTGCGCACGCGCGCGAAGCGCCACGAATCACCGTCCGCCTCGTAGTGCGACGCGTACTCCCGAAGCCGCGCCGGAGTGTCGAGCGAGTCGAACGTGACGCTCACGAGCTGCAGCGGCCGCGCGTCGTCGCCCACCACCACCGGCGCACGATACAGTCGTCGAAAACCGTCGCTGAGGAGCGGACAGACGGAGCCGCACCCGGTGTAGATGAAATCGACCACGACAGGTCGCCCGCGATAGTGCGCGAGTGTGAACGTACGCCCGTCCTGATCCTCCAGCGCTACGACCGGAACCGCCCTCGGCGACGCTGCTATGTCGCGACGCCGTGCCTCCTCGCTGGTCAGGGCACGGAAACCGTCTGTCCCGCGCCAGAGGAGCGCGCCGCCGGCGACGCAGATCGCGAGCGACGCAATCCCCGTTCGCACCCAGCCGTCGTTATGCACCAATCGCCCGCGCTCGACGGAGGAAAGCGGCAACGAAAGCGACCGCACCGACGACGACGGCCAGCGCGAAGAGTGCACCCACGCGGTCGTATGCCATCCACGGCGCGTCATGAACCGCCCATCGGCGTGGAACACTCACCGCGCCGGCCGCCAGGAATGAAATGGCGAACCCGAGGCCTCCAGCGATGTACAGCCACACGGCGGCGCGATCGACCGCGCTGTCTGACGCGCCCGTCGACATCCCGAGGAAGTACATGAATCCGAACAGCATCGCGACGACGCCTAACAACAGGTAGATGTGGAAATGCCCGGGCACCCAGAGCGTGTTGTGCATCACGCGGTTGATCGCAATGGTCCCGTCGAGTACGGCGGGCACCACCCCCACGCTCCACCCCATGATCGACACGAAGAGCAGCGACGTCGTGACGTTCCACTTCATGCCCGAGCGATAGACGTTCGCGAGCGTCGCCATCGCGGTGACAGCCAGGACTGGCAAACTGCTCGCGTACGAGAGGATCTGCCCGAGCACGTTCGCCCACGTGGGGTTGGCGTAATCCATGAA
>Ga0075421_100011402_pt1 | contig 11008 bp, 4 predicted proteins | sample SoiMetdeltSBSDD5_FD_75292 | JGI IMG/M metagenome (GOLD analysis project Ga0075421, IMG submission 75292) | Bulk soil microbial communities from a Populus tree surrounding site in Tennessee, USA - Soil MetaG P. deltoides SBSDD5 | ecosystem: Environmental > Terrestrial > Soil > Tree plantation...
CATGAAGGAAGAAGGTGGAACGCTGCTGGACAACAGCCTCCTGCTTTATGGAGGCGGCATGGGTGATGGCAATCTGCACGGCCACACCAACCTGCCCTGCCTCATGGCGGGAAAACTCGGCGGTCGCTTCAAGACGGGATACCATGGCGTTTATCCATCGCGGACGCCGATGGCGAATTTGCATCTCACGATTCTGGATAAGGTAGGCGTTCGTCTTGATAAGCTGGGCGACAGCAACGGACGCCTTTTGCCGGACCCGTTATCGATCGGTTGACGGAGGACATATGAATCGCTTGCAACCCCTGCTCAATTGCCTTGCCGTCGTGGTGTTGTGCCTTGCCAGCGCGGCATGGGTCGTTGCCGCCGAACCTGCCGTATCCATTGTCGATGCGGCGAAAAGCAACGATATCGACGCCGTACGACGCGGGCTGAAAGAGGGCGTGGCAGTTAATTCCTCCGAACCGGATGGGTCGACCGCGTTGCATTGGGCCGTCAGGCAAAACAACATAGAGATGACACGTTTGCTGATTGCGGCTGGAGCGAACCCTGCGGCGGCCACGCGGTACAGCATTACGCCGCTTTATCTGGCGGCTTCCAACGGGAACGCGCAAACCATCGAACTGCTGCTCAAGGCAGGGGTCGATGTTAACGCTGCTGTGCTCGAAGGCCAGACTGCATTGATGACAGCGGCCCTCCACGGCGATCCGGAAGCGGTCCGGGTACTGCTGGCCAGGGGTGCCCGCGTCGACGTACGCGAACCGGTCAAGGGACAGACAGCACTGATGTGGGCTGCGGGCGAAGGTAACGCGGAGGCGATCAAGCTGCTGTTGAAGGCAGGTGCAGACGTTGATGTGAAATCGCAGGCAGGATTTACGGCACTGCTGTTCGCGGTTCTGAACGATCGCATCGATGCAGCGCGCGCTCTCCTGGAAGGAGGGGCGAAGGCCAATGACGTGGCGCCCGATGGCACCAGCGCTCTCAATATGGCGGCCGTCAATGCATACTATGACGTCGCATCCTTATTGCTCGATTTCGCTGCCGATCCCAATTTGCCCGACCCGCGTGGATCCACGCTACATACGTTAGCCTGGCTGCGAAAGCCCGGCGCCACCGGAAGCGCCGCAGTCGGCGGTGACCTGAGAGGCCCGCCGGTTCCAAACGGTGCGGTCACGTCTCTCGAACTCATTAAGAAACTTCTTGCCCGCGGGGCGAAACCGGACACGCGCGTATACGTCGGCGAACGCCGGTTCAGCAAGCTGGGCGGCGCTTCGACGAATCCACCGAACATTGAACTGGGACGGCATATTTTGACTTATGACGGGGCCACTCCGTTCTGGCTAGCCGCTAATAACGGAGACGTCGATTACATGCGTGTGCTGCTGGCCCACGGCGCCAATCCGACGATTCCCAACAAATTCGGCGTCACGCCGCTCATGGTCGCCGCAGGTCTTAATTATTACGAAGGCGAGACTCCGGGACCGTTCACCGGAACTCCCGAAGAAGAACGCCTGGAGGCCGTCAAATTAACTCTTGAAACCGGCAATGATCTCCACGCGCGGGCGGATTTCGGAGCCTATCGTATGGCCGGCGAGCCGAAGTACATCGCGTATTACTACCCTCTGAACATCGAAGAACTGGTGGACCTCGGGACCGGCGACCCCCGATGGGACGGCAGCACCGCTCTGCACGGCGCCGTCGTTTCCGGACAGCCCTCGATCGCTCAGTTTCTGATCGAGAAAGGCGCTAAAGTCGATGCGGTGAACGATGCGGGATGGACGCCTCTGCTGCTCTCGCGAGGGTTCTTCCTGGCGAACGCGGAAAAGGTTTATCCCGAAGTCGAAAAGGTCCTGATCAAGGCATACGAAGCTCAGAGATTGCCTATTCCCGATCGGATTCCAGTCCCGCGCCCGATCGGCGAAGCGGTTCTGGAGCGGTAAACGGCGTCTTCGAAACAAGCGATCTCTGATTCATAATCGCGAACGCAAGCACCCGCTAGACCAACGCGCTAGCTTGATGGGATACCGATTTTGATATGGAGACTCTTCTTCGGATCTTTATCGGGAACTTCGACTGAAAGGGTCCGCTCGACGTGGCTGAGCAAAGAAAGCGATGCTGCAAGGTCGATCCAATACACCCCCACAGCACGCAACTGCAAGGAATTGGACCAAAGCTGACAAAAATCTTTGAATACACCTTTCAGATGAGTTGGCGAGGCGTTTGCAGAAATGCCGTCGTTCAGAGTTTGCACTGCCTCCCGAAAATGTTCCCAGTCGCTACGAATGCCGGATAGATCGTTACTCGCTTCTGTTCCATTGAGACGAATCATTTCGGCGAAACTGCGGTTCCAGGACGTCCGCGCTATGGCGTCATTAATATTACCTTCGAGAAATGCCACCTCCGCCCCGTCTTCGAGTTGTCGCAGATGGTTTTGAGCAGTCGCCGCGTAGTTCCTATACGAAGCGTGCGGGTTATTGAGATATGCCGTCCAGAGCGGCGAGTAGAGCCGCGTTCGCCGCTCCACGATGGATCGCGCCCGCTGAGTATCCCAGGGCATCGCCTTGGCCATGGCGGCCGCGAACTGATCCGTCGAAGCTCCGTTCGTGGCCTTCAGAAGTTGCCGGAAGGCAAAGTCGTCGATTTTGACGTCAAGACCGATCTTCACAGTGTTGCCGATAAAACGGCTCAGTTCCTTCCGGGGATCCGTGTCGCTGTTTATCGCCCGCCAGATCTCTGCGTAGTCCAGGTACATATCGACTTCTTCTTGAGAGAGCTGCTTTTCCTCCCACAGCCATTTGAAAGCAAAACCGAAGTCGAAGTCGGACAGCCGCGGAGGCTTTTCGAAAGTCTTCATTCCGGCCTGAAAGTCGGCCATCCAGTTTACTTTCTGTCCCACCCAGGTACCTTCATAGCCCCGCTGACCGAGAAAAGTGACTTGCTCCTCGTTGCTGAAATTCTTACGTGTCACATCTTCCAGCCTCTCGATGTCTTTCCCGCCGATTGTAAATTTGCCCAGGCTGATCGAGAGTCCCCAGGCTTTGTTCACAGTGAGTTTTCGTTCGTGCATGTACTTTTCGGGCGCGACGTTCGTATCACGGCACCACTGAATGATTGTCGTCAAGTCTGTCTTGATCAGGCTGAAGTGGAGCTCCTTATCTTCGATGAGTATGGATCCAGGCACGACGATCTGAAGGAGTGTCGACTCGGATTTGACGCGCGAGTACTCGTAGCGAAACGCCGCCGCCACTTTCGTGCCGGCTAGGGACTTGACCTTGTCCGTGACCTGTTCTGTGAGTTTTTCCCAATGGGTCCTCAGGCTGGCCAGATCGGTTAGATTGTCGTCCAGTTTCAGTCTGTGGAGCAGACGGCCGAAAATGCTTTTCTCTTCATCAGTGAGCTGCGACACAACGTTCTTCTTGAGAAGCGCGTCAATTCTGTCCACCTGCTCACCTGCGATGCCCTCGAGAATCTCGTTGAGACGTTCCGACAAAACTTCCGGGTTGGCAAGCTGCACCTGAATACCGGCACCGGCCGATGCCGAAAGCGATGAAACCTTTCCTTTCTTCACACCGACGCGTATCCGGCCCTCGCTTTCTCTTGAAAACACCACGAGAAAGTCATCCGTCAAACCGACATTGAACTTCATGTCGGCGCCGAACTTCAGCTTGATTGCAAGGGGGGTATTCGTTCGCAAGAAGGAGCTTAAGCCGTTGAGGTTGGCGGTCAAGACATCGGACAACGACGCTTCGACCGTCGCGGACAGCTTGCCGCTGACGCGATAGGCTAGCGCGTCACCGATCTCAAGTTGCTTCAAATCGGACTGTCGCAGCGCGAAACGAGCACGTGCAATATCGGCCGGCACGGCATCCTTGATCGTCTCCGAGCGATCCTTATGGAAACGGTAATCGCATAGCCTGACGACTTTTTCCCCTTCTATGTTCAACCCCAGCACGCCGATATCGCCGCCACCCTCTGCTTTGACACCAGCCCGGACGTGGTAAGCAAGCCACGCGTGCTTTTCATTAAAGAGAATCTGCGGCCCCAATCCGGACTCATCGTCTTCGTTCCCGATGACACCTTCCATCGGATCGTCTTCAACGTCGTTCTTCGAGTTGAACACGACGGCTCTAACCTCCGCCTGCGGCTGAATGGAAAAGGCAAAACCGCCAACCTTCATAGGAAAGTCGTGCGATACACCGGTCGTAAACAGTTTGGACGGAACCGTCGGATCGCCGATGGATTTGTTGAGAAAAGCTTTTGCCGTCTCCTGCCAGCCTGGCAATTCAAACTCGGGCATCTTGTTCTCCTTTTATTGAATTCCGACGTACTTTAGCCCAACGTTTTAATCAGAAAATAATGAAAACTTCTGAAATTCTTAAAGGCACCGATGCGATCACAAGCAGGACCAGCGGGCGGTATCGGCCTCGCGGAACGCGACGAATCGTGGCACTGCGAACTTTCTAACAACCTTCAAGGTCCTTGACGGTCCGCGAAACCACTGTTACTGTGACGGGCAGTAGAAAAACCCCTGCACGCAGCATTTTTTGTAAGGAACACACAAAAACTCGTTTTCCTGACGGAGGGAAAAAGTGAATCGTTTTGGTGGATGCCTTTTGGTCGCGTTTCTCGTTCTTACTTTCTCAACAGGTGTAGCTTGGGCGCAGAGCAGTGCCCAGATTTTAGGGACCGTCAAAGATCCGAGCGGCGCCGTTATGCCGGGCGTCGAGATTTCGGTGACTCAGACGGCCACGGGAGCAAAGAGATCTACGGTCTCCAATGAAACCGGTAGTTATGTTCTGCCCAGTTTGCCGATCGGTCCCTACGTGCTCGAAGCGGCCCTGCCCGGCTTCAAGACATATGTACAGACCGGAATTGTTTTGCAGATCGATGACAGTCCGATCGTCAACGTTGTTCTTCAAGTCGGTCAGGTTAGCGAACAGGTGGAGGTCCAAGCCAACGCCGCACTCGTGGAAACGACGAGGACGGCCATTGGACAGGTTGTCACCAACCGACAGATCGCAGAGCTGCCTCTCAATGGTCGTGATCCTCACGAATTGATTTTCCTGGCCGGCATGGCAACGACTCCGCAGACCACTCCCGGTGCGGGTTCGATGAACTCCATCCGAAATTATCCAACGGTCGTCGTGGCGGTTGCCGGTGGTAACGGTGACGGCGTCTCTTATTTATTGGATGGTACGATCTGGCAGGATCCATATAACAGCCTCAGCATGCCGCTACCGTTTCCGGATGCTCTTCAGGAATTCAAAGTCGACACCAGCGCGATGCAGGCGCAGCACGGGTTCCACGCGACCGCCGCGGTCAATGCCGTAACCCGCTCGGGCACCAACGAGTTTCACGGTAACTTGTTCGAATTTGTCCGGAACTACAAACTCAATGCCCGCAGTGCCTTCGCGGCTAAACGAGATACGTACAAGCGAAATCAGTTTGGAGGCGTCATCGGTGGCCCGATCAAGAAGGACAAGCTGTTCTTCTTCGTCGGCTATCAACGGACGTCGCTGCGATCCGACGGTGTTCAGAATACGGCCTTCGTTCCTACACCCGCCATGCTTAACGGTGATTTCACCGGCATAGCTTCAGCTGGTTGCAACAATGGTGTCGCGAGGACTTTGCCCGCGAGTCTCGGATTCACAGACAACAAGATCGATCCCAGCAGGTTCGATAAGGTGGCTGTAGCTATCGCGAAGACATTTCCAGTCTCGAACGATCCGTGCGGCCGAACGCTCTATGGTCTGGTAGCCAATCAGGATGAAGATCAGCTCGTTTCGAAGATCGATTACACCATCAATTCGAAATCGTCCTTTTTCGGACGTTTCATGATGGGAAAATTGAATACGGGTTCGACATTCGATGGAACCAATCCGCTTTCGATCCAATCGTATGGCTACAAGGATCTGGCCTACGGTCTAAACATCGGACATACATACTTGATCGGCGCCAACATCGTTAACTCGCTGCGGATCGGCGCCAACCGAACAAACGTTGCGAAGATCGACGACACCTACAAGAGTTGGACCGACTTTGGAGCAAATGTGACCGAGCTCGCAGGCAAAATGGTATCGATCAATGCGGGCAACCAATTCATGGTGGGCGGCGGCGCGGCATCGCCTGGCGCGCAGCACAATGGACCGATGCCTTCCCTTCTCAACGATGTGAGTTGGATCAAGGGAACGCATCAGATCGGTTTCGGCGGAGGAATTTATCAGCAACGGCTCAATTATTGGTCCGGTGTTAACGCCGTGGGTGCAGCGACTTTTGATGGATCGAGAACAGGACAAGGAATGATCCTGTTGGATTTTATGATGGGACTTCCCACTACCTTCAACCAGGGTACGGCCTACGGGTACTACACTCGCCAGTTTTACGATTCACTGTATGTGCAGGACAGTTGGAAAGTTCATCCCCGACTGACGTTGAACTATGGCTTGCGATGGGAGCCGTATTTGTCGCCTTACAACGACGACGGGGAGAATGAACACTTCGATTTGGAAGCATTCCGACAGGGCGTTCGCACCACAGTATTCGCGAATGCCCCCGCCGGGTTGTTCTTTCCGGGAGATCCACAGTATACGAGCGGAAAATACTTCAACGGTCCTCGATGGGCGAAGTTCTATCCGCGTGTCGGGCTGGCTTGGGATCCTGAAGGCAAGGGCCGCATGACCATTCGCGCGGCTTACGGAATGTACGGCGATCGGGCAATGATGCTGGCCGGAACCCAGGTGTATTTCTCTGCACCATTTGGAAACCTCCTCAGCAACTCCGGTGCGAATCTCACCGATCCATGGGTCGCCGCGGGTGGAAATCCCATGCCCAGACTCTCAGCTATGCAGGGCATTGGCGTGTATGACAAAAATATCCCGTTTTTCAATAATGGGAACTACGTCACAACGAAGATGAGCGATTTCGATCCGGTGTACATGAACCAGTGGAATCTCAACATTCAAAGACAATTTGGTCAAAACTGGCTGGTGACGGCGAATTATGTGGGAAACAACACGATCCACATGATCACTTCGCAAAACATCAACCCCGCCGTCTATTTCCCGACGCAAACGTTCACCGGAGCAGCGAACAACGTTCCTACCTGTACATTGCCCAATGGAACAGTAATCACTGGTGCTGCAGGAACTGCACAATGCTCGACCGTGCAGAATCAGCAATCGCGCCGCGTCCTGAATTTCGTCAATCCGACCGAGGCGAGGTTTTACGCTTCAGTTGGTCAGTTGGACGATGGCGGCACGAGCACCTATAACGCTCTCAATCTTTCAGTCCAGAAGCGGATCAGCAGCGGGCTATCAGGACAGGCAAATTACACCTGGTCGCACTGCATCAGCGATGTATATGCGGACAACCCGACGGCCGCCGGTGTCTCGGTTCCGGGCAATCGAGGTCAATACCGCGGTAACTGCAGTGGAATCGATCGGCGACAGCTATTTGGTATGAGCGTGGTGGCGACAACGCCGAAGTTTTCCAACCGGACGCTGAGTTTATTGGCAAGCGATTGGCAGTTCGCACCGATTTTGTCCATCGCATCCGCCCAGTTCTTCTCGGTCTGGGCCGGCACCGACCAGGCGCTCACGACGGTTCCAAACCAGCCGGTGAACATCATCGATCCAGCCAACATATACCCGCAGAAGAAGACGGCCGCGAACTGGATTAACAAAGCGGCGTTCGCTCCGGCGGCGCCGGGAACGTATGGCAATGCCGGCTATAACTCGTTCAAAGGTCCCGGCACATTCCAACTCAATATGGCGGTGTCGCGGACGTTTGCAATTCGGGAGCGGCAATCCATTCAGGTGCGTGCGGAAGCCTTCAACCTTCCCAACCACGTGAATCTCACCACTCCCGGTGGTGCAGGCCCGGGCGGCCTCGGCCGTGCCTTGACGTACACTTCGTCGAACTTCGGGCAGATCACCAGCGATATCAGCGGCAACAGCGGATTGCAGGCGGGCGACTATCGCATCGTTCAATTCGCGTTGAAACTGATCTTCTGATTGCAACTGACTGTAGGGGCGGTCCGCTAAGCGCGACAGCGCGCAGCCCGAAATAATGACCGCCCACAATGTTCCGCAATTTGGTGTATTGTGGGCGGTCCATGAAACGCACGACCTACCTTTTCTCGCTTCTTATCCTGCTTGCCGGCAGCGGCTGTGCGGCGCTTACCTATGAGACGATCTGGTTCCAGTTGCTTCAACTGGTGATCGGATCTTCCGGCGTTTCTCTTGGTCTGCTCCTGGCGGCCTACATGGGAGGTCTGTGTGCCGGCAGCATCCTGTTCGCGCGATTCGTCCCACCTCGATCGCATCCTCTCAAGGTCTATGCGGCTCTCGAATTGGGAATCGGTATTCTGGGTTTGCTTGTGTTGTTCGCCGTTCCCCTTGTGGCTCGAGTGTACGTAGGAGGCTTCATGGAAGGTCTGGCCGGGCTTGCATTACGGGGCCTTATAGCCGGCGCGTGTTTACTTCCTCCGACATTACTAATGGGCGCATCTCTCCCTGCGATCGCGCGTTGGCTTGAGACAACGCCTGAAGGCGTTTCCCAACTCGGTCTTCTCTACAGCGGAAACATCGCGGGCGCTGTGTTCGGAGCGCTGTTATCCGGCTTTTATCTGCTTCGGGTCTACGATATGGCGGTAGCAACGTACGCCGCGGTCGCGATCAATCTCATTGTGGCACTGGCGAGCTTCGCGTTATCGATGCGTGTCCCTCTCCCTCCGGGAGAGAGTGCGGCCGCGAAGCGCGAGCCCGATACGGCGAAGCCTCTAGAGAAGCGCCGGGTAAGGGCGGTCCGTGTCAAACGCGTGGGATGGGTTTACCTAGCCATCGGCATTTCCGGCCTGGCCGCGTTGGGCGCCCAAGTCGTTTGGACCCGATTGTTATCGCTGTTGCTAGGTGGAACGGTCTACACATTCTCGATCATTCTCGCGGTTTTCCTGGGCGGTCTGTGGTTTGGAAGCAGCGCAGGCGCGTTTATTGCTCGCAGAGTTGTACATCCCGTGCTGGCATTGGCGGCGTGTCAGGTTCTACTGGTCCTTTCGATAGGGTGGACAACATACGCCTTGGCCCATTCGCTTCCGTATTGGCCGGTCGATCCGTGGCTTTCGCTGAGTCCTGTATTCAATTTCCAACTCGATGTCGTGCGGTGCATTTATGCAATCTTCCCCGCCACACTATTATGGGGCGCAAGTTTTCCGCTCGCATTGGCGGCCGCTGCGAATGCTGGAGAAGACCCTGCTCAGCTTTCAGGAGAAGTCTACGCCGCCAACACTGCTGGTTCGGTTCTCGGAGCGTTGGTCTTCAGTCTCTTTCTAATTCCGACGATCGGCACGCGGTCTTCGGAACAAGTCCTGATCGGTCTCGCAACCGCGGGCGCAACGGCAGCCGCTGTTGCTGCGATGGCCAATCGAAAATTATGGAATGGCGCCGTCGCTACGGTTTTTGTCGCAGTTGTCGTTTCGGTTCCTGTCATTGCTTCCGTGCACGATGTGCCGTGGGAGGTGATCGCGTACGGCCGCCGCATTGCGCCGACGATTCGCGGAGCGAACCTGTATCCTGACGCCAATCCCACGAAAGTGGTGTTCAGAGGTGAAGGGATCAATTCTTCAGTTGTGATCGCCGACCGGGCTGGGCTGAGGCAGTTCTATGTCAGCGGGAAGGCGGAAGCGTCGAGTGCGCCGGCCGATATGCGTCTGGAACGCATGATGGGACACATCCCGGCTCTATTGCATCCGAGTCCGCGCTCGGTACTCACCGTGGGATTCGGCGCAGGCGTCACGGCGGGCTCGTTTGTTCCGTATCCGGACGTTCAGGATCTCGTGATCTGTGAATTGGAACCATTGATTCCTCCGGCATCGACCCGGTTTTTCGGCCCGGAGAACAATTCCGTCATACACGACAAGCGCACAAAGATTGTGTACGACGACGCGCGGCATTTCATTTTTACGACGAAACAAAAGTTCGATGTCATCACGACCGATCCGATTCATCCGTGGGTTAAAGGCACATCCACTCTTTATTCGAAGGAATACTACGAACTGGTAAAGTCGCACCTGAACCCCGGCGGAGTTGTGGCGCAATGGCTGCCGATCTATGACAGCGACCCAGCCACTGTGAAAAGCGAACTCGCGACATTTTTTGAGGTTTTTCCGAATGGCACCGTGTGGAGCAACTACACGCAAAAAGAGGGTGGCTATGACCTGGTGCTCATTGGAAGCGGAGGCGGTACCGAAGCCGCAGCCGTCGACGTCGACTCCATCCAGCAACGCCTCGATCGGCCCGAGTATTCGAAAGTGCTCACGTCGATAAGCGACGTGGGTTTCCACTCCGCATCTGAAATTCTGGCAACCTATGCCGGACGCGCGTCGGACCTTCGACCCTATTTCGCCGGCGCCTCAATCAATGACGACATGAATCTGCGGCTGCAGTACCTGGCCGGACTCGGCGTGAATTCGATGGCGTTTCAGAAAGTGTTCGCCGAAGTCATGAGCTACCGGCGATTCCCGGAAGACCTGTTCCGCGGATCCGAAGCGCGGCTCGCCGTGCTGCGCACTCTGTTGCGCGCAAAGTGAAGAGCCCGCGCGGCCGGTTAAGACCGCGCGGCTTCGTTGGAATTACTGCTTGAGGAACTTGCGTGCGATGTCCAGGTCGCACTTTTCGTTTGAGTGCTGCATCGTGGGGCGGTATTCCCAGCGGCCGTTCCAGTCGACGGGCTTTGTCAGATACACGGGATCTTCAGCCGTGCCGGAGTACAGCACGCTTTTTCCATCCGGCGCGAGGCTAAGACGTTCGATCAATTTCTTCTGACTGCTGCTGGGCAGTGAAGTCGAAAACCCGTTCTCGTGTTCCTTGAAGTTCGTGGTTTCGATAACGAGCGTGGAACCTTCCCATTTACCAGTCGAATGACCGTGCAGGAAGGTTTGCGTGGCTGGGGGATGTGGACGTCCATCGAGATAGACGACGCGTTCCGTATCCATCCAATCGACCTTCAGGGTGAC
>Ga0075421_100011405_pt1 | contig 11007 bp, 10 predicted proteins | sample SoiMetdeltSBSDD5_FD_75292 | JGI IMG/M metagenome (GOLD analysis project Ga0075421, IMG submission 75292) | Bulk soil microbial communities from a Populus tree surrounding site in Tennessee, USA - Soil MetaG P. deltoides SBSDD5 | ecosystem: Environmental > Terrestrial > Soil > Tree plantation...
ACTCAACGTCCTTTCCAGCGTATCCACGCAAGAGCGCCTGCCGCAACTCTTCTTCCCGCGGGGAACTCGAAAAAAGCATGCCGTGCTTCTCGCCGCCGAAATCGAACAGGCCCTGTTCATCCCCGAGTGGCCACATCACCTCCTTCATGAGCAAGGCCGCCTTGGGATGGTTTGATGCGTGGATGAGGTAGTACTTAGTGCGACTCTGAGTCACTTCATCTTCAACGTCAAACCGGATGCGAAACGGCAACTTATAGCGCGCGTTGATCTTGCGCATGAAGTACTCTAGGAAGCCCTGCTCGCGGTTCCACCCGGTCTCTTTCAGAAACGCCTGCGTCCGCCAATCGGCATCGCCGAACATCTCGTCGAGATGGTGCTGCACCTTTGTGTTGCCGGCGTCCATGTTGATCCGGTAGTACATGAAATTGATCAGGGCCTCTGTCTGCGTGCGGCTCAGGATGTCGTTCAGGATCGGAATTGTCAGTGGATGGCCATACGGATCCACCATGAAGAACGATGGTGCCAGATTACGAACTTGCTCAAGGAGCTTCGGAACGAATTCCTTCACGTCCTCCGCCATCACATGTACCTGGAGTCCCGGTCCGTAGGGTTGTCTCCCTTTCAGCACGGTTTCGAGCGACGCTCTCTGCTTATCGTCTTTTTCGACGAGGAATAGGGTCATCTGGTGACCTTTTGCTTTGGCGAGATAGTCCTGCGCGGCACGAACCGCGATAATGGGGGAGCCTTCCACTTCCTTACCCTCGAACTCGTAGACTCCAGGACCCGCGTAGCAGTCGAAGTAACAGAGCCGGAGGTTTCGGGAGCCCAGGATGCGTTCCCATGACGGCAGATACTTCTGCAGAATGATGTGCTTGATCCGCGAAACCAGTTTCAGGTGCCGCGGCGCTTCATCATCCTGAATTGCATCTGCAGCCATTTCACTATCCCCTCTCAAAAAGCCACGGTGAGCGGTACCCCGAGCGAGGGCCCTCGCGTCCGAAATCCTAAGGGGTTAGAGCATACGATGCCCTTGATTACTAGGCAAATAGTGAGCAGTATAACTCTATTTCTATTAATTCTTGTCAGTTAGAACCGCGCTTATTCCCAAGGCTAACTCTTCCGAAGCGTGGGAGCCACTTGTTCGGGATGCGATTTGTTCTTGGGAATGGGACCGGGGTGGTCAAGCCGAGATGCTGCGGTGCTCGGTGCATGCCGCGATCGCTAGCGGCAGGAAAGCGGATGCTAGGACGATCGGGATTCGCTGACCGGGAAGTCGAGCAGCCGAAGCTAAGAGAGGCGTCCAGGAGGCAGAGCGAAAAACGTAACGGCGCCACTAACGCTACCATCCGCCACGGTCGTGGAAGGATCCTCGCGTTTCACTCAAGCGGTCGTGATCAAGCCAAGCCGTATTACGTCACCAACGACCTCGCGCCAAACATGTCTCGCCCTCAATTGATTGCTCGTGCAATTAGGATGGGCAGCAGGACGTATACGCATCCAGGAATGAAATGTGCCCAAAAACTGTCTTCCGGACTCCCCCGAGCGTCCTGCACGACTTCCCTCCACTCAGCGTCCTCATAGGACAAGCGATGCCAGGGGGGCGTCGCAAGAAATGCATGGAGAAACCGGGGAATCGCGAATACGGCCATGGAAGACACCGCCGCTGATGCAAGCGCGCGCGCGGTGATGTCCCCATTCGGAACGATGGCATCAGATCTGTAAAGCATCCATAGTCCAAGGATTGGAAGAACGTTGACGATCAAGACTCCGATGGCGAAACGGAATATCGGACGGTTTCTGGAGATCAATGCCTCCAACGGGTACCGGACGACGTGATCCGTAGGGTGACGGAAAGTGCATAGGCACTCGGATTTCGAAGCAAAAACCTTGAAAGGGACGCGAGATACCGGGAAATCAGAGAAGACGAGATCCGCCTTATTGCCGCTCCTCTGGGCTGGGTGCCGGAGCAACGAAGGACTTTTCATTCAAGTCAGGTAGACGCTTGGGCCGCTCAGACGAAGTCTTCCGTTCTCGATTAGACCGTCGACGACGCTTCCGACAGCCTCTGAGACGCCAATTTTCGTCCTGCGTATGCCAAGAACCTCGGCCACGACTCGCGGGCAACTGGTCCCTGGGAAGGCCGAACTGGTCCTCAACTGCGTAGAGGGCGGCGAGAGCTATCTCTTCGGGTGCGACGTAGGCAATGGTGCGCTCGACACCGTCGGCCGGAACACGAAACTCAACGACATCCCCGGCGTAAATGAAACTCCGAGTCTCGTCCCAATAGATCTCTTGGTTGTTGACAGCGATGGCTGTCGCTTGGCGAACGTTATTCATAATGTTCACGCCAGCGCGCGAGACGCCATGAATCTCCTTGAGTCGCTCGAGGGCCACGTCTTGGTGGATTGGGGCTTCATGGCGTACCACGCTCACAACCTGGACGCTGAGCTTCCAGATGTGGGAGGCATTCATGATCCAGTCGCTCGGCAAAGGCCCGGGAGCCCGGTACTTCTGATAGGGGACTCCGGGCTTGTACCTCCTACTCGGCCCGGTCCCGGCGTGCCCTGTGCGGGGTTCCGGCGCTGAGGGCGTTGGTTCGAGAGAGGTAATGGACGATGGTGAGGCTTCCATGGAATCTGACGACGGGGATTGCATCGCGAGCTCAACGCTCCGAAGGACACTCTGCAGAGCTCGCTCTCGATCGCGGAACCAATCCGTCGACCAGAGGCGATGTAGTCTCCAACCCTGGTTCCGAAGGATCTGCTGGCGAAGGAAATCGCGATCCCGGGCGGTCCTGGCGCTGTGGTAGGTCGCCCCATCACACTCGACACCAATGAGGTAACGAGTGCTGTCACGAGGATCTCGTATCGCGACGTCGATTCGGTAGCTTCCCACGCCCACCTGTTCGTCCACACTGAGGTCGCGCTGGCGAAGTGCCTCGGCTACTGCCTCTTCGAAGTCATTCGTCTCCGCCTCTGATTGCGCCACGGGATCAGCTGGGAGCACGCCCCCCTTTTCGGCGTACTCGATGAACTTCCGGAGCATGAAGGCACCGCGGTTGTTTGGGTTGACCGCTGCGAGGTCCAGACTGTGCATGCTCGTCACGAGGATCGTCTGCCTTTTCGCCCTAGTAACTAGCACGTTGAGGCGCCGCCAGCCACCTTCTCGGTTCAGGGGGCCGAAATTGAGGTTTAGGGCGCCACTCTGGGCCTTGGCGTATCCGACACTGATAATTATCGTGTCGCGTTCGTCACCTTGAACGTTTTCAAGCGACTTGATGAAGAATGGTTCAGAGCGAGCCACGCTCAGAAGCGGAGCAAGATCCGGGCGTTGCTCGATCAGCTCATTCAAGGCCACTTCGATGGCCTCGCGCTGGGTCGCGTTCATTGCCGCGACACCGAGAGAGCGTTCGGGAAATCGGTCAAGGTGGCGGATGATGAGCTCCGCGACGCATTGCGCCTCGCGTCGATTGGTCCGGCTACGTCCCCGATCCCACACGCCGTCAGGCACATGCACATAATGTATGCCGCGACCTTCATTGGTCCTCGTAGCAGATGGGAACGTGACGAGTTTATTGTCGTAAAAGTAGTAGTTGGAGAAGTTGATCAGTCGCTCATCGCGGCTTCGATAATGCCAGGCTAGGAATGTTGGCCGGAAGATCGGGTTGATTGCCACGCAATCGTCGAGAAGAGATTCCAGCGGTTCAAGCTCCTCCTCGATCCCAGGCTTCTTTAAAAACTTCGGCCCCCGAAGCTCTCATTTACGCATCGCTCTCTCTCGTACCTCCCGCGACGTCGATACGAACGATTGGAGGATCAAAATCGTCGTAGAACTCCAGGGGATAGCGAAGCGTGTAGCCGTCCATCCTCGACTTCAGCCGTTGCTACGAAGACCGCAGATCCCGTGCACCTTTGTCATCAAGAAGGGCTGCCTCCGCGTAGATCTGTTTTGCTGTCTCCTTGGCAAATTCGGCAATTTGCCCATGCTCATCAACAGCCCAGCGGCGGCCATCCCAGCAAAGAAAGCCCAAAGCAGGGTTGTGGCGGATTCGACTGCCGTACCGCCTTATGAATCGGTTGCCGTTTTCGTTGTCCGTACAGCCGAGAGCGATACAGTCCTTGGTCAGCTCGAGGGGGGTCTTGTCTTGAGGCAGGACAACTAGTTTGCTGGAGCTGGGAGTCCTCTCCTTGCGAACAGGTCCTATTTTCCCGCCGAAAGCGGTGTTGTCGAGGTGTGGGAAAAGGTCAGCAACCCTTCCCGCGACTTTGCCGTTGGAAGAATGACCGTCCAAATCGCCCCCTTACTCGCTAACCAGAGCTGGCTAGCGGAGTCGAATCTGCGGACGGGGAGAGATGGGGCTTCATGCGAGCTGGTCCACGTACGCGCCGTGGGAGGGGTATAACGTTGCGGAGATAGGGGCTTAGCAGATCCGACAGAAAGTCATGGTTAGCTACAGAACACGCCCCCGCTACCATCTCGAAAGAACTCCCATTGCTAAGCTGTTGCGGCAATGGGAGTTTTTTCATGCGGAGTTCCCCACTCCGTGATGAACCCACGACCGTCAGACCTTCGATGAACGCCCGCACGACGCGCTTCCGTTCCTCCATCGTGCCGTGTGGGCACGGTGAATGCGATCCGGGCCTGCGCCCGCACCGGGTTTGGAGTCGGAGACAGGATTAAAGAGGGCCGCGAGGTCTCCGGAGATACGGCCCTTTTGGATCAAACCCCAGCACGGAAGCCGGGTTTCGGCCCCAAGCGAGGATCGAGGCATTCATACATCCACAGGGGTAAAATGAACAGGAATAAGTGCCAGCAACCCCTCCAGGACCAGTCGCTCTCGGCTTACGCTTCGGTTATCGCCTCCGCGTAAAAATCCGGAACGATCGTCTGGTCGCCCTTGGGTGGACGAACGTACCCGCGGCCTTTCTGCCGTGGCGGGAGTTTGATCCGCTTGGGGGAGAGATCCTTGTAGGGCAATAGGCTCAGAAGGTGTCGGATGCAATTGAGCCGCGCCCGGCGCTTGTCGTCGGTATCGATCACGTACCAAGGCGCCTGTTTAATGTCGGTATGGGCCATCATCGAATCCTTAGCTTCGGAATATTCGACCCACCGCGCTCGTGACTGTACGTCCATCGGGCTCAGCTTCCATCGCTTGGTGGGATCTTTCAATCGCGCCTTGAATCGGCGCTCCTGCTCCTCGTCGCTCACCGAAAACCAGTACTTGACCAGGTGGATCCCCGAACGAACAAGCATGCGTTCGAATTCAGGGCATGTACGCAAGAACTCTTTATATTCGTCTTTCGTGCAAAAGCCCATGACACATTCCACCCCGGCCCGGTTGTACCAGCTCCGGTCGAAGAGCACGATTTCGCCTCCGGCGGGAAGCTCGGTCACGTAGCGCTGAAAGTACCATTGTGTTCTCTCGCGCTCGGTCGGGGTTCCCAAGGCCACGATCCGACAAATACGAGGATTCATGCTTTCAGCGATGCGCTTGATCGCTCCACCCTTTCCGGCAGCGTCACGCCCTTCGAACACGACCACCACTCTGAGCTTCTTGAACTTCACCCATTCTTGCAGCTTCACGAGCTCGACTTGGAGCCGCCTCAGCTCCTTCTCGTAGGACTTCCGCTTCATCTTCGCTCCTGAAGGAGGAGGCGATTGCTGTTTCTTACTTCTTGCGGGCGAACCGGCGGCTCGACTTTTTTTCATGGTTCCATTCTTTCCGAACAAACTAAGTAGATTTAATTCTTGCCGAGGAAGCGTTTTGTGCGGGGGCCTCGGGGGCAGATTCGCTCCGACCGGACATCATTGGCAAAGAGGATTCCCGCGAGCCTTGCCTCAAGCGGGTGTAACCTGAGCAAACCTAATGTTTCTGATGCTGAACGGTTCCCGATGTTCATTCACAAATGGATCTTTGTCATTAGACTTCTTGAGAGCCCAGAAACTCACGGTGATCCTTCGGATCCCAGGGAGATGGGTGATCTCGACTCCGGGACAGGTCATGGACTTCCATCTGGAAGGCTTCAAAACCCTGGAAAGATTTCTCTTAATGGTGGTTTGCCACTCTCGCTCTTCCGCAGCGGCGTCCGGAGAAGCAGTGTCAACCAGAATAAGGCCGATGTAGCGCAGATAATGAAGCTCTTTTGCTTGTTCTTGTGAGAGCTCTTGGAAGTTCACATAAGCTCTGATCTCGTTGAGCACGGATGACTTCAGATCTTTCATTCGCGTTATCTCCAACAGAGAGCACACCAATGGCGGTTAACCGAGCATAATGGCAGGAATGAAGCCCTTAAATTGCTATATCTTAAAGATAGGTTTTTGATTCCATTCTGATCGCACTCATCGGATTGAACAGGGTGATGATCAGGTCCAGGATACTCGGGCGCTCGGCCACCGCCTCGAAAACGGTCATGGCCGTTGGGTCATGATTGCCACCTTAGGTTTTGAAAGACTATAGGCTTTTGGTCTTATGTCCCGGCTGGCCAGAGAGCTGGCGTAGGGAGAGAAGACGACCCCTGTGATAGGTCGGTTTCGCCCCGCATCCTAAGATCGGTCCCTAGGACACGTCTCCACAGATCTTGGTGTCGCTGACTGCCTCGAAGAGCGCCCCCGCTACCATCTAAATAATCGGCCCCGGAGACGAGTTGGCCATCAGCGGCGACTCTTCTCCGGGGCCAATTTATTTCCGCCCAGCTTGCCTTAATGGGTGACTAATATCTTCACCACTTCAGATTTCGTATCGTGCACGGCGCGCAGACTCAATCGGGCGAAGTAGATGCCGGCTGCCATGGTTCGCGTATCCCACGTTGCCGAATGGTCTCCCGCCTCCAAAGGCCCATCCGCCAACCGGGCGACTTCCCGCCCGGCCACGTTCAGAATACGCAAGGTGGCAAATCCCGGGGCGGCCGTGCTGTACGCTAATCGCACGGACGAACCCTTCAAGCTTGGCGAGACGCTTAGCAGGATCGGCTTGACGCGTTCCTCTGAAGAAGACTCCTTCACTTTTTCATAGCGCCCTTTCGTGACGAAGACCAGGCTGCGGTCCATCCCTTCCCTAAGCGGGGTCGCGGCAAACCGCAACTCAATGTCCTGTCCCGGCACCAACTCCGCCCAGGTTTGGGTCTTGTCGGAGAACTTCGCCAGCCGGCCCGCCTGACTGTGGTCGGCGGACACGAGAGGAAGCTCAACCGGCTTACCATCCCAGGGGAGGTACTCCACCAGTGCGGCCTCGCTTAGCTCCGTGTCCGTACGGAACGAGGCTTGGAGGTTGTCGAACCCTTCGGACCCGATTGACAGCACCACCGGGGCAGGTTTCTGGCGGAACGTGAATCCGATGGAGACGTCACCCGTCGAGAGGGTTCCAATCACCGGTGCCTTGGGAACATCGGCTGCCCTCAGGAGCACCCCATGGACCGAGGATCCTGAGGAGGTCATGGCTACGTTGCCAGACCCCTTCACACCCAACCGGAGCATGTCCCCCTGCTTCACATTCAGGGTCCCATCTGCCGCTCTGCCACTCGCACCTTCCACATCGAGGGGCTGGATGCGTCGGTACAACGTAATCGAACCCTCCGGAGTCACGTCGATCTGCGTGCCCAGAGGATGGTCCACCGCCCAGAGACCCACGGACGCGATCTGGGATTGGTGCTCTTCGAATTCCCGCAGCTTGATCACATAGACTCCGTCCTGCATGCGCGCAGGCACGGTGAGTTGGTAATGATCGGTCACCAGCCCGTCCATGTACTCCGAGGCAGGAAGCACGTTGTTGTCGTCCAGGAAGCGGTTGCCGTCCCATACCGCCACGTATGGGCAACCACCCTCTGGCCGCGCTCTCGCGTACAAGGTGAATCCCACCAGGAACTGGTAGGAGCCGAACCCATTGGAAACCGTGACTTGGTAGGTCAGGTTGATATCGTGGAGTACCCCGATATTGGTGCAAGACGCATGGTTCCCGCTGCCGCCGGTGGCATAGTCCTCAGGCTGGCCGTTGGTCAAAACCCAGTCGTAGATGCAAGGGCATTCGGACACCGGGTAGAGATCGATGGTGCCCGTTTCCCCCCAATATACGGGACCCGCCATCTCCGTTCCGTTGATCTTTCTGATCACGTAGGGAGCCATCTGGGTGCCCATGGTCGGCGCCGCCGCCGTGCGAAAGGAACCGGTCGACGACCAGCTCGAGGTTCCATGCACGTTGCTGGATCGAACCCTCCAGTAATAGGTTGTCCCCGCCGTCACCGAGTTGAGTGAATAGCTCAAACTCGTAGTGACGGTACTCCAGGGCTGCGGGAACTGGTCACTGGTATCCCACTCGATTTCGTACTGGGCCCCGAGGCACGCCTCCTGCCAGGCCAGGGTCACCGGCTTTTGGCACTGCAAAGCTGCACCTAGGGGCGACACTAGGGCTGGCACCCCCGGAAGACCGTCCGCAGGAGTGATCGGATTCAACCAGCTAACGCATTTGGCGGTCGAAGTCCCACGGCAGTTCTGAGCCGTCACGCAGTACGTGCTCGTCCCGCAACTCTTCTCGGCATAAAGGTAGGTCGTTGTGCCCGATAAGAGGTCGATGAGCGGTTGACCATTCCGGGTCAGGCGGTAACGAGCCACATCAGTTACCGCACTCCAATTCAGTCGTACCCCACCGGCCTCGGTGGTCGCGGTGAAGGTGGCCGGCGGCTGGATATTCGCGGCCGTCCAACCGTCCACGGGGGCGGTAGGGTTGGACGATCCTCCGCAGTTCACGGCAACAATGCTGTACTGATAATGCTTGCCGGCATCGAAGGGTCCGACATCGGTGAAGGGCGACATGGTGATGTCGTTTGGAAATGGAATAGCCTTATTCTCGCGATAGATTATGTAGGAGGTTGCAGGGTCGTGGGTTGCATCTGGGGAGGGGTAATCCCACGATATCGTGATGTAGTTACAGTCTTCCCCCCGCTGAGGATGAACCGATGGAGGCGCATTGGGCGCATTCCATTCGCAGGGCGTTCCTCCGCCGCCGCCACCACCACCACCACCCCCACCCCCGCCACCCCCCCCACCTCCTCCGAGGAAGGCCGAATTCGGGCGGATTGGCGGGGGGACGTCAGCTTTCCCGCCGAGTCCGGCGAACGTGAACGCCATCAATGCGATAACGTTGATCCAACGAGAAGTTCGAGTGTTACGTGGGGCACGAAAAAGGGAAGAGAAGAGAGGAGTGCAGGTCACAGACAGGAGCTTCCGCATGGGGCACCCCCATTATTTGAGCCCTGAACTTCTCTAAATTAGCTCCGGAACTTCGAAGGATTCAACGCCAAAATTACTTTTTATTTCGAGAGGCCATCGAACTCTCATTACCTACCCAAACCCTAAGGCAGCCCAAGAACCGCCAGAAGTGCAGCATCCCGTCCCGCCTGAAAGTCAGCAAAGGTAGGCGGCACGTAAATGTCCGGGGCCACCCACATCCGCTGATCCTGTGGCCACGAGCTTTGCCAGTACAAGTGGGATACGTTGGCCATTACCTTGCTGTAAGGAAGCGTGATTGGATCTTCTTCCCCGACGAAATTGGGACTTGAACCCGTCGGTTCTCCCACGAACGTGGCGTTCGTGTAACGATCGAAATATGTCGCCATGTTTTGAGCCGCCGAGAAGGTTCGCCGGCCAATAATGACAAACAAACGACCATTCTGATTGATCTTCTCGCACTTGATTAGATTCAGAAGTAGCGGCTGCCCAAGGAACGTATTCCCCCCATTGTTCCATCTCATGTCGATGATCAATTTATCGACCGGATTGGCATTGATGAATTGGAAGAGGCTGTCGGAGAACTGAGCGATCGTCTTATTTTTGGCGTTACGCACTAGATTCCACTGAAAGTACATGGTCTTCTGGTCGGGCAAATACTGGAACCACTGCGGGACATCCATGTGTTGCAGGTAAAGCGGCGGCGACTTCAAGGTGGACGCAAATGTGACCCACGAAGCGGGTGCGGGGAGCGTGTTCCAGATGTCGGTCTCCTTGTCGACAGATGCGACGACGACATCTGCCTTTTTCCCTGAGGTTCTTATAATCGTGAGAGTGACCTCATCTGGACTCTTGATCAGCCCCGCCGCATGCAACAAGGTGAGTCGACGCACGCGGTAGGGAGCCCCGGTACGACCCCATATCTGATTACCACGATCTTTACTTTCATAAGGTTCCAAGGCTTTGAGCACTTCCTGAGTCGGCTTGCCATCGAAGGCAAGCACGTGCGCGCCGAGAAGGTCGCGATGAACGGAGTCCGCTGCGGTTACGAATAGCCCCTCTTCGAACCAAAAGAAACGAAGCGGAAGCGCCTTGCGCCATAACGGGTTCTCCCCAACATCCCAAACACCGGAATGGCCGTCCCCCAGCGAGGCCATGAGTTTCGCCATGCCAAGGACGACTTGCCCGTTCGTCATGCTTGGAATGCTCGCGTCGAGCGCCTGCACCTCTCTGTCGAAGGAATCGACTGTGATGGCGCGATTAAAATCCAGATGCGGGTTGAACCCCTTACGGTGCACTTCTCGCGCCAGGAGGGAAAGGTCGTAACGCCATCCCTCGACCCGGGACATTTTGGATGTGTCTTTGATGCTCAGCAGTTCAATGATACGGGGGTCGGCCCGCACAGATGCCAGGTCGGGGTCCGTGATCATCTGCTGGAAATCGGGGAACCCTAGCTCGTATGCGCTAACCAGAGCCTTGATGGCCGGTTCCTTTTCCCCCGCCAGCGCGTAGGAGCAAGCGGCGTTGTAGATCGCATTATAGGATCCTACGGGCGATCCCAGCTCAGCGGATCTCTCGTAAGCCTTCGCCGCTTCTTTGAAGTCACCAGCTTGATACCGCGCCCCCCCCTAGCGAATACCAGTAGCTCGATTGCACGGGGTTCATGCGCACGACCTCGCCCCATAAACGTGCCGCCTCTTTCCAATCCTTGGCGGCTGATTGGGTGCGCGCTTGTTCGACCAGCTCGAGAACCCGCGCTGGTGATGCCGTTTCAGGAGCGGCTTCGAC
>Ga0075421_100011407_pt1 | contig 11006 bp, 10 predicted proteins | sample SoiMetdeltSBSDD5_FD_75292 | JGI IMG/M metagenome (GOLD analysis project Ga0075421, IMG submission 75292) | Bulk soil microbial communities from a Populus tree surrounding site in Tennessee, USA - Soil MetaG P. deltoides SBSDD5 | ecosystem: Environmental > Terrestrial > Soil > Tree plantation...
ATCGCGCTGTGGAAGGACCCGACCAAGGGCGTCCGCGAAATCCCGCTCGAGCCCGGCGCGCACGGGGTGGTGCTTACGCTCTGCATGGATCGCGCCACGCGGCGAAGCGCCGACGGCCGCTGGCCCGTCGACAACGGCACGTCCTGCTTCGACGCCGCCATCCACCAAGTTCGCGCCTCCAGCGCGGGCTCAGGGCTCCCGCTGTCACGCTCCACCACGCCGACCGCGCACACGCTGCCAACGGAGGACCTCACCGTTCTCACCGCCTGGGCCGAGGGCGTCTCGGAAGCCGCAGCACACGCACCCGAGCGAATCGACTCACTCCTCGCCGAGGCGCGCGCAGGCGCGACATGGCGAACCGCGCTCGGGCTCCCCGAGCCATCCAGCCGCCTCGCCGACGCGCTGGAATCACTCGGCCGAGTCGTCCGCGAAGCTGCGGTCCCGCCCGGCGCGTCGCCCTTCGACGCGCTACTGACCGCGACCAGCCACGAGCACCCCGGCGAGGCAACACTCGACGGGCTGGTCCGGCGCGTGCTGCTCGCAATGCTCGAGGAACGAGGCACAAGACACTCCGCCCAAGCCGTCACCCGCTGACGCGGCACGGGCAGCTGAGCCGTCGAGGCGAATCCGCGCTTCGGGGGCGACCACGGTCCAGAGGACGCCGGCGACGATGCTGGCCAGGAGGCGGCCCGCGTTCTGCAGTGCGGTCACGGCGCCGAAGGCCAGGGACCGTGCGTGCGGAGGCGCGAGCCCGACGCGCTGCCGTGCTCATCGAAGGCGCTGAGAGGTCGGGACGCTGGCCGTCTCGTGCCGGGAGTGGTCGGCGGCGCAAGGCCTGGGGGCAGTTGCTTCGTCGGGCTGAGGACCGGCTGGCCGTCCTCGACGGAGAACTCCGGGTCGACAGCCCAACCGACGTGGCGCGCGCTCGGCCATGGAGCGAACCACCATGGCGCGAGGGTACGCCACCGCACGCCCACCGCGGCAACCACCACCTCGAGCGAGACGTGCGGCGCTACATGAGATCGACGACACCGCTTAGCTCGACGCGAGCTGGCGGGCGCAGGTTGGGCGAGTGAGCGAGGGCGTCGTCGCGCTCGGCGCGACCGAGTTGGTGTCAGGCGATGAGCCGCTGGCCGCCGTCGACGTCGTACGTCGCGCCGGTGACGGCGGTGTTGGTCATGAGGTGAACGGCGAGGGCGGCGACGTCGGCCGGTTCGACGACGCGCCCGATCGGCGAGGTCGCGCGTAGCTCCTCGCGCCTGGCCTCGACCGCTGCCTCGTCTGCGAAGTACGACGCCGCCAGCGCGGTGTCGACGAAGGCGGCTTGGATGAGGTTGACGCGCACCGGGGCCAGCTCCAGCGCCAGCGCCGCCGTGAAGGGCGGCAACACCGCGAACGCGGCGGGGGTTATCCCGGACTGGCGATCGAACCTTCTCACGCTGCCGCCCGTCAGCAGGAGCGTGCCGCCGGGCCGCATCTTGGGGGCCGCGTGGCGCGCGATCCCGAGGACCTGCGTCACGCGCCGGCTAACGCCCTGGCCCACATCCTCGGAGGGCATTTCGAGCATGGGCCCGTACGACCCGCGCGTGTATGCCGCGACGAGCACGTGGTTGAGCGGCGCAGGCAGGTCGTCGAGGAAACGCTTCACGGCCGCTGCGCAGCCGGCGTCGAAGGCAGCGCTGTTTCGGGCCGAGAGCTCGCGCGCCGCTTGCTCGAGCCGCTCCGGATTGCGGCCGGTAAGGACCACGTCGGCGCCCTCGCTGTGGGCGAGGCGGGCAGTCTCGAGTCCGATACCCGCGCTGCCGCCGATCACGACGACGGTCTGGCCGAGCAGCCGTGGCTCACGCGCGACAGAGCCGCTTGTGGTTGCGGTGGTCATGCTTCCTCCTGTACGGCCCCGGCCGCTTCATTCGGCTTCGACGAAGACCACGTCGGAGGAATGACGATTCGTGCCTGGCGGCTGATGTCCGTGGCGTCAGCTGTTGGGTCCTGCAGCCTGGCGGGAGCGGAGTTGCTCAAGGGTTGCTCGAAGGACGCCGCGAACCAGTTCGTCGAGCGGCTGCTCGCCTACTCGGGTTTCGCGGGAGGCGGCGAGCACCGCGTCGAACGACGGTGGGTCGTCTGCGGGTGCGGCCCCCTCGATCACGGCGCTGAGCGACGCAATCGCCTTGTTGAGCTTCGGGGACGGGTCTGCGATGCCGAGCGCGGATCGCCAGGCAGCGCCCGGGCGCACATCGGCCAGCAGCGCGGGGATGCGCTCGGGGGCGTGCGCAAGGGTTTCTGCCACCCCTTCCGCCCACCCGGTCAGGACCGTGAGGTCGTCGACGTCGAGGACTCGGGGCAAGCTCGCCCCGGCCCGGACCGACGGGGATCTCGGGCCGGCGTCCGAGGCGCGGATCTGGTGCACCGCGACATCGAAGAGGTGCGTCCCAGTGTCGACGGGCCATCGGCCATCGCCGGTGCGCCGGGTCGCTCGCGAGCTGCATGCGGTCAGAAGCACCGCCTGCGCGCCTGACTCGAGCGGGATCTCACGGAAGCCTCGCTCGGGGTCCTTCCAGAGCGCGACGATCGTGGAGGCATCGAGGCGGCCCGGCCGGCTGCGCTGCACCAGCCCGAACGAGGTCAGGGTCAGGACGGCCGACCCTGGATCGTCGGCCAGCACACTTGCATAGCGGGCCGCCCAGCGGGAGGTCAGCTGCGGTCCGTCCAGCAAGACGCTGATGACGCCGGTCGGGCCGACGGCCCGGATGACCTCAGCGACCTGATCGTTTTCCGCTAGGTCCTCGCACACGAGCGAGACGATCGTGAACTCCTCGGCGAGTGTCACGAACTGCACCGACCGGCGTGGAACCTCCATCGCCTCCCACCACTGAACGTCCGGGTGCAGGGCGCCTCCGAGGTGATACTGGTAGATCTGGGTGTCGTCCAGCGACCACCGATGGTGCTTGTTCTGGCGGATGTGAAACCACTGCTGACCAGGGCCATCGGGCGGCCCTCCGCCTTTCCCCAGCCTCGGGTTCACGCCCATATGCACCCAGTTCGCCCCGAGCCGCCCCGGACGCGGTGAGCGCTGACGGACCCCGGCCGTGAGATAGATCACGCCGTGGCGGTCCAGGACAGCCTCGAGCTCGTCGATCTCGCTTGCGTCGATGGCGCTCTCGGGCAACAACACAACATCAACGCTGTCGACCTCGTCCCGAGCCGCGATCAGCACGCGATCCAAGAGGTCTAGGTCGAGCCGTTCGGAGGGGGCGAACTCGAAGAATCCGAACGGGTCGCGCTCGAGCCTCTGCACCGATCCCTCCACGGGACGGAAATCGGACTCGCGGACCCGCAGCGGCCACGGCAACAACAGGAAGTTGACGAACTCCGCCCGTGGGTCGGTCCCCGGATGACGCGTCGGCAGCTTGTGCCACCTCGCTTCGAGTCCCGATCCCTGCACGCAGGCGTAGCGTGCGAACGACGCTCGGCCGGTCGGCGGCGTACGGATCTTCGGCAGCACCCGCACGAGCCGCGGCGGGAATCGCGCCAGCGATCCCGTCCTGGCCAGCAACTCCCGCGCTCGACCGCGATACGCGGCTCCCCGCCCGTCCGCACGCGCGCTGGCGCTGCCAAGCCCGGCGCACGCCTCGTCAGCGATCGCGTGCAGCGTCAACAGCGCCTCGCAGAGGCGCCGATCCCGCCCCTCCGCCAGATCCTCCAGCGGCAGATCGGCGCGCTCCAGCGCGACCCTCCATTCCTCGACCAGCAGACCGGGCGCAGAACCCCGGCCATCCTCGACCCACGCGCTCCAGTCCCGACCCGCATCCACCACAGCACCGGACCAGTCAGCAGCGCCAACCGGCGGCCATCGCACCCCCGCCGGCGGCGACAACGCGAATCGAAACGCCTCCGAACGACCGAGCAGCACATTGGTAACAGCGAACACGTCAGGCGGCCACTCGAGCAGGTCGTGCGTGAACCCGGCTCCAGACACCGCCTGCCAAGCCGAAGCCAGCGTCGCCCGCGGACCCGTGGGCGAGGAATCCCCCGCGATTGTGCTCATTCCCGGCCCGGGCAGGTCATCGCTCGACGCGAACCCTACGGCCTCCCGAGCCTCGGCGGCTCCGTGCGCCCGATGTGCGCGCACTGGGTCTTCCGCTTGGCCACGATGGTGCGGATGGTCGGCGAATCAATCCCCCTGCTCCACCGCCTCGGACGAGACGCGAACGCGTTCGCCGACCGCCGGCGGAGTGCCGCTTACGCCTGATAGCGAGCGTCTCGCGAGTCGAGCGCAGACGAGCGCATCGCGGACCAGGACCTCGCGCCGTCGGCGCGGAAGGACCTGAGCAGCGACCACACCCGCCGGCGCGTTTCGTGCTCGTCGGTTCAGGAGGAGGACCGCGAGAACAAGCAGTTGCTAGAGCTGTCCGAGCAGATACTCGCGCTGACCAAGGAAGTTCGTGGGTTTGCAGGAACCGCCAAGGACGGCCACGAACAGAACGAGCAGCTGCTCGTGCTCACGAAGCGCACGCTCGCCGAGCTTCGACGTAATTCCGACGGAACCGCCAACCCATGACCTCTGAGCCGACCGCGGCGAGCGTTTCCTTCATCACGACCGAGCACTTCACGCTTCAGGGCGAGCGCTCGCAGACGGTGTCGGAGGCCACGGGGCGCGCGAGCATGTTCCTCGCCGCGGTGTCCGGCGGGCTGGTTGCCCTGGGCCTGATGGCGACGGCCGCGAAGATCGGGACAGCCTTCTACGCGTTGGCGCTGACCGTCCTGCCGACGCTTGCGTTCGTGGGGTTGGTCACTTTCGATCGCGTGCTCCAGACCCGCATGGAGGATCTGATCGACGCGCTCCGGATTGCCCGGCTGCGCAGCTTCTACTTCGACCACGCACCCGAGCTCGACGCCTATCTCCTCAACGTGCCGTATGAGGGACGGCTGAGGGTCCAGGGCCTGCCCGAGGGGCCTTGGCAGCATTTCGTCACGATCGCGGGCATGATCGCCGTGGTGACCAGCGTGCTCGCGGGCGCGGCCGTGGCGGTGCTGGTCGCCGTCGTATCGGACCATTCGCTGGCGGGAGCGCTCGTCGCCGGTGGGTTGGTCGCGGTCGCCGGGCTCGGCGCCATGATGCGTTACCAGAGCGTGGTCTGGATCGATCTGCGCAAGCGCTATGACGTCTAGACCGTTGTCGCCAGGGGCGCCGGCGCCTTCGGGCGCACCGCGTCCAGTCGTCGGCGCGAGGTGATGTCGAGCTTGGAGAAGGAGCACCGCTTCATCGCCCAGGTCGAGCGGCTGACGCGCAGGCGTGTGGTGAGATTCATCTCGACTCACAACGTCGACCCCGACCTCGAGCTCGAGTTGTTCATCCTTGAACCCTGATCGCTACGACGGAGAGACTGAGCACTCAAGCGGTGCGCCGTCTTGCCCGGACGAGGCGCTCAAGCGGTTGCCCGTCTTGCCCTCCGCGCCTCGCGCCAGGTCACGAGCCGGCCGACGTCCTCGTCCCAAAGCTTGAGCCGCACCGCCTTGAGGCCGTCCCAGAGCGTCAGCGTCGGCACGTCGTGGAAGACCGGATTGGCTTCATGGGCCCGCGGAAGGTTGTAGTTGGGAACGCGAGCCGAGAGGTGGTGCACGTGGTGAAGGCCGATGTTCCCCGAGAAAAACTGCAACACCGTTGGAAGCTTCAGATACGACGACCCCCGGAGAGAGGCCTCCGCGTAGCTCCAGTCGTCCGAGCTCTGCCAATAGGTGTCCTCGAACTGGTGCTGCACATAGAACAGCCAGATGCCGGCCGCTCCGGCGAGCATGACCGTCGGGATCTGGATCAGGAGGTAGTCGTCCCACCCAATCCACAGGCACACGGCCGCGATGAGGATGGCGAGGGCGAAATCGACCAGGATCACGCTGTGCTGGAGCCGGCGGCGGGCTGACCGCGGCACCATGCGCGGCGCGATCACCATGGCCCACATGGGGCCTAGCCCGAACATTACGAGCGGGTTGCGAAAGAGTCGGTAGGCAAGCCGGCCGCGCCAACCCTTGGCGTAGTACTCGGCCGCGGTGAGCGTCAGCACGTCGCCCTCTCCGCGCCGGTCGAGGTCGCCCACCGTCGCGTGATGGATCGCGTGACTGTGGCGCCAGCTGGCAAACGGCGTGAACACCAACAGGCCGAGCGTCGCTCCGAGCCACGCGTTTGCCCGCTTGTTGGCAAAGAACGACCCGTGCGCGCAGTCGTGGAAAACGATGAAGGTGCGCAGCAGGAAACCGGAAGCGGGAAGGGCGACCGCGAGGACGAGTAGATACGAGACGTCGAGGAGCAGGTACATCAGGACAGAGCAGGCGAGGTACGGCACGGCCGACGTCGCGATGTCCAGAAGGCTGCGTGCGACGACGGGCCGGGCAAACGGCGCGAGCGTCTCGCGCCAAGTCGCCCACTCGGACCGTTGCTGCTGTCGCGGCGCGACGACGGCCGGGGACGCGACGGTGCTCATGGTTTCTTGACTCCTCTGCGTTGCCGCGATGGTTACGCCAAGAAGTCAAGCCACGCTGCGCGCCAAATACGAGCGCACCCCGTCGCGATGCCCTCCGACTTTCGTTCAAGCTAGCAGCAGCGACCGCGGATCGCGAGGAGGATCCCTACTGCACGGGCGCTGGGAAGAACAGGTCCCCCCGAGGGTCCGGTCCGAGTGGTGCGTGGAGACGAAGCTCTCCACGCACCGTCGGGAGCGCCGCTCGATTTTCGCGACCAACCGTCCCTCCATCGTGTCCTGGAAAGCGCTGCCGACCTCGAGCATGAGCGGTGTTCGCTCCCGCCCGGTCATCGTCTTCTCGACCTCGCTGTACACCTGGCCGAGTACGCAGGCGATCAAGTCTCCGCCGAGCTTCATGCGTCTCCGCGTTCGCGGACGCGCGGCCGTCGTGGTCGGCGTGAAGCGCAGCCCTGCGCTCGCTTATCGCGTTGAGGAGCGCTTCGCCGATGAGGCGGGGTGGTGGCCGCGATGCAAACGCACCTTCCCCGCGCACTCTGCGCCCGAATCCAGCGGGGAGGTAGAGGGCGGGACAGAACCCAGCCGATCTGCCAAGCAGGCCAGTGCGGACTAGGATCCGCTCCCACGATGCCCGTCGAATCCGAGCAACAGCCCCAGCGCGGCGAGATTCTCACCGCCATCTCCGACGGTCTGGTCGCCCTGCTCAAGGAGTACTACGGACGGGGCCCGACCCGGGCCAAGACCTACTATGACGACGACCTCGTGGTTTGCCTGCTCCGCGGCGGCTTCACGCGCGTGGAGAAGACCCTGCTCGACGGCGGTCGCGGCCACGCGGTCATCGAGCAGCGAATGGCCTTTCAGGAGGTGATGCGTGAGCGTTTCGAGGGCGTGATCCAGCAGGCCACCGGGCGCAGCGTCATCGGCTTCATGAGCGGCAACCAGCAAGATCCGGACATGATCTGTGAGGTGTTCATACTCGCTCCGAGCGACCTCATCGAGAGCGACGAGCTGGAGCCGCGCGACGATTAGGCCGCCGACCCGGCTCGGACGGGACGAGGTCGTCCGGGCTGACCGCCAGCCGCTTTCCGCTCGCGGCCTCGGCGACCAACGCGAGCGCCACGCGACGCGTACAGCTTTCCGAGCAAGCGGCCGCCGGGGCCGTGAGAATCGCGGCGTCGTAAGCCATGCCAGCGAAGAAGCATGGTGGATGAGCCGGCCGAGCCGATGCGCAAGCCGAAGCCGCAGCCGGTTTCGCTCAAGCAGCGCCGCCGGGCGAGCGGCCGTGGCGGGCGCGGCCGGTGAACGGCCTAGCGTTCTCCACCACGCCGGAGCAAGCTCCCTGCGGCCCCCGCGTGACCCACATAGATCGAGCATTTCCGACCAAAACGAAAACCCCGTCTGAGCGGGGCTCTTGAGTGGGCCGTGAAGGACTCGAACCTTCAACCTTGGGATTAAGAGTCCCCTGCTCTACCAATTGAGCTAACGGCCCGGGGGAACCCGGATCCTAGCGAGGGGTCTCAGCCGCCTGTGGTCGTCGGCGCGGCCTGCTGTCCAGCCCCGGCCGCGCCCTGCTGCTTGGCCTGGTCGAGCTGGGCCTTGACCGACCCGCGCAGGTCCTTGGGCGTCTCTGCCAGCGCCCTCTGTGCGGCCAGGTCGCCCTTGCGGGTCTGCCCCGCCGCGTAGGCGAGCTTGGCCAGCGCGAGGTACGCGTTGCGGTTGGGCCGGGCGCCGGTGACGATCTCCTGGGCGTCGGCCGCCTTGGCCGCCTGGTTGAGCTGGATGAACACCTGGACCATCAGCGCCGCGGTGGCGGGGTCGGGTTTGGGCGGGTTGAGGGCCAGGTAGCGATCCCAGGCCACGCCCGCGGCGACCAGGTCCTTGCGGCCGTCGGCCGAGTACTGCCCCGTGTTCTGGTCGATGGTCCCGGCCGCGAGCTGGAACTTGGCCCGCGCCAGCCGCGACCAGTTGTCGGCGTTCTGCGGTTCGCGCTGGGCGCGCTTCTGCAGCGTGTCGACCTGCTTGCTCAGGGCCGAGTTGCCGCTGTTGCTCGACCCGCCGCTGCCGTTGAGCGCGTCGATCAGGCCGCCCGCGAGCCCCGACCCGACGCCGAAGAGAATCAGGCCCGCAGCCATGAGGATGGCGAGCGTCGCGTAGACGATCTGCACGGTGCGGTGACGGCCGCGGCCTCTGAGGTCGAAGAGCATGGGTCAGTCGAAGTCGAGCGGCTCGTACGCCTCCTCGTCGTCGTTCTCCTCGTAGCGATTCACGGGCGAGCGACGGTCGAGCCAGGTCAGGAGCAGGATACTGAGCAGGTAGAGGGCCAACAGGGGGATCATCTCCAGCACGGTGGTGACCGGATCGACCCCCGGCAGCAGCGCCGCCACGACCGCGATGATCACGACCGCGTAGCGCCAGGTCCGGCGCAGGCGCGCCGCCGACAGGATGCCCGCGCGGTTGAGCGCGACCATGCCGATCGGCACCTGGAAGATGAGGCCGACGGCGACGATCGTGAGCAGCTCGAACTTGTAGTAGTCGCGCGCCTGAACGAGCACGTCGAAGGACTGGTCGTTGAAGTGCTGCAGGAACCCGATCGCCGGCGGCAGGACGAGGAAGTAGGCGAACAGCACGCCGCCGATGAACAGGATCGGGATCATCGCCATGAGCGGCAGCGCCACCCGCCGTTCCCGAGGCGAGAACGCCGGTATCACGAAGGCGTAGATCTGGTAGAGGATGATCGGCAGGGAGAAGATCACCGCGAACCAGAACGCGTTGGTGACGGTCACCGTGAACGGCTCGCCCACGCCCAACGTGACTGGAGCGCGCTTAGGGATGGTCGTCGGGAGCTGGGCCACCGTGCGGTTGTAGGCGCGCAGCTGGGCCTCGAACTTGGCGCGCTGCGCCGGCGGCAGGGTCTCCGCGCCGGCGGCCAGCGTGTTGACCGCTCCGCCCAGCTGCTGGAGCGCCCGCCGCTGCAGGGTGGCCTGGCGCGCCGTCTGCGAGAGCCGCCCACCCGACGTGACCGCGTTCGTGGTCTCCTGCAGCGGCTTGTTGAGCACGTTGAGCAGGGCGTGGTTCTGCCAGAAGCACACGCCGAACGCGATGGCCAGCGTGACGCCGCAGATGATCAGCCGCGTGCGCAGCTCGTCGAGGTGCTCGACGAGTGAGAGCCGGTCCTCGTGCTTGATCGGACGCAGCGCGGTCGCCATGCCGCTGGCGCCTCCGGCTGGCTAGTCGCCAGACCGTCCGAGCGCTTCGTTGACCTGGCGCTCTTCGGCGGGACTCTGCTCGGGCTTGGCCGTCGCCTTGGTCAGCTCGGGCCGGTCATCGTCCCCCTCGTCCTCGCCCTTGTCCTTGCCCGAGATCGAGTCCTTGAAGTTGCGCATTCCTGCACCGAGCGATCGGCCCAATCCAGGAAGGCGCTTCGGCCCGAAGATCAACAGGACGATCACGAGCACGACGATGATTTCGAGGGGTCCGATCGACTGGAACACGAGGGCGTCTGCGACAAGCCTAGCGGTAGTGCTGCCAACCGCTTACCGAAATCAAACCGTGATGCATCAGGGTCGCCCTCTCCGAGCCCCTGGTAGCCCACGAAACGATGGACCAGCAGAGCGAAGACCAAGACAACGTGCGACGGCTGCGGCTTCCGAGCGGCAAGCAGATCGAGGTGGTGGTGTTCGGCTCATCCGGGCGCAACGGCGCCTCACCCGCCGAGCCCCTGACCACGACGCCCGCACCCGAGCGCCGCCTGCATCTCTGTCGCGCCTGCGGTTCGAGCCTGGTCCACCCGATCGACTGGGAAGAGGTCGCCGCCGACACCTGGCGCCTGGAGCTCCGCTGCCCCAACTGCGAGTGGGTCGGCGGCGCGGTGTACGACCGGCGCGTGGTCGAGCTGCTCGACGAGGAGCTCGAGCGCGGCATGGAGACCATCGTTCGCGACCTGCGTCACCTGACGCACGCGAACATGGAGGAGCACATCGAGCGCTTCATCCACGCGCTCCACGACGACCTGATCGTCCCCTTCGACTTCTAGGCCATGCTCGCCGCCCCTCGCGGTGTCCTCGGGGTTCGCCGTGCCTGGCACGGCTTCACTGGGCGGGTTTTGGGCGGTTCTCTCGCCAGGAACGCCGAGCTATGGCCTAGTCAGGAATACCGCTCAACCACGCCGTCGGCGACGAGCTCCAGCGCTTCCTGCTGGGGGCCCGGGAGGTCGGGCAGCTCCGCCTTGGCGTCGGCGACGATGGCCAGGGCGCGGCGCTTGGCCTCCTCCAGCGCCCCGGTCGCCTCGATCTGCGCGCAGACCGCCTCGGCGTCCGCAGGCGAGTGCACCGCGCGCACGTCCAGCGCCGCCAGCTCGGGGTCGCGCTCGCGCGCGAGGATCAACGGCAGCGTCACGGTGCCGTCGAGCAGGTCGGCGCCGCGGTGCTTGCCGGTCCGGTTCGCCGGCCCGGAGACGTCGAGCACGTCGTCGAGCAGCTGGAACGCCAGCCCCACCCGCCGCCCGAACGCACCGAGCACGGCGGCCCGGCCATC
>Ga0075421_100011408_pt1 | contig 11006 bp, 12 predicted proteins | sample SoiMetdeltSBSDD5_FD_75292 | JGI IMG/M metagenome (GOLD analysis project Ga0075421, IMG submission 75292) | Bulk soil microbial communities from a Populus tree surrounding site in Tennessee, USA - Soil MetaG P. deltoides SBSDD5 | ecosystem: Environmental > Terrestrial > Soil > Tree plantation...
TGCCGTCGATCCGCGTCTGCGGGACTGGCAGGAACGCTAAGAAGGGCAGTGGGTCCTAGAAAGGACCCGCGCTCCACTTTACCCCCAATCCCAGCGGCCTCCGACATGCACTGCGATCATACAGGTTCGCAAAATTTATCTTGAAAATGATTTTCAAAATCATATATAGTTCACGACATCGTAAAACTTAGCTAGTCCGAACGAGACCATGCCGAGAGGAGATGCTCTATGCGACGTGTTCTATGGCTGCTTCAGGTTGTTCTCCTGTCCATCGCTTGCAGTGCGGCGCTCGCGTCTGCCGCCGATACCCCTCCAGAGCTCGCGCTCACACTTGACCAACATCGCTTTAGTCCAGAAGAGCTTCGCGTCAAGGCCAACACACCATTTATCCTTGTCCTCACCAACAAGGACAAGGAAGACGAAGAATTTGAAATCGCTTCGCTGCGGATCGAGCAGATCGTGTCTGGTGGCAAAACCCTCCAGTTAAAAATGCCCGCCCTGAAACCAGGCGCCTACGAATTCGTCGGGGAATTCCACGAGAAAACCGCTAAGGGCCGTATCGTGGCTGAGTGAAGTGCGCGTCACATTGCAAAACCTGAGGAGCAACGTATGCGTATGGCCGCTGTTGGGCTGGTGCTCCTAGTGTGTGGCGCCGTTGCACCAGCCTATGCCCAGTATGCCGAACCCAACATTACCTTTTTTTACCCGCTGGTCACCCGGCGACCGATCATCGAGCGTGAACTCGAATTCAAGCTGAACTATACGAAAGGGCTAGATGAACGAGAGATAGAAGCGACTGCGGCCCTCGAGTTCCCCATTCTGCCGCGTTTACAGTTCGAGATCGAAGTCCCGTTTATCGTCCTCAATCCGGATGAGGGCAAGGTCGTCGCCGGTTTCGGCGACCTCGAACTGCAAGCCAAGCTCCAGGTGTTTAAGTCCGTGCAATATCGTGCCCTGGTGGCCTTTGGACTCGAGTACAAACTCCCCTCCGGCTCCAGGTCCCGTGATCTAGGTGGCGAACACGCCATTGAGCCGTTCCTCACTGCCGGTATTGCTCTCGGGCCATTCGATCTCATCGGCGAGGTGGCGTATGAATGGCTCCTGAACGGTGACGAACACCCGCGTGAGCAGGAATTCACGGCGCGCCTGGCCATCGCCTACCCCGTCTCACGGTGGTTTACCCCATTGCTGGAACTGGTGACGGCTACCCAGACGCGCGGCCCTGCCGAAGACGAGGAAGGCTTACTCCACAAAATGCAGGTGTATCTGGTACCAGGAATCAATATTCGTCCACGTCCTGGTATGACGTTTCGTGCCGGCTTCCAAGTCCCGCTGACGAAGGCGAAAGAGTTTGACTATCAGTTCCTCAGTGCTCTCGTCGTAGAATTCTAGAGGAGACGCCGCAATGTGTATGAGATGCATACGCCAACCGAGGGCCAGGCTCGTGCTGGCGATCATGGCTGCCTTGTGCGCGGGCATCGCGCTGACCACTGGCGCCGCCGTCGCCGCTGAGGTGGTCGTGATCTATACGGCACGGCATTACGGTCAAGAGCCAGTGTTCGAGGCGTTTACCAAGCAGACCGGCATCGAAATACTAAGCTTTGACGGGAGTCCCTCAGAACTCTTCGAGCGCCTCCAGGCTGAGGGCAACAAGACACTAGCCGATGTGTTGATTTCCGTTGACGCCGGCGACTTGTGGAACGCAGCGCAAGCTGGACTTTTAGCAAAAATCGACTCGCCAGAATTGCAGGCCAATATCCCGGCCCACCTGCGCGACGCTGAGAACCGCTGGTTTGGTCTCACCGTCCGGGCGCGCACGATTATGTACAATACTCGCAAGGTCAAACCCGAGGAGCTGTCAACCTATGAAGCCCTCGGCGATCCGAAGTGGAAGAATCGTCTCTGTCTCAGGTCATCCAACCACATCTATAACCAGTCACTCCTGGCGACCATGATCAAGCGCTTTGGGGAGGCAAAGGTTGAGGCCATCGTGCGTGGCTGGGTGGCCAATAACCCGATCTTGATCAATAGTGACACCCGCATCCTCGAGTCGATTGCTGCCGGTGAATGCGATGTTGGCATCACCAATTCCTACTATTTGGGACGCTTGCTGGCGCAAGCTCCCACTCTGCCAGTGGCACCCTTCTGGGCCAATCAACAAACCACCGGGACGCACGTCAACATTTCTGGTGCTGGGGTCACAGCTCACGCCAAGCACCGTGCCAATGCTATCAAGCTCATTGAGTTTCTGTCACGTCCTGAGGCACAGCAACAGTTAGTCAATAACAACTTTGAATACCCGGCGAACCCACACACACCAGTACACCCTATCCTTGCCAAGTGGGGGCCGTTCAAGCAAGACGATATTAATGTCGCGGCGGCAGGTGAGTTGCAACCAGCAGCGATCAAGCTGGCCGATCGAGCCGGCTACAAGTGAGGACTGGTGCTAGCCGTTGCTGCATAGGATACGTTGCTATGCAAACGCTGACCGAAACTTTGATGGCGCTCCCAGCGCAAGACGATGCGCTGGCGCGCCGGCTCCTTCAGCGAGCGCAGGGGACCTTCCAGAAATGGCCGGAGGGGTTCGCCGGTTTCCGCGCTCAGATCCAGTGCCGGACCAGCAGTCAGAATGCCTCGGGCTGGCTGCAAGTATCGCCCGGACAACGGGTCGAAGTGCATCTGCCCGACGCCGAATTGCGCCGCTTAGCGCAGACCATGCTGGTGCGTCTCGTAGACGAGAGGATGCCACGCTTCTTCAAAGATGGTGATGGGCGCTACCCCATAACGCTCGATGCAGAGCACGGATATCCTTTCGGGAAGCGTATACAGGTGCACCGTCAAGATGGGGAACGGCATACGTACTGGATCGATACCGCTGGTCGCATCCGCTATGTCGAACGTGAGGTGGAGGGCCAGCGCATAGTCACGGCCTTTGAGGAGTATACACGTGCAACGCCCGGTCGGCTGCTCCCGACACGCGTGACCACGGCATGGTTTGACATCGAGAGCGGGGTATGTATCCGTTCAGAAACTATCGTTGATACCCATTGCCGGGTGAATTATGTTTGGCTTCCAGCTACCCAACAGGTCACAATTACCGGAATCAATGCCACCCAGACAATTCTATTGGTACTCGATGCCCACACCTTGCTGCGCGCATGTTGATCCGTCTCGGCGTGGTCTGTAAAACGAGGGTGCTGGACCAAGCACTGGCAGTTAATAGTGACCGGTCAGGCCTGATCAAGCGCTAGGAGGGCAGTATGCAGGGAGATCCGCGAATCATCGATTTGCTCAACCAGTTTCTGCGCAAAGAACTCACCGGCATCAATCAGTATTTTATTCATTCCCGTATGTGCAAGAACTGGGGTTATGCGGTCCTAGAGAAGGTGATCTACCAAGAATCGATTGAGGAGATGCAGCACGCTGACAAATTGATCCAGCGTATTCTCTTTCTCGAAGGTGTCCCTAATCTCTCTGACTACGATCCAATCCTCATAGGCCGCACGGTGCGGGAGCAGATCGACAATGACCTAGCGCTCGAGATGGGTGCGCTGGCCGTGCTCCGACCTGGCATCCAGTTGTGTGTGGAGGCGGGGGACTATGCCACGCGAGAGCTCCTCGAATGCATCCTCAAGGACGAAGAGCATCACGTCGACTGGCTTGAGGCGCAAAAACACAAAATCAATGAGGTAGGCTACGATGGTTATCTAGCACAGCAGATCTACTGCCGCGACTGAGCGTAGGCAGGTCAGTTCTGCAGCAAAGTACAACTTGCAGATCGAGGAGTGCGCAACATGACCCTGGCTCGTAGTATGACGCCGGAACACCTTTTCCAAGCTCTTGGCCACCGCTTGCGACATCTGCGGAAAGCCCGGAAACTGCGCCAGCTTGATATGGAAGATTTTGGTCTAAATTATAAGTACTACCAGCGTCTAGAATCGGGGCAAGTCAACCCAACGTTGCTTACTTTGCACAAGCTCGCCTCGGCATTCGAGGTGTCAGTATACGATCTCTTTCGTAGTGAGCAGGATTCCAATCCACAAGCTTCATGATTATCCGGCCTCACGCTGCCTATCGCCACGCGCTCTGGATGCCGGCTGTTGGAGTATAGTGAACAATCCTACCTGCAGTGCAGTGGTTTCAATGCAGCTCGCACGGCATCGAAATATCTCCTCGGCCACTGTGGGCGTACTAGGCAAGACGCCCCGGGTTCACTGTGGCTTGAATGCGCCAGAGCGTCTGCGTGTGCTGCGAGCCGTGCAGCACTATCCTCGTACTCGTCAAGCTAGTACAGCTCGGCGGAAATATGTAGCCAGTTCTTTCCGCCGAAGCGCGTGGAAAAACAACGCATTCCCCCGCGCCAAACTGGCGCGGTATTTGCACTGGGTCGACTTGTAAGGTGCCCGCCTCCTGGAGCGCGGCAATACCCTTTCCCGCGAAGACCACTGCCAGCAGGACCAGCAGGACCGAGGTGGCACCGAAAAAGAGGCCGAGAGGGAGGCGGACACTACCCCGCAAGATCAACCACCCGAGCACGGCGAGCGCCACTGCAGCGGCGAACAGACCACCGAGCACAGGGGCATTCGCCGGCGCGGCTTGCGTCCACAAGGCTTGATAGAAGAGCACGGTTTCGAACGCCTCACGGTACACTGCAAGAAATGATACCAACGCCAGCGCCCACATGGTACGAGCGGAGAGAGCATCGTGGAGCTGGCCCTGCAGAAAGGTACGCCACCGATCGGCATAAGCCTTACTGTGCATCCAGAAGCCCACGTAGAGGAGGACCGCAACGGCCACCAGGGCGGTGACGCCTTCGGTCACCTCACGCGTCAAGCCACTCATCGCGATGATATACGAGGCGGCGAGCCAGGTACATCCCCCCAGGACCAGCGCAGCGACCCAGCCGGCGTGGACATAGAGCAGGGCATCTCGCCGCTCGGCTTTGATCAACAGCGCCAGGATGGCGGCCAGCACGAGTACGGCCTCCAGTCCTTCGCGCAGCAGGATCACAAAGGCACTCAAGAAGACAGCGCCGGCCGGCAGCCGTGCCCCAGCCAGGAGCGTCGTGGCCTCGGCCAGAAGTCCCTGCACGCGATTGCCCTGTATTTCGACGGTAGCAGTCGGCTCCTGATTTTTGATCATGGTTCGATACCGCATCATCTCAGCCTCGACCGTCATTCTGAAACGCCTGTCGATCGCATCGAGACTGGCCTCCACGAGTTCAAAGCCATCCAGATAGGCTGACACCGCCAGATCCTGTGCCGCTTGCGTCTGTCCGCGCTGGTAGGCGGCGAGACTCTCTCTCAGCAGCCGGGCACTCCGTGCCAGTGGTAACTCACTGGACGACATGACGACCTGGGGCTGGCTACGCAGGTAAGCGAGCACACGCACGCCGTCGTCGCCCTGCGTGGCGTGCATCTCGCTGGCCGTTGCTGTTGCGATGCTGGCCAGATCGGCAAATCGGGTCTTGTCAATGCCAGATTGCCAGAGCTCGGCACCGCGGGCGCGGTCAGCTGCGTCATCAGCGAGAGTGCTGACGTAGAAGGCGAGGGCCCAGCGCTCGTCCTCACTCAGCGTGCGGAAGCTCGCCATGGCCGTGCCCTGGACGCCCAGAGTAATGGTGCTGTACAAGCTGTAGATACTGCGCTGATCCATGCGTGGCCGATCATGGAAGTTACTTGGGGCGGGGTCAAGATTGGCACCGGCTGCTCCATCGCCTTGGCCCTGGAGACCATGACAGGCAGCGCATTGGGCCTGGTAGAGAGCTGCCGCCATGCCGAGGTCGGGAGGACGCTTTGGTGCAATCTCGACATTATAGGCGTGGATGATATGCCAGCGGAGTTGTTGGGCAAGCGCGGACACCTCAGGACCTGGCCGCTTGTCCTGGATAAGTGCGACAAGTTGCTCCGTCTGGCTCAGGAGGCTGGACCGGGAAGAGTGCGCCGGGAGTTGGTCGAGTAGCGTGTGCACCTGCTGGGAAAATTCTACCTGTTCGTCATACTCTGACTGGTCGAGCACTGTGCCATCCTATACGCACTGTGGATAGTCTACAGCCACGTAATCCAGCAGATGGAGGATGATCTGCGTCGGCTCAGGAGTAGCCTGTGCTATAGCGAGTGTCACAGGCCATAAGCAAGCCATCAGCCCCAGCGTGCCGAGACCTCTGAACGCATGCGCACCAGCAGTCATCCTAGTCATATCTCCTCTACTTTCGCTGTTAGTTACACTGCAGGAGTAAGCTGCCTTCAGTGCTGTGCTGCACGCTCTTGACCACTGAACTCGTTGCGGAACCAATCACGCAATATGTCCTTTTCGCAGCGCAGATAGTCGTCAGGCGGGCGCACGAGCCGCGCCTGGTAAGCGTTGTTGCTGATCTCACGCTTGCCAGCGCTAACGACATTGCCCGTATCGTCAGTAAGACGAAACTCAAGGGAAATGTGTGGTGGGTAGATCTCCCTGGTGATACGGACGGCGCCGAACTGAGGACCACGCCAGGGCTCAAAATCGCCGGCTAAATCGATGTCGGTGACCTTGATCTCAAGCTGCATACCCGCAGGTACGTAGCGCTCGCCCATCTTACACATCAATGTGTGCAATTCACTAAGGATGGCGGCGGAGTTTGGCTCGGCCTTCGAATACCTCACGTCCGTGAAGTGCTGCGGCTGCACAAAAACTACCGCAATCCGAGACGCTGGACCGGAAGCTGTCATAACATCTGTGCAAGCCGACCCAATGCTCACAGTGCTGAGCAGAAGGGGAAAAAGGAGGATGAGTATGTGCATAACTTTTTTGCCCTGACTATCGGTTACACCTCGGCATAGCGACGTACAAGGTTGTGATAGCAGTTCGTCAAGGCCACCACCGAGGGATGATGGTGCGACAGTGCTTGACCGACCTGATTAATAGCCATGTCGAGGTCAAAAAGCAAGGTCCGCTGCGGCTCGTCTCGGACCATGCTTTGAACCCAGAAAAAGGAAGCAAACCTAGTACCGCGTGTTACTGATGTCACATGGTGCAGGCTGCTCGCCGGATACAGGACCATCTCACCCGCAGGTAACTTAACAGAATGCGAGCCATACAGATCGTCAATGACGAGCTCACCCCCCTCATATTCGTCAGGCTGACTCAGGAAGAGCGTCGCAGAGATATCGGTACGGACGCGGTATGGTGTACCCGTGATCTGTCGAATGGAGTTATCCAGGTGCGGTCCAAAAGACATACCCGGATCGTAGCGGTTGAACAGTGGAGGAAACACCCGGAGCGGCAACGCCGCTGAAATGAACATCGGGTGGCGTTCGAGAGCGGCAACGATCATATCGCCCAGCTCATGAGCCTCCTTGCTGTCCTCGGGCAACTGGCGATTGTCCTTGACACTTGCAGACTGGTAACCGGCGGTAACGCGGCCATCCACCCAGGTGGCGTGCTGCATAACGTCACGACAGTGAGCGACCTGTTGTTCGTTCAGTACGTTCGGAACATGGAGAATCATAGGCTAGGCTCCTTAATATCTAAAATTGCCACTCAAGATAAACGTGCGCCCTGCGCCTGGCACCACATGACTCGGGTGAATGCCATCAAAATAGAGTTCATCGGTCAGGTTGATGGCATTAAAACGTAACTGTATATTCCTATTGATCTGGTAAGCAACTGTCGCATCCCAACGCACTGTCTTCGGGACTTCGTTGGTGTTCGAGGTGTTGGCAAAGCGTTCCGATAGATAAAAGACCCCGGTACCAACTTGCCATTTCTCGCCGATGTCATATGAGGTCCACAATGTAGCGCTGTATCGCGGGGTGTTTTGCAGTTGTTTCCCCTCAACCGGTACACCATTTTGGACATCCTGAGACTCAAGGACCTTTGAGTCCAGGTAGGTAAAGCCAGTAAACAAGTTCCAGCGTGGCAGGGGGCGACCGGTCAGACCCACCTCAAACCCTTGCACGCGCTGTTTTCCCTCAAGCACCAGGAGCAAGGTGTCGGGATCGGTGGTACGGGCATTGGTTTTGTCGATGCGGAACGCGGCCCCCTGCAGGCTGAGCGTGTCATTGAACAGTCCTATCTTGGCGCCGACCTCAAAGCTGATGTTCTCTTCTGGAGGTGTGTCGGCATTATTGGCCGCCAGCGCCAGGGCTTCAGCGGAAGGATTGAAGGAGGTACCAGAAGCAAAATAGTAGCTTTGCGTTGGGGTCGGATGGAAGACAAGGCCAGCCCGCCAGCTCAACTTCGTGTCCGTACGATTAAAGCCCTGGTTGTTCAGGAAACTGTCGAAATCTGCGGCAAAGAGATCAAAGCGCAGACCACCGATGAGGTCCAACTGGGGGAGTAATCTTATTTGATCCAAAGCATAGATGGCAAACGAAGTCGTGTCGGTGGAGGTCCTGGCTGAGATCGCCTCTGTCTCGCGTGATGTATCAGGCCTGACCTCTGGGTTGAGCAGGTCAGCGTTTGGCACGTTCGCATGCGTAAAACGCTTGGCATCGAAGGTTTCGAGGGCGACTTCCAGACCGGTCGACAGCGTATGTTTGAAGCTCAGCGTGTGAAACCCTGCAATCAGTTCTGTCTGATTCGTCAGGATGCTTTCCTCGGTATCGCGTCCCGGCCGCGTCCCTCTGCTGACCTGGATGCTGGAGAGTGGCGTAGTCGGTGTGGGCGTGCCGGCAATGCTCAGCGTAGTGACTTCAGTCTGGCGATCAGTACGACTGTAGCGTAGCGTATTACGGAGGTTCAGTTGCTCATTGAAACGATGGTCCAGGCGCACGGTGAAGATATTCAGCAGGACTTTCTCAAAGTCCTCATCGGCCAGGCCATAGAAGTTGTCGCGGTCCACCGGCGCCGGCTGACCAAACAGATAGGGGATGCCATAGTCGGGAATGTTGTCCTCGGTTTGCACCAGGTAACTCAACGTCAGTTGCGTTGGTGTCCCAAGGCCAAAAGTAATGGAGGGCGCAAAACCAAAACGTTGCGCGTGAGCCTCGTTGCGGTCTACGAAATTTTGACTGTGTGCTAGCAAATTGACTCGTAGAGCCGTCGTCTTGGACAGTGGTTGGTCGATATCGGCAGTACCCCGGTAGAGTTGCCCGGTGCCCACACTCACCGTACCGGTGTAGAGGGGCTCAAGCCGGGGTGTTTTTGAGATCTGGTTGATCGCTCCCCCCGTAGAGCCACGTCCAAAGAGCACAGCCGAGGGACCTTTTAACACTTCGATGGACTCAATATTAAAGACATCGCGGGTGTACGACCCCTGATCACGAATACCGTCCAGAAAGTAATCATTACGAGCGCTAAAACCTCGCAAGGTGAGATTGTCCCCCTGCGCCCCTCCGCCTTCACCAGCCGCCAAACTGATCCCAGTCACGTTACGTAGCGCATCCCGGAAGCTCGTGACGGCTTGTTCTTGCATCAGTTCTTGCGGGACAACGGTAATAGACTGGGGGATAAGCCTAACCGGCTCAGGCAATCTGTATAACCCCAGGTTCATAGGAGTAAAGCGGGAACGCTGATCCTGCACATCGACCGTTGGGAGCGTGAAGGTTTCGCGTCTATCGGCATCCTGAGGCAGGGCATTGGAGGCGGCCAGGGCAACGGTCAACGCCATCGTCTGACCCATGAGCTTATAGTGACGTTGCTGTTTTTGTCTTGCACTTTTCGTCCTACGATGGTCTCGGCGCGTTCGATGTCGACTCATGCTAGAGCTCCAGAGCTAGAGAAAGTAACGGGAGGGCTGGCTAGCTTGAGTCGCCTCAGAAGCTCGCTGGCTGCGTATCTCCACGGCGCATACGCATGCACCGTGCCCTCTTCCCGCAACGCCGTGTCTGCCTTCACGACGGCGCGACATCAGACGTGCGGCGACTGGCCCTGGCTTTACGGGCACGGAAGCGCCGCCAGGCGAGGGCCAATCCAGTCCAGACAAGTACCACACCACCGGCAGAAGCCAGGGCAGCGACCATCTGGCCGACCACGCCGACCGCCTCACCGGTATGCACTGGCCGCACTCAGGAACGGAGCGTGCGGCCCAGGCTATAGTTGGCGTATGGCTCCCACTGCACTACAGCAGCAGTCACAGCGTCCAGCGTTAAGATCGAGCGTGGATACGGGTGCAGAGCCTTGGCTTCCTCAAGGGTGACAGTCAACTGGGTCGCACCGCGCTGTGGTAAACGTACAGTCATACTCCGCCAGGGGGGTGCCTGCTGTACGGCAACGGCAAATAGTGCCTCCAGACTGGCGCGTTGCGGCGTAGAGCCTGCCTCACCTGTGCGTCCCTGCCGTTCCAGTGCCTCTCTCCCTTCAGAGCGAGACTGAGGCCCAACGCCTCCGTCGGGTGAGCTGCCAGCCACCCGAGGACCACTACCATTCCGGCGGTTGTCTGCTGCTGTGGATCGACCTTCGGAGAAGCCTACTGGCCGCGGTGGGGGGGGGCTGCCCGTGAGGGTGTAGAGCAAGTCATTGGCCCACTGATAGGACATCACCAGGCCAGTCAACGTGATGCAGATCAAGATAGATGCAGACCAAAAACCAGCCGTATTGTGCCAGTTCCAGTCACGTGGCTTACCCCGCAGCCTGAGGTGAGGCACCATAACAGCCTGCAAGGCCTGACGCGTCCACCGGCGGGGCCACCAGAGATAGAAACCAGTCACCACCATGACGACAAAGGCAGTATTACAGGTCCCTGTGATGGCACGGCCGATATCACGACTGTCTCCTTCTGTGCCAAGCCAGCGATGCCAGTCCGTCACCATGTGGAAAAAGTCTCGCAGCGTTTTTGCCCCTTCACCTAGTACTGCACCGGTATATGGATTGACGAAGACAGTCCGTTTGCGCCCAAAGTTGACCACCACCGTCGCCGTAGGATCGGCTCGCAACATCACGCCGCTGAGCCTGCCTTCGGGCACTGCTGTATGAGCCTTGGTCACCAAGACATCGAGATCGAGGCGTGACCCACCAGCCGCGGGTGGCTGCACTGTACGGACATCGCGCTCGGCAGAGGCGACGATCTGGCGCTCGAAGGCCAG
>Ga0075421_100011410_pt1 | contig 11005 bp, 6 predicted proteins | sample SoiMetdeltSBSDD5_FD_75292 | JGI IMG/M metagenome (GOLD analysis project Ga0075421, IMG submission 75292) | Bulk soil microbial communities from a Populus tree surrounding site in Tennessee, USA - Soil MetaG P. deltoides SBSDD5 | ecosystem: Environmental > Terrestrial > Soil > Tree plantation...
GTGGCGCGGCTGGCAACCGTTCGCCAATACACAATGCCGCCGATGCTCAGAATCGCGACGGCGAAGGCCGTCAACCACCACTTCATTACTTCAGCGTCCTTTCGCGGAAAACTGTCTCCGCGGGCGTGAGTGTATCTCACGTCCATCAGAGGTGACAACTACGTCGAGCGTGCCGCTACGGCCGCGCGGAAGTTCGACCTCGGCTGTATACTGTGCGCGGGTAACCTGGTCGAAGGCGCGCGAGACGGCGTCGGGGATGTCGGAAAAGGAGCGGCAGAACTCGGCCGCGCCCCCGGTGGAGCGAATCAGGTCGAGCAATCCAGTTTGATAAGCGGTATTGAGGCGATCGCTCAGATACTGCACATGGACGAGGTAGAGTGGCGATTCGCCGCCGCGCATGCGGGCCTTGAGCTGGCGGAGCTTTTCATTGACGAGGCCTTCCGGGAAGCGGCGGCTCATGTCGCCGGAGTCGCTCGAATTGACCACCGGATTGGAGTAATCCTCGCGATAGCTGGCAACGTTGCTGTCGCTGACCATGAGGACCGTGACGCGGACATGGGCACGGGCGGCGATGCTATCGGCGAGTTCCTGCACGCTTTCGAGTGAGTTCAGAAGCTCCGGGCGCGCGGCAACGGTAAGCGATTCAATGGCGGCGATGAGTTCGTCGCGGGGAGCGGCGGGGTCGACAGCGACGCGAAGGCCGTCCTGCGACCGGAGAAGCGCAACTCGGCAGTTGGCGGGCAGTTCGGCGATGCGTTTGAGGATTTCCTGGCGGGCCGGATCGACAAGCGAGAGGTCGCCCGAGAAATCGAGAGCAAGTAGGAGGAAGAGATCGGAAGCGGGAGCGAGCAGGCGGAGGACGCGCGCTGGCTTGCCATTGATGGCGATCTTGACCTGTGAGGCTTCGAGCGGCGGATCACCAGGCGCGGAGAAAGGAACGCGCATGACTGCCTGGGTATCCGGCGGAAGTGGCGCGGCAAAGGACAGCGCAAGCCATTGGCGCCGCGAGAACGCACTCAAAAGCTAAACCTCAGGCCAAGTTGAATGACGCGTCCACCGCGCGAGCCGATGATGCGCCCGGCGTTGACGTTGGGGGCGGTGGCTGGACCGATCATCGTATCGGGATCACTCCAGTTGGCATGATTCAGAAAGTTGAGGCCGACCATGCTGAACTCCATGCTCTTCTCAAGCGAGAGCGAGATGCGCTTGTTGACGGAGAGGTCGTGGTTTTGCGCGCCCGGCGCGCGCAGGCTGGAGTGTGTACGGGAGGCGTCGCCGATAGTGAAGTCGGCTGGTTGGGCGAAGGCTTCGGGATTGAACCAGAGGTCGGGCGACTGATCGTCGACATGCGGATCGACACCGGGCACTACGTTCACATGAAGCGCGTCGACGACCCGGCCGGTGTTGTTGAACTGCGGGCGAAGGGCGAGCGGTTCGCCGCTGACAAGCGTAGTGACGCCGCTTAATGACCAGCCTTCGACCAGGTAGCGGCGCCAATCGGTAACAGGGAAGAGAAGCCGGTTTGGGCCGAGCGGAAGCTCGTAGGAATAGGTGACGGTGAACTGGTGAGGATTATTGCTTGAGGTGAGGGACCACTCGTTGGAACGGTTGTAGTAATCCTGGATGCCGTAAGGGCCGGAGTAGTTGTCCATCTGCTTGGAGAATTCGTAGCTGGCGGCGAGCGAGAGTCCGGCGGAGGCGCGCTTTTCCACACGCAACGAGCAGGCGTCACGTTTGTAGCGGCCTTCCGGCCAGGAACTGTAGACGTCGAAGCGCTGATATTGCGGGTAAGGGCGCCGGGAACGATTGAACGTTTCGTCGTTGAGCCGGACACCATAATCGAGGGCGGCAAGGGGAATGGCATTGGGATTGGAAGAGGAGCTGCCGAGCAGTAGATTATGCCCGCCGGCGTGTCCCAGACCGAGTGTGAACAGGAGCGCACCGGGCAACTCGCGCTCGAAGGACAAGGAGAAGGATTGGTAGGTGGGCTGGATTCCGTTTGGTTCGATCAGATCGGCAACGGTGTTGTTTGCAGAATCCGGGCGAAGGTCGGGAAACGTGCGGCCCGCCGGGGGAAGGCCGTCCCTGAGAGTCGTGGCTGGTTGAAGCTGCGGATTGACGGAAACCCACGTCGGGCTACCGTTGAAGGCTTGCGTTCCCCACTGCGCGGAGTATATGGGGATGTTGGCGTAGGAACGGCCGTAGCCGAGACGGACGACGGTTTTTGTGGCGCCCAAAGGATTCCAGGTGAGACCGGCGCTGGGTTCGGCCTTCACAAGAAACGGCTGGAAAGCTCGGCCCTGGCCATTGACGCCCGCGACGACGAGCGCGCCGGGACGTCCATTGACCGGGTTGATGGCATCGAGCGAAACGGTGGACTGGCGGTCGTACTTTTCCTTGCGCGGCTCGGACATGTCAAGACCGGCCGATACGCTGAAGACGAGGCCTTTGCGCAACTCCCACTGATCGGCACCGGAGAATGCGTAGCGGCTGCGGCGGAAGTAAGAGGGGGAGATGACGACGCTCTTTTCCGCGAACTCGGCTTGGCCGAGAACAAAACTGGCGAAAGCGTGGCCGGTGTTGTTGATGCCGGGGAGGCTGGTGAGTCCGGCGCCGAATCGGAACATTCCTTCGGGATAGGAGGGCGCGTAGATGTTCACCTGCTCGCGGATCCAACGGGCGGAAAGCCGCAGGCGGTGTTGATTCCAGCGAATGGAGTGGCCGTTGGAAACGACGAACTGGTTGCGGGCGTTCTTGAGAAGCGAGGTCGAGCGGCCCATGCCTAGGTAGGGTGAAAAGTTGTAAGCGGGGAAGACGGAATCGCTGCCGGCTTCGGGCAGGTTCTCCAACTGCGAACTGGAGATGTCGAGAGTGAGGGTGTTGATGCGCTGCGGCGACATCGTGAAGATGTGCTCGGCAACGGCGCGGCGGCTGCGGCGGCTGCGCACGGGCGAACCGGGGTTGGCTTCGTTGAGGAAGAGCGGAGAGGCTCCGTCCTGGCCGTTCGAGTAGTTGAGGCCGAAGCCAAGGCGATGTCGATCGCCGGCTGTATGGTCGACACGCGCGATGATGCCGTTGGCGCTATTGATTTCCGGAGTGAACACGAAGTAGTTGTTGCGGAAGAATGGTCCGGCGTCAGCGTTGGGCGCGGGATAGAGAGTCAGGGCCTGCTGCGCCGTTCGGTCGAGGCGGGCGGTGGGAATCACGTTGCCGGCGAAGGGCGTGCGGAGATACTCGAGATTCGATTCGCTTACCGGTTCGCCGGAATTGTAGTTCGGATTGGGAGCGGTGGTTTGCGGATCGTAGATGGGAAGCAATTGGCCGGCGGCATCCACAGTGCTGGACCAGTCGCCTGCGCGTTCGGGCATGGTGGGAACGGTACGAAGCGAGGAGCGGCCGATTTTTTCACGCATGCCCTCATAAGTAAACGTGAAGAAGGTGGTCCGCGCGCCATCGTAGACGCGGGGAATGAGAACGGGGCCGCTCACGTTGAAGCCGAACTGGTTGCGGCGAAGGATATTCTTAGAACCGCCGCGTTGGGCGACTTCATGGGGAACCGCGTCGAGGAAATCGTTGCGGAGATTTTCAAACAGGCGGCCGTGCCAGCGTGATTTGCCGTTAGAGTCGCGACGGCGCACGGGGGTGGAGCCCTCCGCCAGGCCGAGGCGCCTGGTTTGCACCTGAAATTCCTCAACCGCCTTCTGCAGTTCGCTCGACTCGTTGCGATGGGCAGGCGGTTGAGCGGCGGCGGCCGAAAGGATGAGGGAAGCTGCGAACAGCCGCAGTGCGCTCATAAGTAACTAGTGTAGCGAGCGAAGCGTCGATGGCGCTGCCAATGGCAGCCGTTGTATCCTAGTAAATGCTCGCCGTCGGGGCGTGGCTCAGCCTGGTAGAGCGCCTGGTTCGGGACCAGGAGGCCGGAGGTTCGAATCCTCTCGCCCCGACCATCCATTTTCAATCGCTTACGATTGCACAACTAGCACGCATAGTTTGGCGCTAGGTGGTCGCACTCTGTCGGGCCCCCCTTGCCCCTTATCATCAGAACTTTCCACAACGATCGTGCCACGGCTCCGTGAGCAGTTGCGTCACAGATTGTGACCTAACCATTGTCTCGCGAGGACTGAGATGGGCAACGACTTGAGATTTTCGCAGGTATCGCGACAAGCCAGCCTCATGCAAGTCATCGCAGTTGCTAACGTACGGACGCGAGCATGGACGCCGAACGCGTTGGGCGAGAAGCAGTGCGTAAGCGCGGCTTTTTCGTCAATGTGTCCTTAAAATGGTCTCCCGTCCGTCGAATATGCGTTTGCCCGCAGGGAAAGCGCTTGGACACACTACAACATCAATACTTCCTGGTCGTCGGGAAGCGACGAGATTCGGCTGAACCGCTAGGACCCATTACCGGCTCAGGAAGCGCCTCACGACATTGCGCGTAACCGCCGAGACGTGATCGTCGCAGAAGAGCGCAGAGACCCAAGTGATCGAGCCGACTGAGAAGACGGCCCCCCCACTGCCGGTTTCGTGATAAGTGATTTCGGAGCCGCCTTCGTCCGGGTTTGTGCCTTTGGCCAACAGGAGGGTGTTAGCCGGTGAAGAGGGGCTGCGTTTGTCGGTTTCATGGCCGGACGCGCCGCCGGGGATGCGCTCATGGAGGGTTTTGTGGCCGAATTCATCGTCTTTCCCTAGGCCGGTGCCTTCGAAGATCCAGTGGCTGGGATCGATTACGCGGAATGGGGCGGCGGTCATGATGCCGGAGGAGGTGCAGACGACGCCGAGCAGGTTGGCTTCGGATTCGAGCGTGCGGTGAAGGCGGCTTTCGTACTCGATGGCGCCGTCGTCCGAGTAGCCTCCCAGTTCGCCATTCAGGCTGCGGAGGTGCGAGAGGCAGCGCATGGAGCCGCCGGGCAGGAAGACGATTTCGCAGTTGAGGCCGTTCCCTCCTAAGTACATCAAACGGCCGCCGCGCTCGAAGACCCATTCCTTGACGCGCAGGTACATCTCGCGGCTCCAATATTCGGGGTGAACGGCGAGGATGAGAACTTTGTAGGAGTCGAGGTTGAGAGTGCCGTCGTGGAGTTGGGCTTCTGCGTAGAGATCGTATTCGAAGCCTTCGCGTTCGAGCCAGCCGTAAAGGCGCCATTCGCCTGGAGCTTGTCCGCATTGAACGCGGCCTTGAACGGGATCGGTGACTTCCCCGTCGTCGAAGATATGGTTGTTCGGCTCGGGGCGGTCGAACGAGAGGGGCATGAACTCGTCGTCTTCGGCCTTCCATGTGCCGAAGGGAGTGGGGTCGTGGTAGCGATCCAGGTCCTGGCGAGCGTTGACGATGGGAGCGGGCGGCAGGTGGTCGGCATTGATGTAGTTACTACGGCCGCCGAAGTTGTTATAGGCGTTCCAGGTGTTGGTGGAGGCGAGCACGGCGATGGGCGCTTGCGGAATTTTCGGCGCGACGACCCAGGGCCAGGAGAAGAATCGGCCGGCTGGGGTTCGCGCGTGAACGTAGTAGAGACCGGTGCGCTCGGGGGCGACGACGATGGGCGGCGCGGGATAGCCGTCCTGGTTCCAGCGGACACCCGTTTGGGTAAAGTCGCCGTCGGGAACGATTTGCTTGTTGGCTTGTGGACCGTGCTCGTCGATCCAACTGATCATGGAGACGTATTCTTTGCGGAGGCCGTACCGCCACAGGGTGAGTTGGTATTGCTCGACGCCGTGGACACGGTATTCGGACGCCTCGCCGGAGCGAACCCATTTCGGCCACATGTAGCCGAGCAAGCTATCGGGGAGCAGGCGGAGTTGGGGCGGATCGCCTCCGAGTTGAACCTGCGATGCCTTCGAGCCGTAGCCCGGTTTGGACAATGTCACGCGGTAGGGTCCTGGCGCCAGCGATCCGTAGAAAGCGCCTCGAGGAGACGAGCGGAGAAGCGTTACTTCGCCTGTGGAGAGGAACTCAAACTCAGCGTATACATCCGGCACCGCGACAAACATTTCGTCGCTGACATAGGCAAGTGGTTTCATTCGCGGGAACAGTATGCCATAGAAATGTTGCGGTATTTGCGGTGCGTTCAGTATCGTGGAGGATTCTCATGATGCGGAAATTTGCGGAGATGAATCGGGAGCAATTGGGCGCCGCGCTTGATGCACTCGTGGTGTTGCCGATAGGCGCGACCGAGCAGCACGGTCCACACCTGGCGACGGGCACGGATTTTTTCACCATCCAAGCGGTCGCCGAGGAGAGTGCGCGGATCGCGGCATCTGAAATTCCGGTGATTGTGACACCGGCGCTCCCATTCGGATCGTCGGACCATCACTTCATTTTTGGCGCCACTTTGTCGCTAAGCACGGAGACGTACTACAAGGTTCTCCGGGAGCTGTTGGAGTCGCTGGTGACGGACGGATTCAAGCGGATCTTTCTACTGAATGGACATGGCGGCAATCATGAATTAGCGGAGCTGGCCGCACGCGATGTGGCGCAAAGGCGCGAAGCGAATGTAGGAGCGGGTTCATATTGGGCGATCGCTTGGAACGGCCTGGTCGCGGTGGACGCGCATTTGGGACGTCGATTGCCAGGGCATGCAGGGGGGTTTGAAACTTCGATGATGCAGGCCATTCGGCCGGACCTGAAGATGGGGCCGTTGCCGCACCGCGACAATGTGGGCGATACCGATCCTCAGGCGCGGGTAGCCCCGTGGCGGGCGGAATTGCACGGAGCGTGGAAGCAGATTGACGGCTATACGGATAGCCCGGACCAGGCCACGGCGGAGAACGGCAAGCGCTTCTTCGAAGCCGTTACCACCGAGGTGGCAAAGGCGCTAGTGAGCTTTTACCGCTGCTAGGCCTGTACGGCGCGTTCGTGATCCTTGCGGAAGTGGCGCAGGATTCCGTAGAGCACGAACGTGCCGGTAAGCATGTACAAGCCGCCCGTAAATACCATCACGCGATCGACGCCAATGGTGCGCCGCGCCAGGCCGCCCATGAATGGGGCGAAGCCGGATACGACGGCGCCCAGAAGGTTGAGCACGCCGACGGCGGAAGCTCGATGGGCGGCGGGCACGACGTCAAACGCGCTTGCCGCCTGGTTGCCGGATATGAATCCGGAAAAAAAGCCAAATGCCGTGGCGGCAATTCTCACCGATTCGAGCGTAGAAAGGTGTCCCAGGAGAAATATGCTTGGGCCCGCCGTGAAGAAGGCGGCGAGCACGATCCAAAAACGCGCGGCGTGAGTGCGCATGTATATCCTGTCTGCGAGTATTCCGCCGGCCAACAGGCCTACCGCCGTGCCTACTTGCGGATAGACACTGGCTTCGAACCCGGCGCGAGCGAGGCCCAGGGAGAACTTATCGTGGAAGAACGTTGGCAGCCACGTGTATACCAGGTAGAGTCCAAACGTGGCAATCGCGACGAAGCCAGCTACCACGCGCAGCGAGGGAATGAGCAAGAGCGAGAGGAAGCTCCTGGCATCGGCGCGATCCCCCGAGCCGCGGCTAAGAAACGACTTGGGAGCTCCATCGAGGAATCGCCAGAGGGGAATTGCGAAGAGGATTCCAACCGTGCCGAGCGCCCAGAATGCGATGCGCCAGTTATATTGTTCGGCGAGCCAGCCGCTGAGCGAGCCTCCGATGGCGACGCCGAGCATCTGGCTGGTGGCGAAGATTGAAATTGCTTTCGAGCGTGTTTCCGGACCGTGCGCGCTGGCCATCAGTGCGAACGCGGCGGGCATGAAGAACGACTCGGAGATGCCGAGCAGGGCCCGCAGCACGAGCAGGCAAGAGCCGTTCGGCACGAAACCCGTGAGGAACGTGAAGGAACTCCAGAGGATCAGGCTTCCGGTTACGACTCGCGGCCGCGGCCAGCGGTCACCGAGCACTCCGGCCACGGGTGAGCAGAGTCCGTAGACCCAGAGGAACAACGCGCCGGTCATTCCGAGCATCGTGTCGCTGAGGCTGAATTCCGCCTGGAGGGCAGGAAAGAGGGTATAGATGACCTGCCGGTCCGCGTGATTCAGTACATAGCAGCACCAGAGATAGGCGATCAGCGCCCACTCCGGCTTCACAGGAGGCCCTGAATGGGAGTCCCGGTGGAGTCGTCGAGGGCGTTGGCGATCTTGATGGGACGGCCGATGGGCGTATCGTATTCTTTCGTCCAGTCGATGCCGAAGGCCTTGTAGATGGTTGCGAAGACATCGCCCATGCTGGTGGCGGCGCTGGTGACGTTCGCGCCTTCGGCGTCGCTCGATCCGATGAGTTGGCCGCCCTTAATGCCGCCGCCGCCGAGGGCGAGCGACCAGCAGGTGGGCCAGTGGTCGCGGCCCAGATCGGGATTCACGAACGGCGTGCGGCCGAACTCGCCCATGGCGAGGACGATGGTGGAATCGAGCAGGCCGCGTTCGTCGAGGTCGTCGAGCAAAGCGCTTAGAGTGCGATCCAGCGTGGGGCAGAGGCGGTCGCGGTGGCCTTCGTCGTTCTTGGCGTGGGTGTCCCAGGAATTCGAGTGATAACCGGCGGCTGTGACAAAGCGGGTTCCTGCTTCGACGAGGCGGCGGGCGAGCAGCGCGCTTTGGCCTACTGCATCGCGGCCATAGCGGTCGCGCAGCTTCTCGGACTCTTTCGAGAGATCGAAAGCGTCGCGGACTTTGGGATTGAGAAGCATCTTCCAAGCCTGTTCGGTGAACCGATCCATGCGGGCATGCTCGATGCCTTCGTGAAGGGCGCGGTAGCGCTGGTCGACGATCTTGAGAAACTCCTGGCGGTGCTGCGCGGCCTGCTCGGAGACCGATTTGGGCAGCGTGAGATCGGCGACTTCGAAGTCTTTCCGGCTGGGATCGGGAATCGCCATCGGGTCGTAGTCGGCGCCTAGGAATCCGGCGCGGAAATACTCTTCGTATTGGCGGCTCCGTTCCCACTGCGGAGCCAGCACGTGGGGCGGCATGCCGTTACGGGCGCCGGTTTCCTTAGCGAGGATCGCTCCAAGGCTTGGAAAGTGCATGGCCGGGTTCGGTTCGTGCCCGGTGATGGCGTAGTGTGTTCCCTGCGGATGGTCGTTGCCCTTGGTGTGCATGGAGCGGACGAGGGCTAGTTTGTCCATGCGGCGGGCGACCTGAGGTAGGAGTTCAGACACCTGGATGCCCGCGACGTTCGTGGAGATAGCTTTGAAGGCGGAACTGGGCTTGGGATCCCAAGTGTCCATTTGGCTGGGGCCGCCTTCCAGCCAAAGCAAAATGCAGGATTGCGCCTTGCCCTTGGCGGGCTTCGCGTCGGCGGCGCGAAGCATTTGCGGCAGGTTGATGCCGAGGAAACCCAGGGAGCCCGCTTGCAGGAAAGCTCGACGGGAGGATTGCGCGGCGGTCAGATGCAAACAACCAGTCCGGGTCATAGGGGTCCTCTAATGATTCTCCGCGAATTCGCGTGAGCATAGGATGGCCCATACGAAGTCTTTGAGCGCGGCGACGCGGTCGGGGCGTTTTGCGATCAGTTCGGTGAGTGAGGCCAGTTCCGCTGGTTCGGGCAACCGCGTATATGCGGTTAAGTAGAACTCGTCGACGATTTCGCGGTCTGATTTTCCGGAGTTCACGAGCCGCATCAGGCGACCCTCCGGCGCGCTGAGTTTTTCGTTGTAGACCTTGCCCGCAAACATATTCAGGGCCTGGCCGAGGTTGGCGGCGGGGTTGCGTTCCGGCAGCGTGAGGCGGTTGGGGCGGCCGTAAATTTCGAGGAAGCGGGAATAGAACAGGTCAGGCTCGCGCAGCGTGATGGCGCGGGTTCCGGCGGGCGCTTGACCGGACGCCTTCGTGGCTTCCGAAACGCTCGTGGTGAATGTCTCGGCGACTCCGGTTACGTAAGAGATGGCGTCGAGCAGAACCTCAGCGTCGAGCGGTCGGGGCTGCGAGTGAGAGTAGTTCGTGCGGTCGTCGCGATTCCCCTGATTGGGAAGCCCGGACAGTTGATAGGTGCGCGAAGTGACGATGGTGCGGATCAGGTGGCGCAAATCGTGCTTATGGGTGCGAAAATCCTCGGCTAACCGCGCGAGCAATTCCGGATGGGTCGGCGGGTTTGTGGACCTGAAGTCATCGACAGGGTCGACGATGCCGCGGCCAAAGAAGTAACTCCACATGCGATTGACGGCGGCTTCGGCAAAGTACGGGTGCTTCACCATCCATTCGGCGAGTTCATTGCGCGGGTTCTCCCGGCCGGAGGCATTGACCACGCGTCCGTCGAGAAGCGTGGGTTTCAGCTTAGCTTTGGTCCGTGGATGATGAATGGCGATGCTGCCGTTGACGTCGCCGTTGCCCATGCCCTGATCGGAGGGGTGATCGAAGATGACATATTCGTTGCCTTGGTCGCCCATCTTAAACAGGCGTCCGAAGAAGGCGGCCATACCCCAGAATTGATCCTGGCTCCAGGCTTCGTAAGGATGATTGTGGCACTGTGCGCAATCCATGCGGCGCCCGAAGAAGACGCGCACCTCTTCGGCCATGGTTTCGCCCGGCGGTCCGATGACATCGTAAGGAAGATAGTGCCTCGTGGGTCCGTCGTAGCCTTGTGCGGTGAGACGCTCGCGGGCAATTTGATCGTAGGGTTTGTTGGTCTCAATGCTCGACCGAACCCATTCGCCGTACATCTGGCTCCACTTCGCGATGATGCCGTTTGAAAAGACAGAGACGCGGAAGACGTCGTCGAAGCGATAGGTCCAGTAGTCGACGAATTCAGGCGACGCCATCAGAATGTCGATCAGCTTGCGGCGCTTGTCGGGATCGCGGCTGGCGAAGAACTCGCGGGTGCGCGCCGGCGGCGGGAGCGTGCCGGTGAGATCGAGGCAAACACGGCGTAGGAACTCGGCATCTGTGGAGAGGCCGGAGGGAACAACGCGGAAGCGCCGAAGCTTGTCGAATACGAATTCGTCGACGAAGTTGGCGGCAGCCACTTTAGGGTAGTTGGGAACTGGATCGCCGACCACGCCGACGGTGGCGCTGGCGACGGAGCCCGCAGCGCGCACGAGTATAGCCGTTTCG